>Ga0209429_10000879_pt1 | contig 19497 bp, 12 predicted proteins | sample BarGraNGADG00212_3_FD_184493 | JGI IMG/M metagenome (GOLD analysis project Ga0209429, IMG submission 184493) | Arctic peat soil microbial communities from Barrow, Alaska - Barrow Graham LP Ref core NGADG0004-212 (SPAdes) (version 2) | ecosystem: Environmental > Terrestrial > Soil > Wetlands >...
CAAATGCTGCAATACTGCCACTCGATGGAAACAGCAGTTCAAAAGTTATTCCCTCCTATCAGATTCCGGTAGAAAATGCGATTCGTACAATTTTAGGCAGTGCCCGTGTGAATTATGCAAAAGGATGCAACATCAATGATAGCGACAAGAGACAGTTCAGGGAAGCAATATTGGCGGCGAAAAAATCGAAGTACGTGATATTTGTCGGTGGGCTGGACAATACTCTTGAAGGGGAGGGATATTTTCTTTTCAGGAATGCCGATGAAACAGGAGGCGGGGTAGTTATCCGTCCCGACAGGGCTTCCCAAACTGTATTACTACCAGGGATGCAGAATGAATTGATAAATGAGATCGCGAAGGTGAATCCGAATATAATCCTTGTTGTCATATCGGGTGGTACGTGCAGCGTTACCCCGGTCATCAACAATATAAAGGGTTTGCTTTACGCATTTTACCCGGGTCAGGAAGGGGGACGGGCTATCGCAGATGTGTTGTTCGGCAATTACAATCCCTCAGGAAAAATGCCGGTAACAATGCCCAGAAATGACGGACAGATAAATCCTATCAGCCCTGACTTCAGGAATATGGTAACCAAAGGAGTTGGTTATCGCTGGTTTGATTCTCAGAAATTAACTCCTGAATTTGCATTCGGATCAGGATTAAGTTATACCACTTTTGAATACAGCAATATAAAAGTAAACAATAAATTAGCCCAGACAGGTGATTTAATTGATGTCTCTTTTGACTTAAAGAATACCGGGAAAATAGCAGGTGAGGAAGTAAGTCAATTATATCTTTCAACAGGAAGGATTACTCCATCGCTTCAGATGCCCGAGAAACAGTTGCGTGGGTTCAAAAAAATCCTGCTGAAAGCCGGTGAATCCAAATCCATCACATTCACGCTCAGCCCGGAAGAGTTATATATATACAACACAGAAACACAATCGTACCAGGTGCCTGAAGGTGAATTTATTGTTCGGGTTGGCGGCTCTTCAGATGTTTTACCTCTTAAAGCTGAATTTTCTTTAATGAATGCAGTAGGCAAACCCGATCTGTCAATAAAAAACATCCGTACTATGCCAGCATTTCCCAAAGAGGGCGAAGAGGTAGTTTTTATGGCTTCACTGATAAACAATGGTACCACATCAATAAAAAAGGGAGATAATCTTATGGTTCATTTTTATGTAGATGGAAAAGAGGTAGCTGACTATTATTCTAAAATGACCTCCATACCTGTAGGTGGAATGGATTTTATCTGCGCCGGGGCGCTAAGTAAAAACTGGATTGCATCAAATGGAAAATTCAAAGTTACAGCCACAATTGAGGTGGCTGAGGGTAAGGAATTAAATACACTAAATAATACGTGTGAGGCTGAACTGACTATCCCGAATGGAAAGGTGATACCAGAAGAAATTGCCCAAATAATAAACAAATCTAACTAAACTAATAATATATGCGATGAAAACAAAACAGTTACTGGAAAACAGTTTAATCTTACTTTTTTGTCTGCTTTTCCTCAATGTTGGGGCCCAGGTAAAGATGATAAAAGCAGGATCATTTGACCAGTTTTCAGATATCGGATCTCCTAAAACTCCGGGAACAGTCAGTTATAACGAAACAACACAAACCTATCTTTTAAAAGGATCAGGTTCAAACATTTGGTTTGGGAATGACAGCTTTTCATTTCTCTCAAAAAAAATGAATGGTGATTTCATCATACAGGCACAAATATTGTTTATCGGTAAAGGGCATGAACTACACCGCAAAACAGGCCTGATGATAAGAAAATCAGCGGATTCAAATTCTCCTGTTGTTGCCTGCACCGTACATGGCGATGGACTCACTTCTCTTCAATACCGTATTGCACCTGGCGATACTATGAAAGAAGTAAAATTCACTATTTCAGGTCCGAATGTACTTCAACTGGAGAAGAAAGGTAATACCTATACTATGTCGGTTGCTCATTTTGGTGAGGTTTTTCAGGTGCAAAAACTGGAAAATATTGATCTGGGAAAGGATCTGAATTCAGGAATATTTATTTGCTCACACAACAATGACTATTCGGAAGAAGCAGAATTTACCAACACACAGGTTTTTAATACTGCGCCTGACAATCTCGTCCAATACCAAACATATCTTGGAAGTTTGCTCGAAATAATGGATATTTCCACCGGGCAGCGCCAGGTTTTGGCAAGTGATAAAGGATCGTGGCAGGCGCCAAACTGGACTCCCGATGGTAAGACATTAATCTATAACACCAGCGGAAAGTTGTACAATTTCGATCTGGCTACCCGGAAATCAACTATCCTGAATACAGATTTTGCAAACAGCAATAACAATGACCATGTATTATCATTCGATGGCAAACAAATAGGAATAAGTCATCAGCCTGTAGAATCAAAAAGACAATCAGTTGTATATACGGTACCCGTTACCGGCGGTATTCCAAAACGGATAACTGATAAAAGTCCCTCCTATTTTCATGGCTGGTCTCCCGATAGCAAGTCCTTGCTCTTTACCGGACAGCGTAACGGCGATTTCGATATTTACAAAATCTCTAAAGACGGAGGTGACGAGACCAGACTGACTGATGCCAAAGGCCTCGATGATGGTTCAGAGTATTCTCCCGATGGAAAATATATTTATTTCTGTTCAACCCGAACAGGGAAAATGCAGGTATGGAGAATGGACCCTGATGGAAAAAATCAGGTTCAGCTAACATTCGACGAAATGAATAACTGGTTTCCTCATGTGTCCCCCGACAATAAATGGCTGGTATTTATCTCCTTTCCAAAAGAAGTTCCTGCAGACAGCCATCCATTCTATCAGAAGGTGTATCTGCGTTTGATGCCAGTCAATGGAGGCGAAGTAAAAGTAATTGGGTATCTGTATGGAGGTCAGGGAACTATGAATGTACCAAGCTGGTCGCCCGACAGCAAAAAGATAGCATTTGTCAGTAATGGATATTTTCAATAACCCTTTTAGACCCCTAAATTCATGAAAAAAGCAATAACCACACTGGGAATATTGTTGTCTGTAATCATACTGGCGCAAGCCCAGGGAAATTACAAAAACTTTGAAGTAGCCATTTACTCCCGAGCATACGAAACAGCAAAAATGGGAGATGACAAATGGCTTCCAGCTGTTTGGGATGAAATTTCACGGCAGGTCAAGGTGGATAAAATCTACCTGGAAACGCATCGTGACCTGTTGATCGTTGATGAAGCGACCTTGCTGAAAGCCAAGAAATTCTTCGAAAGCAAAGGGATTAAAACAGCCGGAGGAATTACTCTTACAATAAATGAAAGTAATAATTTTCAGACCTTTTGTTACTCTAACCCGGAAGATCGAAAAAAGGTAAAAGAAATTGTCGAATTCACTGCAAAGCACTTCGACGAGTTGATCCTTGATGATTTCTTTTTTACCACTTGTAAATGCGATTTGTGTATTAAAGCAAAAGGCAATCTAAGCTGGACCGATTTCCGTCTTAAGCTTATGACTGAAGCTGCCAGAGATCTGATCATCGGACCGGCAAAAGCAGTGAATCCAAAGATTAAAGTGATAGTTAAATATCCGAACTGGTACGACCATTTCCAGGGATGCGGATTTAATCTGGAAACAGAGCCAAAGATGTTTGATGGTGTTTATACTGGCACGGAAACACGTGATCCATCGGGTAACCAGCACTTGCAGGCTTACGAGGGTTATTCGATTATTCGGTACTTTAATAACATTTCATCGGGACGAAACAGAGGTGGTTGGGTCGATGGAGGAGGCTTACAATACATGGACCGCTATGCTGAACAACTCTGGCTTACCTTGTTTGCAAAAGCGCCTGAGATTACTCTCTTTGATATCCGTGGGTTGCAACGAAAGTTGTCGAAAGCAGACCGCGGCGAATGGCAAAATCACGAAGTGGTCAGCTTCAATTATGACGAAATGATGAAACCGATTGCTGACAATACAGGTAAGATGGTACTGCCTACTACTATCGCACGTGCTGCCGGTTATACTTTTGAAATGGTTGATCAAATACTTGGTGAGCTTGGCAAACCAATCGGCGTTAAAAGTTATAAACCATTCCATTCTCTGGGAGATGATTTCCTTCAAAATTACATGGGGATGATTGGTGTTCCCATGGATATTGTTTCAGTATTTCCCGAAGATGAACCGATAGTATTTTTAACGGAGCAGGCTAGTTCCGACCCTGACATCATCGCCAAAATAAAAAAGCAACTTGTTGCAGGCAAGGACGTGATGGTTACTTCTAACTTTTTGAGGGTGATGGAGAACAAAGGGCTGAAAGATATTGCCGAGATAAGATATACTGATCAGAAAGCATTGGTAAAAGAATTTACAGGTGGGGCTTCGGGTCGTTCCTTCTCAGAAAAGGAGATACTTATCCCCGAAATAAAATACATAACGAATGATTCATGGGAGGTGGTTTCGGGACTAAATGGCACCAATGGATGGCCCATCCTGCACCGCGCCGATTATTCTAAAGGGAAACTATATGTTCTGACCATCCCTGATAATGTTGTTGATCTGTACAATCTGCCGGCTTCGGTGACAACCAGAATAAAAGAAATACTAACTTCCAAAATGCCTGTAATGCTTGATGGTCCGGGATTAACAAGTTTGTTTGTTTATGATAATAATACGGCTATTATAGAGTCATTCGCGAATGTAGATGTACAGGTAAACTTACGTGCCGGTGCTGATATTCAAACAGTGAAGAATATACAAACCGGGGAAGTCATCTCCGGCAAGAAAATGCAAATCTCGCAGGGAAGAAATAAACCATCCCTTGAAAAAGAGGTATTTGAGTTGAAAATAAAACCCCATTCATTTGTGGCACTGAAACTTCAAACAGCTAACTAATTTAAACGGACACAAGTGATATCAAAATTAAATTATGAAAAATTACATGACTAACAGAAAGACAGGAAAGAACTTATTGTTATTGACAATAGTAACATGTTTTTTGCTCATCCTGAACGAAAATAAATCATTTGCTCAAAACCAGGTAAAGAAGGTCCCTGAATCGCACATCAAACTGGCCTTGAATGCTTTCTGTTTCAATGATTTATTACTGACCAAAGGAACTCCTGAAAAGCCAGCTTTTACATTATTCGATCTTCTCGATTGGTGTGCTGTGCAGAATATTGAAGCAATTGATATAACGGGTTATTATATCCCAACTTATCCGGAAGTGCCATCGGATGAATACATCTACGAACTGAAACGAAAAGCCTTCAGTTTGGGAATCGACATCAGTGGAACTGGAATCCGAAACAATTTTGCATCACCGGATCCGGCTATAAGAAAAGCTGATGTTGAAAGGGCTAAAAAATGGATCATTGTTGCAGAGAAATTAGGCGCACCGGTTATTCGTCTTTTCGCCGGAGAAATTCCCAAAGGATATGAAAACAAGTGGGATGAAGTTGCAGGATGGATGATTGAGTGTTTCAAAGAGTGTGCAGCTTTCGGTGCGCAACATGGCGTTATCATTGGTATTCAGAATCATGGCGACATGCTTCAGACTGCAGAACAATGTATTAAAGTGGTAAAAGCAGTCAATTCGAAATGGGCCGGAATAATTCTTGACACCGGGAATTTTAAAGTATCTGATCCATATGCCGATATTGCAACGATTATTCCCTATAGCGTAAACTGGCAGATGAAAGAAAGTGTTTTTGGAAACACCAGTGAAGTAAAAACTGATTTTACACGATTAATGAAAATAATAAAAAACAGTGGTTACCGGGGTTATGTTCCGGTTGAAACACTGAAACTTGTCGGTAAAGTAAAACCTTATGATCCATTTGTGCTTGTTCCTCAGATTATGAAGGAATTGCATGCTTCACAAGATGCGGTATATAACAATTAATTTATTGATTTGCCAAAAGTTATATCATTATGAAAAAAATATTTTTCGTAGTCATAGTGTTGATACTCACAATAGATACAACTATTTCAAATGCACAAAAATATAACACAAATGAGTATGCACTTGAACAAAACAAAAAGCTTGGTCGTGGAGTAAATATAATCGGATATGATCCTATCTGGAGAGATGCTTCCAAAGCCAGGATGACAGAAAAACATTTCAAACTCATTAAAGAGGCAGGTTTTAATAATGTTCGTATAGTGATAATGCCTTTCAGATTCTCGATGAATGATACTTTCGCAATAGATCCAAAGTTTTTCACAACTCTTGATTGGACTATAAAGCAATCATTAGCAAATAACCTGATGGCAATTGTGGATTTTCATGAGCATGGCGCAATGGCGAAAGACCCGTTGGGAAATAAAGCTAAATTTCTGTCAATGTGGAAACAAATTGCGGAACATTGTAAAGATTTACCAAACTCAGTTTTGTTTGAGATTGCAAATGAACCGAATATGAAACCTGAAATATGGAATGAGATTCACAGGGATGCATGGAAGATAATGCGCAAGTCAAATCCTGATCGTACACTTCTGATTGGTCCAATTAACGGAAACCAGATCATATATTTAAAAGATCTTGAATTACCGGAGAATGACAGGAATATTATTGTTCCGATACACTATTATCTGCCGATCGAATTCACCCATCAGGGTGCGAAATGGTCCGCAAAAAGTAAGGACCTGAGCGGCATTACATGGACTAACACTGCAAGTGAAGAGAAAGCTATTAAAGATGATTTCGATATTGCAAAGGAATGGTCAGCCTCCCACAATCGCCCGCTTACATTAGGCGAATTCGGAGCCTATGAAAAAGCGGATATGCCTTCGCGTGTGCGATGGACTAACTTCGTGTCCAGACAGGCTGAAGCCAGAAACTGGAGCTGGAGTTACTGGCAGTTCGATTCCGATTTTATTGTTTACGACATAAACAAAGACGAATGGGTAAAACCTATTTTGGAGGCACTAATCCCGGGTAAAAAATGATCAATATGAAAAACTTAAAAGACTCAACTAAAAAAACCAGGAGTATTAATCCATCTAACCGGAGGGATTTTATAAAGAAGGCTTCAATGGGTGGTCTAGGTGTTGGACTATTAGCTTCGACAACTTCTGCCGGAATCATTACTGATTCCAGTGCAATTCAACCCAAGACTGCACCTAAACCAAAAATAAAAATCACAGATATTAAGGTTGCTGTTATCGGAGGAAGCCCCGTAGTCCGTATAATAACCGATGCAGGAATAAGTGGTTATGGACAGGCAGAAACTACCAAACCATTTCTTAAACCGAATATCCTTTTTTATAAAGACTACCTGATTGGAGAGGACCCGACAAATGTTCAGCGGTGTCTTATGAAAATCCGCCGGATGGGAAGTTTTAAGCCCTGGGGAAGCGCGGTAAGCGCTCTTGAGTTTGCTCTATGGGATATCGCAGGAAAAGCAGCCGGCCTGCCTGTTTATAAACTTTTGGGAGGAAAGATCCGTGACCAGGTACGCTGTTATGACGGCGCTGTTGGGGTGCCCAGAGCAGGAAACGAGCCAAAAGATTATGTTGCCTGGGGTGAAAATTTCAGGAAACTTGAGCAGGGATTTACAATTGTTAAACAGGCAGTAGGATTTCATGGCGGATATAACAAGAGTGTTCCAAATTTCTCATATAACAATACAACGCCGTCAGCCAGCCCGAAAGATGTTGGTCGTCGTGGCCCGATGACTGAATACGGATTAAAATATATTGTTGAACGTGTGGCAGCTATGAAGGAAGGACTAGGTGATGGAATAGGTCTGGCTCTTGATTGCGGTCCAGGCATGTTACTTTCGGATGCCATAAGGCTTGCCAATCTCCTCGAGCCTTTTAACCTGATGTGGTGTGAGGATATGCTTACTGGTGACTATACACCATATGTACTTGCTGATGACTATGTTGAACTTACGCGGAGTACAACAACCCCTATTCATACCGGTGAACAACTTTACCTGCGGGAAAACTGCCGCGAGCTCATAGAAAAACATGCGGTAAGGGTCCTTGGTCCCGACCCGGAAGATATTGGCGGTATTGCTGAAATGAAATGGATAGCTGAATATGCTGACCTGCATAGTATCCAGATTGCTCCTCATGGCGTTTTCGACGGACTGATCGGCCTCGCAGCACATGTTCAGGTTGGGGCTGCTATGCCTGAGAACTACATTGCTTTTGAATACCCTGCTCCTGCCCTGAAATGGTGGTATGATATAATAGAGGGTCTCCCTAATCCTATTGTTAAAGACGGACTTATCGAAGTTTGGGACAGACCGGGATTGGGTGTAAATTTCAATGTAAAGGCTGCAAAACAATATTTGGCTGAAGAAGATAAAAATTTCTTTGATTAGAAGTCCAATCAGTGAAGGTGACTAATAAATAAGTCCAAGCTCTCTTAGTTGTTGAGTAGTTGCTTATAAGCCATGTCGCTGAGGGTGAACCATGGTGGGGGTAACCGATATCAAATAGTATCAACATAATATTGATTTAAGCTGAACTTAAAAATAATAAATCATGAAAAAAACATTTAGGTCTAATAAAAAGAAAAGTGTAAGTCCGTCAAACCGCAGGGACTTTATTAAAAAAGCTTCAATTGGAGGATTGGGTATGGGACTTTTAGGCACGAATGTTTCAGCTGTAATTCCTGCTGAATCAGTTATACAACAATCAAAGGCTACTCCGAAGCCCAAGATAAAAATCACTGATCTAAAGTGTGCCATTATGGGAGGCAGCCCTGTTATTCGTATTACAACAAGCGTAGGGATAAGCGGATATGGCCAGGCAGAAACAGCAAAGCCATATCTGAAACCTTTTGTACTTTTTTATAAAGACTACTTGATTGGAGAGGATCCAACGAACGTAGAACGCTGCATGATGAAAATCCGCCGGATGGGAAGTTTTAAACCATGGGGAGCTGCAGTGAGCGCTATTGAAATAGCTCTTTGGGACATTGCAGGCAAAGCAGCCGATGTACCGGTTTATAAACTTCTGGGTGGCAAAGTCCGCGATAAAGTCCGCTGTTATAATACAAATTATTCATTACGTAAAGCAGATGCCCAGCCAAAAGACTATATCGAATACGGAGCTAACCTTAAAGCTCAGAAATACGGATTTACAATCTTCAAAGTAGCAGTGGGTTTCCACGGTGGAATGTCAAGGATTGTTCCCAATTTCACATACGGAAATACAGATTCAAAATCTCGTGGTCCCTTAACAGAATATGGTTTAAAATATATGGTTGATTGTGTTGCAGCCCTTAAGGAAGGAATAGGTGACGACAGGATTGGTCTGGCACTGGATATGGGACCAGGTTTTATGTTGTCTGATGCAATTCGCGTGGCAAATGCATTGGAACCTTTTAACCTGATGTGGCTGGAAGATATGCTTACAGGTGATTACACACCTTATGTGATGGCTGACAACTACCGCGAACTTACACGCAGCACAATAACGCCAATACATACCGGTGAACAGATATACCTGCGTCAGAATTTTCGTGAACTGATAGACAAACATGCCGTACGCATTCTTGGTCCTGATCTTGAAGACGTCGGTGGTTTAGCAGAGTTGAAATGGATAGGTGAATATGCCGACATACATGGACTCCAGATTGCACCTCATGGAATTTTTGATGGAGTGATCGGTAATGCTGCCCAGGCACAGGTAGGATCAACAATGCCAGAAAATTTTATTGCATTTGAATGCTGTCTTCCAAATCCGGAATGGTGGTTTGACATCGTCGATGGAATACCTGATCCTTTAGTGAAAGACGGATTCATGGAAGTTTCTGACAGACCAGGCCTGGGAGTGGAATTTAATATAAAAGCAGCCAAAAAGTATCTATCTGAAGAAGACAAAAACTTCTTTGATTAAAAATTGGCTGCAAAATATCCAATTAATAACAGTGCCCCTGGTTGGACTGTGCGTAAAAGAGTTGGTACTTTTGAATTCGGCAGTACTCCGGAAAACATCAATTTTAAGCTTTTGAGATTAGCCACAGAGACACTTGTTAAAAAGTGTTAAATTAAATAAAATCTCTTGTATGTACAAGTTGCTTTTGATATGTTTGTAACAACTGATGCAGAATGGTTTGTTTCACTTTGATATCCATACCAATCCTTGCCCTAAAGATTTTACTAATATTATAGGTAACCCTCCAAAATGATTGATAGAAACAAATTCGACATTCTTAAACTAAAAGATGATCTGGATAAAATAAGAGATTGGATGAAGTGCCATCATGCGCCACACAGTCACATTCTTCATTTTCAAGTTCAGACGTATAAATATTACATTTTTTTCGAAATATTAACTAAACCTTTTGACCTATGAAACAAAGCATTTAAGAAAACTATCAAACCAATTCAAATCATCTAAAACAAAGTCCCAACTAACCTAAAATTCTTAAATTATGAGAAAAATCACAATGTTGCTTGTACTCCTGCTTTTCGCGGGACTGCAAGTCGTGCTTGCACAAAAAACAGTTAACGGTACAGTCACCGGAACTACCGATAACCTGCCTCTTGCAGGGGTAACGGTATTGGTGAAAGGTACTACGACTGGTAATAGTACTGATATTCAGGGAAAGTTCTCTATTCAGGTACCTAACAATCAGGCTATTTTACAGTTTTCATTTATTGGGTACACCACTCAGGAAGTTACCGTTGGTGACCAGACAATTCTGAGCATTGCTTTGACAGAAAGCATGCTGCAGATGAATGAAGTTGTTGTAACTGCTCTTGGTATTAAAAGGCAAACCAAGGCTTTAAGCTACTCAGCTACCGAAATTAAAGGAGATGATTTCAAAAAAGCTCCAGATATTAACGTAATGAATGTCCTCCAGGGTAAAATTGCCGGAGTTGATATTAACAATGCCGGAACCGGCGCTGCAGGATCTTCCAAAGTGACCATTCGCGGTAATACATCAATAAGCCGCGACAACAACCCTTTATATGTTATCGACGGTGTTCCAATTATTCGTGCTTCTTCGAGCGTTGGAGGTCGTGACTTAGGTGATGCTTTAACCACAATAAATCCTAACGATATTGAAACAATGAGTGTCCTGAAAGGTGCTGCTGCAACGGCACTTTATGGTTCACGTGCATCAAATGGGGTTATCATTATTACTACCAAAAGCGGAAGCAAGCAAAATGGTATTGGCGTATCATATAATGGTAGTTTTGGAATTGAAAACTATGTTAATCCTTATAAAGGACGCCAGACAGAATATGGCAATCCTGGTTCAAATGGTGATAACAGCGATGTTTATCAGACAACCTGGAACCAGGAAGTTCACCGTATGTGGGGACCAAAATACGATGGAAAAGATCTTGGTATTTTCTGGAACGATGATCCAACCAAACCACTCATATATAGCTATAAGGAAGACCATTGGGATGCGTTTATGCGTCAGGGATCAACCATGACAAATGACTTTTCGTTCAATGGTGGAAGTGATACTCAGAAATTCCGTGTTTCTGTCTCCGATATGCGATATACCTCCCCTATTCCAAATTCCAACATGAATCGTCAGACTGTCAATCTTAGCACTAACAGCAAATTTGGGAAAAGAATAACCCTTGATGCAAGAGCCAGTTATTCAACTTCAAAAAGTAAAAACAGGCCAAACCCTGGTCGCTACATGCAGATGCTCTCACTTATTCCAACATCATGGGATATCAACTGGTTAAAAGGGGAAACTGAAAAGTGGGGCGCAAAACCCGATGGATGGATGTTGCCTTTCAGTACAAACGACTACTATCAGAACCCTTACTGGTCAGCATATCAGGATTCAGAAAATGATAAGAGAGACAGGGTTTCTGCATCAGGGAGTTTAAAATATGATATTACACCATGGTTATTTGCAACAGGCCGTATGGGAATTGAAACGAATATCATGAAAGTAACAAACATTGATGCTTACGGATTCTTAAGAGGAAACGTAGCAGGAACAGGCTCTGTTGAAGAGTACACTACTTATGACAGGCAGATTAACATGGACTATTCACTTGTATTTAATAAAACCTTTTCAGATATCAACGTAACTGCCATGGCAGGAGGAAGCTCAACCAGCAGTTACTACAATAAGGACGGGATCAGAGGTGACGCATTGTTGATTCCTTTCTATCATGTAGTTACAAATGCAGGTCAGTTATATTCCAGCGTTGGTTTCAGTCAATCAGGCATAAATTCTATCTACGGAAGTGCTGAAGTATCTTACAAAGATTTTGTTTACTTAACAGCCACAGGACGTAATGACTGGTTTTCTACTCTGGCTCCGGCAAACAATAGCATCTTCTATCCAAGTGTTGGTTTAAGTTATGTATTCTCAAATCAGTTTAAACTTCCTGAGTTTTTCTCATTTGGCAAATTCAGAGCTTCTTATGCAGAAGTTGGTGGAGGATCAAGTTCATATTCAACAAAAATAGGATATAGTTTTGATGCAATCGGATATTTAGGTACTCCTACCCTTAGTCTTCCCGGAAGTATTGCTAATCCAAATCTGCAGCCATATCAGACACGTGAATATGAAACCGGGATTGACCTGAGATTCTTTAAGAACCGAATTGGGATTGATTATGCTTATTATGATAAAAAGACTACAAATGATATAGTTGGTGTAACCCTTCCCCAGACATCAGGTTACGGAAGTGCTACAGTAAACCTGGGTGCGATTTCCAACAAAGGTCATGAATTAATGTTGACCCTTGTCCCTGTTACAGGCAAAATTCATTGGGAAATGAACATTGCTTATTCTTACAATAAAGGTGAAATACTTGATCTCGGGGGTGTTTCCGAAGTTGGAGCAGGTTCCTCTAGTGTTGGTGGAGGTATTGATGTGAAACAAATAGTTGGTTCACGTCCTTATGCTATTTTTGGATATACTCAGAAAGTAGTAGACGGGCAACCGGTATGGGAACGGTGGACCTTCAGTTATAATGGTCAGAATCACCTGTCATGGAGACCTGTACGCGATCCACAAAAAACACTGCTCGGTTATGGCGTAAATCCAAACGGTGCGAGTTTCACAACCTCAGTAACATGGAAAGGGATCAACCTTTCAGCAATGATTGATGGTAAATGGGGTGCAAAAGTAGCTTATGAAGGCGAACAGGAAATGATTGAACGCGGCCAGAGTATTCAGACCTTACCCGGTCGTGATGGCGGATTATTCCTTCAGGGTGTTTATAATACAGGTACAGCAGCAGCTCCGGTTTATACTGACATAACTACAGCACCGGGATACACAATCAATGCAAACCCTGATGCAAATCTTCCCAACCCTGTTGTTGTCGCAGGAAATGAAATACCTTATCATGTAAAACATTTTGAAAACTATTATCGTGTAGGTTTTGCACAACGCGTTTCTGAAATGGTAATATTCGATGGTTCCTTTGCAAAGTTCCGCCAGGCTTCCATAGGTTACACCTTACCTAAATCTGTAATCAAAAACTTACCTGTTCAAAATGTTAACGTTTCGATGGTTGCAAGGAACCTGTTCGACATCTATAATAAACTTACAAATGGAGATCCGGCTACTGGCGGCTCAAATGGAATAAACAGCCTTGCACTACCTTCATCACGCTCTTATACGTTGAATCTCAGCATTAATTTCTAATAAGATTAACTATGAAAAATATTAAATATAAAATCTTTGTTATAGTCTCTCTCTTAATCCTTGGAGGCTATGCATGCAATACTGAAGAGCTTAAAATACTCGATGATCCAAAGTATCTGCTGACTCCTGCCAATTCTGATATGTCAATGATGTTTACAAATATCCTTATTAACCATGGTCGTGGTGCTGTGGGAGGAAATCAGATCCGACTTGAGGGAGGTTATGTAAAATACTATGCCACCTATTCAAACCTTATGCAGATGGGAGGGCAATTTCAGTTTGACCAGGGACTCAATGACAGCCCATGGGGTGTATATGGTGGTTCGCTGAAAATGGCAATCGCGCTTGAAGACTATCTTGTCAAACTTAATAACCCCAACATGGTTAATAATCTTGCCATGACACGCATAATGAAAGTTGCAATCATTCAGCGCCTGACTGATTTTTATGGTGATATACCTGTTACCGAAGCAGGTCTTGCTTACATAAGCGGAAATATGAAACCAAAATATGACAAACAGCAGGACATTTATAAATATATGCTTGAGACACTCGATGCTGAAGCCCAAAATCTTAGCACAGCTGCCGCTTTAGTACCATATAACTGGAAAGGTGCAAGTGATGCAAAATCTATCCGTGACATAATCTATGCCGGGGATATGGTTAAATGGAAAAAATTTGCATACTCAATGATGCTTCGCCTGGCAATGCGTTCTTCTGATGCAGATGCTGCAATAGCTAAAACCTATGCAGAGAAAGCTATTGCAGGTGGAGTTATTACTGCAAACTCAGACAACTGGGTTATTAAAACAAAAGATGGAACAATAAACGGGGAAAAGAACCCTTTTAGTTCATTCTTTGAAGGATCTCCTTCCGGCGATCCCGAACGTTATCTGAAACTCGGAGAATATTTTGTTGATTTCCTTAAAGCAAAAACTGATCCCCGCCGTAAGGTAATCTTCGGAGGCCGTCTTCTGAATACCATAACTGCTGTTACTGCAGGTGATATGCAGAAATACTGGAGAGATGTTACCAAATGGGACTATGATATTATTCTGGCAAAAGGAATGATACATGGCACCAATGCAAACCCCGCTCCTTCTCTTGCTGCATATCATCAGACATATACCAGTCCAAACCCTTTCCTATTTACTATGGATATGTCTATTTGTGTTCTCAGTGCCGCAGAGATGAACTATCTTATCGCTGAAGCTACATTAAAAGGATGGTCAACAGGAACTACTGCTGATTTAGCTTATGCTGCAGCTATTACTGCCAGTATGACACAGTTAAGTGCTTTTGCAGGTCTGCTTGCAACTCAGAAGATAACTGCCGGTGAGATTACTGCTTATATTACAGCAAACCCTCTCGGTACCGGAGCAGCGGCTAAACAACGGCTTGCAGAAGAGATGTGGGTTTCTCTCTACCTTGATCCTACTGAAGCATGGTTTAATGTTCGTCGTATGAATCTCAGTCTTCCAACTAATGTGTCCGGATCTGTCATGCCGGTAAAATATGCTTACGTGGAAAATGAGCGTTCAAACAACCTTGTCAATCTGAACAGTGCTCTGACTCAGATTGGATTGGATGTGGCAGTTTCGCGAGAAACAGAAATTGCCAAACGTTGCTGGTGGGATGTGAATTAACCAATTTGTTACTCATTCTATCCTTAAGGTAATATATTATTTTAAATGAGTATCCGTTTAGTTACTGAGTAAAATATCTGCTCTGTAAAACGGGTGCTCATTTAATATTTATTAACATATCAATTTAAAATGAAAAACATATATTTAGGGAATTAAAAACTAAAGAATAGCAGTTAAAAATTATTAAGTACATTCATCAAATAAATTATCTGGGAATATGAAAAGTATTTTACAACAGATTGCTGAAAAAAGCAGAAAGAAGGAGGTAGCGGAAATAGAAGTTATTAAGGCTGAGATTGCCAATCCATCTACGTCTAATGATCGTCGTAATTTTCTGAAAAAAGCAGCTCTTGGTGGCATTGCCCTTGGGGGAATGATGAAATTCTCTATTGAGGATACAATAGCACAGACTACTTCTAACGTACAACGCTCTTCAAGTCCGTCGGAACTGAAAATCACTGATATGCGTATTGCTCAGATTGCCAGCAAATCAATAATAAGAATAGACACCAATCAGGGCATTTACGGTCTCGGGGAAGTCAGAGATGGTGCTGATGGACGTTATGCACTTTTTCTTAAAAGTCGTATTCTTGGACTGAACCCATGTAATGTAGAGATGCTATTCAAAATAATAAAACAGTATGGTTCTCACGGACGTCAGGGTGGTGGAGTATGTGCAGTGGAAATGGCACTTTGGGACTTATGTGGCAAAGCTTATGGAGTTCCGGCCTGGCAATTACTGGGTGGCAGATACCGCGACAAAATCAGGTTATATGCCGACACACCGGAGGTAAAAGATCCACAGGGTTTTGCAGATAAACTGAAACTGAGAGTAGATGTACAGGGTTTCACATGGCTGAAAATGGACCTTGGCATTCATCTGGTTGCTGCAAAGGAAGGGAATATTGTAAACAGTAAGATTTGGGGACAAATGGCACAGTATGACCTCAAAGACCCAATGGGGTATGGAAGTACACTGCATCCCTTTACACAAGTCCAGATCACTGAAAAAGGGATTGCTGATCTTCAGGAATATGTTGAAAAGGTCAGGGAAGGAGTTGGTTATGAGATACCTCTTTGTGCTGACCATTTCGGCCATTTTGATGTAAACAATGCTATTCGGTTTGGAAAAGCTATGGATAAATTCAGACTTGCATGGCTCGAAGATATGGTTCCATGGTTTTACACAGATCAGTGTAAGACATTATCTGATGCACTGGAAACACCTATAGCTACAGGTGAAGATATCTATATGCTGAAAGGAGGGTTTAAACCACTTTTAGATGCACGTGCAGTAGATGTCATACAACCCGATCTGGGTACTTCGGGGGGTCTTTTAGAAACCAAAAGGATCGGTGATTATGCCGAAGATTGTGGTGTTGCAATGGCAATGCACATGGCTGGTTCCCCGGTATGTTTCATGGCAAACGTCCATTGTGCAGCTGCTACACAAAACTTTCTAGCTCTCGAACACCACTCTGTTGATGTTCCTTATTGGGGAAACCTTGTTAAGATGACAGGGAGCAAACCTCTCATTGAAAAAGGCTTTGCAAATGTTCCACTCGATGCGCCGGGATTAGGTATTGAACTGAACGAGGAAGAGTGTAAAAAACATCTTGGCAGGGAGTTTGGATATTTTGAACCAACTCCTGAATGGGATCAGAAACGTTCACACGACAGACTATGGAGTTAAAATAAAATGAAACTATTATATTTACACATACCAAAAACCTTACTATTATGAATAAAAAGATTATTTTATTTGCAACCTTTATTTTAGGATGCTTTTTTACCTATGCTCAAAATGTAGGTTCAACACCAGAATATATTAAGGCATTAACACCCGATTGGAAAGGTGAAAGATCTGCTGACGGAAGACCAAAAGTATCCGACGCTATTCTCGAAAGATTAAAAAACATCTCAATCGAGGAAGCATGGGGTGTACTGCGTAACAAAGGATTTCAGAACCAGTTCGAGAACGACTGGACAATCATTAATCCTAATGAAACTATGACAGGACGGGTAGTAACAGCTCAATTCATGCCTCTCAGACCTGACCTGGAAAAACAGGTAAAAGCTCAGGGAAAACTTGAAAACAGGGCCCAGCAGGGAGGTACAAACTCATGGCCGATTGATATTCTGACTAATGGCGATGTTTATGTCGCTGATGCTTACGGGAAAATTGCTGACGGAACCCTGATCGGTGATAATCTTGGTAATTCAATTTATGCAAAGTCACAAAGAGGCGTTATTTTTAATGGTTCTGTCAGAGATCAGGAAGGTTTGACCGAGATAAAAGGATTTAATGGTTGGATTAAAGGAGCAGATCCTTCATATATCCAGCAAATGATGCTAACTTCCATAAACGCACCAATTCGGGTCGGACGCGCAACAGTATTACCTGGTGATATTGTTCTTGCCAAAAAATATGGAGTCATCTTTATCCCTGCTTATCTTGTCGAAGACCTCGTATTGACTTCCGAAGTAACAGCCCTTCGCGACCAATTCGGTCATCAGCGTCTGATTGAAAAGAAATACCTTGCCGGCCAGATAGATAGCAACTGGAGTGAAGAGATCAAAAAAGATTTCCTTAACTGGCTGAATAATTATCCCGGTAAGTTACCAATGACAAAAGCTGAATTGGATACCTATCTCAAGGAAAGAAACTATTAATAATCTGAATTAATGAAAAGTATTTTAAAGAATATTGCTGAAAAGACAAGGCAAAAAGAGAAAGCTGAAGCTGATACAATTAAGTCTGAGATTGCTAACCCATCCACACCTAATGATCGTCGTAATTTCCTTAAAAAAGCAGCTCTTGGAGGCATCGCTCTCGGGGGAATGATGAAGTTCTCTATTGAAGACACTATTGCACAAACGACTTCGAATGTTCAACGTGCGTCCAATCCTTCCGAACTTAAGATTACTGATATGAGGGTTGCAGTTATAACAAATGTCGGCCGCACAGCATTAATCCGTATTGATACTAACCAGGGAATTTATGGCTTAGGTGAAGTAAGAGATGGTGGTGATGAGCGTTATGCGCTTATGCTTAAGAGCCGGATTCTAGGTCTAAATCCATGTAATGTGGAGATGATATTTAAAATAATAAGGCAATTTGGTTATCATGGACGTCAGGGTGGCGGTGTATGCGGTGTTGAGATGGCTTTATGGGATTTATGCGGTAAAGCTTATGGCGTTCCGGCCTGGCAGCTTCTTGGCGGCAGGTATCGCGATAAAATAAGGCTTTATGCTGATACTCCGGGGGCCAGAGATCCTCAGGCTTTTGCTTTAACTATGAAAAAAAGGGTTGAAGAGCAGGGATTTACATGGCTTAAAATGGACCTTGGAATTCATGTTGTTGGTAACATTCCCGGATCTTTAGTTAATACAAAAGTATGGGATGGTGCAACAGGCCAATATGATCTGAGAGATTATATGGGCTATGGAAATACCCTGCATCCTTTCACTCAGGTTCAGATAACAGAAAAAGGGTTAGCCGGATTAACAGAATATGTTGAAGATGTGCGAAATGCTGTTGGATATGAGATGCCGCTTTGCGCTGATCACTTTGGCCATTTTGATGTCAATAATGCGATACGTTTTGGTGAAGCAATGGATAAGTATCGCCTTGCCTGGCTGGAAGATATGGTTCCATGGTTTTACACCGATCAGAATAAAACATTATCCAATGCACTCGAAACTCCAATCGCCACAGGAGAAGATATTTATATGCTAAAGGGAGGTTTTAAACCTTTATTGGATGCACGTGCAGTGGATATTATTCAACCTGACCTGGGAACTTCAGGCGGACTTCTTGAAACAAAAAGAATCGGCGATTATGCTGAAGAAAGTGGCGTTGCAATGGCTATGCACATGGCTGGTTCTCCGGTTTGTTTTATGGCAAACGTTCATTGTGCAGCTGCTACCCAAAATTTTCTTGCTATGGAACATCACTCTGTTGATTCAACATGGTGGGGAAATCTTGTCAAAATGACCGGCAGTCAGCCTATGATTGGCAAAGGTTTTGCTAATGTACCTCTCGATTCACCGGGATTAGGAGTCGAACTGAATGAAGAAGAGGTTAAAAAACATATGAGTCGTGATGCCAAAGGTTATTTTGAACCAACCCCTGAGTGGGACGCTAAACGTTCACATGACCGACTATGGAGTTAACTAACTAAAATAATATTTTCAGAATTGGCTGCTGTTAAATTAACAGCAGCCTTTCATTAAAAAAAACTCTAATCATGAAAAAACAAC
>Ga0209429_10000882_pt1 | contig 19464 bp, 19 predicted proteins | sample BarGraNGADG00212_3_FD_184493 | JGI IMG/M metagenome (GOLD analysis project Ga0209429, IMG submission 184493) | Arctic peat soil microbial communities from Barrow, Alaska - Barrow Graham LP Ref core NGADG0004-212 (SPAdes) (version 2) | ecosystem: Environmental > Terrestrial > Soil > Wetlands >...
GGAGAGACCCAGCCCATAGGCAAGCTCTTTCGCCTGGAAGGGATGCATATCGATCCAAGAATCCATGTGCACCCGATTGATGCGGGTGGGGTCCTTCTCGGCAACCTCGTTGATGTCCATGCCGCCGGCATCGCTGGCCATCATCAGCCGGCCCTTGGTGGCTTCCTCGAAGGTCGCGGCCAGGTAGAGCTCCTGGGCGATATCCAGCTTCTCTTCAACCAGAAGCTGCTCAACAACGTAACCCTTGATCTGCATGCCGATCATCTGGCCGGCGACCTGCTCGGCCTGCTCCGGCGTGTCGGCAAACTTGACGCCGCCTGCCTTGCCGCGGCCCGTGGCCAGGATCTGGACCTTCAGAACCACCGGGGCGCCGATCTCCTGAGCAGCCTGCCGAGCCTCGGCCGGGGTGCTGACCAGCTTGCCCTTGGGAAGCGACACGCCCATGCTCTGCAGAATACGCTTGCTTTCGAATTCCTTTAGCCTCATCGGCCTCCTCCAATAGGATAGGGGCGGATCCGCCCCTATCCTGATCGATCAACTATGTCGTATGACCCCCTCTCGCTCTGGGAGAGGCGGACCCGCTACGCCTTAGCCGCGGCCTCGCCCAGCTCGAACCCCTTGCGAAGCGCAGCGATGTTCATACCCTCGGTGCCCTTGGGGACGCTTGCCAGAACGGCCTTCTCGATAGACTCTCTCTTGACAAGAGGGTCGATGCCTATGACGGCACCCAACATGACCACGTTGGCCATAACCCGCTTGAAGCTCGCCTCTGCAACTCGGGTGGCGGGGATCTTCAGCAGCTTGGAGTAGGTGCCTGCCGGCGGATCGGGAACCAGGTCCTCGTCGATGATGAATAGTCCACCGGCCTCAATCGTCGGAACGTAGCGAATCGCGGCCTCCGGGGACATGGAAACCAGGATCTCCGGGGCCAGGCACATCGGGTAGTCCACCCGCTCGTCAGAGATCACCACGTCGGAAAGGCAGGCGCCACCTCGGGACTCGGCGCCATGGGACTCGGACTGGGTCGCCTCGGTGTCGTTGTAGATGGCGGCGGCACGCGCCAGGATAACACCGGCCAGCACGATACCCTGGCCGCCGAAGCCGCTGATTCTGATCTCTTTCCTGTTAGCCACGGTAAGCCTCCAGCTGGGCCTTGGCCAGGTTGTGCAGCCCCTCGACAACCTCGGGGCGCTCGGTGTCCACAAACTCGCCCCAGGGCTTCTTGCCTGCCTGCTCCTCGGCGGTCATCTTGTCGAACTGCTCCTTGCGGATGAAGGTCTTCTTCATCCACTCCATCATTTCCAGGTGGTTTCCCAGCTTGTTGGAGCGGCCATAGTAGGTGGGGCACTGGGAGATGATCTCAAGGAAGCTGAAGCCCTTCTTCGTGATTGCCTTCTTGATCATGTTGATGCAGGGCCTCGGGTTGGTGGTGGTGGTCCGGGCCACGTAGGTAGCACCCGCCGCCGCTACCAACTCACACAGGTCGAAGCCGTCCTCCACCAGGCCGTAGCGGGACGTCGCGGAGAACGACCCGATGGGGGTGGTGGGGGAGTACTGGCCGCCGGTCATGCCGTAGGTGAAGTTGTTGACGCAGATTGCCGTCACGTTGGCGTTCCGCCGTGCCGTCTGGATCAGGTGGTTGCCACCGATTGCGGAGGTCTCGCCGTCGCCCATGTGGCAGATCACGTTCAGGTCCGGGTTCGCCAGCTTGATGCCGGTGGCGAATCCCAGCGGCCGGCCGTGCAGGGTATGCATATAGTCGTACTTCCAGTAGGTGCACATCCGGCCGGTGCATCCGCTACCGCCGACCCACACCACGCTGTTGGGGTCGAGCCCCAGCTCGTCGATAGCCATGGCGGTGTAGTACCAGATCTGGCCGATGCCGCAGCCCTCGCACCAGATGTGGGGGTTGCCTCCGGCGCCAAAGCGGAAGTAATTCATGGCCGGGTGCTCGAGCACCTCGGGGTCTGCAGTTGCGATCACAGGTGCATCTGCCACTTAGATCACCTTCCTTATCTCGTCCATGATCTCCGCCGGCGTGTGCATGAGAACACCGGGCTTGGAGGACAGGATCACTTCGGTGTCCCTGCCCAGGCAGCGCTGGACCTCGCGGGATACCTTGCCCATGTTCATCTCGGCGACGATCACCTTCTTGACGTTCTTGCCGATGCGAGCGATGTAGTTGTCCGGGAAAGGCCAGATGCCGATCAGCCGGCTGTAGCCAACCTTCAGCCCCTCGGCCCGAGCCTGGCGGACGCCAGCCTTGACGGAGCGAGCCACGGAGCCGAAGCCAATGACCAGCACTTCGGCGTCATCCAGATAGGCGTCCTCGACGCGGGTCAACTCGTCCGCGTGAGCCTCTATCTTGTTCCAGAGCCGGTTGGAGAGCTCCTTCTGGACGCTGTAGGCCTGGGAAGGGGAGCCGTCCGGCGTGCGAGCGAAGCTCGAGACCGCGAGATGGTATCCCTGGCCGAAGGCCGGCAGCGGGCTGAAATCCTTGCCCGCCGGGACTGCCCAGGTCTTGTAGCCCTCGGCCGGCTTCTCGGTGGGCTTGAACCTCGGGGCAACCTTCACCTCGTCAGGAATGACGACGCGCTCTCGGAGGTTGGAGAGGATCTCGTCGCCCAGGACGAAGACCGGCGTCCGGTACTGCTCGGAGAGATTGAAGGCCTCCACGGTGAGGTCGAACATCTCCTGCGGGGACTCAGGAGCCATGGCGATGATGGAGTAGTCGCCGTTGCTGCCGTAGCGCACCTGGTAGATGTCGCCCTGGGCGCTCTTGGTGGCGATGCCGGTGCCGGGCCCAGCCCGCATCATATCGACGATCACGCAGGGGGTTTCGGTCATGGCCGCGTAGCCGATGTTCTCCTGCATCAGGCAGATGCCGTTGCCGGAGGTGGCGGTCATGGACTTGTAGCCGCCCCAAACGGAGCCGATAACGATGGTGAGGGAGTCCAGCTCGTCCGCTCCCTGCAGGTAGATGCCGCCGGCCTGGGGCATGCGGCGAGCCATCGCCTCGGCGATCTCGGTCGCCGGGCTGATGGGGTAGCCCGCGAATAGGTCGCAGCCAGCGGCCAGGGCGCCCTCGGCGCAGGCCTGCTGTCCCTGCATCAGATGCACACCGCTCAGAAGCCTAGGATTCTTAGCCATCAGACAACACCTTCCTCGACTGCACTCGGCACATCGCCCACGGCGATGGCGAAGTTGCCGCAGTACATCTCGCACAGCCTGCAGCCGGTGCACTGCTCAATGGCCACCACCACCGGTGCGTGGACGCCGCGCTTGTTCAGCTTGGTGTCCTTCGCCAGCACATGCGTTGGGCAAAACGCCACGCAGTTGCCGCAGCCCGTGCAGTAGTCGTGGTTCACCGCGATCCGGTGCCCAGTCTTTGCCTTTGGAGCCACGTTGTTCCTCCCTTACTCGAACACTAGCAGTGGAAAACTACAATCAAGTCACTATGTGGCGCCACCGCCGGACCCTCCCGGGCGAGAAGGTGGCACTCAGGACCTGCAAGGAAACACGCCCGCTATAGAGTTGTAGACTACCGTGGATCGCCAAGCTTGCCGGCTGCAAACTCCGCCACGACGCCCCGAACGTGGTCGCTAAGTGCAGCCTTGAGCGCCGGCAGGTTGCGGGCCTCGAAGGCGACCAGGATGGCCTCGTGCTCTCGTACGCTGGCGAGGCTGCGACGATACCCACCCTGGGCGGCAAGATTGGTTCTGAAGATGTGCAGGTGCACGCTGAGACCGCGGTAGATGTGAAGCAGCCGGCGATTCCCGGCGGTGCTCACCACCAACTGATGGAACAGGGAGTCGCGCTTGCTGAACTCGGCGTAGTCGAGACAGTTTCCCTCGTGGTCGAAAAGCTGCCGCATCTCGATGAACAGACGACGCATCTCGGCCAGCTGATCCGGCTCAACCCGGTCGATCCCCTCTTCGACAGCGGCCAGCTCTATGAGCCGGCGAGCGTCCAGGAGATCGGCGATCTCCTCGGGGTCCAGCCTGGCGACGAAGTAGCCCTTGCGGGCGACATCCTCCACCAGCCCCTCGGCGGCCAGCCGGTTCAGCGCGTCCCTCACGGGGGTGAGGCTGACGCCAAACTGGCGAGCGAGATCCACGACGGGGAGAGAGCTGCCCGGCGCCAGCTCACAAGTAACGATCTGGTCGCGGACGGCCTCGTACACCTTCTCACCGAGATCGGGGTAGTTGCCCAGCAGCGCCGGCTTCTCCATGGATAACGCCTCTACCGAGTTCGCAGGATTCGCCTATTGGTAACCTAATACGCCATGTGCCGCGCACGATATCTGATATATTCGGCGCCAACGACCACGTTATACGCCTGCGCCGCGGCCGTGTCAAGAAGATAGGGTGTAGCAGGGGGGAATACGAACGGGGAGGGGGCCGCTACGGCGTCCAGCCGGTAGCGGCGAGGATGACCACCAGGTAGGCCATGGCGGCGAACAGAATGGCGATAACCCAGTAGAGCCAGGCTAGCGTCTGCCACGCCTCGCGCAGGAGTCGGGGGAGTCCAGAGGGGGCAGCAGGCCCCCGTCTGGCGGGGTGTGGGGTGTCCCCACAAATACTATTCTCTCCCTCTTCTCTTTCAAGAGACGAGGTGGTGGTGGCTAACTCCCGGTTGGCCACCACGATCAATCCCACCATCGCCCAGAGCAGCACCAGCGGCTTCGCCCCCAGCGTGATCGCATCTGTTAGCCCGTACACAAGGTAGGCCAGGCAACCCGCCGCCAGCCCCGCGATCGCCCCCCGCATCGGGCCATCCCTCGCGCGGCGGAACGCCTGCGCCGCCTCCCTCGCCACGATCAGCCAGAGCCCCACGAAGGCCATCAGCCCCGCCAGCCCCAGGTCCACCGCAGTCTGGAGGTAGATGTTGTGGGCGTGGGGGATCCGCGCGTCCGGCCCGGCCAGGAAGGAGGGATAGAGGTTGTCCAGCACGATGGGGAAGGTGTTCAGCCCGATCCCGGTGAAGGGGAAGTCCTGGATCATGTAGGAGGCCCGGTTCCACACCTCCGGCCGGCTGACCAGGCTGGATCCACCGTTCTGGCTCCCCTGGTCCAGCTGCACCACACGGTCGTAGACCCTCTGAGGGCCGATCGCGGCGAAGGCGATCGCACCCACAACCAGCAGGCCGGCGAGAAGGTATCCAAACCGACGCCAGCGCACGGCCAGCAGAACGACCACTGCGGCCGCGAAGCCGATGAGGCTGCTGCGGGAGTAGGTGAGCGCCAGCACCGGCCCCGCGGTGAGCAGGCTCGCCACAGCGACGTAGGGCAGGGCCCTGTGCCCTGCCGCCCGGTCCGTCACCCCCACCGTCGTAGGGGCGGGTCCCGAACCGCCCCTACAGCGCCCGATCGACCACAGCAACACCCCCAGCGGGATCGGCAGCAGGAAGGCAAGGGTTCCCCCAAGCTCGTTGGGATGGATGCCGGCGATGGTGCCGAAGGAGCTGGGAATGGAGCTTATGAGATGGGGGATCCGGCTGTAGACCGCCGCGCTTCCCGGCAGCTTGTCCAGCCAGCTGGTGCTCACGAGCCCCACGCCAGCCACGCCGACGGCGGATATCATCATGGCGGCCACTGCCGCCCACCACCATCTCGGGCTCCGCACCCCATTGGCCACGCCGAAGTAGATCGCGACTCCCAGGACGATGCCGTACAGCTTCGGCAGGCTCAGGGAGAGGTCGACCGACGGATAGAGCGACTGGGCCGCCATCACGAGGATGAGGAGCATGGGCAGGCCAAGGGGGTTCGCGGGGAGTGGGGTCCTCCAGACGATCCATCTCGCCACCCACAACCCCGCGATGGCGGCGAGGCCGGCGATCGGCAGGAACCCCCGGGGGAACAGCAGCAGCGGGCTGGCCAGGAGCGGAATGGCGACGTCGACCACAGTGCCAGGAGGGCCGAGTGCAATCCTGCGCCCGGCCGCCGCGACACCGTCTCTAAGCCTGGAGATTGCGGCTGTCAATCCCACTTTCCCAAACCGGGACCGGACGGGGGGTTCAGCTCCCGCTCCACTTTTTCCAGGTAGGCCGGCGTGTCGATCAGCCAGAGACGCTCGTTCCCACTCATCTGGTAGCCGTACAGCGGATCGCCTCGATCCAGCAGGGCGGGGAACAGGTCCCGACCGAAGTCGTAGAAGCTCTCCTGAGGGATTGCCTCCAGCACCTGGGGCTCCAGCACGTAGATGCCGGCGTTGATCCAGTGGGAGAACACCTGCTCCGGGGTGGGCTTCTCCAGGAACCTGGTGATGCGGCCTTCCGCGTCGAGCCCCACGATGCCGCTGGCGCTGACGTACTCCCAGTGGCAGAGGGCCATGGTGGCGACGGCCCCCCTGGCTCGGTGCAGCCGGTAGAGAGCGGCGAGGTCGATGCTGCTCAGGTTGTCTCCATACCAGACGAAGAAGGGACCGTCGAACAGCTCCGCAACCCTCTTCACGCCGCCGGCCGTTCCCAGCGCCTCCTGCTCCACCGAGTAGTGGATCTTCACGCCCCACGCGGCCCCATCGCCGAAATGGTCCATTACCACCTCTGACAGGTGGCACAGGTTGATCGCGATCTCCCTGACCCCGCAGTCGCGGAGCCTCTCCACCGCGTACTGCAGCACCGGCTTGCCCGCGACCGGCACCATGGCCTTCGGGACGCGATCGGTAAGCGGTCGCAGCCTCGTCCCGCTCCCCGCCGCCAGGATCATCGCCTTATCCGGCATCCTCACCTGGTCACCCCGTCTCCCCGGCCACGCCGTCCCGCAACGCCACCGCGATCGCATGCTCCAGGATCAGGTGCCCGTCCTCGGCCTGCTCTATCCGGCCGCTCGGGACCATCACGACTATGTCCGCCATCTCCCTCAGTCTGCCACCGGGCCGGCCGGTGAACCCTACCGTCGTCGCGCCGGCCCTTTTCGCCGCATCGACCGCTTTGAGAACGTTCGGCGAGTTTCCGCTCCCACTGATGGCGATAACAAGGTCGCCCGGCTGAACCAGGTTCAGAAGCTGCCCGGCAAATATGTCCTCGTAAGAAGAGTCGTTGGCCAGCGCCGTCATGAGGGCCGCGTTGTCGGTGAGGGCCATCACCATGATCCGCTTGCCGCCATTGGCGATAGAAGCCTTGGCCAGGTCGCAGGCCATGTGGGACGCCGTGGCCGCGCTGCCCCCATTTCCCATGACAAACAGCTGCCGTCCCGAGTCCCTCACCCGGCGCACCGCCTCTACCACTCGCCGGATGTCATCCCTCGGCAGTGCCCGCTCCATCTCAGCCACCTCGTCCAGGTAGCGATCTATCGAGTCCATATCTCCTCCTCACTCGGCGGGTTTGTTGGGAGCGCCCTGCGGATGTGGTGTAACGAACGAGGTTGCCGGGGAGACTACTGCGGGGTCCGGTATCCGTTGGGGTGTGTCCTGTGCCAGTCCCAGGCCGTCTGAATGATGTCGCGGAGATTGGCGTACCTGGGGGTCCATCCGAGCTCACGGCGGATTCGGTCCGAACTGGCGATGAGCGTCGCAGGGTCACCGGGCCTTCGTGGCCCGGGAACCGCCGGTATTGCGTGCCCCGTGATGACTCGGGCCATCTCGATCACCTGGAGAACGCTGAAGCCGTTTCCGTTCCCGAGGTTGTACACGCGGCTCCTTTCCTCCAGAGCCTGAAGAGCGAGAATATGGGCTTGAGCCAGGTCCAGCACGTGGATGTAGTCACGTACACAGGTTCCATCGGGCGTTGGGTAATCGGTGCCAAAGATCTGGACGTGGTCGCGCTGCCCCAGCGCCACCTGCAACACGATTGGTATGAGGTGATACTCCGGAATGTGGTCCTCGCCGCGCTGGCCGTTGGGCATGGCCCCGGACGCGTTGAAGTAGCGCAGGCAGACGTAGCGCATCCCGTAGATGCGCTCTGTCCAGTGCAAGATGCGCTCGATCAAGTACTTCGACTCGCCGTAGGGACTTCCCGGGACTATGCGCTCCTCCTCGGAAATCGGCATCTTCTCCGGTCGATCGAACAGATTAGCTGTGGAGGACAGGACGAACCTCTTCACTCCATGTCGAGTGGCCCTCTTGAGCAGGTTCAGCACGTTGGTGACGTTGTCGCCCAGATAGAGAAAAGGTTGCTCCATCGACTCGCCCACCAGCGTGTTCGACGCAAAGTGCATGATTGCGTCAAACCGATGGGCTTCGATCAGTCGTTCGACCCCTCCGGCGTCGGATAGGTCTCCTTCTACGAAATGGGCCTGCGCGTGGACAGCTTCTCGATGGCCGACCTTTAAGTTGTCGAAGACAACGACATCCTCTCCCCGTTCGACCAACTCCCCCGTGACGATGGACCCAATATACCCGGCGCCGCCCGTAACCAGTATCTTCATCAGTAGGCCCCCCTCATTCCCAGCACCGCGGGAATCGTCTTCAGCAGTATCTTCAGGTCCAACAGCAGGGACCAATTGTCGATGTAGTCCATGTCTATGCGAACCCTGGTCTGGTAGGACACGTCCTGCCGTCCGGTGACCTGCCACAGCCCGGTGATGCCGGGGCGAACTGTGAGAAGCTTGGAGGCAAGAGGCACGTACCTCTCTAGCTCGGCGGAAGTGACCATTCTCGGCCCGACCAGACTCATCTCGCCCCTGAGCACGTTGAACAGCTGTGGCAACTCATCCAAGCTCGACTTGCGCAGCCAGTGTCCCACCCGGGTAATCCTCGGATCGCTCCTGAGCTTGACGTTACTCTGGTACTCTGCCCACAGGTCCGGCCGGCTTACCAAGAACTCCTCCGCGTTCGCGATCATCGTCCGGAACTTGAAGGCATCAAACTGCCGACCACCGCAACCCAGCACGCGCCGCCTGTAGATGATTGGTCCGGACGAGTCCATCATGATCAGGAGGGCCAACAGAGCGAATACTGCGAGGCAACAAAGGATGCACACACCCAGACAAGCCGCCGCCAGGTCCATGGTTCGCTTGACTGACCGACCCACTACCGTCATGGTTGCCGACCATATTGCGTCTCCTCAGAAGTGAGGGCAGGCCCCATATCCGAAGAGGTTTCTACAGGCCTGGGGTTTGCCATCACTACTATCGACGGGGCCCACCATCCGTTCAGCCGCTGTGGCCGGGACCATGGCGGAAAGAACCCTAGCAACTCGGCAGGGGACAACAGGTATAGCTGGGACTCCTCAACGAGATGCCTCCAGAGGGCACGCGGGAGCCAGTGAACGAACGGGAACCCAACATGGGTATCGTAGGGAAACCAGGCATTGGGGGCGGCTAGGAAGACCGCGCGCCGGGCAACCCGCAGGGACTCCCGAACGAACTGAAGCTGGCGGTCCCGATCCCCAACGTGCTCGATCACGGCGTTGGTGAAAACAATGTCGAAGGCTCTGTCGGCGAAGGGCAAGCAGCAGGCATCGCCCTGAACAGCCCGCACTTGAGGGTGTATTGCCCGGAATTCCGCCAGGCAGTCCACTGACAGCGCCACAATCCGTTGAGGCCATTGGTAGGACTCTTCCAAGAAGTTCTCTACTGCCGGGGCTCCGGAGGCCGCCGACCAGCGCACTGGGGCCACACCAACGTCCAGTATGGACTCGCCATCCCTCGGTCCAACGTGCGTGTAAAAGAGAGCCAACTTGGACCGTCGGGACACGCGGGCCACGTGGAACACCAACCGCTCGACCAGCGGAACGTTCCGAAGCTTCAGCCATCTCAAGCGTGTCTTCAGCCCCATGCCTCTCTTCCAGCCCTCCCACTGTTGGTCGTACGACGCCCAAGTGACCGAAACCCGTGACGCTATTTGGGACAGGTGCCACCACGGTCCCCTGGTGCACGATCAGGGAGACGTCTCGGCTTCCGGAGAGTCGGCCTCCGGTCGGATTTCCCTTTCAGCGGACGTAGGAGTTGCCACTTTCTGATTAGCTGATAGCCCGCGCGGCGCTCTGATAGACACGTATGGTCTCCTCTGCAGCTCGTTCCCATGAGAAGGACCGGGCGCGTAAGGAGCCGGCTTGCCGTAGTGTCGAGCGAGCAGCTGCCGGCCAATGCAAGACCTCCGCAATTGCGCCCGCAATAGCATCCGCACTGCCTGGATCAACCAGTAACGCTGCGTCACCAGAAACCTCGGGCATAGAGGCTGCATCCGACGTAATAACGAGCCCGCCCGATCTCATCGCCTCCAAAATGGGGAGGTCAAACCCCTCATGCAATGAAGGGAACACAAATGCTTCGGCATTCGCATATAACCTCCGCAATGTCCCATCCTGGATGATGTCGCGGAGATTGGGGTACCTAGGAGACTGCTGAAAAACCCCCTGGCGCAGCCGAACCCCTACCACATATTGTGGTTTGGCGCGAGTCGACCCACAGCATGCTGTGGTGTCGCCCGCCGAAGCGGGGGTTTTTCAGTGCCCTCCTAGGGGTCCATCGGAGCTCACGGCGGATGCGATCCGAACTGGCAATAAGTACTGCGGGATCGCCGGGCCTTCGCGGCCCGGCAACGGCTGGTATCAAATGCCCCGTGATCTCTCGCGCTGTCTGAAGCACCTGCTTCACGCTAAAGCCGTTCCCATTTCCGAGGTTATAGACGCAGCTCCTCTCATCCAGGGCCCGAAGCGCCAGAATGTGTGCCTGAGCCAGATCGAGGACGTGGATGTAGTCGCGGACACAGGTTCCGTCTGGCGTTGGGTAATCGGTGCCAAAGATCTGGACGTGATCGCGCTGCCCCAGCGCCACCTGCAGAACGATGGGAATGAGGTGATACTCCGGGGTGTGGTCTTCACCGCGCTGGCCGTCCGCCATGGCGCCGGACGCGTTGAAGTAGCGCAGGCAGGCGTATCGCATGCCGTAGATGCGCTCAGTCCAGTGCAGGATGCGCTCTATCAAGTACTTCGACTCTCCATAGGGACTTCCCGGCATTATCCTCTCATCTTCGGAGATCGGCATCTTCTCGGGCTTGTCGAAGAGATTGGCCGTCGACGAGAGGACGAATCTCTTGACTCCGTGACGAGTGGCGCTCTTGAGCAGGTTCAGGACGTTGGTCACGTTGTCGCCCAGGTAGAGGAATGGCTGCTCCATTGACTCGCCGGGGAGGGTGTTGGAGGCGAAGTGCATAATCGCATCGAAGTTATGCGCATCGAACAGTCGTTCGACAGCTTCAGGATTGGACAGGTCTCCTTCGATGAAGTGGGCATCGGGATGAAGGGCTTCTCGGTGACCGAACTGGAGGTTGTCTAAAACGACGACATCGTCTCCTTGCTCGATCAACTCGCCCGTCACGATGGAGCCGATGTATCCAGCCCCGCCGGTAACCAGAAGCCTCATTAATAAGCCCCCCTCATTCCCAGGACTGCGGGAACGGTTTTCAGCAATATCTTCAAGTCCAACAGGAACGACCAGTTATCTATATAGTCCATGTCATGCTGGATTCTCGTGTCGTACGAGACGTCTTGTCTACCGCTAACCTGCCATAGACCGGTCACACCAGGGCGAACGGTCAGAAGCTTGGGAGTATAGACGCCATATTTCTCAAGTTCAGCCAAGGTGACCATCCTTGGGCCAACGAGGCTCATTTCTCCTCGTAGCACATTGAACAATTGTGGAAGCTCATCAATGCTAAGGCGCCTGAGCCGCTGGCCCAGCCGAGTGACCCTTGGATCCTGCCTTAGCTTGACGCTCTTCTGATACTGGAGCAGCATGCTCGGGCGGCTGTGCAGGTATTCGTCGGCGTTTGCTACCATGGTACGGAACTTGAACGCATCGAACTCCCTACCGTTGAGGCCTACTACGCGGCGTCGATAGACGACTGGCCCCGGGGAATCGAGCCTAATTAGCAGTGCTATGGGTGCAAACAAGAAGATCGAAAGCACAATTGTGCCCATCAATGCCACGAGGAAATCGAGAGCGCGTTTAACGCCGCTATGAGCTGATGCCATTCTCTACACCACCCGACAAGTGCCTGAGCTGTCCGACTGTAAGAGATCTGGAACTTAGACACTTACAGCCAAACATACTGGTTGGCCAGCGATTGGGGAACCCCACGAAGCTCGCTAGATGTCAGCCGACTGAGCACGTCGATGCGGAATCGCTATACCGGACTGAGCAGTCGATAGAGCAAAGGATTCAGACCTGTCCATGGCGATCCGAGCTGGCTTGATCAATGTGTACTGGGTACGATTACTGTGAGCTGACATTGCCCAATTTACCGGTGGTTTGTTGGTTTCCGAGACGCAGCTCGGAAACGGGCCCGCTGAGCCGCGTGGCCGGCAGCCCGCCTCGGCCGCTCGGGCGAGTTCTCTCCAGAGTTAAGAAACCACAGGTAAGCCCGTGCATTTGGGTTATCGGGTTCGAGGTCAACGTGGAGCCGGCTGTAGCTGGCATCTTTACGTCTACCTGCCGTGCGTGCTGGTGATGCTGATTCTATGGGGCATCGAGTAGGAGCGCGTAGAATGAGTAATACCAAGCCACTCAAGGCCGTGACCCTTTGGCAGCCCCACGCGAGCCTCGCGACCGTCAGCGTCAAAGGCATCGAGACGAGGTCTTGGTACTCAGTCCATCGCGGCCAGCTCGCGACAGGGGTTCCTGTCGCGATTTCATTTCGAAATGAAATACTCTCGGCTCTCCACACCGTCGGGCCAGCTCTCGCGCTTTACGTCCAGTACCTTGGATCCAATCGCTTCGACGAAGGCCACCATTTCAGCCTCAGGCACGTAGGTCATAGTCATGGCTGGGCTTATCCCAAGCCGATGGTGCAGAAACGACTTGCTTATGCCAATCGCTCGCAAAGCATGATACAGGCGACGCTTGAGCCCTATTCGTGAGGAATTTGGCAGGGAACTAGGTAACTGAAAGACAATCAGCCCCTGCGGCTTCAACAGACGGAGAAATTCCCTGATATATCCCTTCATCGTCGCTTGATTCGGTAAATGTTGCAGGACGAGATGTGTATAGACCAAGTCAAAGCTGCCGCTGGAGAACTGGTTCAAGTTATCGGACTCGTTCACCACGAAACTGCAATTGACAAGGTCGCTGTTCAGCTCCTTCGCCTTGGCGATCATGCTTTCGGCGATATCTACCCCGGAGCAATGTCGGAAGTATTTGGCTAGTGCTCTTGAGATGCGGCCTACCCCGCAACCGAAGTCCAATGCCGTATCTCGATGAGCGGGCAGACCAAGTGCTTCAGTTGCAGACATTAGCAAAGCGATGTCGCGCTCGCCAGTGCCAAAGAACTCCTCCAGACCCCACTTCCCGTGCTTCTTTGCCGGATCTGTCAATACCGCCCACAGGGGATCAAGCTTACCAAGATCTTCCCAGATTTCCTTATGCCGCTTGAGAGTATCCACTGCATCTCCTTAAAGTCTAAGCAACTAGCCCCGGATCAGGTAGACTTTGATGTATGATCCGAGCAAGCCTATCTACCGGTACCAGGGAAGCGGTACAGGCTTTGCGCCGCGATCCCAGTTTCTCCCCGGCCGAACGGGACCGGGTAAAGATGATCCTCCTGTCCGATGCGGACTGGAGCTCACCTCGCATCGAGGGCCATCTGAAGTACCATGCCAAGACAGTGCGACTAGCCCTGGAGCACTTCAACCAAGAGCAACTCCCCAGCCTGCGCCACCATCACCCCGGTCCCGCTCCCGACGTGGACCGGCGGGAGCAGGTGACGGCAATCCTGGACCGACTCCTGGAACAAGATCGCACCTGGATGGCGGCCCAACTAGCCGAATCCTTGGGCGAGGAGGGCATCCATCTTGGCACCCGGCAGACTCGCAAGCATCTCCAAAGGATGGCCCCCCGGCGACGGACCAGTCGCACCCTGTGCCACAAGCAGGACCGGGAGCGGGTGGAGCAGGCCCGAAGCCAACCGTCCCCGCTAAAAAGATGGCAGCCTAGGGCCTCCTCGTCCTGACCTACTTGGATGAGTGCGGCGTTGCCCCCTCCCAGCCCGTCAACTACAGTTGGGTTAAGGTAGAAGCCTGGCTACCGGAGCGCGAGTCATGGATCAATCGAGACAAGACCCGCATTCGGCACATCACCGAAAGGTTCGACTTCCCGGGGTTCACCATCTGGCGGCTGGGAAAGCACCCACCGACAAGGCTGTTATGGTGTCCCTCGCGCCTCCGTCGTAGCGCCCTGTTTACGAGCCGTTGTCCGATAGACAGCGAGGGTCTCTCGCGCAGTTCGTTCCCACGAAAATTCCTTAGCATGACACTGTCCGATCGCTATGCGTTCAGCCCTTGTCTGTTCTGTCCAAGAGACGACGTCCATCATGGCGCTAGCTAAGCCTGCAGTGTCCTCTGGATCAACCAAGACGCCCGCTCGTCCCGCCACTTCTGGCATGGCTGAACGCCTTGACGTCACAACGACTGAGCCGGCACGCATAGCCTCTAGGATCGGTAACCCAAAACCTTCATGCAGCGATGGAAAGAGGAACAGGAGCGAATTATGGTAGAGCCTTCGCAGAGTGTCATCAGTTACGTAGCCAAGAGTCACAACCTCCCCACTTCGTTCAGCAGCGGTCAGTTGGGGCAGGGCGTCTCTTGTCCATTTGATATCACCCACAAGTGCCAAGGCAACGTCGTACCCCTTCTCCCGTAGAAGCTTGATGCTGTGCCATACTCGGAGAGTGTTCTTCTTCTCGACCTGCTTCCCGACCATTGCCAGAATATATGGTTTTGTCAAGCGCAACTTGCAACGTTCAGTCAGCCAGGCATTCGCATCCTCAGGGCGCAGGTCGAAGCAATCGCTAGCTGCATTCAGGACTATGTGCTCTTTGTGTGGGGGAATGCGTAAATACTCTCGAATGTCTTTGCTAGTGTCTCGCGAGACGGCAATTACTGCTGCCGCTTTCCTCGCTGCGAGGTGATGCATAGCGCGAATCGCGTACCGAGCTAGCCTGGAGTGGACAGTGTAGGGCAGCAGAAATGTTTCGAGATCGTGCATGGTGACAACTACGGGAATTGGGGCCAGAACCGGAGCCACATACACTGGAACGTGAAGCAAGTCAAGATTGTCTTTCATTGTCAAGAACGCGAAACTCAACTGGTCGGACAACGAATACTTTTTCGTTGACACGGTTCTGATACTAACGTAAGGCAAGTCCCATATGAAGGCGGGTATCGGCTTAGAAGAGTAGACAATGAGTTCCGTGTCCTCTGCGTAAGCCTGTTTCGCAAGAGCCACGAGAAGCTCTCGTACATAGGTGCCTACACCCGACGAATTATGCCATCGCGCATCAAAGCCAACGCGAATATGGCGATGCCTTGAGACACCCGGCGTCGTGCGATCAATTAAGCACATCGCGATAGACCTCCAGGGTCTGCCGGGCAGTCATTTCCCAAGAGAAGTTTTTGGCTCGGGCGAATCCGAGCCTGCGAAGACGTTCTATACCCTCTTGATCCGTAAGAATGCGGCGCATGGCATTCACTATAGCCGAGGTATCCGTCGGATCTACGAGTAGTGCTGCGTCTCCCGCTACTTCCGGCAGGCAGGTTGAATTGCTAGTGATGACGGGCGTTCCACATGCCATTGCCTCCAAGACAGGAAGTCCGAAACCTTCGTAGAGAGAGGGGAAGACTAGTGCGTCCGCGAGCGAGTACAAAGCTGGAAGCATCTCATCGGTAACGTATCCGACAAAGTGCACCCTGTCGCCGATTCCTAGTCTCTCAACCAATTCGGGAATGTGCCGATACCGCGGGTCAGACTTCCCTGCAAGGACAAGATGGTGCCCGCAGTCGCCAGCCTGCAACAACTGGTGAAACGCCAAGATAATCCTAGGAATATTCTTGCGATGGCGTTGTATCCCAATATACAGAAAGTATCGAGGTGGAAGCGATAGAGCGGCTCTTGCTTCCATCAACTTATGGTCATCGGACACCGGGTGGAAGTTCCGCGCCGCAGCCAACTGCGTGACAGCGATCCGCTTCGGATCTACGCCGACCGTGCGGATGATCTCTGCTTTGGAAAAGTTCGAAATCGTGATTATTCGATCTGACCGCCACGCGCCGACGCGAAAAGCAACCTCATAGTACGCTCGTGCAACTGGGTTTCGTAGATCGTCTGGAAAGGTGAGGTAAATTGCGTCAAGAATTGATACTACTGACTTGCAAGGGAGTATCACCTGCAAGAGGAAGTGTGGTGAATGAAAGAGGTCTATGCCTTTTCGCTTCAAGAGTACAGGCATTAGAACTTGCTCTTGGATCGAGTAGTATCGCATGCTGGTTTCAAGCACGGTTGCGTTGGCGCGTCGGAACCGTTTGTCATTCCAACCACGTGGAGCAATAAAGACGTAGTGGTTGTGGGTGTCCAGGTCGAGCACAGCCGCGAATAGCTGCGTGGCGTAGTGTCCAATACCAGGCTTGCCGACGAGCCTCAGGTCAACAGCAATCCGCGCTGGCGAGTGGGTGCTTGATCCAGGCAAGACATCTCTCCATCTTATCGAGTGGTGGCGGCAGGCGGCTCACTGGGAACGGGCAGTAAGCCGGCGACCTTTGTAGCGTTCGAGTGCCATCTCGTAGACACCGAGCGTTTGCGCAGCCGCCCTGCTCCAACTGAACCTACTGGCTTGTTGAAGGCCGGCTGCACGATGTTTCTGTCGAAGTCCAGGGTTCGAGATGAGAGCAGAAAGGCCCTGCGAAATCTCGTCGATGCGATTTGGATCGACGAGCACCGCTGCGTCCCCCACCACCTCGGGCAGCGAGGAGCATCTCGATGTCAGAACAGGGGTACCGGATGCCAGCGCCTCTAGCGGGGGGCTCCCAAAGCCCTCGTAGAAGGATGGATAAGCCATAACCTGTGCACGGCGATAAAGCTCGGGCAGGTCGTCATCAGAGACATAGTGGAGAAGCCTAATGCGTCGCTGATACGGTGATCGCTCGACTGCCTGCAGAATCGGTTCGTAGAGCCAACCTGGTCGACCAGCAAGAACAAGGTCAACATCGGGATACTCCTCGGCAATGTGCTCGAATGCGTGTATCAGGCCCAGGTGATTCTTCCGCGGCTCTAGCGTCCCGACTGAGAGTATATAGGGCTCGCGCACCCCTAAACGTAGCAACCGGGCAGGCCCATCAGAGTCAGGCTCTGGAGAAAAGCGCTCGTTTACTCCATTGTGCACCACCACGACGCGCTCCTCGTCCACGCGGAATTGGCCGATGATGTCTCTCTTGGTAGACTCAGAGATTGCTATGATGGCGTCCGCCAATGCGACCGAGCGCGTGGCGCGCAAACGGAATCGGTAGCCGATGAGACGATTGTGCATGCCCGGAAACTTGAAGTGGGTGGTATCGTGAATCGTGATCACGGTCGCGCGAGACATGGGCCGGAGCGGGAGCAGCCAGGCGGGACTGTGGAACAAGTCTGCGTTCCAACGGCCGAGCGCGCGCGGAAGCACGATATTCTCCCAGAAGTCCCTCCGATATCGGTCGGAGGGAGTCGCCTTTGTGGAACGATACTCCACGTTGGGCTGCAGTGTGTCCACGAGAGGGACCATAGGAGGGACCATTCCCTCTCGACCAAACAATAGGTAGCGATGGTGAGGAGCAATGCGGCCCAGCCCACGAACTAGCTCCTGAACGTACTCTCCCAGCCCAGTACGCTCCGCCTCGATAGTTCGAGCGTCAATTGCGATTCGCATTTCCATTATCCCTCGGCTAGCGCCACGAAAATCCTGAGGGTCTGAGATGCAGCCAGTGCCCACGAGACGGTGGCGGCGCGTCTGAGAGCAGCCGAAATCATCGTTGCGCGGCGTTCCGGATGCTGGACTACCCAGGCAAGCGCACTGGCGATACCCCTACGTTAGGTGGGTCTGGGCGAGCAGCCCAAGCGGCGCCCAAGCGGCAATGACTATCCTGTACCATGGAAAGCGTCCGGCCGGCAGCGAGAAGAATGCTACAGGAAAGCGACGTTCTCCCAATGATCGCAGATGCACCGATTGCAGGGAGTTGCCTGCGCCCAGCGATACCGAATCCCATGTGCCCGCGCGGCACGGCCGGCTCGCGACCATCGGAACCGAAGACCAAGCACCAATCATTTTCCCCCACGCCGACTAGGCCAAGCGCGAGTGCCTGAGCATCCTCTCCTATACTGGTTCGAGTACTGGTTCGAGCCGGAACCACCGGGCACACATCAACCGGGACTCTCATGTCGGTAGCCGCCCTTCCCCGGCCGCCACCAGGACACTGAGCGTCTCGCTCGCCGAACGGCTCCACGAGAACTTCGCAGACTGAGCCAACCCCGCGGATCGCATGCTCGAGCGGAGTTCCGCGCTTCGGAGCACGTCGGCGATGCCGGAGGCAATCGCTCGCTCGTCCATCGGATCGACCAGGACCGCTGCTGTTCCGGTTACTTCCGGTATGGAGCTCACGGACGACGCCACCACAGGGGTGCCGCACGCCATGGCCTCGAGGGGTGGAAGGCCGAAGCCCTCCGACATCGACACGTACGCAGCCACGTCAGCCGCGTTGTAGAGCAGCAGGAGATCGTCCTCGCCCACCTTCGTGAGATGATGAACCCAGTCCCCGGCATTGTTGTCGGCCACCGCCTCGGCCAGAGCTTCCTGCGGCCACTGGAGTTCTCCCACGATCACCAGCGAGTGTGGAAGGCCATACTCCTCCCTCACCAGGTGCATCGCGCGGATGAGTCTGGGAATGTTCCGCTTTGGATGGACGGCTCCAACCTGAAGCACAAACCGTGGACGGATGCCGTACTTCCCGTAGACAGACTCCTGAGCTGACAGTCTATCGAGAGGTCGGAAGTGGGTTGCCGCCGCGTCTGCAACCACGGTCACCAGCTTTGGTGGCACCCCTAGGAGCTTGACCAAGTCCCGCCGGGAGCTGGCTGAGGGTGTGATGACGTGGGCCGCTCTCAACGCGCTCAGCCGACCGTAGAAGGCCTGCCTCCAGCGCTGCTGAGGTGGAAACCACTCCGGATGCGCGTGCGGGTTGGCATCGTGAAACTTCACGACACAGGGCGGACGCTTCGCAAGAAGGAACGGCAACGGCGTAAGACAGGAAATTGCGAAGAAGACGCTCAACCGATCTCGAACGGCCAGCGCCGGTACGCCCCAATTGTACCACCCTCGCGCCCACTCGACCGGCCGGTGGACGATGTTGGACCCCAGCAACGACTGGTCCGGCTCGAAGCCGTGCGTGTACAGAAGGAAGGTGTGCTCCTGCGCTGCCTTCCACTCATTCAAGAAGATGCCGAGAGAACGCCCAATTCCTCCCACCAGCGCATGCTGCAGGCACGACGCGTCAATTCCGATGCGCATTGGACCGTATGGCAGAGCTTCCGCCCGCACCTCTCATCTTAGGGTGCTCTAACAGGATTCTCACTATCGACTCCACTCGGTGCTCCCAGGAGTTCAACCTGGCCTCCTCGCAACGACGCTGCCGCAATTCCATGCTATCCTCTATAATTGCCCGTTCGATCGCGGCGGCGAACGCGCCCGCACCGTCCGCAAATGCAATCACGGAGGACAACGACTG
>Ga0209429_10000885_pt1 | contig 19433 bp, 7 predicted proteins | sample BarGraNGADG00212_3_FD_184493 | JGI IMG/M metagenome (GOLD analysis project Ga0209429, IMG submission 184493) | Arctic peat soil microbial communities from Barrow, Alaska - Barrow Graham LP Ref core NGADG0004-212 (SPAdes) (version 2) | ecosystem: Environmental > Terrestrial > Soil > Wetlands >...
GGTCGACTCCGCGCTGGCGGGTGTGCTCGAGCGTCATCCACGCGTACGTGGCCCAACGCTCGGGGCCGATCCGCTGGGGATCGAATCGGTAGGCGGCACCCATCAGTTCGACGAACATCTGACCGCGAACGTCGCCGGCATTGAGTGCATGCCGGGTCTGGGCATAGACCATCGGGATGACCGACGCGACCAGGTCGGTCACCGCCTGCCTACCCTCCACGACGAGCTGCGGCCAGCGGGAAGGATCGATCCCGCGCAGGATGTCGGACGGGTTGGCCGCATCCCCGGTGGCTGCAGCGACGCCAAGGTCGCGGGCCCGGCAGAGGGCCAGGATGGCGGCGCCCTCCAGAACGGTTCCGGGCCTGATCGACGGCTCCCCCAATCTGGCCGGGGCGGGGGCTTCCCGGACGGGTACAGGCGTGCGATCCACAGGTGCGCCACGCGGCAGAGAACTAGGCGCTTCCGCGGGATGCAGCATGCCGGGGTTGGCCAGGTACTCCAGGGCGAGCCGGCTGATGGTGCCTGCGACGGGCTTGGCTGAGGTCTGGTTGGTGAGGTTGGCGACCAGGACTGCTTCGCCGATACTCGAGCGGAGCAGCGCATCCAGGCGGATGTGGGAGGGTTCGGTGATGTCGGGGCGAGCGGTGAGTTGCCGCACAGCGCTGCCCAGCTTCAGCATCACGGCTTGGTCGACGCGGGTAGAGCCGAGTCGCCGGCCGTCGATCTGGCTCAAGGTGACCTGATGAGCTCGGGCAAGTTCACGAATGTTGCCAAGGAGGGCATCGCTATACGGCTGGGGCAGGGCCCCTGATTGCCTGGCTTCGCCCACCAGTGCATGGGCGTTTCGGAGGATCGCCACGTGCCCGAGCGCCACGCTTCGCCGCACGATCGAGGCATCCTGAACAGGCTGCACCGCCGCGAGCGCGTCCTGCCAGGCTGCCAGACCCACGCCGATCGCGCAGCGGTCCGCGGGGGCGTGGATCGCGCTGTCGAGTGCTGTTTCCCCTGCCAGCAGCCACGCCTTCGCCCGGTCATCCGTCGTCCGGACCCGCACCCAGTGGGCGAGTTCGTACGCGACATGGTTGAGGGTCGCGACCTGGCGGCTCCGGTCATCATCAGACGCAGCCTCCATCACCCGGGCCACCCCGGCGAGCGCCGCGCGAACGTCGTGCAGCGACGGCGCCACGGTGAGCTCCGCGCCGGTGGTTCGCGCTGCACCTGTCGTTGCGGTCGCCAGCATCGCCAGGGGGTCGTGTACCGAGACCGGGCCCAACAGTCGACGGATCGCCACCAGGCTCACCACCGTCTCCGTCCACTCAGACAGCAGATCCTGCGTCAGCGGCGGCGCCGCGTCCCATTCGAGGCGGACAAGTTCGCGCCGGACGGCCTGCCACATGGGGCGCTAGCCTCGTCGCGCCGCGGTGACGTTCAGATCTGTCCTGACGTCGGTCAACAAGACCCGCAGCCGCGCCAGATCAGGCAGGGCAGCGGCCAGGGCCAGGTCCCACGACTGGACCTCGCGCAACGCCTGGTCGACGCAGTCCATCGCGCTCATACGGGCCAGCCCTGGGACATCCACGGGCCGGCTGGACGGGTGGGCGGCCGCCATCAGCAGCACGATCCCCATCGCTTCCTGGATCATGCCGGCCACCTCGTCCCAGCGGTCAGCGGTCAGCATGGTCGCCTGCCCGAGCAGGAGATCGACCTTGCCGATCGACTCCGCGGGAATCAGCACTCCGGCCATGATGGCAATCCCTTCCCTCCGGTTATTCGGCGACCATGCACGCGCCCACGAATCCCCTCACCCCTACAGTTGACCAGCTGAGTGGACGGGGCGCACCTGTCCACAGGGCTGCTTGTTCCTCGCTGGCCGCGGGTACATGGACGACGGCCGCCATTGCCCGCTAAAGGCAAGGTGAGCAGCGTGGCCGGCCGCAGCGTCCCTGGCGTTGCCTGAGGTCGCTCGAGGGTCGACATGATCAGGGCAACTGGGCGGCACCGGACGCCGCGGACTCGTCAGACGTGGTGGTCTTCGTGGCCGCGAGCCTCAACAGCCGCGCGGCGTCCTTGTCGCCCAGGTCGCACCACAGGCTTGCCTGCGCAGGGCTAAGCCCGCTGGACACGAGCGCTTTCAGTGCGGTCCCCGCCCGCCGTTCGGCGTCGACCATCAGCGCGTCGCGTTCCGCCAGTGCGGTCATCACCTCGGCCGACAACCCCTCCTGCTTCTTGACCAGGTCCGCCCGCTGCTGCCGCAGCCGCGCGACCCGTTCCGCCGCGCTCCTGCGTGCCTGCTGCCGGATCCCGTTGACCGCCATCCTGTCGTCCTCCCTCAGGCCGACTCGTCGTCTCAGCCTCCCTAACGGCACTCCACCGAGCCTCGTGGACACCGAGGTGACACGACAGGTCAAATGTCCTGGTCTTCTCTGATGGCGCGGGGGCCAAGCAATGCCAACCGTAAGAAGACCTCGAACGCAGGGCGCTAGCTGGCGTCGTGCTAGCGTGCGCCGCGTATTCCTAATGCCGGGGAGGAAAAAGTGAAGCAATTCTTCTGGAGGTTGGTCAAGCATCCGCTTCTCTCGGTTGGCGTGGGTTGCGCTGTAGTTGGCTACGTTCTGGGAGTGGCCACGAGCTACGGCCTCCCGCGGCCCGACGGGGATCCTGCCCCGATCCAGATCACTGTCGCAGCGCAAGGTGGAAATGGTGCAGTCACCGACATCGTGATGCCGGATATTCGGGGTCTGACCGAAGCAACTGCCCGTCAAGCCCTCGCAGATCGTGGCGTGAGCCCGGCGATAGTCACGGTCCGCAAAGTGCCCAATGTCGTGGCTGAGGGATATGTGGTCGCGCAGACGCCCGTACCTGGCACGGTGAACCCTGACGCTGTGGTGATCTCGCTCCCGGAACCGGCGACCACGCCGAAGATGGTGGGACAGACCGAGGATGCCGCGCGCCTGGCCTTGCGCGATCTCGGCGCGGATGCCAAGGTCACAAGGAAGTTCGACCCCGCAGTGGCTGCCGGCACCGTCATCGCCTCCACGCCGAGCGAGGGCCAGCCACTCATAGAACTCGTGGAACTGGTCGTGGGCAGCCCAGCCGCGACGATGGCCCTCGCTGACGTGAGTCGAACGGGGCCGTGCGGGTCGGGAGGCGCCATCGTGAATGGCACGCAAGGTGATCATTCCGTGGTGTGTGGGGCCGTGAAGACCGCCGCTGGAAAGACGCCCTCGGAGACGGTGTGGCTCTTGAACCGCAAGGTGTCGAAGCTCACCGCCACTGTCGGGATCGACGACCACTCCGCCCCCGGCTCTTCAGCGGCGGTCAAGGTGGTCGCGGATGGCGCTGTGGTCTACCAATCAACCGTGACGTACGGGAAGAGCGCAACCCTGGACATCTCGGTCGCCAACGTTCTTAGGCTCTCCGTGACAGTGGAGAGGACGGATGCAGGGACCACGAACACCCCGAATGTGGCGCTCGTTGAAGCCACCCTTTCCGGTGGAGCGGCCGACCTCGCCACGCTGGACAAGCGATGAAGGGTCGCCTGCTGCGCGGATGCATTGCCGTCGCCATCCTGGCATCAGGATTGGGACTCGTTCGACCAACCAGCGCCGTCGCGGCGCCGACAGTGGCGTTGGATTCGGTCCTGATCGTGATGGATGTCTCAGGATCGATGTCCGAGAAGGACAAGAACGGCACCGTCAAATTCGAAGGGGCCAAAGCTGGTGTGGTGTCGCTGGTTCAAGAGCTGCCGGGAAGCGCCCGAGTAGGGCTAATGACGTACCCATCTAAAACGGACTGCGGTGAGCCGCGACTCGTCCAACCCATCGAGCCCCTCAACCGCGGCGGCCTGGTACAGGCTGTCTCGTCACTACCCAATCCGACCGGCAACACTCCCACCGCGACCGCCCTGGAGCAGGCCGCGAAGGTCCTGCAAGCCGAGAAGGGAAAGGGCACGATCGTCCTTGTCTCCGACGGCCTCGCTAACTGCAATCGCGAGCCTTGTCCGGTTGCTCAGGAGCTTGCTAAGCAAGGGGTCGACGTCACCATCAATACTGTCGGGTTCGCGATCGACGATGAGGGTCGCACCCAGCTGCAGTGCATCGCAGATGCCACCGGCGGGCGCGCCGTGACCGTGGACACCGGGTCACAACTCGGCGGCGAGCTTGCGCAACAGATGGTGCCCTCGTTAGCCGTGACTGCTTCGTTCCCTAGCGCTGACGTGCCGATCACGGCAAGTTCAGCACCTGTCACGGTGACGGTCACGAACTCGGGGAGTGTCACGGCCCAGGGTGTCCGTGTCGCGATCAGCGCCGAGGACACGAGCGTCTTTCTTGGCATCGTGTCGCCCGTTGTCGAGGTTGGCAATCTCGCCAAGGGCGCAGCACCAACCACTGTGGCCTGGGCAGTACCGATTACCCCTCAGCTCGCGGGCAAGACCGTGGGGCTGAAGGTGCGAGTCACCGCGCAGAACAGCTCGCCGGTGAACCGCAGCGGGAAATTTGACGTGGTGTCGACCGGGGGAAGCCCGATCAGGTCAGGATCGCAACTCAGCGGTGTGACATCCGCGCTGGTGATGGGCGACTCCTTCTCATCGGGAGACGGCGCGTACTCCTCACAGGACGGCTACGTGAACAACCCCGTCCACGGTGTCCCCGCAGACTGCCACCAGTCAGCCGCAACGTACGCCGATGTTCTCTTCCCCAACCAAGTGACGAACCTCGCCTGTTCAGGTGACGTGACGGACAACATCGACTTGTGGGGTCAGCACGATCGGCCGACTCAGCTGGCTCTTCTTGAGAAGGAGCTCGATGCGCACAAGACGTTCGATGCTGTCTTCCTCACGATCGGAGGGAACGACGTCGGGTTCGCCGACATGGCGATCAACTGTGCAATCCAACATCTGCTCTCCCAACCGATCGGCGGCACGAACGCGGCGTGGCTGAACCCTTGCGCCGCAGATCCTCACTCTGCCGTGTTCACCCCTGAGATGAGCCTCTTGCAGGCGACGAGGGACCAGTTGGTGTTCACATACGCTGACATCGCGAAGACCTTCGCACGGAAAGGCCAGCACACCCCGCCGATCATCGTCTCCGGGTACCCATTGATGGTGCCGTACAACGCAACCCTGCGGCGCGCGTGCGCCTCGGGCGCGACGGACCTTGCCGCGACGCTGACGCAACTCGGCTACTACGCGGATTTCCAGAGAGCCCTCAACGCTGTTGTCGCCAACGCGGTCCAGGAGGCTCACGACACCTACCACCTTCCCGTCTACTTCGTGTCGGATGCAGAGGACGCCTTCCAGCCGGACCACAGCGTGTGCAGCAAGACTCCGTACGTGAATCCGCCGACGATCCGGAACATGCTTGGCCTCACGAAGGACACGGCATTCCACCCCAACCTGGCCGGGCATCAGGCCTGGGCGCTGGCGATCGCCCGGTGGGCAGACCGTCCCGAGGTGAAACTTGAGCAGGGAACTCGGGTGGTGAGGGATCGGACTGTGGGAGTCTTCACGCTCGGACCGAGCTCAAAGCTCGATGCCGCTCGTGAGAGCCAGATCGGGTTCATCGGGAACACAACCATCACGGTGGACAACCTTCGCCCGGGGAGCCCTGTGATCGCGACCATGGAGTCTTCCCCGACGTATGTCGGCTACGTTCACGCTGACGACCAGGGACGCGCCACGATCCAGGTGACGCTCGATGACAGACTCAAGCCTGGATGGCACACACTCGTTCTCGGAGTCGTTGCGCCGGATGGCTCACCCGAGGTACGCCGCGTCCGCGTCTACCTCATGCGTCCCATGCCGTGGTCGTTGATTGGGCTCGCAGTCGCTGGGCTCGGCTTCTTAGCCGCGGGATCTCTTCGCCAACGCCGACGTCAGGGTCGATCACATACATCCACGGCCCCCGAGGTGCCAGCGCGTTCATAGGTGAGCAGTCGAACTCCTCGGCGTGCCGCAGTAGTGCGGCTTCGCCTTCTAGACTCGGTCGGGCAGTCTTGATCCGTCTATTACCCTCGGCGGCCGCGCAGGGTCGGCCGCCGAGTATCGGACCCTCTGCTCCGTCCAGAGTGCCAAGGGTCGGGGTGACTCACTCGGCGAGGCCGAGTGCTTGGAGTCCCTTCAGGCCACCCAACAATCGTCGCCCCGATCCCTGATTTCTTGCCCAGCAGTCACGGGCATACTTCAGCGCATCCGTCAGAGTGTCCGACGCCCACCAAGTGCATCACCTTCCAACAGGTGAACCCACCAAGCACGGGGCGCCCGACTTCTGCCCCATGGATCCGGCCTCACAACAGCGGGACGACGAATAGCAGGCTGGCTCCCGCGGCAACAACAGTCAAGGTCAGGCTCCACCACTTCGACAGGTGGGCTCCGTCCATCGGAGCAATCGGGAAGACCTGCGCGCCCCACGATGCGATCCCCACAAGAGCCAACAGACGCGCGATGGGATTGCCACTGACCAACGTGCTCCCGATGGCGACACAGACCCCCGCCCCAAGGCCAATGAGCCCCCACAAGCGGACCGTCCTCTGCTCCGTTGGTCCGTCGGTCATGGCGGACATCGGACTGAACCCCAAACCGAGCAAACCGCCCAGGACGCTTACCGCGAGGAAGGGCGACCACGAGAACTGATGAACTGCGTCGCCTCCCCTCCCCATGACAGTTCGCAGCGATGGGACCAGGCCCACAAGAGCGGCCGTGCCCAACCCGATGGAAAGCATCCACCACGGCCCGCCCGAGCCGGACGGCAAGCACCACAACTCCACGAGCACTGCGGCGATTATTCCGACAGCAACGGGCAGGCGACCAGGGATCCGCACCTTGAGTTTCTGTGTTCGCGCTACGAGCCCTTCCCACACTTTCCCACTAAGTTGATCTTTGAATGCGGCCGCAACCAAAGATAGGCCCAATAGGATAGCCATCAGTAATGTGAAAGGATGAAGAGGCTCTCTTGCAGCAGTCGCCAACGCCCAGTTCGCTGGGATGGGCTTGGACACGTCGAGTCCCGAATCGTAGATCATCTCATCGAACGCGACGGATGGTTCGCTGTCGCTATAGGCGCGGTCTAGGAGTGTGGCGCGGGCAAGTGCTCCCTGACTTTCCACGAAATGTTGAAACGATGTTCCTATCGACAGGGCCGTTCCCAGATTATGCCATCCAGAAGCATATCCGGGCCGCAAGCCCACTGCCATACGGAATGCCCCAATTGCTTCGGGACTTTCTCCACTGTGGACCAAGAGAACGCCAAGATTGTTCCACGCCTCGAATAGAGTGGGATCGAACTCCAATGCTCTCTGGTAAACCGCAATGGCATCGCGCTCGTGGTCCGTCCCTTGGAGGACGAAGGCGGCGGTATCGAGATAGATGGGATTTGCCGGATCCCACTCCAGCGCCTTGCGAGCCATTACCTCCGCCTCAGAGCTCCGCCCCACCTTGTACAGAGCGAGCGCCAAGTTGTTCTCCTGCATTCCGTGCGCATTCCCTGCCCAGACGTAGGAAGTTTTCGCTCCATCAGACGCCGTGAACGGATCTTTGATGAGATTGACGGCGTTGGAATAGGCCGTAATCGCGCCTTCCCAGTCGCTGGTAGCCATGTCTAGATCACCAAGTTGCGTCCAGGCGCTGTGCGCAACGACCGAACCGTATTCTTCCTTCACAAGCGAGGCTTTCGACAAGAGCGATTTTGCTCCGGTCGTATCCCCCAACCGTGCCTCTGTCACGCCGAGCTTGATAGCTTCGATCGTTCGCTGCTGTTGAATGTCGAATTGGCTGTCGCCCTCGCGGAGGATTTCGCTTCCGTCTTGGGAATCGGCCAAGAGCCGAGCGGCTTCTTGGAAGAAGTCGCGCGCACCCGCAAAGTCGCCCTGATTGAACGCAACCTCGCCGCTGCGGTCCCATGCTGCTGGATCCTCGGGATCTACGGACCGCCAGATCGCTGTCATCGCTCCCGCTTTCGACCACTCCCTCGAAACCCGCCATCGGTCCTGAGCGGCCTCTAGGATCGCCGATGCCCCCTGCGATTGGGCGAGAAGGCGTTTCGCTGTCGCCACATCCCCCAGCTGTACTTCCTGCATGACTGCAAGAACCTGTCGATTGCAGTACCAGGGGTCGTCAGCCTGGGCCTGGCGAGCCGACCTGTCCGCCTGCCCTCCCAGTAGGTGAAGCATTGCCTGAGCCACCTCAGGGCACTCAGCGCCAACTTCGATCGGCAATTCTCGCGTGTAGGGGATTATCCACAGATCATGCCCCCCAGCGCCGCCTATGCCCTGGGCGGTCATGTCCCAGACGTACATGACGTTCGTCGACCTCAGACTTATTGGGGCCCATTGGAATGCAACAGCTGGCGCCGATCCATCTTTAGAGGTCTCTACCGTGAGCAGATCCGCAGCTTTGGTACCGCTCGCATATTCTCCGGAGAGTTCAGCCCATTTGACGATAGTAGGCACGACATTCCACGCGGCGCTCTCGCCCAAGAGATCCATGGCACTAGCTACTGCATCCGCATAACGACCCTGTTGGGCAAGGGCACTCGCAAGGCCCCAGCGAGTTAACGGATCATCGACGTCTGACAGAGACTTGCTGAAGTATTGGGCTGCACGGGACGCATGCGCTCGAGCAACAAAGGGCGGGCCGCCCATCGTGAGCTCGAGGTATCCTGATGCGGCATTTGCAAGAGCTTGATCTGCCTTCGCCAGCCGTGAGATGATCTGTCTTGAACGTTCATAGCGAGTATCGATGTCCGCATCCCATTCGCGCCACGAATCGGTACTCGCAGTTGACATCGCCCAGTACCATAATAGGGTGGGGTCGTTCTTACAGCTCGTATCCGCCGCTTCAAAGACTGCGTCGATTGATGGAATAGGCGTGAACTGGCCCATGGAAACGAGGACGGCCAGGTTCAATTGAGTATCGCAGTCCGGACTACTTTGAGCGAGCTTTGCCCAAATTACGTAGGCGGCCGCCGCACCATGTGCGACCGCAGTCCCCGAGCCGGGATTCTCGTGGGCGGCGGCCAAGAACATGAGACTGGCAAGCTGATTGAGTTCCTTCCGATGGCTGGCCAGCACACCAGGGCGTAAGGCCGGCGCGAGCGCTTGCCGGGTGAGCCTATAGTCGTACGGCAATTTGACACTGCCTAGGCCGACCTCTTCCTGGCGAAGAGCCGACCAGAGACTAGAGACAAGTCCAGCCGACCCAAGTCGGGCGAGGAGCGCGTCGGCGGCTGCGTAAACCTTGGCTGGATCCTCAAGACCTTCGCCCGTCCCTAGTATTGATGGGGCCGACGCCGAATCGAATATCGGGACATTGCGAAGATTAAGCTTCCCTTTCGGTCCAATGATCATTTGCTTCGCTTCTGCGGGCAGAGTGGGAAGCGGACGTGCGGACAAACTCGAGACAACGGGCATTCCGACAAGACAGATGGCCAGGGCAAGAAGGGCGGCGACAAGCCCGGCCGTCGCACGGATTCGAGCCGCTGTCTTCTTCTTGCGGTCACGTTCGGATACGACCATTTCGTCCCCCAGCTCTCAACGTCAGTTGCAGGCAGCATAGAGGAGCCTGAGGCGTTGCTTTAGGCGGGGGGTACCGAAGTTGCTGCTGCATCCATGGGCTCCCAACCTCTCAAGGAGTTCAGTCGCTACCGCCAGGGAAGTTGGGAATCTCCGAGTGGGCAGAAACCGACTGAAGTTCACGCGGTCATGGCACCGCGTCCAAGTGGCCGACCAGCGTCTCCACCGTTCTGGGGATGTGACCCGCCCAAGCAAGGCTCTTCGGCCGCTCAAAGGGATGCGATGCGGATGATGCGTCGACCGCCGCGGAAGGCGGCAGATTCCCCCTGCGATGCGGGGGCGCAGAGTCGGCAAGCTGACGCCAATATCTGGGCCGACCTTGGTCAGGAGGAAGGCGACGGGATTGATCGTCTTGATCGTGGTCAGGTGTTCCTTCGGTTGGTTGTTTGGGTGTTCGAACGTCCAGTGGGGCCGCTGCGGCCCGGGATTCATGCTCGGTCCACGTTGAGGTTCAGCCCGTTTCCATGGGGTCTTGGACGCAATCAAGTCCGACGCGGCCCGCGGGTCCGAGGCTTATCATCCTAGGGTCCAAGCCCACCAGACGACACCACGATCTGCAAGCGGCAGACCCTTTCTACGAAGAATCCTGCCGCTCCAGGTGCTGCCGGCCAGCGAGGCAGCGCAGGACCAGACCGAGTCTGGCAGGCTGGGCGCTGTGAGTATCAAGCGGCGTCCCCGGCGAACCATCGCCTTGCTATGTTGCGCCTTAGTCTTGTCGGCGTGCACGGGTAACGCCGGGCCCGGAGGGGGCCAGATCCCAGCCCAACTGTCAAAGGCTGGAGACCCCGTACCACAGATCGTGAAGGCGCAGTCAGTCGACGCAAAGGGCAGTCGAGTCCAGTCAGCTGGTGTAGAGGTCGTGGTCCCGGCCGGGGCCGTCCCTGCTGGACAGGTATATAGCGTTGGGACAGGCCAAGACATCGGAGATGTTGCAGGGAACCAAGCCAACGAGACGTACGGCGCGCCTGTTCAGGTTGAGCACAGCTCCAGTCTGGACGCGCCCATCCACATTTCGTGGGATATCTCAAACCTCAGTGTCGAACAGCGCGCGACCCTGGCCCTGGTGCGCTGGGATCCAGATCTCGGGGTTTGGAATCTCACAAACGAAAAGACTTCACTCGCTGGCAACACCTTGTCTGCTGAGGTGTCTCAGTTTTCCATCGTCGACTGGGTGTCCAGCGGGGCAGCCACCCTCTCTCAGACGGTCGGGCAATTGGCTGGAAAGCGTGCCGATGCGCCCAAGTGCTCCGGAGCCGCTCTTCCCGGGTGGGTCACCAACGTGGTTCGCCCAGACGCTGATCAGTCAGCCATGCCGATCCGCACCTGCGCTGAGCCCGACAAGAACGATGTCATCACAATGCGTGTGGCCAACAACCGCCCGTACACCCAAGTGCTCGACCTCACAGAGGGCGACAGGTACGCGTGGACCTGGGCTGGTGAGCAAGACTTCACGCCAGCCGGGCTCATCCGCGACACTGTGAACGGACTCTTGTCCAACGACAAGAGCCTCGTCATCGCCCCAACTCGGGCGGCCGCAATTGGCCTCTCCCGCCCAGCAACTTCCGGCATCGTCCAACTAAAGATGACCGCCCACCCAACCGTGATCACTGTGACCGAGGACGTCCTCGTGTATCTCCTGGAGAACGGCCTCGGTCTCGATAACGTGAGCGGCTTCGACTCCACCACCATCAACACGCTCGTTCAGACCGTGTACGACTGCGGAGGCAAACAAGTACTGAAGTCCCGAGATCTGGTGGGCGCCGACACTTTCGGAAGAGTCCTCGAGACAGTCAAGAGCTGTGCCGGATCCGACACAGTGGCCAGCGCCATCGAACAGGTCGTCCGCACCCAGATCGCGAAGGGCGGATCGACCGCCGCTCACGCCATCAAGACCGACCGAATCCTCAAGGAAGGACTCAGCAAGCTCGGTCTATACCTCACGGTAGCCGACTTTGCCAGCTATACCGCAGAACTCGCCAGCAGCGGTGCGCTCGGTGACGTGACCATCAGCGTCTTCGGCAGAGGTACGCCGCGGAGTCTGGGCGCCTGGACGGCCACGTGCACAAACGCCGACGCCGACTCCAACTCCCTCTACAAGAACCTCGCGCTCCAAGACGCGTTCGCGGATTCCAGCAAAGAACTGTGGCAGTTTCCGACCTGGCAGAGCAGCTCTGTCCAAGCTGCGCAACCTCTGACGAAGTGCGGCGCTTCCCATATCGAAAGCGTCGCGCACGATGTTGAAACCACCTGGGCAGACGGGAAGGCAGCAGCGATAGTCGCCACCAGCATCCGCGCCTTGAAGAGTTCGCCGAGCGCCACCGAAGTGACAACTATCAACGTCCTCAGCGGAGGCAAGATCAAGTCGGGCTACACCATCACCGACGAGACCGGGACCCCCGTGGACTGCACCTACGACGCGGGTTCCCCTGCGGGCACCACCCCCAACACCCACTGGTGCGGCGACACCGCCTCCTACATGCCAGCCTGCTGGGTCGATCCCAGCCGCTCGAATACGGTCCTGTGCCTCACCCATGGCTGGGACACCAATCTTCGACGTGTCTCAGTCACGAGCCTGCACCCCACCCCCAAGGTCGCGAGTCCCCAACCACTCAGCGTAGAACTCACAGATGGCAGCCGCTGGATGCTCCGCATCGGTGGCGCGTGGGACGCAGTGCCCGTCAACTACTTCGGCTCCTATGGCTGCACGGACAAATGCGCCCCACACCCGAACCAGGTGCTCGTGACCGACGCTTCGAGCACGTTCAACACCAGCAAGCCCTTGTGGACAGCCCTCATCGCCGAGACCGGCAGGACCCCCGAAGCACTGCCACCCCCCACCACCATTGCAGTGGCTCGCGTCTGGTATGTCGCTGCCGGATGAGCGCCACGGAGGCTCTCAGCCGCTGGGCTCAGAATGCCAGTCGCGGGGATCTCTCCGCCACGCCGACTTCAGGTTCGACCGCATACGACCACGCCTCCGAAGTGCCAGCAGGCTCGAAGTGGGCAGACGGTCAGAGACTAGTTATCTGGCGGAGACGCCAGTCACCTTGGGGAGCTCGACCTCGGGCTCTACTACGGACTCCCAAGGTCCCAGCGACCCACTAGGCGAGCCCGAGTACTTGGAGTGCGGTCAGACCCCCCAAGGCAATCGTAGCCGCGAGCCCGAATCTCTTACCCAGGTAGGCGCCATCCGACGGTTCAAGAGGTACCAGCAGAGACCCAAGTGATGCTATTCCTACGGACATGACGGCACGGGATACCGGGACCGACCCCAGCCAGCTTGACATCACGAGCACGAGAACGGCTCCGGCAACGGCAACGATGACCGCTCGTCGCGCGCGAAGCACGACCGAATGATCCCCCGATGCGCTCATCGTCGGTACGGGTGGCCATGCAATCCCAGCCAGGGCGAGCACCGCCGAGACTCCGACGCCAAGCGCAGGAGTCCGCTCAGCTACTCCGTCGTTCGGGACAGCACCCATCGCTCGCCGCAAGACGGATGGCAGGACGGCGATTGCGACGAGGCAGGGGCCTGCAACGAGCGCTTCTCGGGTACCGCTGGTTCCCCCGACGAGGACAAAGGTGGTCAGGCTCAAGAGGACACCAAGCCATGCGGGCCAATGCAGCCACCTCAGCAGACCATTGGGGAATCGCGCCACAAGTGCCATCGTCTTCTCGCCAATCCAGCCCGAGAGTGTGTCCTGTGACAGAGCCGTGACCACGCGTCCGAGCAGCAGCACAATCAGAGCCAAGGTCAGAGGCGTGGTCGACCTGCGGGCCGAGGTGGCTAGCTGCCAATCCGGAGGGAGCAGCCGGGATAGATCGAGTCCTGACTTGTAGACCTCATCGTCGAAGGTCAGAGCGGGCGTCTCCGACCTCAACGACGAGTCGTAACGAGCCGCATAACCTAGCGCACCCTCGGCTGCGAGCACCTGGGTCCAGGATCCATGAAGCAGAAGCTCAGACCCAAGGTTGAACCATCCCGTCGCATAGTCGGAACGGACCTTTACGGCATTGCGGAAGGCGTCCGTGGCCTCGTCATGGTGGCCTCCGGCCGCCAGCAGAACACCGAGGTTGTTCCAGGACGAGAACATCGTGGGATCGACGTCGAGCGCTTTGCGGTACGAAGCAGCCAGATCCTCGAGTGTGGCCGGCTGGCTGGTGGTCTTACCTCCCTGGCTACTGGTGGACGGGCTACTAGTGGGCTGGCCACTGGCGGTCGGGCTACTAGTGGTCGGGCTACTGGTGGGCTGGCCACCGACGTCGAACTCTGTGGATGCGGCCGTGACGGCTTGGCCTCGCTTGGCGTCTGCGAGAGTCTCGATGAAGAGGGGATTCCCGGGGTCGAAGGCAAGCGCCTGCTCCGCGAGCGTCACAGCAGTATCAAAGTCCCCGAGTCGGGTCGCGGCGAGTGCTCCGTTCTGCTCGGCCACACCCTTTGCCACTCTGGCCTTGATTCCGAAGTCGTTGACGTCTTCGACATTGTCGTACTTCCGAGCGAAATCGGCGGCCTCACGAAATGCCGATAGAGCGGCGCTCCAATCCCCCTTCTCGCTGAGGCTTACGCCTTCTAGGAGTGAGCGGTAGTAATAGAGCCCATAGGCGACTCTCAGGTTGACTTCGCTCTCCATTATGGGGTCAGGTATGTCTCGGTACTGCTGTAGCGCGGCGTCTTCCTTCCCCAGGAGATGGTCGGTGTACCCAAGTTTCAGTTTGGCCCACCTGTCGCAGCAGTTGCCGGCGTTGGGGTGACGCCCAATCGATTCTAGGGCGCTTGTCAGACTGGCCGAGGCTGCTATCGGATTTCCTTGTAACAGTTGCACCTCCGCTAATAATTCAAGGGCTTTGGGATCCTCCGGGTAGGCCTTCAGCCAACTCCCAACGACTTCTGCAGCCTTCGGGTACTGGCCCGCGGCGCGGTAGAGGTCCTGCGACGCAGCCATCGCATCCTCGGTGGAAGTGGTGTCGACGAGGCCGAGCGCGTGGCACGCAGGGTCCTCAACCGAGCCATTGCAGTTTTCTCCGGCGCCGACTAGATCGCCATTCAGCCATTGGAGTGAAGACGTGAATCGGGTACTGGGTACCAGGAACCCTCGCCCAGACGGTCCGAACGTCTCGTTGCGGGAGAGCGGAACAAAACCACCGTCGAACGTGCTAGACCCACCCCCGCATTGGCTTTGATCCTGTGCCGGGTCCTTAAGGGCAGTGGCCGTCGCACCCATGTTGCCCGCTACGCCAGCAGCCCCTCCGATGAGGGTAAGGTCCTGCTGGAGTCCAAGGCGGCGAGTAGGGCTGGTTGAGTGCTCGGACCGGGGTTCGACATTGCCTTTGGCATTGCGTGCACTCACGTAGTCGCCCGCTGCGGCCAAGACCCAAGCAGCCACGATCCTGCGTCCGGAGGTCGTCGTGGCCTGGGCGCCGAGTCCGCGGACAACTTCTGCACCTTCTACGCGACCCATACCTGTAAGAGCCTTGGCGCGGGCCAGCACGAGCTCAGGATTGCTGCTGAGCGTCAGTGCGTGCGCAAGTAGGCCTTCCGCCTCCGTCCAGCGTTGTCTGGCCAGGAAGGGACGAATCCCGACGTACCCTTCGCGCTCGGCCTTCGCCATAAGGATCTCTGCCTCCGCCGCGAACCCCGCCGCCAGTGTCGGGAACCGTCGCTGCAGTTGGCGTGCTGCGGTGAGTGCCTCTTCTGGAAGTTCCACGGCTGGGTCGGTCGACTGCGTCCCACACGAGGTAATCTCCTCCGCCCCTTGGCTATCAGCAATGAACCACAATGCGTTGGGATCATCCGGGCAAGCGGCGAGCATGTCTTGGGTGTAAAGACGTGTCCGTGACTCAGGGCTGAAACTTTTGAACCAACGCCGTTCAACCGACGTATGACTCAACGTCACTATGAATGCAAGATTGAGAGCCTTATCGCATGACGTGGGCGGATTCGCTCCAAACGTCAGCAAGCCTTCGGCTATCCCGCCGGCGTAGGACGCGCCCGAGAGCGCGACGAGACTTGACAGATCAACCACGGCTTGTGGGTTCGATGCCAGTTTGCCCTCTGCGCCCATTGAGGAGGCATATCTTGCGACCTCGACGGGGTGCAACCTCCCCGTTTCCGTATCGTAACCCGAAGTGTCATCGAAAGCGGGTTCAGAGAGGGCCAGCAACGAGTCCCACGCAAGTCCCAAGGACGACGCCACCTCACTCCCCACCGATCGGAGGGCTGCTGGATCCACATTGACCCCGTCCGGAGACAGCTTGGCCTCAACGGCATCGCTGAGCAGCGGGAGTGCCCGAATCCCGAGGGAAGCAGGCAGAGTCGGTTCCGGAAGATCGGGTGGCGGCGCGCTGGTGGTGGTTGCGAGAGGAGTTTTGCCCACTTCGGCTCGCGCAGCCGGAAGAGCCAGGAAGGGAAGGGCCGCCGTTGCGCCAATCGCCGCAAGGCACAGGCCGGCTGCAACGCGCCACAGTCGCCGGCGAATCCGTGCTCTCCGGCTCACGGCCGTAGCTTGGTCGCCGCCCGATGATGGAGCGGACAGGTTGGCGTCATGCTGAATGTTCACGAAAGATCTCCCCTTGGCGTCGGTCGCACCCTATTCGGTCGGAAGATGGGCACGCGAAGGGGGCCACGGAATCGAGGAGATGAGTATTGAAGTGCACTCCGGCAAGGGGAATCGATCTGTCGCGCAAGGCGAAGTGCTGGTGCCAAGAAGGCCCGACTACTGCCACCTCCGCGCGCCTCCCTTGGCCAGCCATGCCAAAGTAGACTGCCACGACGCTCATCCGACCGGGCGAACCCCGGACGTAACCCCTCAGCGCGAAGACCGACACACCTGTTGCATCTGTGGTGCGCTGCCTGTTCTCCCTTGTCAGCGCACCAATGGCGGCGGAGTCCGAATCGCCCGCTCTCCGGCCGTCTTGCGACCCTGTCCACCGTGGCGTCCGCGGTCCCGTTAGGGCGGGTGTGATGAGTCTGCACAAGGTCACCGCTGGGGACGGGTATGAGTACCTGACGCGGCAGGTGGCGGCGATGGACTCCACTGAGAAGGGTCACACCGGACTGGCGTCCTACTACACGCAGAGGGGCGAGACGCCCGGCGTGTGGGTCGGCTGCGGGATGGTCGGCATCGAGGGCCTCGCAGTTGACGACATTGTGACCGCCGAGCAGATGCGGTTCCTGTTCGGGTCGGGCCACCACCCGCTGGCCAGCGAGCGCTGCGTAGCGCTGCCGGTGAACGCGACGGTGGCGCAGGTGCAGGAGGCGATCCGGCTGGGCGCACCCTTCAAGGTGTACGCGCACGACATACCCGGGTTCCGGATCGAGGTCGCCAAGCGATTCGCCGCGTACAACGCACAGGTGGGCGCCGCGCGGGACGCGCCGGTCCCGGCGCAGGTGCGTGCCGCGATCCGTACGCAGGTGGGCCGGGAGTCGTTTCGGGCAACCTATGGACGCGACCCGGTCGATGCTCGCGAGCTGGCCGGTCTGATCGCGAAAGTGTCTCGTCCGCAGACCACGGCGGTCGCCGGCTATGACCTGACGTTCTCTCCGGTGAAGAGCGTGTCGACGCTGTGGGCGTTGGCCGATCCGGCGACGGCGGCGGTCATTGAGCGGATGCACCTGGCCGCGGTCGGGGACGCGTTGCGGTTCATCGAGACCCACGCCTTGTACACGCGGACCGGCCACAACGGCGTCCGCCAGGTGGATGTGACAGGGCTGGTCGCTGCCCGGTTCACGCATCGCGACAGTCGCGCGGGCGACCCTGATCTGCATACCCATGTGCCGGTGGCGAACAAGGTGCAGACCCTCGACGGCCGATGGCTCTCGATCGACGGACGCCTCCTCTTCAAAGCCATCGTGACCGCCTCGGAGGTCTACAACACCGCGCTGGAACGACGCCTCTCTGAGGCCTTGCCGGTCCGGTTCGCCGACTCCCCCGCCACCGATCCGAGCAAGCGCCCGGTACGCGAACTCGTCGGCGTCGACCCAGCCTTGAACGCCCGTTGGTCGCAGCGCCGGGCCTCGATCGAACACCGCCAAACCGAGCTGGCGGCCGCGTTTCAGCGCGAGCATCACCGGCCCCCCACCATGGTGGAGGCCCGGACACTGGCACAGCAGGCCAACCTCGAGACCCGGCAAGCCAAACACGAACCCCGTGCCCTGGCCGAACAACGCGGCACCTGGCGCGCTGAGGCCGACGCCGTGTTGGGCCCCGACGGCGTCGCGTCGATGCTCACCGCGACCCTGACAGCCCGCCGCATGCAACGTCCGACACGGGTCAACCGGGCCTGGGTACGCACCCAGGCCGCGCAGATCATCAAGACGATGGAAGCGTCCCGGTCCACGTGGCAGGACTGGCACGTCCGTGCCGAGGCGCTTCGGGTGGTCCGTACAGCCAACGTGCCCCGTCGGCGGGTCGACGACGTCGTCGCCCGACTCACCCAGGCTGCCCTCAGCCGGAACTCCGTAGCCCTCCAGGCGCCGCTCGAGCCCGGGATCAGCGAACCCGCCAGCCTGCGCCGGATCGATGGGGACAGCGTCTACACCGTCGCCGGCGCGACCTGGCACACCTCGAGGCGGATCCTGGCCGCCGAACACCGACTTGTCGAATCCGCCGGACGCCTCGACGGCCACCATGTGCCCTCCCCGGCGGTCGACGTCGCCCTCCTGGAAGCGGCCGCGAACCGCACCCCGCTCAACCCGGGACAGATCGCGCTGGTGCGCGCCATGGCCACCTCCGGCGCCCGCCTGCAGTTGGCGATCGCCCCCGCCGGATCGGGCAAGACCACCGCCATGAGCGCCCTGGCCACAGCCTGGCGCAACGGTGCCGGGACGGTCGTCGGGTTGGCGCCGTCGGCCGCGGCAGCAGCCCAGCTGGGTGCCCAGATCGACACCCACGCCGACACCCTGGCTATTCTTACCCATGCCTTGGAACACCACCTCCCGCTGCCCGTGTGGGCCGCGCACATAGGGCCCACCAGCCTGGTCATCATCGATGAGGCGGGCATGGCTGACACCTTGTCGCTCGACGCGGTGGTCGAGTTCGTTCTCGACCGCGGCGGCTCTGTACGGCTGGTCGGCGATGACCAGCAACTTGCGGCGATCGGCGCTGGCGGCGTCCTGCGCGACATCCAGACCCAGCACGGCGCCGTTCACCTGAACGAGCTCGTCCGCTTCGCCGACCCGGCCGAAGCGGCTGCCAGCCTCGCCCTGCGCAGCGGGGATCCGGAAGCGCTCGGGTTCTACCTCGACAACCACCGCGTCCACGTCGGCGACCTCGGTACCTGCGCTGACCAGGTGTTCGACTCCTGGCTCACCGCACGAGCCGCAGGGGCGGACGCTCTCATGGTGGCGCCCACTCGGACGCTGGTCGCTGAGCTCAACGCCCGCGCCCAAGCCCACCTCCGCGACGGCAACGCCCCGGTCCGCAGGGTCTCTTTGGCCGACGGCAGCAGGGCGTCGGTCGGTGATGTGATCATCACCCGCCACAATGACCGGCGGCTGCGGACCTCGGGGACCGACTGGGTACGCAACGGCGACCGGTGGAACATCACCGGACTCGCTACCGACGGGACACTGCGGGCCGTTCATCAGACAAATCGGCAGCAGGTGATCCTGCCCGCTCTGTACGTGTCCGAGTCGGTGGAGCTCGGCTACGCGTGCACCATCCACGGCGCCCAAGGAGTCACCGCCGACGTGCTCCACGGCATCGCCACCGGCGCCGAAACCCGCCAGCAGCTGTACACGATGCTCACCCGCGGCCGGCACGCCAACCACGTGCACCTCGAAGTCGTCGGCGACGGCGACGTCCACTCCCTGATCCGTCCCGACGCGATCATCCCCCCGACCGCCACCGACCTCCTCGAACGCATCA
>Ga0209429_10000887_pt1 | contig 19357 bp, 15 predicted proteins | sample BarGraNGADG00212_3_FD_184493 | JGI IMG/M metagenome (GOLD analysis project Ga0209429, IMG submission 184493) | Arctic peat soil microbial communities from Barrow, Alaska - Barrow Graham LP Ref core NGADG0004-212 (SPAdes) (version 2) | ecosystem: Environmental > Terrestrial > Soil > Wetlands >...
CACAATTTTGTCATAAAACTCAGCAAAAACTCCTTTAAAAATATCTTCAACAGTCGCACCAGTGTTAAAATTGTAGGTTTCACCGTAAATATAGCCTTCTAAATCAGCCGAAGCAGGCTTATCTGCAAATAACGGACTAACATAGATTTTATTTAAAGCCGACTGGATTTCTTGATCAGTAAAACCGGCATTTTGGAGAATTGTTGTGACATCATATTTTTTTTGACCAGGTTTTGTATGATTATCAACTAGTGTAGCCCCAGGATAAAATGTAATACTAAATTGGTCAACAGTACCTTTTGATAGATGCTCAACTATTTCCGGTACTGCCTCGGCAGGCGATAAACGATAAGTTCCAGCTTGCAAGATGTTACTTTTGCCGAATATTCGCAAATAAACATTAAATGCGCTTGAAGAACGGATAATTGATTGCTTTTCTAGCTCTTTGCCAATTTGGACCGGCGTACTACCAGACGCTATTGTTACTTTAACCAGCTGAACAGATTTGCTATTTGCAGGACTAAGCTGAACATTAAACCAAACGACCATACTTACGATTATTCCAACAATAATAGATGCGGTAATACAGATAATTAATAGTGGTATTCGGTTCATTGGACGTTTTTTACTATGTAATAGACCGCTTGATTGAGTTTTTTCAATTATTTCAAGCATAATGTGTCTCGATATAATCTTGCAGTATTATTGACGCCGCTTGAGCGTCAATGTCAGCTTTTGAATACGGACGTTTATAGCTTACTAATTGTTGCTCAGCGATAACACTTGTTAACGACTCATCTTGAAAAACGATCTTTGAGGCAATATCAACTAATTTTGCGGTAAAATCTTCAACGAATTTAGTTTGAGCAGTTGCCTCACCAGCTTGATTTCTGGGATAACCAACCACTAAAATATCAGCATCCTCTTTGATAATTAATTCCGCAATAGATCGAATTTCATCACCATCAACATCAATTGTTTCAAATGGCACAGCTATCCGAACAGCACTGTCGCCAACTGCCACGCCAATACGTTTTTCGCCGACATCCAGACATAATAGATTAATTTGTTTAGGCATTTTTGAGTATAAATTCGACTTCAATTTTTTCTACATCAGTTGGGATTCTTCTTACCCAAAAGTACGAAAACTGGATATCAACGGTATTAACACCCGGGATATCGCTAAGTAGCGCTTGGGCATCGCCAAATTGTTTGCCCTTAACTTGATTCTTGATTGATGCTTGATCGATATTTGGTCCAATTAAACTGGCGTCAGTAAATATTTTGATAGTAGTGCCTTGGTCAGTCGATAAATAATCAGATAGTGTGACTTTGGCAATACCATCATCATAAATACGCTGATTTTTACCGGCAATTTGTTTTGTTAGATTATCTTTTAGATAGACTTCTAACTCAGTCTTTGCGATAGCTGTAATCGTAAATGTCGTCGATGATGTCAATGTTGCTTTAGCGGTTGCCTCGACGCCGACTGCTGGAGTTGATATCGGCGCAGCATGAACTATATTAAAACTGTCACTGATTACGGATTCGCCATTCGTAAATTGTTTAATAAGCAACTGTTTGACGCTATCACTTGATAAATCAGTTAAAGCCTGCGACGCCTTTTGAATATCATCAGCCAGTACGATTGTTGAAATTTGAGTTGTACCGCCAGCCATTTGACCACCGCGCGCGTATAGATAGCGACTATCACCGGTAATCGTATAGTCACTGGCGACAATATTTGAATTTTCACCAGTCTCAACAGCCGTTACTGCAACCTCACCAGTCCCAACTCCAATACCTTTTTTATTACAGTCCGATGCTGAGCCAGTAAAACCGTTAATCGCTACTTCGTTGTTACTTACAAACGATTGGCCAGAACTTGATACAAAAATCGTATTAGCAGCAATCGTCGCTTTTAACGGCGCACTAGTATCGCAATTTTCAATCGTTATAGTACCAACGGCTTTATTACCAACATCTTTTTGGCCAGTTGCCGTAAATGTCACGCTAATATCTTTTGTAATCTGTTTTGAGGTAGTCTGAATAATACCCTTACTAACATCAGTCGCAGCAGTGCCACCAAGTTTAACAGGCACACTAACCGAAGCTGGCGAAGTATTAGCTGTAATAACAACTTTTGCAGCTGGCGCAAATATAATTGCCCACACTAAGAACCCAGCTAAGGCTATTGCTAATAAAATACCAATAAATAGTTTTTTTCGAAAACTTGAAAAATTTGGCACTTTTATGCTATTTTTTTTAGTATTTTTCGAATCAATTTTTTGGATGTCTTCGTCAACAGCAATCATATCAATGGTATCAATTACATCACCTTTTTCGTCAACATCAGCCGTTTTCATTAGTTCACCAATTGGAAGTTCTTTACCTTCGATGACATCTTCACCATCGTCAACTTCTAAAATATCAATCTCGGCCATTTCGGGTTTGCTTTGCAAATTTCTGGCCACAGGGATTTTTGCAACCGACGACAGGTTAATTAAAGCCTTATTGTTGGTAACTAGTACTAACCTTTTACCAGCGTTATCAGCCATACGTGCTAATAACCGCAAATTTACAGCGCTTTGTAATATGCCAATCCGTTTTGGAGGAACCAGAGCGACGATTTTCTCTTGGCTATTTTTTATTTTACCAATAATAGCCGTAACATCATCTTCTGTATCAATGTAAATAACATCTTTGTTCATATTTATATTCTAAGAATCCGATTTAACTTTTCTTTAATCGTATCGTTATCACTACTACCTATCATTGTATCATAGCCAACCCTTAGAAGGCCCATGGCGGTAATAAACGTATGATCTGTAATTTTGCCAGTTGAATCGATAATTCCGATAACTTCTGACGGATTAATGTGATGGACAGTTGGCTTTTTCGTAAATGGTAAATCTTTATGCCAATCTTGTTTTTGCAAAGCCTCAACCAATTTAGTCAGACTAGCGCCACCGCCACAAAGCAAAATTCGATTTGGTAAATGATCAGCTGAATCGAATTCGCCCAAAGCTAGTTCGACACCAGCAATCCAAACTTCCAAAGTTTTATCAATTGCCTGGTTAACTTCACGCGCAACTTCTGGTTTAATCTTTTCGTTATCGATATTAATTTTTAATTTTTCAGCTTCTTCATAAGATAGATTTAGTTCACTGGCAATTGTCCGCGTAAAACTGCGACCACCAATACCAAACATTTTAGTACCTTCGACGCCACCATCATTGACAACCGCAATATCAGTTGTGCCACCACCAACATCGGCTAGAATTGCTGTTAAATTGCTGTTGGCATCAGTTCCAAGTACACTTCGACTAACTGCAAATGGCTCGGCGGCAACTGCCAATAGTTCCAGTGATAATTCTTCGGCGACACGTTCTAATGCCCCAATATGAACCATTGGCGCAAAGGCGGTATAGATTTGAACAGCCACATCATGTCCCTGAAAGCCAATTGGATTACTAACTTTATAACCATCAATATGAATACTAACAAGTGCACTGTTAACAAGTTTTATCTCGACATCCGGATTACCGGTTTCAAGTGCAATTTGCTTTTGAGCTTTAGATTGAGCCCGTTCTTGAACTTTTTCAATAATAAATTCCATTTCGGCTGTATCGAGTGGACGATCACGTTGTGGACGACGATAACGAATAGTATTTGTCACTCCCTTGACTAGCTCGCCAGCAATACCAATCACGACTTTTTTGGCTTGAACACCAGCTTGGTCTTCAGCTTCAGATAAAGCCGCTTCACAATTACGAACAACACCAGAAATATCGGCAATCGCACCAGCAAACATATCGCTAACTTCCTGATGAGCTCGACCGACACCAACTATTTCTAACTTATCACCGTCAAGTTTGGCGATTAAAGCTTTTATATACTCAGTACCAATATCCAGCGCAACAATATAGTCGTTGGCAGAATTAATTTTTCGTTTCATTCTTAGTTTTTCAAATACCATGATTATATCTATTATATACTAACAAAGCTTATGTTACGGAATAATCGACTAGGCTAAAATAGCTTTAATGCGACGGACGCCGGCAGAAGACGATTCTTCTTTGATAATCTTGAATTTTTTCTTCGATGGTGAGCCTGTCGAATCCATGCCACCTTCAACTAATTCACCAGTATGTTCAACATGTGGGCCACCACAAATTTCGAGGCTAAATGGTTTATCAGCACCATCGGCTATCATTTTATAGACCTTAACCATGTCGCCATATTTACTACTAAATTCGCCATGCGCGCCCATTTCTTCAAGCGCAACTTTGGTTGGATATTCGGCAAAACTGACTTTTAAATCGGCATTAATTTGTTCATTCACAATATCTTCAATTTGTTTTATTTGGTCTGGATTGACCTTTTCACCCCAAGAAAAATCGAATCTGATTCGTTCTTCATCAATATTGCAACCTTTTTGAGCCACGCTTTCACCTAAAACTATGCGCAGAGCCTGGCCTAATAAATGGGCGCAGGTGTGATACTTTTTTGTAATGTCAGATTGACTACTTAAGCCACCTTTGAAAGCGCCTTTGGCAGCAGTTTGACTTCGGAGTCGTTGTTCTACCATTTTTGCATCAAATTCAGCTCGCCAATTTTCAGAAAGTTTAATACCTTGTTTGAAAGCCTCTTCAGTTGAAAGCTCAACCGGAAACCCAAATGTATCATAAAGCATAAATAATTCCGTGCCAGTTAGCCCATTATCTTTAAGTCGAGCTAATTCGCGTAAGCCTTTATTTAATGTTTGTCGAAAAACTTTCTCTTCTTTAACGAGAACAGCGATAACTTCATCGCGTTTTTGTTGAACTTCAGGGTAGTCATCTTTAAAAATATCAGCAACAACTGGTACGATTTCAGACAAAAAGTTTTGTTCAATTCCAAGGCCAAAAGCTTGACGAATCGCACGACGTAAAAGCCGACGCATCACATAACCTTGCTCTTTATTCGACGGTCTAACATCATCAACTGCTAAAAACGTTGCGCCACGAAGGTGGTCGGCAATCACTTGCATACTGGCTTTATTATTATCGTAATTTTTGCCACTAATTTGTTGCAATTTTTCAATAATTGGCCACAAAACACTAATCTTGAATATATCGGGATTATCAATAGCAGCGGCGGCAATTCGCTCTAGGCCACCGCCAAAATCGACATTTTGTTTCGTTAGTGGCTCAAAACTACCATCGTCAAGTCGTCGATATTGCATAAACACTTGATTACCAATTTCCGAGAAACGTCCGCTATCACTAGCTGGATGAGCTAAGCCAAAACCATCAGCGTGATTTTGCTCACCAAAGTCATAAAATACTTCACTATCAGGACCGCATGGGTCACCAATCGGTGTACTGGCAATACCACCATTTCGGCTCCACCAGTTTTCTTTGTCATCATAAAAGAAGATGCGCTCGCCAGGGTTAACGCCTCGCTTATCGCCGTTTTCAGCACTGCCTATCTCAACAATCTTAGCTTCAATCCCTTTTTCGTTAAAAACTTTTTGCCAGACATTGGCCGCTTCGTCATCGCGTGGAATTCCATGTTCGGCGTCGCCAATAAATACTGATACGTAAATTTTGTTTGGATCAAGTCCAATTTGGTCAGTTAAAAATTCAAAAAACCAGCGAATTTGCTGTTCTTTAAAATAATCGCCCAAACTCCAGTTGCCCAACATTTCAAAAAAAGTCGTATGACGATTATCACCAACCTCATCAATATCCTGAGCACGAAAACAAGTTTGGCTATTAGCCAATCGGATACCAGCTGGATGGTTTTCACCTAATAAAAATGGCAATAACGGCTGCATGCCACTACCCGTAAATAATGTCGTTGGATCATCAATTGGCACTAATTTAGCACGATTAATAATTTGATGCTGTCTTGTACTAAAAAATTCCAAATATTTGGCACGAATTTGTTGAGCATTCATATCTTTGATTATAACAAACAAAGAAAGGATTCGTAATAAATGAATATGTTTTAAACAATAACACCGCCACCTAAACAAACAGCACCATCATATATAACAACTGATTGACCAGCCGCAATTGAACGCTCAGGGTTATCGAGTGATAAGATAACGCCATTATCGTCAAATTTTAAAATAGCATCGACTAGTGGCGCGCGGTGACGGACTCGAATTTTATATTTACCTTCAATTGGCGCTTGATTAATCCAATGAATATTAATTAAATTAATCTCGTTTTTCCAAAGCGAATCATCATTTAAATCAGTTGTTACATAAACTTCATTTTTTTCCATATTTTTACCAACCACATAATATGGAAGTCCCCCGCCAAGTTCAAGACCGTGTCGTTGGCCAAGTGTATAAAAAATCGCTCCATCATGATGTCCTAAAACTTTGCCAGATTTACTATCTTTAATTTCGCCTGACTTCTGTTCAACGTACATATTCAAAAAATCCTTAATTCCAACTTGACCAACAAAACAAATTCCCTGTGAATCTTTTTTGACCGCCGTCGTCAAACCTCGCGCCGCCGCCATGACACGCACCTCTGGCTTAGTATACCCACCAATTGGAAATAAAGTTTTTGCCATCGCCTCACCCGTCACCCTATATAAAAAGTAAGTCTGGTCCTTATTGTCATCAACTGCTCTTAACAGCAAGCCTTTATTAAGAGTCACGTCTGTCATGTCATCGCCAGCACGGGTGGCGCGAGGCGGGGTTGCACCCACCGAGCCAAACTGACTCAAGTCGGTTTGTGAGGAAGGGGCGAACCGAGCGACAGGACCCGAGTCTTTTTTATTAAAATAATTTTCTACCCTTGCATAATGACCAGTCGCAATTAAATCAGCACCATCGGCAATTGCAGCATCAAGAAATAATTTAAATTTAACCTCTTGGTTGCACATAATATCAGGGTTTGGCGTGTGGCCATTTTTATATTCGTCAATCATATAATCGACAACTTTTTGTTTATATTCTGTTTGAAAATCAAAAACTTTAAAATCAATGCCGAGTTGGACAGCAACTCGCTTTGCATCAGCCAAATCATCAGCCCATGGGCACTTAACGCCCGGCAAATCCATTGTCCAGTTTTTCATATAAACACCAGTCACATCATAGCCTTGTTCGACTAATAATGCGGCCGACAGCGACGAGTCAACGCCACCACTCATACCTACATAAATTTTTGTCTTTTTACCCATTTTAGGCACCAACAAAACTAAAAACTACTATTTTTACAATTTCCGATCCAGCTAACCACCAACCACGTGGCGTTATCCACCACCAAAATGACCAATCTTTATCAACTTCCGTAGGGTGGTTCAAGATTGTCACTCCGCTTGTATATTTTTTAAATTCCAGACCAGCTCGACGTTGATGATAGCCAGATGTAACGAGAATAATTTTATTAATGCCAAGTTTAGTAAATATTGGCTGAGTATTTTCAGCATTTTCCCTGGTTGATTCGGCTTTTTCATCAATATAAATCGAGTCGGCTGGAACACCAGTTTGAATAGCCAACTTTTTCATTTCGGAAGCATTACTTGGACCAGTTTTATCTACAGCGCCACCAGAAAAGATTAAAATATTTGCCCAACCGGCTTTATATAAATCAATCGCTTCATTAGCTCTAGCCGAAGTATCACCACCACTAATCGCCACAATTGCATCAACTGATTGACAACCAACATCAATCCCGGGCAATTTACCGCAACTGTTTAAGTCATCTTTTGGCAGATAAAAACTGATCGCAACGATGATAGCCATAACACCAAAAATTAGGAAAATTAATTTGCGAATCATAGACCGACTCTTTCATATTCACGCTTAATTTCACTGATTATAATCTGGCCAGCCTTTTTGATATTTTCTTGATTAGACAAATGGCCAAGCGTAATTCGGATACTACCATCAGCCAATTCTGGTAACATTCCAATCGCCGTCAAAACGTGCGAACGCGTACCTTTATTAGCCGCACAAGCACTGCCAGTAGCGATTAAGACTCCTTGATTTTCAAGTAAAAAAACCAATCTTTCGCCGTCAAGTCCTGGAAAAGAAATGTGTAAATGACCAGCTAAACGATGCTTCTCATATCCAGACACCACAGCATTTGGAAAAGCATCAGTTAATACCAATTGCAACTCATTGCGTAATTTTGATAATCTGTCTGATTCATATTTACGATGTTCTGAGGCAAGTTCTAATGCCTTTGCAAAGCCAATCGTACCAGCGACATTTTCAGTTCCACTACGCATGCCTCGCTCTTGGCCACCACCAATAATTTGTGGAGTTAATTGAACGTGATTTGCCACCCAAAGTAGTCCAACTTGTTTGGGACCATAAATTTTAGCGGCATTTAGCGTCAGCATATCAATACCTAATCTAGCGACATTGACATCTATTTGACCAACACCTTGTGACGCATCGGTATGTAGATAAATTGGAACTTTATTGCCTTCAGACAAACGTTTTTCACGCTCATTCTTGATAATAACCGCAATATCGCGCAGTGGCTGAATCGTACCAAGCTCATTATTAGCTAGCGCCACACTAACTAATTGCGTATCTGGTTGAATCGCTTTTTTTATCATATCAGCCGATACAAAACAACGTTCATCAGCCTCGACTAATGTATAGTCGTGATTTTTAGCACAAGCCAGCACAGCATGGTGTTCGATATTCGGAACAATAACATGACCATTAATATTATTAAACGCTAAATTTATCGACTCAGTCGCTCCGGCCGTCATAATAATTGAGCCAGATTTAGCCCCGATTAAATTTGCCAGAGTTTGTTTTGCATCTTCATAAGATTGCCTAACTTTGACAGCTGGCATATACGGACTAGATGGATTATAAAAATCATGGCTAAAAAACGGTTGCATAGCAACCAAAACTTTATCATCCATCGGCGTGGCCGCAGCATGATCAAGATAGATTTGTTCTTTATCCATCTAATTATTATAGCAGTTAGGCGGCTAATCGGTCGTTACCGCGATCGTCATTTCTATTAAAAAGTTTAATAACCTTGCCGATTGAACTGACTGATCGACTTTGATTATTAGCAATCTCGTTATCCAAGTATATCTGGCTGATAACCTTTTCGTGATACATTTCGGTGGCAATAATAAATTTATTAAATTCTTCAGCCTGCAAATAACCAGTACCGACTAATAATACTCCAGCTGGCAAAACTTCATAATGAAGCGTCCTCGAGTTATTATCGCCAAAATCCTGATGGAAAAACCAACTATCGACGTCATTTTCGTCACGACCATCAAAAAAGAACTCATGGCGTTCTGTATCGCTAGTTTTTAACCCAAATACAGACGCGCCAATTACACTTTCTTGTGATATTAACTCATTCCTAACAAGTGATTCATATGAATTATCAGATGCGTTTTGGTTAAAAAACATTTTAGCAATGTCTTTTATAAAAATACGGCGAATAGGTTGTGATTTTAGTCTGTCGGTTCGAGCTTTTTCAATCTCGCTACCGATATCTTGAAGCTTCACTATAGCAATATTTCTTAATTTCTCAGTTTGTGATTGTAAATAAATTGGTAGTTCAACAGTTTTTTCAGCTTGTGAACCATATGACTTATAAACATTTCCCAGCACGTCATCGACATGAACGTCAGGCTGATGATCGCCAGCAGGAATTTGGAAATGATTATTTGAATTATCTGACATAAAAACTTATTAAAGCCTCAATTTATTTAGGTTGGTAGTTTGTTTAGTTTTTTGTGTTTTAAAGATTAAATAATGCCCGGGCATTTGCAGTTGTAGTATTTGCAACTTCATCGACTGAAATTTGACGAATCGCTCCGTGAAATTCAGCAATCTGCCTTACAAATGCTGGCTCATTTACTTTACCACGAAAAGGTGTTGGAGTCAAGTAAGGCGCATCTGTTTCAAGCAATAGTTTTTCGAGCGGTATCGCCGCAAACATGGCTTTTTGTGAGTCGTCTTTTGTGAAAGTGCTAAAACCATTGACGCCAATATATAATCCCCTTTTAATCGCTTCCTCGGCATTTTCTTTGGTATCAGTAAAACTATGCAAAACTCCCCGAATTTGTTGACCATCAGATGTAAAACTATCAAAAACCGACCAAAAATCATCAAATGCTTCACGAACATGGAAAATAATTGGCAAATCATGATTCAAGGCAAGCCTTATTTGAGCAGTCAATAACTGAATTTGCACGTCATGCGGACTGTGATCATAATGGTAATCTAAGCCAATTTCGCCAATTGCAACCAATTTATGGGCTGGAATTGCTGGGCTATTAATCGAAAAATCCTCTCTGGTAGCAAACCGAATAATTTCAGCGAGTTGCCCTAAGCCACTGCTAGCTTCATGTGGATGAATGCCAGCCGAAGCATAAATTCCATCGTGGTTATTGGCAAATTCAATCGCCTGGCGCGAATTTTCGTCACTAGTTCCAACACAAATCATCTGCATAACGCCAGCTTGATGAGCCCTCGAAATAACTTCTCCAACATCAAGTGGGTAATCTGAATCATGAATATGACAATGCGTGTCAATTAGCATTTTTAGACCTTTGGCGCATTGGGGTCAGTGGTGTGCTTGTAAATACGTGGGAATAGCACGCCATCAACCGTTACGATTGAGCCAGATTTGAATAACTGATGGATTTTTTCGGCGGTTGCTGGTAAAAATGGTACTAATAAATCACCAATTTGCGTCAAGGCGCCGACTGCATTATTTAATACTTCTGATAAATGAATAACAGCTTCTGGATCTTTGTCGACTTTTTTGGCAATTTCCCAAGGTTTTACATTTTCGATATATTGGTTCAGGCTACGAACCATTAGCCAAACTTCGTCAATCGCTTTATCAAATTGCAAATTTTCCATAGCTTTGTGATAGGTATCCATGTCGTGTTCACCCTCTGGCACTTCACCGATGACACCAGATTGATAGCGAATAATCATACCAGCGACGCGCTGAATAACATTACCTAAATCATTAGCAAGTTCAGTATTATACGAATTTTCAAAAGTTTCCCAAGTAAAATCACCATCGTCAAGCGTCGGAATATGGCGCGAAAAGAAATAACGAAAGGCATCGAGGCCATATTCGTCAATAATTTGGATTGGGTCAACCACGTTGCCAATTGATTTACTCATTTTGACACCGCCAACACTAATATGACCATGGACTAGCAACTTTTTAGGTAGAGGCAAACCCAATCCTAATAACATAACTGGCCAAATGCCGGCGTGGAATCGTAGAATATCTTTGCCAAGAACTTGAACGTCAGCTGGCCAATATTGCTTCCAATCTTCGTTATCTGGATACCCAATAACTGAAATATAATTTGCCAATGCATCAATCCAAACATACATAATTTGCTCGGGATCACCAGGCACTGGAATCCCCCAGCTGAGATTCTTTTTCGGACGTGAGATGCTAACATCCTGCAGACCGTCTTTGATTAATTCTAGAAATTCTTTTTTGCGAAATTCTGGGACAATTTGCATTTCGTCATTTGTGATTGCTTGTCGAACTTTTTCAGTAAAAGCGCTAGTCTTGAGATAATAATTATCTTCTTTGAGACGCTGGTATGGCTGATTATGGTCTGGGCAAGTACCATTATTTTCGGTTGCCTCTTTATCAGGCACAAACGACTCACAACCAGTACAATACCAACCTTCGTATGAACCTTTATAAATATATGGTTGCAAAACTTGCCAGATATACTGCACACTGGCCATATGATGTTGGTCGGTTGTACGAACGAAATCGGTATAGCTAGTGGCCATCTTTTTCATTAATAATTCAAAATTTGCACTCATTTTATCCGTAAAAGTTTTTACGTCTAGGCCGGATTCGGCTGCTTTGGCGGCAATCTTATTGCCATGTTCATCAGTACCAACTGAGAAACGGACCGAACGACCATTTTGAATTTGGTATCGTGACCAAATATCAGCCAATAAATAGTCAACCGCATTGCCGACATGTGGCACTGCATTAACATAAGGGATAGCTGTCGTAATATATAATTTTTTATCCATAATACAGGTACTATTGTAACAGATTGCTATTTTGTTCGTTCAGCAAACCCAAACCCCGTAAATAGTCAAAACGGTCAAATCAATTTCCCATGCAACGCACCGAAAAGCCGTCCGCCTTGCCTTCGTGTACCGGTACACAGTAGCGTTACCCGAGCTCAAGTAACGGAGCCAAGCACTATTTATCAACAATACGGGCTAAATTAACCCACGACGCTAGATCTAGCGTTTCGGCCCGAGCATCGGGATTGATACCAGCTTTAATCAAAATTGTTTCGGCTTCTATTTTAGATAATTTGAGACCACCTGATAAACTACTGCGTAACATTTTACGTTTAGCTGAAAAGCCAGCTTTAACGATATGGAAAAAATCAGCCTCACTAATATCCGTTAAAAATGGCGTCAAACGTGTTTTCAAAATCACTACTTGGCTGTCGACTTTTGGTGGTGGTGTAAATAATTTAGCCTTTACAATATTTCCAAGTGAGACATTAGCATAAACTTGAGCGCTAATTCCCAAGATACTCATATCGCCAGGTTTAGCCGCTAAACGCTGAGCAACTTCTTTTTGGACTAACAAAACCGTCGTCGATGGTTTGTTGGTAGCCGTCATTAACATCTGAATAATCTTACTCGTAATATAATACGGAATATTGGCGACAACTTTATAACCATTTGGCAGTTGCGATAAATCGAATTTAAGAATATCACCCTGAATAACTTCTAAATTTGTACCAGGAAATTGGCTGGGTAACTTTCGCGCCAATTCGCTATCAAATTCAACTGCCACGACCTTACCAGCGCGACGCAATAATTCGCTAGTTAATGTCCCTAGACCTGGACCGATTTCTAGGACGGTATCTTCGCGCGTCAATTCGGCACAATCGGCAATATGGCCCAAAGCTTCACGATCATGTAACCAATTTTGACCGAGGGATTTATTGTTTTTTAATGGCATCAATACCAGCCCGTCAATTCAGAATGGCTCCACGCACTGCACGGCGTAGTATAGCGATTCTTTATATATGAAAGACCCCAAGAAATCTGAGTTGCAGCATTAGTAAGATAGTCATCTCCAACTACTATCATTTTGCTTGCCGGTAATGATTGAGGGATGCCATATGCTCCAGACGAAGAATTTGTAGCAGTTATTAGCCATTTAGACTCTCGATACCATAAACTATCAAGACACGTCCATTGATCTTCACTATATCCAAAAGATAACATCATTTGATGGCCAAGGACACGAGCTTCGTCTGGCGTCGTTGCCTTAGTGCCAACCACTTCAACCTGCATTACAGGTTGTTTAATTGCAATACTGGCAATTTCGATTCGATCAACCTCTTGACCATCTTCAATCATTACTTCATAAGTAACACTTCTAGCACCAACTTCACCGAGAGTAGTTATTTGTCGATAACCGACTGATTGATCGGCATTTTGAATCTCTTCAACTTCAAAATCAACTGGTTCATCAATTGTCACCGTTTGTTTGCCCTCACGCCAAACTCTAACCGACATATCTTTGGTGACTAGCTCGTCTTGAACTGGCAAGACCCTACCGTCGTCGCTTAATACAATTCCCTTTTCAATTAACATTTCACCAATTGTTTTAGCTTGGGTTCTGGCAATAGAAGTTTTTCCATAAAGCGTAAAAGAAAATGGTATCGCCCGAGTAATAACAAGCTGCAAACCTGCCCCGTCAGTTATATTATCGACTCGATTAATCTCAGTTTTATCTTCTGGATAAAGTGTAATCCCGGCACTTGAAGCAATTTGCTCAGATGTTTGGTATGGTGTCATGATTTTTTGACGAATATTACCATCAACAATTATTACTGGCCGAGCCCGATAAATATTCACCTGATAATCAGTTGCAATTAGTTTTTCGCTGACAGCCGGCTCAACCACATCATTAATATCAACTACAATTCCGGCCTCAGTTAAAGCATCACCGATAGTAACGGCTTGACTTAAAATTATTTTTTCAATGCCACGGTCGTGAATCGTAATTAAACGACCATTTTGGTTGCTATCACTAGTAACAGCGTGGGTCACACTAGAGATTGAAACGATAGCCATAATTATCAAAAAAAGAACAGCCACAATAAGCGCACCAAAAGGTGTAGTAGACTTACGGATTAGGTTATTCATTCTCTCGCATTCAACCCCACAATTTGTATTTAATTATAGCAAATTATAGCAAAAAACCAAAACAAGACATATCAAACCTCGCGGGTCCTGTCGTCCGGTCCACCCCTAGTTTATAAAAATGGATTACCATTTTGTAGTAAACTGGGGTCGCCCCGCCGAACGTCACCCGTGATTATTTTTAAATGCCGAGGTGATAACTCTTCCAAATTTATAGAAGACACGCCAAACATTCCACCTTATTTTGGAGGGATGTGGCCGGTAGGCCAGCCGAGCGCCACGTGCTGACCAAAGGTCACACGTAGAGTGGCCCGGAAAAATAACGGTGGGATGTTGGGCGGCAAGAAAAGAATAGATAGGCTACAGGACCCGCGAGAAGAAGCCTGCTATATTTTTTCTAATCTGGCGTATTCGGCGTTTAGTTTTTTGGTACGACCATCGTCAAATTTAATCGTTAAGGCTAATCCGTCAACTTCAATAATTTCACCAGTGCCAAAGGCGGCCGAACGAACATTTTCGCCGACTGAAAACAGCTCATCACTATAAAATTCTTGTTCTTGATGTATAAATTGAGGCTGAGCTGGTACTGATAACGTAGCGACATCGCCAATCTCGGCAATAAATCTAGAAACTGGATTATAACCACGCTGGCCAAATTGCATTCGGCTTTGAGCATATGAAAGGTGTAATTCATCGCGCGCCCTGGTCATACCAACATAAGCCAAACGTCGCTCTTCTTCAAGTTCAGCTGGACCAGCCTCGTAAACTCTAGCGTGCGGCAAGATGCCATCTTCCATACCTACAATAAAAACTATCGGAAATTCAAGACCCTTAGCGGCATGAAGCGTCATTAAGGTAACTTTTTGCCCATCACTATCAGTATCGGCACTAGACATCAAGGCAACTTCTTCCAGAAATTCCGGTAGACTTACAAAACTTTGAGCATCAGATAATAATGCCCCAATATTAGCTTCTCGGTCTTCGGCTTGTGGAGTACCATCGGCGATATAATTACGATAGCCAGTTAAAGATAAAATTTTTTCGATTAATTCAGTTGGACTGGCCGTTTCTTGCATCGATTGAACAATTTGCAACTTTTCACCTAGTGATACTAAGGCAATTTTTGCCCGAGATGTGACGATACTGGTTTGATCAACATTAACTAACGCCGAGATAATATCCATGCCACTACTTGCCTGCCAAAGCATAAATTTTTCAAGACTCATTGCACCAACACCTCTGGTTGGCACATTAACGATTCGACTAAAGCTCATTCTATCTTGCGGTTGGTAAATAAGCCTAAGATAAGCAATTACGTCTTTTATCTCTTTACGATCATAAAATCTAACGCCGCCAACAATTTGATATGGGACATGAAAACGTAAAAAAGACCGCTCCAATGTATAGCTTTGAGCATTTGTACGATACAAAACGGCAAAATCGCCATATTTTCTGGCCCCAATCGACACATGCGACGCAATTCGTTCAGCCACTAGATTTGCCTCTTCGGCTTCATCATTTAACTCATGAATCTGGACAGGCAAGCCTGGACCAGCGGCTGTCCATAATTTTTTATCAGTTCGCTGAATATTTTTGGCAATAACATTGCTAGCTGCATCCAAAATATTACCGGTACTACGATAATTTTGTTCCAATTTAATAACTTTCGCACCCTTAAAATCACGCTCAAAGTTTAAAATATTAGTAAAATCTGCCCCTCTCCAGGAATAAATCGACTGCCAATCATCGCCAACTACACAAATATTATTTTTATCATTCACTAATAGCTTAATAATATTGTATTGGGCGGCGTTTGTATCTTGATACTCATCGACTAATATGTGTTTGAACGTATTTTTCCATTTGGCACAAATTTCAGGCTTATCGCGAAATAAACGAACAGTTTCAAGTAGTAAATCGTCAAAATCAAGTGCGCCGGCAGTTTTGCGCAGTGATTCATATCGTTTATAAATTTTGGCAACATTTTTTTGATAAGGAAATTCAGCTGTTTTTTCATAATCATCTGGACCAATCATTTCGTTCTTGGCGGTCGAGATTATACTACTGACCGATTTAGCTTTTATCTCGTTGTCGCCAATAGATAATTGTTTCATGGCTTGTTTAACTAAACCTTGTCTATCATCTTCGTCATAAATTACGAAATTCCTCATTATACCGATTGATTCGCCGTCAATTCGAAGTAATCGCACACAAATACCATGAAAAGTCCCCATCCAAGGCATAAAGCCTCGATTTTCGCTGTTTTGACCTAACAAAATACCTAAGCGGTGGCGCATTTCACGGGCCGCCTTGTTCGTAAATGTCACTGCCAAAATCTGATTAGGCGTTATTTTTTCATGACCGATAAGATAAGCAATTCGGTGAGTTAAGGTTTTTGTTTTGCCACTTCCTGCTCCAGCAAGAATAAGCAACGGTCCAGATATTGTCTGCACCGCTTCACTTTGCGCCGAGTTTAGCCCATCAAATAAGTCCATTACTATCTATTATAGACTATAAACATAGATTAAAGGCGCGGTAACACAAGAAAATAAACAGCCACACCAGCACCAACACTTGCTATCATCAAAACCGCAATCCAAATCACCCACATCCAACCAGATTTTTTCTTGGCTGGACTGACCATTGCTTTGTGATAAGCCTTAGTATCGTAAATAGCACCATTTTCTTTATCGCCTGTACTAGGTTTTTCGGTATATTGTTGTGGAATAGAAGTAGCAGCGACTGGAGGATTTACTGGGGCTAAGACTGGAGTTGGAGTTGGAGTTGGAGTTGGAGTTGGAGTTGAGATTGGGTCAAAATCCGCAACTTGGACTGGCTTAGGATTTATAACAGGCGAAGAAATTATATCTTTAGGCGCTTCGTCTTTAGGTGCATCAATAACGCTTGTGGCATCTTCTGGTTGTACCATTTCACTAGCTTCAATTGTCAATAAATCATTCTGTAATTCAGCGGGAAGTGGCGTATAAATCTCGACTAGTTTTTTATCTGTATCCTTGCCAGTTTGATCGAATCGATTCATTGGCGTTGTAGGCTGAAATGACGTATTAGCAGATTGCTCAGCCGAAAAGGCACCAAGTGGTCGCTTTTCAACTTTTGTCCCTGATAAGAATGGCGAATCCTGAGGCTCACTGAATGTCTGGCCCATAGTTTTATCGATATCATTACTAATCTGATCAATATCGGAATCATCATCTTTAGCAGTAGCTGTAACCGTCTGTGCTATTGGTGGTTCTACGATTGGCATTACAGATACTTGATTTTGAGTGCGTTCTGGCATGACTAAGGCTGTTCGCATATCTGATGACGGGTGAACAACATCCATAAACCTGCCAGTACTTGGTCTAGGCGCAGATGGAGCAGATGGAGCAGATGGAACAGATGGAACAGACGGAACGGGTACAACTGGTATGACCGGCAAGCTTCCAACAGGTTCTGGCGTGGGCTCTACAGCAGTAACGTCATCAACTGGCGCAGGTTTGTTTGTACTTACTGAATTAACAGCGCGATCAAGTTCATCAAAATCTAAATCTTTCACATTTACCCCTAATCTTCTTCGCCTTCAGACGAACCTTTATGCGCTTTTTCTACTATTTCGCTAAATACATGAGCTTCCAAACTGGCCGCCCCAACTAATAATCCATCAATACCCGGAAGAGCTAGATAATCTGCGGCACTATCGACCGTTACGCTACCACCGTACAAAATTTGAATCGCTTCGGCAGATTTGGCTCCATAAAGATGTTCAATCTGTTTACGAATAGCTTTTTCGGCCATTATTACATCTTTGGGCAGTGCATTTTGACCAGTGCCAATTGACCAAACGGGCTCATAAGCTATGATAACCCGATCAAGCTCTTCGCTAGTAATATTTGCTAAACCACCGATTAATTGATCACATAAAACATCTTTTGTCTCATTATTAGTATGTTCCCAAGCTGTCTCGCCAATGCACAAAATCGGCCTAATATCATTGCGAATTGCCGCCGCTACTTTGTTGCGCATGTCTTTGTCGGTTTCGTTAAAGATATGACGACGCTCAGAGTGCCCGACTAAAGCATATTGCACAATTCCACGTAATTGAGTAGCCGAAACTTCACCAGTATAAGAGCCGTGATCTCGCCAAAAAAAGTTTTGAGCCGCTAATTTAAATTGACGTAAATTAACCTGTAAACTTAAAGATTGTAGTGTTAGCGTTGTTGGAGCCAAAATCACCTCAACATCACGACGAACTTTAACTAGTTCAGATAGCTGATGTAAATATAAACTAGCCTCATGCATGTTGAGGTTCATTTTCCAATTGCCAATTATTATTTTTTTATCGTGTGCCATCTGTTATATATCGCTTATGCCTATCGTTTTTAGTTTACTCTAATTTTATTATGACGTCTAGTCGGGTTGTGAATAATATCTGATAAAATTTAAAAATGATTTCGGAGTAGATATCATAATTACCAAATTCCAAATTCGCTGTACAGCGAATCTCAAATCATCAGCCCGAAACACACCTAACGTAGCTGTCGAACGCCTTATTGTTGTAGTACATACTACCATCGTTGAGCCAAACGCCGTACTCATATAAACTGCTATACTCTGTAGACGACCAGTAGTAGATCGCTTGAAAATTATTACCGTACGAGGCACGACCTGCGTAAATAGCGTTCAGCTCTTGCATATTTGGTAATCTGCCACCAATTGCTTTACAAGCATTCTGAGCAGGATAAGCCGAGAAATCTACACCGGGGTTAGTTTGAGGGCTAACCAGAACCATATTCGAAGGATAGCTAGGATCAAGGCCAGTGGCACCCTGGGGTGATGTAACAGCATCGTTAGTTGTTTTATACTTGTAGGTTGAGCCAAGGTCAGTTTTATAGACACGTTTACCAGCTAAGGCAGTAGCGGCAATACCAGGGTACCAAGGATAGACTGCTACAGCCGTACTGTCAGTTACGTTATAGACCATACCATTAGTATTAGTTTCTACTAGATTAAAGGTCGTACCATCAGATGTATAGGTAAATGTATTATTAGGACTAGTCTTAAGACAGAGAGTATTATCGACTGTTGGAGCAGTTGGACATTTGGTAGTTGAGTCAATCGTTGGATAAGAACCATAGATAGCTTGATAGATCTTCAATCGCTTGGAAGAATTAGATAAGTCTGATT
>Ga0209429_10000888_pt1 | contig 19319 bp, 16 predicted proteins | sample BarGraNGADG00212_3_FD_184493 | JGI IMG/M metagenome (GOLD analysis project Ga0209429, IMG submission 184493) | Arctic peat soil microbial communities from Barrow, Alaska - Barrow Graham LP Ref core NGADG0004-212 (SPAdes) (version 2) | ecosystem: Environmental > Terrestrial > Soil > Wetlands >...
TATCGTGCGGAGCAAATTGTAACCAAACAGGCGGAAATTCAAAAGCAAACCGAAAACAAAGAAATAGAATCGGCGTCGGTTTTAAGTGTGCGTGAATTTGCAGATCTTTTAAAGGTGCCAGTGACGGAAATTATCGGTTCCTTAGTTAAAAATGGGGTGATGGCGACCATCAATGAATCGATTGATTTTGATACCATGGCTATTATTGCCGACGGCATGGGTATTACCTTAAAAGAAGCCCACGAAGAGGAAATTAAAAAAGAAGTGAAGCGCAATAAGAAAAATTTAACCGTTCGACCGCCAGTGGTTACTGTCATGGGTCACGTGGATCACGGTAAAACCATGCTTTTGGATGCCATTCGCCATACTGACGTGATTTCGACTGAATCAGGCGGTATAACTCAACATATCGGTGCTTATCAAGTTACTATCAAAAAAGAAAATAAAGAGCGAACTCTAACTTTCCTTGACACTCCCGGTCATGAGGCCTTTTCAGCGATGCGGGCGCACGGCGCCAATATTACCGATGTGGTAGTTTTAGTAGTGGCGGCTAACGATGGCGTTAAGCCCCAAACTATTGAAGCTATTAACCACGCCAAAGCGGCTTCGGTGCCGGTAGTAGTGGCGATAAATAAAATTGATCTGCCTGACGCCGATATAGACAGAGTGAAGCGTCAATTAGCTGATAATAATCTTCTTTCCGAAGAGTGGGGTGGTGATGTACCGATGATTCCGGTTTCGGCTAAAGGTAAAGAAAATATTGATGCTCTTTTGGAAATGATTATATTGGTGGCAGACTTAAAAGAACTAAAAGCTGATGCCACGGTGGCGGCTACAGGTGTAGTGATTGAATCCCACCTTCAAGCTGGCCGTGGTCCGATTGCCACCATTCTGATTCAAGAAGGCACTTTACATGTTCACGATGTAGTGGTGATTGGTAGTACTTACGGTAAAATTCGAATTATGGAAAATTATTTGGGTAAAAAAATTAGTTTAGCGACACCAGCTATGCCGGTTAGAATTGCGGGACTACAGGAAGTGCCAAACTATGGTGATAGAGTATTAGCTGTAGCCGATGAAAAAGAGGCCAAAGATTTAACTAAAGTTAAATCCATCAAACGAAAAGTTTTGTCTATCGCAGAATTTTCCCAGGAAATTAAAGCTGGTAAAATTAAAGAATTGAAATTAATTGTCAAAGCCGATGTGGCCGGTTCAATGGAAGCGATTAAAAAATCCTTAGCGGAAATTTCAACCGATGAAGTTAAAATCAATGTTATTCACGAAGCGGTCGGCGATATTAATGAGAGCGATGTAAATATGGCGGTGGCTTCCAACGCACTAGTGGTGGGCTTTCGGGTCAAGGCCTCTACTGATGTCATGAATTTAGCTCGCCGCGAAAATGTCAAAATTAGTATTTACGAAATTATTTATCAACTTTTAGACGACTTAAGTGCGGCTCTTTCTGGACTTTTGGAACCAGAAATTGTGGAAACGGAAATTGGCCGCTTGGAAATTTTAGCCATTTTCAAAGTGCATAAAAATGAAAAGATTATTGGTGGCAAAGTGACAAAAGGCAAATTGGAAAATAATTGCAATATCAAAATAGTCCGTGATAAAGAAACTATTGGTGAAGGAAAAATCGAAGGTCTCCAACTCAATAAAAAAGATGTTCGCGAAGTCCTAGAAAATTTTGAATGCGGCCTTAAAGTGGAAACAGAAATTAAGGTTCAAGTTGCTGATACTCTCGAATGTTATAAGACCGAAGAAAGAGTTCGTAGGCTCGCATAGAGTGTTTTGATTGCGAAGCAATCATTTCCTCTAAACTGAAGAACGCGTCCGCCGCCTAGCTTAATTAATCCTTTGTTCTAAAAACGAAAACCCCACGAATTGCTCCGTAGGGGATATTTGATAATCAAGGGGCTGCCTTTAGGCATGCATACCCCGTGGCTTGCCGCGGGGATGAAAGCCCATTTGAATACAAACTTTTCCGCAGGAATACCTCGACGGCTTGGCCGCGAGGTAGTTTATTTAACTTCCAATACAGGCGTTGTAAGCATTAACTTGAGTATTATATGTATCGGATTCTTGTTGAATTTCTTTTTGTAAAGCTTCAGCTTGGGTTTGCAAAGTTTTGGCTTCGGCTAATTTGGCCTGGGACTGGGTGCGCAGCGCGGTACCTTCATCCCAATAAGGTTGGGCTTGGGCTTTATCACTGGTGTTGGTATAAATTTCATTACCTTTTTGAATCTTTTCGTTAGCTTGACTATTGAGATTTGAGGCATCAGCTGACAAAGCGGTAATTTGAGTATTTAAACTATCATATTCAGCTTTTTTACTATTAATATCACTCAATGTTGCGGAGTCGGCTTTAGTACAATCTCCTAGGGGTTTACCGAATTCTTGAACCGCTATCCAGGTTTTACCTCGATCTTCAAATGTATTAAGACCAGTGGCAATACCGATTTCGGTATAATCTTTATTCAAAATATTAGCTCTATGTCCCGGACTGGCCATCCAGGCATCAACTAATTCTTTTTCAGTTTTAAAATCACCTAAGGCTAAATTTTCGCCCGTCATTTTATAGTTATAACCGACAGAGGCGACTAACTGCGCCGGAGTAACGCCGCTAGGTGAAATATGTTCAAAATACTGATTTTTAAACATGTCATCAGTTTTCTTTTGAGCAGCCAAAGTTAAGAAATCGTTTACTTTTAAAGCAGGCAAATCATTATCAGCTCGATACTGATTGGTCCATTTTAGAACTATAGCCGGATCTAAATTAATAGCCTTTTGACTAGTGATTGGTCCTAAGAGTTTGCCTGGGAGTCCGTTTTGACTGAAGTTAACAGGATTTATTGCTGGTTTTCTTTTGTATTTTTTGACCAAAACATAAGTGGTACCCAATAGCCCCAAGAATACGATAATTGAAATTAAAATTATGATTATCTTCTTTTGTTTCATAACTTTATTATACTATTTTTTGAGTTGGTTTTTTAGCTAGAAAGGATTATACTTAAATTAAATATGACATCTGCCGCGGCTGAACAAGTAATTACACAAGTTCTCGGCGCTTCCGATAGGGCCAACTTTTTTATTTCACAATTTAATTTTCGACAAAATCCTTATGAAGTGCTAGATATAATTCTTGTTGCCATTCTTTTTTATTGGGTCTATCTATTACTTAAAGAAACACGGGCGATGCGGATTTTATACGGACTAGCTATCTTGGCGATTATTATGGTGCTCGGGCGTATTTTACAGCTACAAGCTTTAAATTTTATTCTGACCTATATTTTAGCTGGTTTAGTTGTAGCTATTCCGGTTATTTTTCAGCCGGAACTGCGGGCGGCGTTAGAACGTTTGGGCCGGGCAAAATTTGTGGGTGAATTTGGTGGATTGAAGAAAAATAAATTGAATGAAGTAGCTATTGAAATCGTGGCAGCCGTCGCGGCTTTAAGTGAGACCAGGCGGGGAGCTATCTTGGTTTTAACTCGCCAGACTGGTTTGCGCGATGTCATTCAAACAGGTGTGTCCATTGATGCCCAAATTTCACGTCAACTTTTAGTGAATATTTTTGCGCCCAAAACGCCTCTACACGACGGCGCTGTTATTATATCCGGAGAAAAAATTGTGGCTGCTAATTGTTGGTTGCCACTACCACAACAGGAATTTAAACTTGATTTAGGTACCAGGCATAGAGCTGCTGCAGGTATAACCGCTGAAACAGATGCGATTGTAGTAGTCGTCTCCGAAGAAACTGGACGGATTTCACTGGCCGTGAGCGGTAATTTAACCGTGGATCTATCTCCCAGACAATTAGGCGAGTTTTTACTAAATTTATTAAGTCACCGTATTGAAGGAGTGACTGCTGGATGAAAAACATATTTTATAAAATTTTTCAAAATTTTCCGGCCAAAATTTTATGTCTTTTGTTGGCCTCGTCACTTTGGATTTATGTTGGAATTGGTCAAACTAAAAATAATAACTTTCCCGGTGGAGTGACGCTACAACTTCGTAATGTGCCTCAAGGATTAGTGGCGGTGACCGACGTTGATAAAGTTACGGTTCAAGTAGTGGCCGAAGCGAATGTTTTCAAAAGTTTAAACGCCGACTCATTTTCAACTTATTTAGATTTAGCTCCATATGGCGAGGGTACATTCGACGTTAAAGTTACCGCTACCACAACGGTAGCTAATGTCCAAATTGTAGCGACTGATCCGGCGACGGTAACAGTAAGGTTGGAGCCTAAGACAGAAAAAGAGGTGCCGGTTAGTTGTCTTTATGATGGTGAGGCGGGTGTAGGGTTGGCACCTGGTCAATGTGAGATTAATCCCAAGTTGGTTAAAGTGGCTGGCGCGCGCAGCGTTATAAATACTTTAACTGAAGCGACGGCTGCAATTCATCTTCAGGGTGAAACTGCCGATTTCAAAAAAGAAGTTAAAGTTGTTAGTCTGGATGCCAAAGGCAAAGAAATCAAAAGTTTAGTTTTTACGCCTGAAAGTGTTTTAGTAACTGTACCAATTGTCAAAGCTAATAATATCAAAACAGTTGGGGTTAAAGTTAATATTACTGGTGCTCCAGTCGAGGGTTATTGGCTTTCAAAATTAGAATCTAATCCTTCTACTGTGACTATTACGGCGGCCGAAAATACTATTGGTCAAGTCAACTTTGTGGAAACTGAACCAATTGATGTTAGTGGTTTAAGCCGCAATCAAACAACAGATGTGGCATTAAAACCTGCCTCGGGCGTGGTTTTAATGGATAAAATCGATAAGGTTCATGTCACACTAACGGTAAGTAAAAACCAATCTACTCGCGAAATTGAAGCTGGCTTTAAGTGGCAAAATTTAGCTAATAATTTACAGGTAGTTTCAGTTGAACCAAATGTAGTTAAGGTGGTGACCGCTGGGACTCAAGATCAGCTTCAAGCTCTTTCTTCCGGAGATATTTTAGTGACGGTTGATTTGACGAGCTGTGATAAACCAGGAACTTGCTCGATTGATATTAGTCGAGCTAATATTTCTGGCCCAACTGGTGTTTCGGTTTCGAGTATCGTGCCATCAGCGATTAATGTTAGGCTGGATATTAAGTAAGTTTGCATTCTAAAGCACTTTTGGTATCATTAAAAGTGTCGTTTTAAAATGTGGAGGAAAAGATTAAAGACAAAGTTATATTAAGAGTTAAGACTTTTTATCAAAAATTTGATCTCGCTTCTAGAAAAATTAAAAACCGGACACCCGATGGGGTAAAGATTTTTTTCCGTCAGTTTGTAAGACCTTATATAAGTATTATTTTTGTGGGTGCTTTTGTTCTCGTGGCCAATTTTGCTCATGCAGCAGAAAATGCTAATTTCGTGGTATCAACTGATGTGATGGATCTTCAACCGGCTGAAGTGGCGAATATTGTCAATAATATTGATCCCTATACTCCAAACTACCAGGAGGATGCGGTTTCGGTGGCTTTGGCCATGAAAAATGACGATTTTTTGGGTAAGCCCTTTGTGACCGAAACGGCCAAAACTGAAATACCGGTACCGGTTCAAACCGACAATCGTAAGAACACTATTACTTATACGGTTGATCCCAATGATACTTTATCTAGTATCGGCTGGACTTATGGCTTGAAAATTGCTACAATCAAGAGCATTAATAATTTATCATCTGAAACCATTAAACCCGGACAAACATTGAAATTACCGCCTGGCGATATTTCACCTGCAGCCATAAAGGTTGCGGCTAATAATTTAAAGAAAAAAGTGGCAGGGGCTACTACAGTTAATGCCCGCCCGGGTTCCAAGAGTAATGCTTATCCTTATGGTTGGTGTACTTATTATGTGGCGAGTCGCCGGTTTGTGCCTGGTGGTTGGGGTAATGCGCAATCTTGGCTTGGCAGTGCCAAACGAAGCGGCTATGCGACTGGCTCAACACCAGCACCAGGGGCCATTATGGTTTCGAGTGAGTCCTGGATTGGACACGTGGCTTATGTGGAATCAGTCAGCGGGGATAGTTTTTCGGTGAGTGAAATGAATTATAAGGGATGGGGAATAACCAGTCAAAGAACGATTTCTATTTCCAATGGCCGAGTCATGGGTTTTATATATTAATATCAGAGAGAAAAAATGTTAACAGATGAAGCGACAATTAAAGTCTTATCTGGGTCAGGCGGTAATGGTTCCGCTTCTTTTCGACGTGAAAAATTTGTACCGCGCGGTGGTCCTGATGGAGGCGATGGCGGTAAGGGCGGCGATGTTTATTTTGTTTGTGATAACAATACTCATACATTAAGTGAATACGCCAGTAAAAAAGAATTCAAGGCTCGAAAGGGCGATGATGGTTTGGGTAAGCGGAAGACTGGCAAGGGTGCTGATGATTTATTATTACCCATTCCACCAGGAACGCTAGCGAAAATTAATGGTGAAGTTTTTCACGATTTCACTTATGCCGGTGAAAAAATTCTGATTGTAAAGGGGGGAAAGGGTGGTCGCGGTAATATTCATTTTGCCACTGCCACCAATCAAGCACCGCGCACAGCTGAACCAGGCTTTCCGGGTGAAGAAAAAACTATTCTACTAGAACTCAAGCTTTTAGCCGATGTCGGTTTAATTGGCCTGCCCTCTTCTGGTAAATCAACTTTGCTAAGTCATATTTCCAATGCCCGACCGAAAATTGGCGACTATCCTTTTACTACACTAGAACCAAACCTGGGTGTGGCTAAAGTTTTCGATAAAGAAATTATTGTGGCTGATGTACCGGGTTTAATTGAGGGTGCCGCTGAAGGTAGAGGACTAGGGGTTAAATTTTTAAAACATATTGAGCGAACTAAAATATTAGTTCATTTAATCGATATTAATAGCGATGATCTAGTGCGCGACTATAAAGTTATTCGCGATGAATTAGGTAAATGGAACCCGCGATTACTACGTGAAAAAGAAATTATTGTTCTAAATAAAATCGATACATTAAAACCGGTAGAGTCAAAAAAAATTGCCGCTCAATTCTCTAAAGAAATAAAGAAAGATGTCTATTTAATCTCGGCTGTTTCCGGTCAGGGGATCGAAGATATCTTAAAACAAATGGTCTAGGTTCTCGTATTTTTGTATTTAAAAACGCCTGGCGGCAGAACCGACAGGCGATGGTGTCAAAAGACAATAATGTGATCTACTATCTTTCGGTTTTCAACACGACTAGTGCGCTTTCGATACTCTCGTGGACGCCGAAACGCTCGACGAGTCGGAGAAGTTTGAAGTTGCGGTAAACCTTCGGGTTGTTGGTACAGACGACGGTCATATTGCCATCGGCTCCAACACACTTTTCGTGGATATCTATCATTAATCCCAGGCCGTCTGTGTCGACGTAGATAACTTTCGATACGTCGATGATTATCTTTTTCTGGCCGGATGCCAGTAGTTCGTCAACCTGTTTCTGTATTGCCGGAACGGCATCACTATTGACCTCTCCATGGGTCCAGATAACAGGTATTCCACTCACGCTTCTAACGCCCGATCTAATGTTCATCCTGAATCAAGTCCTCCTGGTGGCGCTTCTCAACTGTGATATATTCTATCATAAAATGATCCAATTTGCAATATGTAAGCGTGTAGGATTAATATGGAGATAGGAAAGGAAATATTTTGGCAAAATTAAACCAGTTTTATAAGTGTTCTGTTTGTGGCAACATTACCGAAGTAGTTCATGCGGGGGCAGGAGAATTAGTCTGTTGTGGCCAACCGATGGAACTTTTAGTAGCAAACACGGTTGATGCCTTGCGGGAAAAACACGTGCCGGTGGTAGAAAAAACCGAAAAAGGTTTTTTAGTTAAAATTGGGGCGGTGCCGCACCCGATGGAAGAGGCCCACTATATTGAATGGGTGACGGTTTACTTCGATGATGACAAAGTTGGTCATAAATACTTAAAACCAGGCGACAAACCGGAAGCCGAGTTCTTTATGAATAAAATGCCAACTAAGGTTTTGATCTATTGTAATCTCCACGGTCTCTGGTCGAATTAAAAACGGCGGGGCACTACTGCTCCGCCGTGGCGATCGAATAAGGTTTTGATAGACATTCTCGACAAATGGGAATGTGCTCTGGTCTAATGCCATGAACTCCGTTTGTAGCATTCTGTAAAAACGTTTTGTATTGTTCAGGGGTCGAAATCCAACGGCCGTGCCGCTTTTCTCCCGGGAGAATGCCTCCATTAAGGTAAGCTAACACGTCTTTATAGGAGATCTTTTCTTGGAGTAACTTAAAGATCTTTTCTGGAGTCAGTTCGTCCTGTTTCGGGGGATCTTTGTGAACGCCCCTGTTTTTTAGTAGTCTTGTTTGAATTTCCCGGTATCGGTTGGGTACTTCCGGCAGTACAGATACAAGTATTGCCAATTCATCAAAAAGGTTTGTACTATGTTCGCACAAGTCCTCTTCTAACACATACTTTCGCAAAGTGTTTCGATCGATCACGATACCATGGTACATCTTTTTGAGTTGTATGACAGCTTGGGGTATGGTTGCCAAATTGAAGTGCTTGTCACAAACCAGGATAATCGATTCGACTGGAACCATCCAGACCTCGCGGTGATTACCACACCCGGTTCTTTCAGGCGGGGCCATATAACAGTTCTTGATCACGCCATGTGAAGATAAGTACCGGCAAGTCGTCATCTCCAGTAAGGTATCAAGTTCTGCGGCTTTGCAATCTTTCAAGTGGGTCGACGTGAAATCGACACATTTATTTGGTAGCTTGCGATCACCAATGATTTTAGCAATTAGCCGCCGTGCTTTCCGTTGGTCATTGCACTCAGGTTGAGCTATCGGAGCTCGATTGACGGGTTTTTTAATCACCTCTGGCTGGAGTATCGGTGTTTGAGATTGAGAAGTCTCTTCCGAGACTGGTTCTTTTGTTGGAGGAATCTCAGTTGGTATAACCTCGATAGGGCAGACCTCAGACAGAATTGGTTCTTCAATATCCTCGATCCTCGCCACTATCATCCTTCTTGCAATCGATTTTCTCTTCCTCATCTTTAGGTTCGACCGTCAATTCGACTAGCTGTTGGGCTGTGATAATATCTCGACAACGCAAACAGATTAGTGCTGCTTGAACAGGTTGCAACTGCTGTCGAATTGTTGTTAAAGATCCAATCTTTGTCAGAAAGTTAGACATATGGTTGATTCCCAAATGTCTGGCCAAATCCTCTAATGTGCCATGACGATGCAGGAAAAGATAGATACCATCTTCGGTGGCCAGTTTGCGTCCGGCAAGAAGATCTTGAATACTTTTGACGAATTCTTGACAGGCCAGATAACATTCAAGACATAAGCCATTGTGGTTATCATGATCATCTAGTGAGTGAAGACAGTTAGCATAGTTGCGACATATCGAACTCATCTTTTCCACCTCCAATCGTATTCGCGTTCATCGTACTCCTAATACAGAAAAAATCAAGACCCACGGTTACGGAACTTACCACTATGAAAATGTTAAGATGGCGAAGGACTTCCTCGGTATCCTGTAGTTGTCTTTTATTTTACTATCGAGCGGGCGGTGGGTGTTATCTCATCTGCCGCTAATTTTTTAGGAAAAACAGATCGATTCTTGACAAATAGTTGACAAAGATTATAGGGTGTGTTACAGTGTAAATACCAATAAAAACAGAGAGATATTGAATATTTTATTTCTCATCAACTAAAAGTTAATTGCTCTAAGGTAGCAACCACGTTGTTGCTGTATTTTTAGGAGTTTTTTAGTGCCAACACAAAATCGTCGACAATTTTCCAAACATAAAGTTTCTGTGCCTCTACCAAATTTGATTGAGGTCCAGACTAAAAGTTATGATTGGTTCTTCAAAGAGGGGATCCGTGAACTCCTCGACGAAATTTCACCGGTAGAAGATTTTACCGGTAAAGTTTTGACGTTAGAGCTTTTAGATTACTCTCTTGATACTCCAACCTATGACGAACAAACTGCCAAAACCAAGAATTTGACCTACGAAGCACCACTGAAATGTTTAGTTCGCTTAGCTAACAAACTCTCTGGTAAAGTCAAAGAATCCTCAGTCTTTTTGGGTGTTTTTCCTCTTATGACTGATCGTGGTACTTTTATTGTTAATGGTATCGAAAGAGTGGTAGTTTCTCAAATAGTCCGTTCTTACGGTGTGCTTTTTGTTTCCGAAGAAGTAGCGGGACGAAAATTATTTGGTTGCAAAATTATTCCTTCTCGCGGTGCTTGGTTAGAATTTGAAACTTCAGCTCGCGATATTATTTCAGTTAAAGTTGATCGTAAACGCAAGATTATGTTTACAACTTTCCTTCGCGCTCTAGGTTTGACTGATGAACAAATTGTTCAAGCTTTTGAGGGCGTCAACGATAACGCTGATCACGACTACATTAAAGCGACATTAGCCAAAGATACAGCCAGAACTACTGACGAAGCCGTGGTAGATGTATATAAAAGAATTCGTCCGGGTGATTTGGCAACTCCTGAAACTGCTCGCAGTTTCTTAGAGGCCATGTTTTTTAATCCAAAACGTTATGATTTAGGTCGCGTCGGCCGCTATAAAATGAATCAAAGGTTAGATATTAAGGCTTCCGAAGATTTAAAAAATCGAATTTTACGGGTTGAAGATGTGGTAGAAGCAATTAAAGAAATTATTCGTCTAAATAATGATCCGATGGCGATGGCTGACGATATTGACCACTTGCGTAACCGTCGTGTTCGAGCTGTGGGCGAATTAGTCCAGGCTAAAGTTCGAGTCGGACTATTGCGAATGGAAAGAATTATTAAAGATCGTATGTCTGTACTAGATCCCGATACTGTCACACCGGGACAATTGATTAATGCTCGTCCAATTGCCGCGGTTCTGCAAGAGTTCTTTGCATCTTCCCAAATGTCGCAATTTATGAACCAAACTAATCCGCTAGCAGAACTTGAACATAAGAGATGTTTGTCGGCTACGGGTCCGGGTGGTCTATCGCGTGAACGTGCTGGTTTTGAAGTTCGTGATGTTCACCGCTCCCATTATGGTCGGGTTTGTCCAATTGAAACTCCAGAAGGACCAAATATTGGTCTAGTTGGTTATATGGCTAGTTTTGCCACTATCAACGAATACGGTTTTATTGAAACTCCGTATCTTCAAGTGGAACAGAAAAAAGGTTCAAAACCAAGAGTCACGAGTAAAGTCGTCTTTCTAGACGCTGATGAAGAAGATCGGGTTGTTGTAGCTCCGGCTTCAACTGAAGTGGATAAAGATGGCTATATTACGGCTCAAAAAACAGTTGTGAGAGAATTTGGTGAACCAGTCATTGAAAAAGTAGATAAAATTCAATATATAGATGTTTCGCCGAAACAGATTGTCAGTATTTCTACGGCTTTAATTCCTTTCGTGGAACACAACGATGCTGTGCGCGCTTCCATGGGATCAAATATGGAACGTCAAGCAGTGCCATTGGTCAGACCGACTTCTCCGGTAGTCGGTACAGGCATGGAAGCTGATGCGGCTAGGGATTCTGGTCAATGTTTATTTGCCAAGGAAGATGGCGTTGTCACAGAAGTTTCAGCTTCGGATGTAACCATCGGTAATGTTCATCACAAATTAGAAAAATTTGTCCGTTCGAACCAAGCCACTTGTATTAATCAGCGTCCTGCAGTTCATGTTGGTGATAAGGTCAAAAAGGGACAAATTCTAGCCGACTCTTCAGCGACTCAAGAAGGCGAATTGGCTTTGGGTCAGAATGTTCTAGTGGCTTTCATGCCATTTCGTGGCGGCAACTTTGAAGATGCTATTATTCTTTCTGAACGGTTAGTGCGTGAAGATATTTTAACCTCAATTCATATCGAAAAATATTCCATTGAAATTCGTGATACTAAATTAGGGCCAGAACTTTTGACTCGCGACATTCCTAATGTGGGCGAAGGTGCTTTATCTAATCTTGATGATCAAGGTATTATCCATATTGGGGCTGAAGTTTCTTCTGGTGACATTTTAGTTGGTAAAATCACGCCTAAAGGTGAAACGGAACTTTCAGCTGAAGAAAAACTTCTTCGTGCGATTTTTGGTGAAAAAGCCAAAGACGTCAAAGATACTTCTTTGCGCTTGCCTCACGGTGAATACGGTAAAGTGGTTAATATTGAAATTTTCTCCAAAGAAGCGGGCGATGAACTCCCTGCCGGAGTCTACCAAATGGTAGAGGTTTCTGTTGCTCAACTTAGAAAAGTTCAGGTGGGTGATAAATTAGCGGGCCGACATGGTAATAAGGGTGTAATTTCCATGGTTCTCCCTGAAGCTGAAATGCCATATTTACCTGATGGTACTCCAGTTGATGTAATTTTAAATCCATTGGGTGTTATTTCCCGCATGAATCTTGGTCAACTTTTCGAAACTCATTTGGGTTGGGCCGCGGATAAACTGGGTTATAAAATTGCCGTACCTGTTTTTGAAAGTATGAGCTATGAAGAAATTCAAGCCGAATTAAAAAAAGCCGGATTACCGGAAGACGGCAAAATCCAATTAAAAGATGGCCGCACTGGTGAACCTTTTGCAGAAAAAACCACTGTTGGAATTAAATATATTATGAAACTTTGTCACTTAGTTGACGATAAAATGCACGCCCGCTCTACCGGTCCATATTCAATGGTTACACAACAGCCATTAGGCGGTAAATCCCAGTTTGGTGGTCAACGTTTTGGTGAAATGGAAGTTTGGGCATTGGAAGGTTATGGCGCGGCTCATTCTTTACAGGAAATGTTAACGATTAAATCTGATGATGTAGTTGGCCGCTCAAAAGCTTATGAAGCCATTATCAAGGGTGAACAAATCCAAAAACCATCCATTCCGGCTAGTTTCTATGTTTTAGTTAAAGAACTGCAATCATTGGGATTAAATGTGGAAATGTTGTCAGCTGCCGATTTAGCCAAGGCTGCGAAAAAAGTCACATCCTTACCGGTTAGTGTTCAAGATGATAGTGTGGATGAGGCAGCGCCTGAGGAAATCGATGCAGAAGTAACTGAGCTAAAAGAAGAAGAACCACCCATGGTAACACCCTCAATTGATGAAGGAGAAGATAAATAATGGTCAAGCTTTACTTGCCGCGGAAATTTAAGGATTAAATTATGAAGGAAAGAATGTCAAAAACTCAAGTTGGTAAAGAAATGCCTAAAGTTTCCGATTTTGATGCTTTGAAAATTTCGGTGGCTTCTCCTGAAGATATTTTGAATTGGTCTTTTGGTGAAGTGACCAAGCCGGAAACCATTAACTATCGGACCCAAAAACCGGAACGTGATGGTCTTTTCGATGAAAGAATTTTTGGTCCGACTAAAGATTGGGAATGTTACTGTGGTAAATATAAAAAAATTCGCTATAAGGGTGTAATTTGCGATAAGTGTGGTGTGGAAGTAACCCGTTCTGTCGTCCGACGTGAAAGAATGGGCCATATTGATCTAGCAGTGCCTGTTACCCATATTTGGTATGTGCGCGGAGTACCGTCTGTAGTCAGCTTAATTTTAGATATTTCTGTTTCAGACTTAGAAAAAGTGGTTTATTTTGCTGGTTTTATTGTTCTAGAAGTTTTCGAAGATGTTCGTCGAGCATCCCTAGAGCAATTAGAAAAAGAATATGTCGAAGCTAAAGCCAAACTGACAAATAATATGGATATCGTCAAAGTTGACGCATCATACAAAGCAACTAAATTAGAAATCACATCGTTGGCTCCAAAAAAGATTTTAACTGAAGGTCAGTACCACGATATCTCGCTTAAATATGGTCAAATTGTCAAAGTTGGCATTGGTGCCGAAGCGGTTTTTGAATTATTGAAAAAAGCCGATTTAGATGAACTCTACTTGGAATTTTCAAAATCTTTAACTTCTGCTATTGGCATTAATCGTCGCAAATTATTACGTCGATTGAAATTAGTAACGGAAATGAAAGCGGCTAATATTAAAGCGGAATGGTTAGTCCTGACTAAATTGCCAGTTATTCCACCAGATCTTCGGCCCATGGTTCAACTTGATGGCGGACGTTTTGCCGCATCAGACTTAAATGATCTTTATCGCCGTGTCATCAATCGCAACAACCGTTTAAAAAGATTAATTTCTCAAGGTGCGCCGGAAGTTATTTGTCGCAATGAAAAAAGAATGCTTCAAGAAGCAGTTGATTCTTTAATTGATAATTCAGCTCGAAGAGGACGAACCGCTTCAACCGGATCAGCGGCACGAAAGCTTAGATCTTTGTCGGATATGCTTCATGGTAAACAAGGCCGCTTCCGCCAAAATCTTTTAGGAAAACGCGTAGACTATTCTGGCCGCAGCGTTATTGTCGTGGGACCGGATCTTAAACTTAATCAATGTGGTATCCCAAAAATGATGGCATTAGAACTTTTCAAACCTTTCGTGATTGCCAAATTAATCAATGAAGGTCACGTTCATAATGTCAAAAACGCAACTAAAATGATGGAAAAAGGCGAGCCGGTTATTTGGGATATTTTGGAAAAAATTACTTTAGATTATAACGTTCTATTGAACCGTGCTCCAACCTTGCATCGTTTGGGTATTCAAGGTTTTAATCCGGTTTTAATTGAGGGTAAGGCTATTCAGATTCATCCTTTGGTTTGTTACGCCTTTAATGCTGATTTTGACGGTGATCAGATGGCTGTTCATATTCCACTCTCCGCTCAAGCCAGGGAAGAGGCCGCAACTTTAATGCAATCAGCCAACAATATTTTAAAGCCGTCATCGGGCGAACCAGTTATTATTCCTCGTTACGAAATTGTGGCCGGTATTTATTGGCTAACTGGTATTCAAGCTGGAGCTCAAGGTGAAAATAAAATCTTTGGTAGTAAAAATGAAGCTATTTTGGCCCATCAAGAAGGTTTTGTTCATGCTCGTGCCCAAATTAAAGTTCGCATGAAATTAAATAAAATGGATCTTGCTGCCAAAGAAGAAATTATCGAAACAACGGTTGGTAGGATCTTATTTAATAATATTTTGCCGGATGATTTTCAATTTAGAAATGAAACTTTTGATTCCAAGGCTCTTAAAAAAGTGTTAGCTGAACATTTTGCTAAATACGATATTGTGGGCACGGCGGAATTTGCTGATAGAATTAAAGATATTGGTTTTAAATATTCATCGGTTTCTGGTATGACCATTTCAATTTCCGACATTCATATTCCCGATGACAAAATTGCATTGGTTAAAGAGGGTGATAAATTATTAGAAGAAATTATGAATCAGTTTCAGCGAGGTTTAATTACTGACAGTGAAAGAAAAATGAAAGTGATTGAACTTTGGACTCAAATTCGGGCTCGAATTGAAAAGAGCATGATTGAGCAGTATGACACGCAAAGTCCGGTTTATCAAATGGTTCAGTCGGGTTCGCGTGGTTCTTTTGCTCAAGTCACTCAGCTAGCGGGTATGAAGGGTCTAGTGGTTAACCCAGCTGGTGAAATTATTGAATTGCCAATTAAAGCCAACTATAGAGAAGGTTTGCCGGTATTCGAATACTTTATTTCCACTCACGGTGCCAGAAAAGGTAAATCCGATACTTCGCTTCGAACTTCGGCGGCAGGATACTTAACTCGCCGACTAGTCGATGTTTCTCAGGACGTCGTCATTACCATGGATGATTGTGGTACTGATTATGCACTGGATGTCAATCGAGGTGAATTAGAGGCTATCGGCGAAAAGTTTGGATCTAGACTCTATGGCCGAGTCGCAGCTTATGATATCAAAAATAAATCAGAAATATTGGTGAAAGCCGGCAACGAAATCACGAATGAATTAGCCGATAAAATCGAAAAATCAGAGATTGAAAGCGTACCAGTCAGGTCTGCGATGGGCTGTCGTGCCGAACGCGGTATTTGTCGAGCTTGTTACGGACGAGATTTATCAACTGGTAAAATGGTAGTTCACGGTGCAGTCGTTGGTATTATTGCGGCTCAAGCAATTGGTGAACCAGGTACACAGCTTACTATGAAAACCTTCCACATGGGTGGGGTAACGGGTGAAGATATTACTTCGGGACTACCTCGTGTTGAAGAATTGCTAGAGGCACGTTCACCGCGTAATCCGGCTATTATGTCAGATATGAAGGGTATTGTTAAAATATTTGAAGAAAAAGATCAACTTAAATTAGTTGTTACTTCCGATGAAAAACGACAAGAAGAATATGTATTAGAAAAAGATTATGAAATCACTGTCAGTGATGGCGATATCGTGAAGAGTCGTCAAGCCATTGCGGTGGCTCCTGGTAAAAAAGCGGTCCGTTCAGTTATTACCGGCAAAGCTAAGATTGAAAAGAATAAAATCATTATTATTTCAACCGAAATGAATTCGATTAGTTACACGGTTTCAACTAAAACTGGACTTAAAGTCGAAGATGGTCAAAAAGTGGAAAAGGGCCAAGAATTGACCGAAGGTCACTATAATCTTGAAAACTTATTGAAATTAAGAGGCCGGCAAGAAACAGAACGTTATATTATTCGCGGGGTCCAAGAAATTTATGCTTCGCAAGGTCAAATGATTAACGATAAACATATTGAAATTATTGTCCGCGAAATGTTTTCCAAGATCAAAGTGAGGGATGCGGGCGATTCGGGAATGTTGACCGGTCAAGTTTTAGACCAAGTTGAAGCCATGAAACTTAATACAGAATTAAAAAAACAAGGTAAGCGCGAAGCGACATTTGATGAATCAATCCTGGGTATTACTCGCGTCTCCTTGATTACAGATAGTTTCTTGTCAGCAGCATCGTTTCAAGAAACAACCAGCGTTTTAATCGACGCGGCTGTGCGTGGAGCGGTTGATAAGTTGCAAGGATTGAAAGAAAATGTTATAATTGGCAGGTTGATACCTGCTGGCACCGCTTTTCATAGGAAAAAAGATTAGGATAAGCAGAAAGTTGTTATTGATGATGCCAATTTCCGCGGCTGCGAAACAGCCCATTATCGGTAGGTTAATCCCAGCAGGGACAGCTTTTCACCGTAAGAAGGATTAGATTTCGTAAACTTGTCGTAAAAAGATGTGCGCTTTACAGTGCGTCGGTTTACTCCTTACTGTGCGCTAGCGACCCACTTTTTACTTCCAAGTTTACTTCATCGTTTAGAAATTTAGTCATTGAAAATTGATTAAAAATTAGAAATTGAAAATTAAGGAAAATATGCCAACAATTTCACAATTAATTCGAAAACCCAGAAAATCAAAGCTGAGTAAAGCCAAAACACCGGCGTTGCGTCGGGGTTTTAATTTCTTAAAAAACAAACCAGTGATTTTTAAAACGGGCAGACCGTTTATTCGAGGAGTTTGCATCAAAGTGACGACTGTGACTCCAAAAAAACCTAACTCGGCATTACGCAAAATTGCTCGTGTTCGTTTGACTTCCGGTCAAGAAGTGACGGCTTATATTCCTGGTGAAGGTCACAACCTACAGGAACACTCCGTGGTTTTAATCCGTGGTGGTCGTGTCAAAGATCTTCCGGGTGTGCGCTACCATATTATTCGTGGCAAACTTGATACAGGTGGGGTTGAAAATCGTAAACAAGGCCGTTCTAAATACGGCGCTAAAAAATCGTAAGATTTTTAGAGATTAGAAAGCTTAATATAGTAATAAAGGATATAAATGCGTGGTAAGAAAGCTCCAAAAAGAATTCTAGAACCTGATTTAAAATACAACTCAGTCACAGTGAGTAAATTTATCAATAAAATTATTATGCGAGGTCAAAAAGAAACAGCTCGTAAAAATGTTTATAAAGCTTTTGATATAGTTAAAGATAAGACCGGCAAGGAACCGTTACAGATTTTCGAAAATGCTTTAAAAAATGCGGCTCCGGTTTTAGAAGTAAATGCTCGTCGTATTGGTGGCGCTACCTATCAAGTGCCAATGGAAGTTCGTCCTGATCGAAGAGAAACTTTGGCCATGCGTTGGATTATTAACGCAGCACGTTCAAGTAAGGGCGACAGTTTTTCTATCTTTTTAGCTAACGAAATTATGGATGCATATAATAACACAGGGACCGCTATGAAGAAAAAAGAGGTTCTGCACAAAATGGCCGAAGCTAACAAGGCATTTGCCCACTACGCAAGATTTTAGGTTTAAACTTGTAATATTTATTAGAACTATCATAATAGATATGTAATCAATATAAGTCCCAATTGGGACAGGGGAGGGCTGATGTTATCACTTCTTTTGGCACAGGCGACGACAACGACGACTGATTTCGGCACGACCGCTACAGACGCAGCGGCGTCGGCGGCGGCGGGAACAGCGGCAGTAGGTCTTGGAATTGGCATGTTGGTGTTTTGGTTGATTGCTGGCGGACTTGGTTTAGTGCTATTTATTTGGGCATTAATCGATGTCATTCGACGCGAATTTCCAAACCAAAATGACAAAATTCTTTGGATTATTTTAGTTCTACTTTTGGGTTGGATTGGACCAATTCTATATCTGTTGATTGGTCGCAAAAAAGGCACCCTACCAGCTGCCAAATAGTTTTAAACAAAAAAACAAAAAAGACCCTCAGCGGGTCTTTTTTGGTCCTGGATATTGATTAACTATTAGTTGCATGATAATATTTAGAAAGTTTAGAGGAAGCTTCTGAACGATCGTAAGATAGAGGTGGAAAAAGTGGTAGTAAGAAGAACACCGGGAGAGATTTTAGCTCGTGCCTTGAATCTGGAGCAGGAAGGCGTTGATAAAGAAGCTGTTAATAAGGAAGTCAAGAATTGTGGCAAATCCATGACAGATTTCTTTTATAGCCATGGTGTAAGTGGTTTTAGTTGTGTGATCACTAGTAATGGAAGAGAGGTTTATCGAAGTGATGACTCAGAGGACAAGTAAACGCTTAACTCAAAAACGGGATAAGGAGATCTTTGGCTCTGTAATGGGTTACAGGTGCGGTTGTCTCTTACCCGTCATTCTTGCAATCATTGCTATCGGATTATTCTGTATTCGATGACTGGAAAGAGGTGAAAGAAAATGTTGCAAACTTGGCAAACCATTCTTGGGATAGCGCTGGAGATATCTCCGTTTCTCTCTTCGAGTACTACCTCGATAAGAGCGGAGAATACAATGATTCCCACTGATTATCATCCATCGGACTTATCAAACCCTCGGATTCTATCCGGGGTTTTTTCTTATCTTAACCAAAAATCTTACACTTCCCAAGTGGAAGATTTAGCAGGTAAGGATAATCAGTTTTAATGTATAAAATGTCTGCAAAAGTTCATTAACATATTGGACTCCATGAAGGAGTCCAAAGATGCAACAAATCTACCTTAACCACTGGTTTAAGGGGTATAATCGGCTAATGAAATACATTAGCGACATCACCCATTTA
>Ga0209429_10000889_pt1 | contig 19302 bp, 31 predicted proteins | sample BarGraNGADG00212_3_FD_184493 | JGI IMG/M metagenome (GOLD analysis project Ga0209429, IMG submission 184493) | Arctic peat soil microbial communities from Barrow, Alaska - Barrow Graham LP Ref core NGADG0004-212 (SPAdes) (version 2) | ecosystem: Environmental > Terrestrial > Soil > Wetlands >...
TAATGCCTCGCAAAGTAACCGCTAGTTTACAGCGTAAATTAAACCCAGATCGCAAGTATCAGAGTGTATTAATCCAACGATTAATCAATAAATCAATGCTTGACGGTAAAAAACAAGTGGCAGAACGGGCCGTTTATACCGCACTTGAAATAGCTGCTAAAAAGCTTGGCAGCGAAAACCCACTTGAAGTGTTCGAAAGAGCTTTAAAGAACGTATCGCCAAACTTCGAGGTTAAATCTCGCCGAGTTGGTGGTGCTAACTATCAAATCCCTTTCCCAGTACAGGGTCACCGTCAACTACATTATGCTTTTAGCTGGTTAGTTCAGTCTGCCCGTGCTCGCAAAGGTCTGTCATATTCTCAGCGCCTAGCGCTCGAGATTACTGACGCTTATAGTGAAACCGGTGGCGCATACAAGAAAAAAGAAGATACGCATAGGATGGCTGAAGCGAACCGTGCATTTGCACATTTTGCCCGTGCTTAATAATAAATAATAAAAAGGATTCGCTTCAAAGCGAGAGGATATAGGACAATTTCATGGCAGAAAGACACTTCCCATTAGAGGATTTTCGTAATATCGGCATTATTGCCCATATTGACGCTGGCAAAACAACCACGACCGAGGCTATTTTGTATCGAACAGGTCTTTCTCACAAGATTGGCCTTGTCCACGAGGGCGATACAACGACCGACTGGATGGAACAGGAGCGGGAGCGCGGTATTACAATTACTTCGGCTGCGGTCACGGCTTTTTGGAAAAATCACAAGATTAACTTGATTGATACACCAGGTCATATTGACTTTACGGCTGAAGTAGAGCGGTCTTTGCGCGTACTTGACGGTGCGGTAACCGTATTTGACGGCAAAATGGGTGTCGAAGCTCAATCGGAAACTGTTTGGCGCCAAGCCAATAAATACAATGTTCCTCGTATCTGTTTTATCAACAAAATCAACCAAACTGGCGGTGATTTTTACAAATCGCTTGAGTCGATTCATAAACGATTAACTAAAAATGCCCTGCCTATTCATCTGCCTATTGGATTTGAAAAGGATATTAATGGCGTAGTCGACTTGGTTGATATGAAATCTTACACCTATGCTGATTATTCCGACCATGAATTAATTGTCGGTGAGATTCCTGCCGATATGTTGGAAAAGGCCAAAAACGCCCGTAGTTTACTGGTTGAAGCCGCTGTTGAAGCCGATGATGAATTGTTTGAGCGCTTTCTTGATAAAGGCGAAGATTCAATTACAATTGACGAACTGAAAGGTGCACTTCGCAAGCGAGTTCTAGCCGGTGACTTTTACCTCGTAACAGGTGGCGATGGCCGTGGTGTTATGGTTGAAAAGGTACTCGACCTAGTGGTTGATTATTTGCCATCTCCGCTTGATGTTGATGCTATTTGGGGCCAAAACCCTAAAACTGGCGATGAAATTCAGCGCAAACCTGACGAAAGTGAACCGCTAGCTAGTCTGGCCTTTAAAATTGCAACCGACCCATTTGTTGGTAAGTTAATTTTCGTTCGTGTTTACAGTGGTAAAATGACCGCTGGCTCATATGTTCTGAATGCGACAACTGGCAACAAAGAGCGTGTTGGACGTATTGTTCGTATGCACGCTGATAAGCGCGAAGAGATTGATTCAATCGGTGCCGGCGATATCGCCGCCGTGGTTGGTCTGAAAGACACCTTTACTGGCGCAACTCTATCTGATATTGCTCATCCAATCACATTAGAATCTATTACATTTCCTGATCCTCCAGTGTCGATTGCGGTTGAACCAAAAACCAAATCCGACCAAGAAAAAATGGGTATTGCCTTGCAGCGTTTAGCCGAAGAAGACCCAACTTTTCGAATTCATACCGATGACGAAACCGGTCAGACGATTATGTCTGGAATGGGTGAATTACATCTTGATATTTTAATTGATCGTATGAAGCGTGAATTCAAGGTTGAGGCAAATATCGGTGAGCCGCAAGTTGCTTTCCGTGAATCAATCAAAGGCACATCAGACGTTCAAGGCAAACATGCCAAACAATCTGGTGGTCGCGGCCAATATGGTGATGTTTGGGTCAAATTTGAACCAAACGAACCAGGCAAAGGCTTTGAATTCGTTGATGCGATTAAAGGTGGTGTTGTACCTCAAGAATATCGCAAGCCAGTTGAAGCTGGTATTCGCGAAACACTTGAAGGTGGTGTCATAGCCGGTTATCCAGTTGTCGATGTTAAAGCGACGCTTTACGATGGTAGTTATCACGATGTTGACTCAAGCGAATTAGCCTTTAAATTAGCTGGTAGCCTGGCTGCTCGTGAAGGTATTAGACAAGCTAAACCAATCTTGCTTGAACCCATTATGCACGTTGAAGTAACGACTCCCGAAGAGTTCATGGGCGATGTAATTGGCGACCTTAACTCTCGTCGCGGCCGTATCGAGGCGATGGAAGACCTTAGTGCCAGCGCTAAGCTTATCCGTGCATTCGTGCCGCTTTCCAATATGTTCGGCTATACTACTGACCTGCGTTCAATGAGCCAAGGCCGTGCCGCCAGCACTATGGAACTTGCCGTTTACGAGGAAGTCCCACCAAACGTCGCGCAAGAGATTATCGAAAAGCGTAGTAAATAGATTCGAGAGACTATGAAACCGCACCTCCAAATGGGCAGTTCAAACTTGGCATATACGTTCGGCAACATCCTTCTTGCAGGTGCAGTCGCGAGCGGCATTCTTGCTAAAGACCCGCGTTGGATGAATTGGCATTTTAGTCGCCTAGGAGAAGGCGGTACGTTTTCGGCGATAATTTTCAACGTGACATTGCTTGTCTCGGCGATAGTCATGTTTGCGCTAGGGCTAGCGTTGATGGATAGTATCTCACGAATACCCGACACTGCAAATATTGATATAAACCGCGCAAAAACTGTAATATCTCGATCGTTTAGCGCCGTCGCAGTTTGTTTAATCGTAGTTGCGCTGTTTCCGTTTGATCGTTTTCCGGTTGTTCATAACATTTTTGGCTATTCAATGCTGTTTATATTCTTGGCTTTATGTATAACTATGCCAAAGATTTTACCTATTTTTTCACGACAATTTTACACTTATAGCCGTCTGGTAATTTTGTGTGCGATTGTATGTTATATTTTATTTCTGGGTATGAGAGTTATAACACTACTGGCTGTCGAGTCGGTTATATTCACATCCCTTTATGTGTGGCTTATCTTGTTTATCAACGCTATTCGTAAAAGTTATAATTAACAACCAAAAAGTATCTTTACTGAATGCGAAAATATCTGTATAATGTCAGATATACGTCGTGAGGTAATATTGCTCTCGTCTAAAAAAATTAATTAGGAGAAATAACTAAAATGGCAGATTTCGATCGAACGAAACCTCACGTCAATGTTGGCACAATGGGTCACGTTGACCATGGTAAAACAACTTTAACTGCAGCAATTACGGCTGTACTTGCAAAAAGGCTACCAAGCCCCGTCAACAAAGCGGTTTCATACGCTCAAATTGACAACGCCCCTGAAGAGCGTGCACGTGGTATTACTATTGCGTCATCTCACCAGGAATATGAGTCAAAAAAGCGTCACTACGCTCACGTTGATATGCCAGGTCACGCTGACTACATAAAGAATATGATTACCGGTGCTGCTCAAATTGACGGTGCTATCTTGGTTGTGGCTGCAAACGATGGCCCATTACCTCAAACTCGTGAACACGTTCTGTTAGCTCACCAAGTTGGTGTGCCAAAAATCCTTGTTTTCTTGAACAAAATGGACCTAGCTGATCCTGAACTTGTTGAACTAGTTGAAATGGATATTCGTGAACTTCTTGCCAAGAACGGATTTGACGAAAACGCTCCGATCATCAAGGGTTCTGCTACTAAGGCTCTTGAAGGCGATCCAGCATCAGAGGACGCTATTATGGAACTAGTTGACGCGCTTGATGAATACATCCCAGAACCAGTTCGCGATCTTGATAAACCATTCCTGATGCCTATTGAGGACGTTTTCTCAATCAAGGGTCGTGGCACTGTTGCTACTGGCCGTATTGAACAAGGTGTTGTCAAGATTAACGATCCAGTTGAAATCGTTGGTATCCGTCCAACTCAGACATCAGTCGTTACTGGTATCGAAGCTTTCAAAAAGAATCTTAACCAAGGTCAAGCTGGCGACAATGCCGGAATCTTGCTACGTGGTATTGAGCGCGAGCAAATCGAACGTGGTCAAGTTGTCGTTAAACCAGGCAGCCTTACTCCGCACACTGAATTCGAAGCTGAAGTCTATATTCTTAAAAAAGAAGAAGGCGGACGTCACACACCATTCAGCAAGGGTTACAAACCACAGTTTTACTTCCGTACGACTGACGTAACCGGTGAAGTCGAACTTCCAGCCGACAAAGAGTTAGTTATCCCTGGTGATACACTAACTTTCAAGGTTAAGTTGCTTGCTCCAATCGCTATGGAAAAAGGTCTGACCTTTGCCATCCGTGAAGGTGGCAAAACCGTCGGTGCCGGTGTTGTAACTAACATCGTAAAATAACTAGCTTTAGCTAGCAAAAACCTAAAATACCTCCGAGCAATCGGAGGTATTTTTATTACTTCATCTGGTTCGAATTGCCATCAGAGGGGCTAGGTGTTATAATCCAGAGCGTATTATTAATCATATCGAGAACTCGGCCGTGGCAGAACAAAACTGGTCCAGAGCACGAGGTTACGGTATTGTACATAAATAAAGGAGCCATTATGGCAGAAGCTAAAGATAAGGAACAAAGTCTCCGTATTCGCATTCGTCTCAAAGCGTATGACTACAAGGTTATTGACCAATCGGCAAAACAAATTATTGACACAGCTATTCGAACTGGCGCTACAATCGCTGGTCCAGTGCCGCTTCCGACACGTCGCAGTACGTTCACGGTGGTAAAATCACCACACGTCTATAAAAAAGGTGGCGAAACTTTTGAAATGCGCGTCCATAAACGTCTTATCGATATTACGAATGCCACACCAAAGACAATCGACAGTCTGCAAAACCTCAGCTTACCAGCTGGTGTTGATGCCGAAATTCGTATGTAACCTAAGTGTTAATAAAAATAACCCCGTATTTTACGGGGTTATTTGTTTATTTAAAAGTTTTTATTAGAGGAAACTAATGTTTTTAATTGTCATAATAGTGTCTAATTGAATTTTTAGAACCCAAAGCGCTAATAATAAAATTAAAAAGAGTAAAAAAGACCAATAAATTGTCTGCTCTGTAAATAAGAACGTCAAGAACGGATGTGGCTCTTTACAAACGCGGAATGATTTATACGATTGCTTTTTGTGACTTTGATGATGTTTTATTGAAGTTGCCATAGACGTTCTAATCCCTCTATTAATACCTTATAATATCAGTATGACTGATTTGGAATATAAACACAAGTAGTATTATACTGCTAGTATTTGCCAGGATTAGTGCTTTGGTAATATGCGGCTAATTACATATGCCGAAATATTGACTCATAACAGATGATGTGATAGAGTTAGACGGTAACTTATTACGAAAATAATAACGATTCTTGGTAAATTGGTAAGTCCAACAGATACGGATACTACCTTCTACCAAGAATTTTAAGTGGGAGCAAAAGGGCTATGAAAGCACTTCTCGGTACCAAAATTGGTATGACCCAAATCATTAGCGAGGACGGCGTTGCAATTCCTGTAACGTTGATTCAGGCTGGCCCTGTGACTGTGACTCAGGTAAAGACTGTCGAAACTGACGGTTACACTGCAGTACAAGTGGCATATGGTGAGGGTAAGAACCTGAGCAAGGCCGTGGCTGGACACACAAAACCAGCCGGAAGTACCCCGAAACATATTCGGGAGATTCGTGTATCAGAACTACCAGAGGGCCTCTCGGTAGGAAGCACGATCGACGTAACTACTTTTTCGCTTGGTGACATCGTTGATGCCACAGGTACAAGCAAGGGTAAGGGTTTTGCCGGAACGGTAAAACGACACAACTTTAATACCAGCAGACACACCCACGGTGGTTTCGGCGACGTCCGTAAACCGGGGTCAATTGGATCAATGTATCCACAAAAAGTGTTCAAGGGCAAACGTATGGCAGGCCGAATGGGTCATGATCGAGTAACGGTCAAAAACCTTGTGGTCTCTTATATCGACCCAGAAAACAACCTGATTGGCCTGCGCGGTGCTGTTCCAGGTCCAAAAAAGGGCTTGATTATTATCGGAGGAAAAGCGTAATGGCTACTTTACCAAAAGAGATTTTTGCCGTAGAGGTTAATAATCACGAACTATTAAAGTTGGCTTACGATAGCTACCTTGCAAACTCACGCACAGCTAGTGCGACCACCAAACAACGCGGCGAAGTAAGCGGCGGTGGTAAAAAACCATGGAAGCAAAAAGGAACTGGACGCGCTCGTTTCGGTTCAAGCCGTAACCCAATTTGGCGCGGTGGTGGTATCGTATTCGGTCCACGCGGTAATGAAAATTACACTAAAAAACTTTCAACCACCAGTAAACACGTTGCGCTTCGACAAGCTTTAACGTTAGCCAACCAAGCTAAAAAAGTTGTCGTGCTTGACTTCAAGACAACTGGCAAAACCAGCGAAGCCGTTAAATTCCTATCTGATAACAAACTAGACCGCAAGGTGTTGTTGGTTGTCGACGAGAAAACTCCAGAAATATTGCGAGCAACAAATAATATCCAAAATATACTACTTACTCGTGCTAATTACCTGAGTGTTTATCACATCTTGAATGCCGACAAAATCGTTCTATCGACTAAATCAGTTGACGTCATCAAAACATGGCTAGCCAAGGGGGAAAAATAATATGACAATTCATATCAGTGTATTCCCACGGGCAACTGAAAAGGCTTATGGCCAATCAAAAAACAACGTCTATGTGTTTGATGTTCCGGCAAGTGCTAATAAACAGCAAATTGTTGCTGCAATTGAATCTCAGTTTAAAGTGAAAACCGTTGGTATTAAAACATTAATCCAGACAGGTAAAGCAATTCGATATTCTAGGGGCAAGCGTGCTCAACCTGGTAAAACCAATCACAAAGATTCCAAAAAAGCATATGTGACGCTTATTGCCGGTGACAGTATTAAAGTATTTGATGAAGCTGAAATGAAGTCTGATAAAAAGGAGACTAAGTAATGAGTATAAGGGAAAAGAGCAGCCAGTCCCGACGGATTTACTCCGGCGCACTGCGCGATGAGAAAAACCGTAAGGTTTGTCTTATTACCCGAAGGGGGGATATGTAATGCCAATCACGCAATACGATCCAACTACTCCAGCTCGTCGCGGCATGACTAGCCAAGACCTTAGTGATATCACGACTCGTAAATCAATCAAGAGCTTGGTAAAAAGCAAAAAGCAAAATGCTGGTCGCAATAATACCGGACGCATTACGGTTCGCCACCGTGGTGGTGGAGTTAAGCGCCACTATCGTTTGGTTGATCATAAATTAGCTCCAGGTCTAAAAGTAACTGTTGAAGAAATCGAATATGATCCAAACCGTAGTGCTCGTATTGCCCGTGTTAAGGACCAGAATGGTTTGTATCACTATATCTTAGCTGACACCTCGATAGAAAAGGGCAAAACAATTGTCAGCGGCGATGAAGCTCCAATTGAGTCAAGCAACCGCATAGCCCTTTCAAAGATTCCAATCGGTACCCAAATTTATGCAATTGAGATTCATCCAGGCAAAGGCGCTCAAATGGTGCGAGCTGCTGGTACGAAAGCGCAATTGATGGCCAAAGAAGGTGAATATGCTCAGGTACGTTTGCCTTCAGGTGAAGTCCGCCGTTTCCGACTAGAAGCAACTGCTGCCATCGGTGTTGTTGGTAATATCCAACATCAAAACATCAAAATTGGTTCAGCCGGTCGAAATCGTCGCAAGAGTATCCGTCCAGGAGTTCGTGGCGTTGCTATGAATGCCGTAGATCACCCACATGGTGGTGGTGACGGTGGTCGTCACGGTACCGGTAAACCGCCTGTTACACCTTGGGGTCAATTGACCCTCGGATATCGTACTCGCCGTCGTAAAGATGTCAGTAAGTTGATCATAAAGAGTCGCCATGATGCGAAGAGGAATAAGTAGATTATGAGTCGATCACTAAAAAAGGGACCATTCGTTGACTTCAAGCTTGCTAAGAAAGTGGCAGCGCTTGGACCGGATGACCGTACAATTATCAAAACTTGGGCTCGCGCTAGTACAATCAGTCCAGAAATGGTCGGACGTACTATTGCTGTTCACAACGGCAAGATGCATATCCCAGTACTGTTAACGGAAAATATGGTAGGTCATAAACTTGGTGAGTTTAGCCCAACTCGTAAATTCCGCAAGCATGGCGGAAAGGACAAAAAATAATGACTGATTCATTGATTGTTCGTTCATACGCCGAAGGCATTGATCAAGCACCACGCAAAGTTGCGTTGGTCGCCAGTTTGGTTCGTCGTCGCACCGTTGCCGATGCGCTGGTTATCTTGTCGCACACTCCAAAACGTGCAGCTTTGCCCGTCGTCAAAGCAATTGAAAGTGCCAAGGCTAATGCAATAAATAACCATGGTCTAGACGGTAAAACACTTACTATTTCTACATTGTCAGTCACAGCCGGTGCTCGCCTAAAGCGATTTAAACCCGCTAGTCGTGGTCGTGCCTTGCCTTTCCAAAAGAAAAGCGCCAATATTCTAGTCGAATTAACAGGTGATATGAAACCAAAGAAAAAGCCAGTGGCTAAACCTGCTGTGAAAAAGGAGGAAAAATAAGATGGGACAAAAAGTAAACCCAATTAGCTTCCGTCTTCAAGTTCACAAGAATTGGAGTTCGCGCTGGTTTGCAAATAAAAAAGACTTTGCGAAATGGCTAGCCGAAGACATTCGTATTCGTGAACTTATCGAGAAGCGCTTTGAAAGTCGCCCAACGATTAATCTTATCGAGATTGAACGTTCAGCCAATCTTATCACTGTTACTATTCATACTGCCAAAGCTGGTGTCGTGATTGGTCGTGGTGGTGCCGGTGTAACTGAACTTAAAGCTCTGGTTGAAAAAATCGCCAGTCTGCCTGCTCGTTTGAACATCGAAGAAGTCAAGCGTCCAGAACTGGCTGCCAAATTAGTTGCCGAGAATATTGCCCGTCAGCTAGAACGTCGTGTCAATTTCCGTCGGGCAATTAAAATGACTGCCCAAAATACAATGGCAGCTGGCGCCAAGGGTGTCCGCATACAGGTTGCAGGACGTCTAAATAACGCCGAGATGGCTCGTCGCGAAAAAGTAATCGAAGGTTCTGTACCACTTCACACTATACGTGCCGATATCGATTTTCACACGGCTCGCGCCTTAACCCCTGCCGGAGTTATCGGTGTTAAAGTTTGGATCTACAAGGGCGAAAGGGTCTAGCGATATGGTATTACTACCCAAAAAAACCAAGTATCGAAAAGTGCGCAAAGGCAAGAATGACGGCATAGCTACGCGCGGCCAATACATTGCTTTTGGTGATTATGCCTTACAGGCACAGGCCAACGAACGCATTACTGGTCGTCAAATCGAAGCTTCTCGTCAGGCAATGACTCGCCATATTCAACGTGGTGGTAAGATTTGGATTCGTATCTTTCCTCAAATTCCTGTTACCCGCAAGCCACAAGACGTCAAGATGGGTAGTGGCAAAGGAAACCCAGAGTTTTGGGTCGCCAAGGTAAAAGCTGGAACTGTCCTATTTGAAATGAAGGGTGTTGAAGAATCAGTCGCGCGCGAAGCAATGCGTTTGGCTGCTCATAAATTACCTATCAAAACCAAGTTCATCGTAAGGGAGCAGGCATAATGGCTGATAAAAAAACCACCAAGGCTATTAAATTAGCCGTTGAAGTAAAGACTATCGATCAACTTCGAATTGACCTCGCTGCCAAACGTAATGATTTAATTGAAGCAAAACGCGGACACAAGCTAGGTGAATTAACCAACCCTCGTGTTATAACCGTTACACGTAAAGAAATCGCTCGCCTTCACACTGCTATCCGAGCAGCCGAGATGGCGTCAGCAAAGGAGAATAAGTAATATGGCCAAGACATTGACAGGCATCGTTACGTCGGACGTAGCGGACAAAACCATTACCGTCACCGTTACTAGTCGTGAAACGCATCCTATTTATGGCAAACAATACACTGTTAGTCGCAAGTACGCCGCCCACGACGAGAACAATGAGGCAAAAAAAGGTGACAAAGTCACAATTTCAGAAACTCGCCCCGTCTCAAAGCGAAAATCGTTCAAACTTGACACAATCGTCGAGAAGTCACGAGGTTCAATCGAACTTAAGGACGTTGAGGTAGAGGTATAATATGATACAACAAGAAACCCGCCTAAAAGTTTGCGATAACTCTGGAGCCAAAGAAATTCTTTGTATCCGTGTTCTTGGCGGCACAAAGCGTCGTTACGCCCGCGTCGGTGATATTATTGTCGCTACCGTTAAAGTTGCGACCAATGTCGGTGTTGTCAAACGCAAATCAGTTGTTAAGGCTGTTATCGTTCGAACTCGCGACCAAATCCAGCGTAAAGACGGTTCGACTATTGCATTTGATGATAATGCTGCTGTGATTATCGCCGATGACAAGACATTACGCGGTACTCGCGTCTTTGGCCCAGTCCCCAGGGAACTTCGTGATCAGGGTTATGCCAAGATAATCAGCTTAGCACCGGAGGTACTATAATTATGGCTACTATTAAACGAATCATCAAAGGTGACACGGTTAAACTTATTAGCGGTGCCAACAAAGGCACGACTGGTAAAGTCCTACAAGTGCTTACCAAAAAGAACTCAGTTTTAGTCGAGGGAATTGGTAATATTCACCGAAATGTTAAACCATCTCAGCAAAACCCACGCGGTGGACACAAGGATATTCATGTTCCAACTCCTATTCACAAAGTTGCGTTAGTGGTTGACGAGAAAACAAGTAAAACTAGTCGTGTCGGTCTGATTAAAAATGCCGATGGCGCCAAAACACGCGTTGCGCGTCAAAATAATAATAAGGAGATCAAGTAATGGTTAAAACAACTACCATAGTATCAACGACTCCTCGCCTGAAAGCCTTGTACAAAGATAAGATTGTCAAGGAACTACAAGCCGAATTGAATCTAAAAAATATTCATCAAGTTCCAAAACTTGAAAAGATTGTAGTCAGCGTAGGAATCGGCAAAAACAAAGATGACAAGCGTTTTTACGAAGTCGTACGTAATACGATTACCAGGGTTACTGGTCAATCACCAGTTGACCGTATGGCCAAAAAATCAATTGCTACTTTCAAGATTCGTGCCGGTATGAACCGTATCGGCCTCAGCGTATCGCTGCGCGGAGCTCGTATGTATGAATTTTTGGATCGCTTTGTAAATGTTTCACTACCACGAACCCGTGACTTTCACGGTGTTAGTGTCAAGGCCTTCGACAAATCAGGTAATTTTAATCTTGGGATTATCGAACAATCAATCTTTCCTGAATTATCATTCGAGGAAACACAGGTGCTTCACGGCATGCAGATTACTTTTGTAATCTCTGGTGGCAACGCCATATACAGCCGTGCATTACTTGAAAAGTTTGGTATACCATTTGAAAAACAAGGAGGCAAACGCTAATGGCTAAGAAATCTGCCGTCGCTCGCGACGAAAAACGCAAAAAGATGATTCTGCAGTATGCTGCCAAGCGTGCCGAATTAAAAGAGCTTGGTGACCAAGAAGGCTTGGCAAAATTGCCGCTTAACAGTTCACCAACTCGCTGGAAGAACCGTGATGTGCTTCACGGGCGTCCACGTGCTTATATGCGCCGCTTCGGATTAAACCGCATTAATTTCCGCGAAAAAGCATCAAAGGGCGAAATTCCCGGTATAACAAAGAGTAGCTGGTAGGAAAGGAATAAATATATGTCATTACAAACAACTGATCCAATCGCCGACCTACTAACTCGCATCCGTAACGCAGTTATAGTTGGCAAAAACGAAATCCGCGTGCCTTCAAGTAGATTAAAGATTACTGTGGCTAAGGAATTGAAAAAAGCTAACTATCTGAGCGACGTAAAAATCGAAAGCGCAAAACCACGAGATATATTGGTAATCACTATCAATAAACCTGGTGAAAATGCTACAATTACCGAGATTACTCGCCTTTCAAAACCAGGACGACGTGTCTATGTAGGTGCAAGTGACATTCCTAGGGTCAAAAATGGCCGCGGAATGGTACTTATTAGCACCAGCAAAGGCGTTATTCCAGGTCACAGCGCAGTCAAGCAACGTCTTGGCGGCGAATTACTATTAAAGGTCTATTAAAAGTAAAGATAATAAAAGGAAAATAATATGAGTCGAATCGGAAAACTACCAATTGACATCCCTACCGGTGTGACAATCACGGTTGACTCAGATGCCATCACAGTCAAAGGCCCTAAAGGCCAACTGATTGTGCCACATCTGAGCGACGTAACTGTCTCGCTAGAAGGCACACAGGCAATCGTTACCCGCAAAGATGACGAACGCATCGCCAAAGCTCAACACGGGCTGCAACGTGCATTACTTAATAACGCCGTCATAGGTGTTACCAAGGGTTACGAGAAAAAACTTGAAGTTAACGGTGTAGGCTTCCGCGTAAATGGCGGCGGTCAATCAATCGATATGATTTTAGGATTTTCTCACCCAGTTAAATATACGGCCAATGATGGCATCTTGCTGACAGTTGAGAAAATGTCAATTACTGTCAGCGGTATCGACAAACAAGCTGTCGGTCAAACTGCTGCTGAAATTCGTTCACTTAAAAAACCTGAGCCCTACAAGGGTAAGGGCATTAAATATGCTGATGAAGTATTACGCCACAAGGCTGGAAAGGCTGGTAAATAATATGAGAAACCTTGCTAGTAAAATATTAAATCAAACTCTACGCAAGAACCGTGTTCGCGCTAAAGTTTCGGGGACTGCAATCAGGCCACGACTAAGTGTCTCAATTAGTAACAAGCACGTCATTGCTCAAATAATTGATGATACTAAACAGTGCACACTTGTAGCTAGTACGACTGTCGGTACTAAACAAACCGGCACGATCACTGAACAAGCCGCATTTATTGGTACAGATATTGCAAAAAAGGCAAAAAAGGCAAAAATTAACACAGTTGTTTTCGACCGTAATGGTCGTCTGTACGCTGGACGATTGAGTGCGCTAGCAGATGCTGCACGCAAGGAAGGTTTGGAGTTTTAATCATGGCTGAAGCTAATACAAGAACTACGGCTGGATCACGCGGACCACGCAATAATAGCGGACGTCGCGACCAAGCGCCAGCCGAGCCAAAACAATTTGAAGAACTAGTTATTAATATTGACCGCGTATCACGCGTCGTAAAAGGTGGACGTCGTTTTCGCTTTAAGGCACTCGTCGTGATTGGTGATGGTAAAACTAAAGTTGGTATAGGTGTTGCCAAAGGTGCAGACGTTCAGGCAGCTATCGCCAAAGCAACAGATGTTGCCAAAAAGCACGCTATCAATATTGCAATTGCCAAAGGTACGATTCCTCACGATATTGAAATACGTTTTTCAGGCGCGCAAGTTTTGCTTAAACCGGCAGCTCCTGGTACAGGTATCATTGCCGGTGGTGTCGTCAGATCAATTATTGGCGTGACTGGTATCAGCGACTTGCTTTCAAAATCACTCGGTTCGACTAACAAAGTAAATATCGCCTACGCGACCATCGAAGCCCTCAAAAGTCTTGTGCCAAAGGATGAATGGCTTAACGCAACCTCTAAAAAACCAGTTGAAAAACTGGTAGTTGAAGAGGAGAAGAAATAATGACAAAGTATAACGAACTCAAAATTGAGGCCAATAAGAATACTAAGCGCGTTGGACGAGGCATTGCTTCTGGACAAGGAAAAACCGCTGGTCGCGGTACAAAAGGCCAAAAAGCTCGTACTGGCAAAAAATTAAGGCCAACGTTTATGGGTGGCTCAGGTGCCCTAGTTCGTCGCGTACCAAAAGCGCGGGGTTTCAAATCATTACGAACACCAGCTCAAATTGTCTATCTTGATCATTTAAATGCTTTTAAAGGCAAGACCGCTGACAATTTTACATTGCACCAGGCCGGTTATATCGCTACGCCGTACCAAGCCGTCAAAGTAATTTTGCGCGGTGAATTAACCGAGAATATTACATTGCACGTTGCAGGTGCCAGCAAGAGTGTCCAGACAGCTGTCACAAAAGCTGGTGGAACTTTTGTAAAAACTGCGGTACCATTGAACAAGGTCACAAAATCAGCCGAAAAGACCGACAAATAATAGATTGCTGATTTTTGCGGGGCGTCATCCGACACCCAAATGAGTAGCAATAAACACGGGTAGACAAGTCCAAAGAGAGGGTAACGAAACTAATGAATTGGAAAACAATCTTTAAATCATTAAAGAATCGCGACATGTTAAAGCGAATACTTATCCTGCTAGGGATTATTGTTGCATATCGCTTCTTAGCCCATGTACCGGTGCCTTTGGCTAACCCGACTCAATTAAAAGAGGTAATCGCAAGTGTCATTAATAGTTCTGATTTCGGTGGTTTCCTCAATTTGCTATCTGGTGGAGCGCTAACTAGCTTTTCGATTGTTCTAGTCGGAATGAGCCCGTTCATTACGTCGTCAATTATTACCCAACTTTTGACCAAGGCAATCCCAAAGTTAGAGGAACTCCACAAAGACGGTGAATCCGGCCGCCGCAAGATAAACCAATGGACGCGTATGATTAGTGTGCCACTGGCTATCGTTCAATCAATTGCATTTATCTACATTTTGCGCCAGACAATTCTTGCCGGGAACACAACCGCCCTGACCGACTCGTCGTTATTTGGGTGGGTTGTAGCAGTTACCGCTATGAGTGCTGGTTCAATTTTGTTGATGTGGCTAGGTGAGTTGATTACCGAACAAGGCGTCGGTAACGGAATTAGCTTGATAATTTTTGCGGGTATTATTAGCCAGTTGCCAGAGATGATGGCTACTATCGGTACTTCACTGTTTGATACGTCAAAAGGCACGCTCAGCGTTTTTGGCTGGTTTACGTTACCGATGAGTCCGTCCTATTTTTGGGTAGCGATAGCGTTGGCGTCTGTGGCGTTAACGGTGTTATATATACTTGTTAAAGTTAATGAAGCCCAGAGGGTAATCACAATCAATTACGCCAAACGTGTGCAGGGGAACAGCAGCTACGGTGGTATCAAGAGTATCTTGCCAGTCAAATTGATTGCCGCCAACGTTATACCAATTATTTTTGCAGTTGCCTTCTTGTCGCTACCAGCTTTCGTTGGACAAATAATAAAGGCAACCGGCAACGCATCTTACCTAGGATTTGCAAACAATCTTATTCTTTGGTTCCAAGCCCCAAGTCCAGGTTCATTCACGGGTTCGACTTTGCAAGCGTTTATTTATCCGGCCGCCTATTTTGTACTTGTGATTTTGTTCACATTCTTTTATACGGGTATTATATTCAATTCCAATGAAATTGCCGAGAATCTACAAAAACAAGGCGGTTTCATCGAAGGTGTTCGCCCTGGCAAACAGACCGAGGATTATCTTACTCGAACTGTTAATCGTCTAACCTTATTCGGGTCACTAACGCTTGGAATTATCGCAGTCTTGCCATTTATAGGCGAGTACTTAATGTATAGTGTCGCTGGGATTACCGGCACCAAATTGTCAATTGGCGGCACTGGATTACTAATCGTGGTATCAGTCGCCCTTGAATCTCTCCGTCAAATCAACTCCCGCGCCTTGATGGTCACATACGACGATTATAAGTAGAACTTGATAATAAGCGTATAATTTGACACACAAATTGTCTGTGCGATATAATAATAAGTACTAAATAGCGCGTAGATAAACACGAGCTTTAATTTAAATTAATATTGTCTCTTTACGTTATCTTATCTTTGGTGTATAATCGTGAGTTGTAACTTATGGTCAGTCAAAAAGAAGTAATTAAATTGCAAGGGAAGGTGGTGGAATCACTGCCTAATACTCAATTTAAGGTAGAACTTGAGAATGGCCATAGTATAATCGCCCATATTTCAGGTAAAATGCGCAAACATTATATCCGACTTGTGCCAGGCGACAAAGTGGAAGTCGAGTTGACTCCTTACGATCTCAGTAAGGGTAGAATCACTTTCCGCTTAAAAGATTAATAAAATTAAAGGTAATAGGAGTTTTTAACACTCATGAAAGTTCGTGCTAGTGTCAAAAAAATTAGTCCTGATGATCAGTTAGTTCGCCGCAAGGGGATCTTACGTGTCATTAACAAGAAAAAACCTAAAAATAAGCAAAGGCAGGGTTAAGCATGGCTCGAATCTCTGGGGTAACCATCCCATCAGAAAAGCAAGTTCAGATCGCTTTGACGTATATTTACGGCATCGGTCCAAAATTTGCATCGACCATCCTTGCGGTGGCTAAAGTTGAGCCGACCACTCGGGTGAAAGATCTCACCGAGGCTGAAGAACAACGTTTGCGCGAGATAATCGATGCCGATTATACCGTCGAAGGCGACTTGCAGCGTCAGGTAACTAATAATATTAAACGCTTAAGGGATGTCAACTCGTATCGCGGTTTGCGACACAAAAGCGGACTTCCAGTTCACGGTCAACGTACTCGTACGAATGCACGAACTCGTAAGGGTAAAGGCGTCGCCGTAGGTGGAACACAAAAGAAAGCAACGTCTAAGACGTAGAAAGGGATTAGATTATGGTAGAAGCAAAAACGACAACTCGAAAAAAGCAACGCCGATCAGTTCCTTCTGGTCAGTTGCATATTCAGGCAACATTTAATAATACGATTGTGGCGTTTACTGATAAAAATGGTAACGTACTTACTACCTCAAGTGCCGGCGCAACTGGTTTTCGCGGTAGCAAAAAAGGTACTGCATACGCAGCTCAAATTGCAGCCGAAAAAGTCGCCGAAGCAGCTAAAAGCCAATTTGGTGTTAGCTCAGTTGATGTTTTCGTCAAAGGCGTAGGCCTGGGACGTGACGCAGCTATCCGCGCGATGGGCAGTTATGAAATTACCGTTGATAGTATCAAAGATGTAACCGGCGTGCCACACGGTGGTGTTCGCCCACGCAAAGCGAGAAGGGCATAAATTATGGCACGAGATACTTCTCCTATTGTTAAACAAAGTCGCCGCGAAGGCTACGCTCTTCATTCCAAGGCGCACAAAGTCATGGCTAAAAAGACCGGTATACCTGGTATGCACGCTCATGGTCGTCAGGGTAAACCAAGTTTATACTTGACTCAGTTACGTGAAAAGCAAAAAGTACGTCGCACATACGGACTACTCGAAAAGCAATTTGCCAATTTGATGCAAGAAGCCGGCCGTTCAAGCGTTCAAGGGTTACTTCCAGGTGAAGTGCTGTTGCAACTACTTGAACGACGCATAGACAACGCAGTTTACCGCGCTGGTTTTGCAACTAGCCGTCGTGCTGCTCGTCAGCTTGTCGGTCACGGACACTTTATGTTAAACGGCCGTCGTGTCAACATTCCATCGATTCGTTTGAAAGCCGGTGACGAACTTGTTGTCCGTCCCAAAAGCACCAAATCCGGTTACTTTAGTCAAATCGACGAGATAGCTAAGAATACTTATCAAGAACCTCTTAGCTGGCTCAAAAGCGACCAAAAGAAACTAACCATTACGATCACTGGCTTGCCAAAGCGCGAAGAAGCCGAAGCAGATATCAAAGAACAGCTAATCGTTGAGTATTACTCACGTTAAAGGTAAAGGAGCCTATATGATGACAAAAGTTATTCACAATCCAGCACTAGCAAATATTGACGAGCAAAGTGCAACCAATGTGACATTTGATATCGAACCACTACATGCCGGCTATGGAAACACGCTTGGTAACAGTTTGCGACGCGTATTGCTATCAAGTATTGAAGGTGCTGCAATTGTAGCCTTTCGTATCGAGGGTGCAAGTCATGAATTTACAACTGTTGCCGGCGTCAAAGAGGACGTTGTCGACATTATGTTGAATATCAAAAACGTTCGTCTAAAAGTTTACAGCGACGAACCAATCGAGCTTCGCCTCGAGAAAAAGGGTGCTGGCCCAGTTACTGCCGGTGATATTAAAACAACTGCCGATGTTGAAGTCGTCAATCCAGATCAGATCATCTGCAATATTGATGACCCTAAGAAATCTGTGTTAATTGACCTAGTCGTTGAATCTGGTCGTGGTTACCAAACTATTGAAGATTCAAGTGTCAAGAGAATTCACAGTGATATGATTGCCGTTGATGCTATCTTTAGTCCAGTTATCCGCGTCCGTTACAAAGTCGAAAATACTCGCGTCGGCCAAGAAACCAACTTGGACAAACTTTTGCTTAGCGTCGAAACTGACGGTTCAATCTCACCTCGCCAAGCATTTGAAGAAGCGGCTGCTATTTTGGTTAACCAATACACGGCACTTGCTGGCTCAACTATTGTTGATTCTGCACCTGCATTGGGCCACGACAAAGATAGCGAAACTAACGAGCTAAATACTCCTATCGAAGAGTTAAATCTGACAGCACGAACCGCAAACGCTTTAGTCAACAACGAAATCCGCACAGTTCACGACCTTGTAACATTAAGTGAGCAAGATTTACGCGAACTAAAAGGTTTTGGATCAAAAGCGCTTGATGAAGTAAAAGATAAATTGGCGGAATTGGAACTTTAATTATGCACCGACACGGATATATAGGACGCAAGTTTGGTCGCGAACGCGATCAACGTCGTGCGTTATTGAAGGGCTTGGCAACTAGCCTGGTTATTCATGGCAAAATTGAAACGACGTTACCAAAAGCCAAAGAACTAGTACGTTATATTGAAAAACTCATCACCAAGGCAAAAAAAGGTGGTCTACACAATCGTCGCCAAGTGATTGCTGCTCTCAGTACCCAAGAAGCCGCTTTTAGGCTATTTGATGTAATCGCACCTCAACTTGTCGGTAAAAGACCTAGCGGCCATGTTCGAGTTGAACGTACAGCATTACGGGTAGGTGATGGCACCCAAATGGCAACTATCGCATTTGTTGATGAGATTAAATCTACATCCGTAGAAACCAAACCAGAGGAGGTGAAAGCGTAATGGTTAATGCTAAAACGTATTCACAAAAACCAAGCGAAGTAAATCGTCGCTGGATTCTAATTGACGCTTCAACCGCTCCACTTGGTCGCGTTTCGACAGCTATTGCTAAATACCTGATTGGTAAATATAAACCAACCTACACGCCCCATATTGATGCCGGTGACTACGTTGTAGTTATCAATGCTGCCAAGT
>Ga0209429_10000891_pt1 | contig 19287 bp, 15 predicted proteins | sample BarGraNGADG00212_3_FD_184493 | JGI IMG/M metagenome (GOLD analysis project Ga0209429, IMG submission 184493) | Arctic peat soil microbial communities from Barrow, Alaska - Barrow Graham LP Ref core NGADG0004-212 (SPAdes) (version 2) | ecosystem: Environmental > Terrestrial > Soil > Wetlands >...
TGTCACTAAATTTATCTGGTATGGCAGCCTGTAAAATTAGGGTATATATACAAAATACTCTTATAAAATATCATTATCTATGCAAAAAAATGGGGGTGATTCTAAAATAAATATATAAATAATGATAAAATACATTAAAAATATAGGGTTGGTATAAAAAAAAGATTATTTTTGTCAAAAAAATCAAAGAAATGGCAGAATTAAGATTCAGTGCACTAAGAGAATTATTCAACAGGGAGCCTGTTGTAACTGAAACACCATCAAAAATTATTTCAGAATACTTCAGAGTCAATGTTTTTGACTTCCCTAAAATGGAGCATTACTTGTCAAAGGAAGCTTATAAGGTAGTTAAAAATGCAATTAATGAAGGAAAATCCCTGACCAGGAAAGAAGCTGATCAGGTGGCCACGGGGCTCAAAGCATGGGCAATCGAAAGAGGAGCCACTCACTACACTCACTGGTTTCATCCGCTTACAGACGGTACGGCAGAGAAACATGATGGTTTCATTGAAATTGGTGATAACGGGAAGGTTGTTGAGAATTTTTCAGGCGAGGTATTGGTTCAGTCCGAACCTGATGCATCAAGTTTTCCAAGCGGTGGTATCAGGAATACTTTTGAAGCCAGGGGTTATACGGCATGGGATGTCTCTTCGCCTGTCTTTATCGTGGGGACTACTCTTTGTATCCCGACAATATTTGTATCTTATACAGGAGAAGCCCTTGATTACAAAGCGCCTCTTCTCAAAGCATTATCTGAACTTGATAAAGCTGCAGTTGAGGTGTGTCAGTACTTTGACAAAAATGTAAATAAGGTAATTGGAACCCTGGGTGTTGAACAGGAATATTTCCTTATTGATGAAGCTTTATTTTATGCCCGTCCCGACCTTGCGCTTGCCGACAGAACACTTATGGGACATCAGTCTTCTAAAGACCAACAGCTTGCGGACCACTATTTTGGATCAATTCCCGAAAGGGTAATGTGTTTTATAAAAGACTTTGAATGTGAGGCTTATAAACTTGGAATACCTGTTAAAACCAGGCACAATGAAGTTGCTCCAAACCAGTTCGAATGTGCACCGATTTTTGAAGAGGTTAACCTTGCAGTGGATCACAACCAGCTTTTGATGGATATTATGAAACGTGTGTCACGTAAACATAAATTCAGAGTGCTGTTTCACGAAAAACCTTTTGCAGGTATCAATGGCTCGGGTAAACATAATAATTGGTCGATGGCTACAGATACCGGCGTTAACCTTTTGTCCCCGGGGAAAAATCCTAAAACAAATCTTCAGTTTCTTACCTTTCTGGTAAATGTCGTAAAAGCAGTAAATGATAGCAATGAATTGTTGAGGGCTTCAGTAATGAATGAGTCAAACTCCTACAGATTAGGAGGCCATGAAGCTCCCCCTGCAATTATTTCTGTTTTCCTTGGCACTTACCTGAGTAATATGCTCGATAATATTGCCCGTAAAGTGACAGACAGGAAGATGACCCCTGCCCAGAAAACCGAACTTAAACTCGGAATAGGGAAGATACCTGAAATACTTCTTGATAATACCGACCGTAACCGCACTTCGCCGTTTGCATTCACCGGTAACAGGTTTGAATTCAGAGCTGTAGGCTCTTCAGCTAACTGCAGCGCTTCAATGATAGTTCTGAATGCTGCTGTGGCCCTGCAGCTTAAAGAATTTAAGGAAGAGGTTGACCTTATAATCAAAAAGGGAAGGAATAAGGATGAAGCTATCTTCCAGGTGTTGAAAAAATATATTATAGAATCCGAAAGAGTCCTTTTTGAAGGCGATGGATATAGTAAGGAGTGGCATAAAGAAGCACAAAAAAGAGGCTTGTCAAATATCGAAAGTGTTCCTGAATCAATATCACGTTATCTTTCAGAGAACTCTAAAAAAGTTCTGATCGGATCCGGTATTTTCACCGAAAAAGAACTTGAAAGCCGCGTAGAGGTCGAATATGAGAAGTTCACCAAAAAAGTGCAGATCGAAGCAAGAGTTCTTGGTGATCTGGCTATTAATCACATCGTTCCTACGGGGATTGTATATATGTCTTCGCTGATTGAAAACGTAAAAGGATTAAAAGAAGTATTTAATAATACGGAATTTGAACGTCTGGCCGGTGCCCGTAAAGAGGTGATAGTGACAATTTCAGATCATGTATCTATGATCAAAAAGCTTGTCAATGATATGGTAGAAGAGCGCAAAAAAGCAAATGTAATTGAGGACTCTTTTAAGAAAGCGTTGGCTTATGAGAAAAAAGTAAAGCCATACCTCGAAGAGATCCGTATTCATATCGATAAGCTTGAGCTGATTGTTGATAACGAAATTTGGCCGCTTCCAAAATACCGCGAAATGCTTTTTACACGTTAATATAGGTTGGTTAGTTTAAATAATGAGGGGATTGCTGAAAGGCAACCCCTTTTTCTTTTATAATAATTATAATACTGTATCGTTAATTAGTATTATCAGAATTACTTAAATTAATTACTTTTATGGTCGAATTGAAAGAGGAATTATGAAGCGATCTTTATTGTTCATCCTGTTAATGATTTTAGTTTTAGCAACTGCACAGGAAGCAACTGCTCAGAAACGTAAAGCCGAGAGGGCATATTCTTCTTATAATGCCGGCGAATATTTCGATGCAATCGATCAGTTTAAAGACACATACTCCAAGACAAAAAAAACTGATAAGAGTTCAAGGAGTGAACTTGTATTCATGATTGCCGAATGTTACAGGTTAGTTAACGATCCGAAAAATGCCGAAATATGGTATAAGCTGGCCGTTAAAACCTCATTCTCAAAACCTGAAGCACAATTCCATTTTGCTGAATCGCTTAAAAAAAATGGGAAATATCAACTGGCAATCGATGAATTTAAGAAATATAAACAGGTCGCACCTTCGGATGCCAGAGCCGACATGGAGGTCAGGGCTTGTGAGCTTGCTCTTGAATGGCTGCGGAACCCTGAAGCGTATAAGGTTGATGAGCTAAAAGATCTGAACTCAAAAGAATCTGATTTCAGCCCTTCGTATGGACGCAGCGATTACAGTCTGATCTATTTTACATCATCCCGCGATGATGCTGCAGGAAACAAAACCCATGGAGCAACTGGTCAGAATTATACCGATATTTTCGAAAGCCGTATCGACAAGAAATCAAAATGGAGCACCCCCATACCGGTGGAAGGAATAAACAGTGAATTTGAAGATGGAACTCCCTGCTTTACTTCTGGTTACAACGAACTCTATTTTACAAGATGTGAGGCCGGGAAACGGGAGAAAAAGGGATGCATAATAATGTTTTCAAAAAAAACCGGAGATAACTGGAGTGAACCAAAAAATATTGGATTACTTCCCGACTCACTGGTTGCAGCACACCCTGCAATTACCAAAGATGGATTGACTCTCTATTTTGTCTCCGAATTGCCAGGAGGCTTTGGTGGAAAAGATATTTGGATGGTCACCCGTGCAAAAGAGGGTGATGCCTGGTCAAAGCCAACTAATCCGGGTCCCGATATAAATACCTCCGGTGAAGAGCTTTTCCCTTATGTCAGGGAAGACGGTACACTTTATTTCTCCTCCGACGGACTAATAGGCATGGGAGGTCTCGACATCTTTAAAGCAATATTACAACCCGATGGATCATGGATTGTACAAAATATGAAATCTCCTGTTAACAGTTTTGCTGATGATTTTGGAATTGCATTTGAAAATGAAAATGAACGGGGGATGTTCAGTTCAACGCGCAAAGGTAAAGGCAATGATGAACTCTATTCTTTTGAACTTCCGCCTCTCAGATTCAATGTGACAGGACTTGTGAAAAATGAAAAAACAGGTACTGCAATTGCCGCTTCAACAGTACAATTGATTGCTAGTGACGGTTCAAATCTGCAGGCAGAAACAGGTACAGGAGGCGAGTTTAAATTCGCACTCAAACCAGATGTTGATTATATTTTTCTCGCCTCAAAGAATGGATTCCTTAACGGGAAAGAAAAAGAGACTACTAAAGGCCAGGAGAAGAGCCGCGACTTTATGGTCACTATCCTTCTGACAGCAATCGACAGACCTATTGAACTTCCTAATATCTTTTATGATTTTGGCAAATGGGATCTAAGACCTGAATCGATGGTTTCGCTCGACAAGCTTGTTGAAACACTCAATGACAATCCGAATGTGACTATCGAGCTTATGTCTCATACTGACTCGCGTGATACCGAAGAGTATAACCTTGACCTCTCACAGAAAAGAGCACAGTCGGTTGTTCAGTACCTTATTGATAAAGGTATAGATCCTGCGCGTCTCTCACCAAAAGGGTACGGAGAATCGAGCCCTAAAATAGTTGATGCTTTAATAGCTGCACAATCACCTTTTCTGAAAATTGGTGTAACTCTGTCCGAGCAATATATTAATACCCTGGCAAATGAAGAGCAAAAAGAGGTTGCTCACCAGATCAACCGCCGTACTGAATTCAGGGTGTTGAAAACAGATTATGTGGCTCCAAAGTAACAGACAACTTATTTATATTACAATGAGATATTTACTTACATTTCTGATAACCTGTTTAGTTGCGTCCTCCTCTCTAAATGGGATTACACCATCTGCCCCCCAGATCCGCATTCTTGTGGTTACCGGCGGACACGCTTATAAGGTTGAACAATTCAATGAGATGCTTTCGAGCCTGGGTGATAATATCACTTTCCAGGTAGTGGAATTCCCGGCAGCATATGATATGTTCCTGCCTGAGAACAGGGGGAAATATGATGTATTGGTTTTTTATCATATGTGGCAAAAAATAACTGATGAACAGGCAAAAAACTTTTCTGACTGTATTAAACAGGGAAAACCGGTAGTCGTCCTTCATCACAGCATCTGCGCTTTCGACGACTGGCCTGAGTATTTTGACATTATAGGCGGCAAATTCTTTCATAAGCCAACCACAGTTAAAGGAAAAACCTATCCTGTTTCATCGTACATCCATGATATTCATTTTAATGTAAAAGTTTCAAATCCTAAACATCCGGTTACAAAAGGATTAAAGGATTTTGAAATTTTTGATGAGACATATAAAGATTATTATGTTGAAGCAGGTGTCACTCCTTTATTAACAATAGTAGAACAAACAAGTACACCCATTATCGGCTGGACTAAAAAATATGGAAAAGCAAGAATTGTTACACTTCAAAGCGGCCACGATGTTCCAACTTTTGAAAATCCAAATTTCAGGAAACTTTTAAAACAATCAATTGAGTGGGTTTATAAAGGAAAATAAATTGGGCAGAGCACTTTTTCTTTTTTCTATCTTTACCGCCTGATTTATTACTAAATGGCTAAAGATTCAAAATATAGTAAAAGAGGTGTGTCCTCATCAAAAGAGGATGTTCATGCTGCTATCAGGAATATTGATAAAGGGCTTTATCCCAAAGCTTTCTGCAAAATAGTCCCCGATCTGCTTGGCGGAGACAGGGATTACTGCAACATCATGCATTCCGATGGGGCAGGTACCAAATCATCTCTTGCGTACATTTACTGGAAAGAGACAGGTGATATGTCAGTATGGAAGGGGATTGCACAGGATGCTATAGTTATGAACCTTGATGATCTTCTTTGCGTTGGTGTTTATGACAATATCCTTCTTTCATCAACAATTGGCCGAAACAAAAACCTGATACCCGGAGAAGTTATTACCGCAATAATAAATGGAACCGAAGCGGTGCTCTCAGAATTCCGTGACCTTGGGATCGGGATATTCCTGACAGGTGGGGAGACAGCCGATATTGGTGACCTGGTAAGAACAATAATCATTGACTCCACAGTTGTTGCCCGGATAAAAAGAGCAGATGTAATTTCAAATCATAACATCCGTCCCGGCGATGTAATAATCGGACTTGCATCTTACGGACAAACGTCATACGAAAAAGTTTACAACAGCGGAATGGGAAGCAATGGTCTGACATCTGCCCGGCATGATGTCTTTGCACCCTATCTTGCGCCTAAATATCCCGAGAGCTTCGACCCTTTTATGTCTTATGATCTTTTTTATGCAGGTAAGATTAAGCTTACCGATGAAATCATCGGGTTGAAGATTGATGCAGGTAAACTTGTTCTCTCACCAACCCGGACATATGCTCCGGTTATAAAAAAAGTGCTTGAGACCATGAGGCCTGAAATACATGGCATGGTTCATTGTTCAGGAGGAGGACAGACAAAAGCTATGCATTTTGTTGACAATATGCATATTGTAAAAGACAATATGTTTAATATTCCTCCCTTGTTCAGAATAATACATGAGCAGTCAACAACACCATGGCAGGAGATGTACAAAGTTTTTAATATGGGGCACAGGTTTGAGATTTATACTGATCTTAAAAATGCTGCTGAAATCATAAATATTGCTGCCGGCTTCAGCCTTGAAGCAAAAGTAATAGGCCACTGCGAAGCATCTGAAAAGAATAAACTGACAATCATCTCTGAATTCGGAACTTTCGAATATTAAACCGGTAAGCAAACCCTGTTGCCTTAAGCCTTAAGCCTGACGCCTGACGCCGTTGTGCCTTTCAACCTTATTTATTATCTTTGCACCCTGAAAACTTATTTTGTTATGGCAAACAACATGATAATTGAGAGGCTGGAAGGTGTAAAAACGAGGTTTATTGAAGTCGGAGAACTTCTTACACAACCTGATGTTCTCTCTGACATGAAAAAGTACATAAAACTGAATAAGGAATATAAAGATCTTGAGGGGATTGTTGAAGTTTACGAAAAATATAAACTTACCCTTTTAAATATCGCCAGTACCAGAGAACTGTTGTCCACCGAGAGGGATGAAGAGATGAGAGAAATGGCGAAAGCGGAGTTTGAAGAGCTTAACAACCGGATCCCTGAAATGGAAGAGGAGATCAAGTTGCTTATCATACCTTCCGACCCTGAAGATGACAAGAACGCGGTGATGGAAATCAGGGCAGGGACAGGCGGTGATGAAGCAAGTATTTTTGCAGGCGATCTCTTCAGGATGTACACCAAGTTCTTTGAACAAAAGGGATGGAAAGCTGAAGTGAACAGTTTTTCTGAAGGAACTGCGGGAGGGTATAAAGAAATTGTTTTAAGTGTATCAGGAAATGGTGTTTATGGCATCCTGAAATACGAATCTGGTGTTCACAGAGTACAAAGGGTACCGCAGACAGAAACACAAGGACGCATTCATACCTCTGCTGCATCGGTTGTAGTGCTTCCTGAAGCTGATGAATTTGATGTTGTACTTAAGACCGAAGATATCCGGAAGGATACCTATTGTTCATCTGGTCCCGGCGGACAGTCAGTTAACACAACTTACTCGGCAATACGCCTTACACACATTCCATCAGGAATAGTTGTTACATGCCAGGATGAAAAGTCGCAGCTTAAAAATTACGATAAAGCTTTGAAAGAGCTGAGGACACGGCTCTATAACCTTGAGTACCAGAAATATCTTGATGAGATTTCGGCTAAGAGAAAAACTATGGTTTCAACAGGTGACAGATCTGCCAAGATCCGTACATATAATTATCCGCAGGGAAGGATGACCGATCACAGGATCAACTATACAGTATATAATCTTCCCTCAATACTTGACGGAAATATTCAGGAAGTTATCAATAAGCTTCAGATGGCTGAAAATGCTGAACGCCTTAAAGAAAATAATGTCTAAACAGACTGTTAATGACCTATTCACAATTATTTGAAAACATCGTCAGGAAACGGTCCTTTCTTTGCATCGGGCTGGATTCTGAGATTGAAAAGATACCGGCATTCCTGCTGAAAGAGAAAGATCCCGTTTTTGAATTTAACAAGCGGATTATAAAAGCTACCCATAAGTATTGCATTGCATACAAACCAAATGTTGCATTTTATGAATGTTACGGTTCAAAAGGATGGCTGTCGCTTGAATCAACAGTACGTTATATTAAAAAAAATTATCCTGATATCTTCGTTATAGCTGATGCCAAGAGAGGCGATATTGGCAATACCTCAAAAATGTATGCTAAAGCTTTTCTCGAAAACATGCCTTTCGATGCAATAACCGTAGCTCCTTATATGGGTGAAGATTCCGTCACTCCATTCCTCTCATATAAAGATAAGTGGGTGATTTTGCTTGCACTTACTTCCAATAAGGGTGCTGATGATTTTCAGTATCATGATGAAGACGGGATTAAGCTTTTTGAAAGAGTTTTATCTCTCTCTAAAAAGTGGGGAACTACAGATAATATGATGTATGTTGTTGGAGCAACACGCGCCCAAATGCTTAAAGAGATCCGTCAGATTGTTCCCGATCATTTTCTCCTGGTTCCGGGTGTCGGTGCCCAGGGCGGCAGCCTTCAGGAAGTTGCGAAGTATGGTATGAACAGCAAGTGCGGTCTTTTGGTCAACTCTTCAAGGGGAATAATTTTTGCCGGAAGTTCTGAAAACTTTGATGTTTCCGCAGGGGAGAAAGCCATGGAGATGCAAACAGAGATGGAATGCTATCTAAAAGAACGAAACCTGATCTGAAGTATTTTTGCCCTTGCGCCGTTAAGCCTTTTTTCATATCTTTATATCCTTGCTGCTTTCTCATTTAATTTGTGCTGATATGAAAGAGGAATTTCTCCATTACCTGTGGAAATACAGTCTTTATGATCAGGAGTCTCTTATTGATAACAACGGTAACAGAATTACAGTTGTTCATCCCGGCCAATATAACCGTGATGCAGGTCCTGACTTTTTTAATTCAAGAATAAGTATTGACGGTACCGAATGGGCCGGAAATGTTGAAATACATACCTGCTCCTCTCATTTTGACAACCACGGGCATAATGCTGATCCCGCATTTAATAATGTCATTCTTCATGTTGTTGCGAAGAAGGATAAGGATGTTTTCAACTCCAGGGGAGACGAGGTTTTAACTGTTGAGCTGATCTATGATGAGGCTCTTTATGAAAAATACATAGATCTTCTTAATAATCCTTTGGTTATTGCCTGTCAGGATGAGATAAGGAAACTTGATAATTTTTTTATACAACATTGGCTTCAGTCACTGCTTGTCGAAAGACTTGAGGAAAAATCGGAATCAATTCTGAAGATCTATTATGAGACTGGTAATGATTGGGAAGAGACATTTTACAGGTTACTCTCACGGTATTTTGGATTCAGGGTGAATACCGAACCATTCGAAATGCTTGCTACAGCGCTGCCTTTCAGGATAATCCGGAAGCATGCTGATAACCGGTTTCAGATCGAAGCATTACTTTTCGGAACTGCAGGGATGCTTGAAGCCGGACTTTTCAAAGAAGCTATTGCCGATGATTATTATCGTGACCTTATAAGGGAATATAAAGTGCTCTCTTCAAAATATTCTATTCAGCCTTTAAATGGATGGATATGGAAATTCAGCCGGTTAAGACCGGTAAATTTTCCGACAATCAGAATATCTCAGCTTGCTGCGATGCTTTCTTTAGCTGGCGGTCTTTTCTCAAAAACTCTGGAAGCTGTTGATATAAATGGGATTAAAGAGGTATTTGAAGTTTCTGCCTCGGATTACTGGAACGATCATTATGTTTTTGGTAAAAAGAGCAAAAAAGTATCAAAAATCACAGGAACACAGGCGACTGATATTTTTCTTATCAATGCAGTATTACCTGCTCTGTTTGTTTACGGTAAGAGCAGAGATATCGGTGAAATATCCGAAAGAGCAATTACATTCATGGATAGCATTCATGCTGAAGAAAATACAATTATTGATGAATGGAAATCAGCAGGTATAGGTGCTGAATCAGCATTTTATACGCAGGCGCTTATCCAGCTCAGGAATAACTATTGCAAAAAAAGAAGATGCCTGGAGTGCCGGATAGGTGATAAACTAATCAGCATGGGCAGGAACCTTAAAAAACCTGAAGATCTGATTCTTGAGCCATAGGGAGAAAGAAGGGGAGAATGGGTGACGGGGAAATCGAATCTTTTTTAACGAAATATTAATATTGTTTGATAAACAACTGAATATTTTTAGTCTCCAACGCAACTTTCAGCATATAATTTACGTCTTTATAATGTAACCGGGAACAACAAAAGAGCAAGAGTTCCGGTTCTTTTAAAGAAAAATAATTCATCAAATATTAAAAATTTAATCAATTGTTTGATATTTTACATAAAAAAGCATTATTTTTGCGTTCCAAAATTGGTGACTCGATTTATATTTGGATAAACAATATTTTAATTAGAGACATGTATTTAACAACAGAAAAGAAACAGGAGTTTTTCAAAACCTTTGGATCATCGGATAATGATACAGGCACTGCTGAAGGGCAGATAGCGTTATTCTCTTATAGGATCAACCATCTTACTGAGCATCTTAAAAAGAACAAAAAGGATTTCAGTACCCAGCAGGCTCTTATTAAACTTGTCGGGAAAAGAAGAAGGCTTCTGGATTACCTCAGACTTAAAGATATCGGACGGTATCGCGAAATCATAAAAGCGTTGAAATTACGTAAATGAAAGAAAAAAGAAGGCAATTTTGTATTGCCTTTTTTTCGTACTATAATTATTTTGTGTAATTTCAATAATCAATAATCATATATAATGTTTAATATTAAAGAGAAAGTTATTGATCTCGGTGACGGGAGAAATATAATCCTGGAAACGGGAAAGCTGGCACGGCAGGCTGATGGCTCTGTTTTGTTAAAAATGGGAAAGACAATGCTCCTTGCTACAGTTGTAGCTGCAAAAGAAGCGAAAGAAGATACAGACTTCATGCCACTGTCAGTTGAGTATAAGGAAAAATATGCTTCATCGGGAAGATTTCCCGGTGGATTTCTTAAGAGAGAAGCAAGACCTTCAGATTATGAAATTCTTATCTCAAGGATTGTTGACAGAGCATTAAGACCTCTGTTCCCTGCTGATTTTCATGCAGAGACATTTGTTACAATAAACCTTATCTCTGCCGATTTAGATACAATTCCTGATGCACTTGCAGGGCTGGCAGCATCTGCTGCATTAGCTGTTTCCGACATTCCTTTTAATGGACCAATGTCGGAGGTCAGAGTTGCCAGAGTCAACAAAACATTTGTCGTTAATCCGACAGCTACTCAACTAAAAGATGCGGACATCGATCTTATGGTAGGCGCAACATACGATAATATCCTGATGGTTGAGGGAGAGATGAAAGAGGTTTCTGAAGCCGAAATGCTTGAAGCGCTTAAGATCGCGCATGAGGCGATTAAAATACACTGTAAAGCACAGATGGAATTCGCTGAAGAGGTTGGTTCTACCGTTAAAAGGGTGTACTGCCACGAAGTTAATGATGAAGACTTGAGAAAGAAAGTCTGGGATGAGACATATGAGAAATGTTACCAGGCTGCAAAGTCGTCAACTGCTGATAAACATAAAAGAACTGATGCATTCGAGGCAATTATTACAGAGTTTCTCGGACACTACACTGAAGATGATAAAGTTGACGAGGCACTTGTTAAAAAATATTATCATGATGTTCTTAAAGAGGCATCCAGAAAACTGGTCCTCAATGAGAAGATTCGTCTCGATGGAAGAAGAACAGATGAGATACGTCCAATAGTATGCGAAATAGATCCTCTTCCTGCAACTCATGGTTCTGCGTTGTTTACAAGAGGTGAAACACAATCTCTTACAACAGTAACCCTGGGAACAAAACTTGACCAGAAGATAATTGATGATGTTCTGAATAAAGGAACCGAAAAGTTCACCCTTCATTATAATTTTCCGCCTTTTTCAACAGGTGAGGCAAAACCGGCCCGCGGAATAAGCAGGAGAGAGATTGGTCATGGCAACCTTGCTCACAGGGCATTAAAAAACATGATGCCAAGTGATGAAGAAAATCCTTACGCAATAAGGGTCGTTTCAGATATCCTTGAATCAAATGGTTCATCATCAATGGCTACTGTCTGTGCCGGCACCCTGGCTCTGATGGACGCAGGGATCAAGCTCCGCAAACCTGTTTCAGGAATTGCAATGGGTCTGATAACCGACAAAGAGACAAAAAAATATGCAATACTTTCAGATATACTTGGTGATGAGGATCATCTTGGGGATATGGATTTCAAAGTGACAGGAACATCTGACGGTATTACCGCAACACAGATGGATATCAAGGTTGAAGGTCTTTCATTTGAGATAATGGCAAAAGCTCTTGAACAGGCCAAAGCCGGGAGATTACATATCCTGAACATTATGAAAGAAACTATAGCAGAACCTCGTCCTGAGCTGAAACCGCATGCCCCAAGGATTGAGCAGCTGACCATTGCAAAAGAAATGATCGGAGCCCTGATTGGTCCCGGCGGAAAAGTTATCCAGGAAATACAAAGGGTTACAGGTGCTACAATCATTGTTGAAGAGATTGATGGTCACGGCGATGTTAACATCTTTGGAGAGAATAAGGAGGTAATTACCGCTGCCCTCGACTGGGTGAAAAAAATTGTAACAATTCCGGAGATAGGTCAGGTTTATAAGGGAAAAGTTAAAACTATTGTTCAGTTTGGAGCCTTCGTTGAAATTCTTCCAAACAAGGACGGGTTGCTACATATTTCAGAAATTGAGTGGGCGAAAGTCAAAGCTGTGGAAGATGTTCTTAAAGAAGGACAAGAGATTGAAGTTAAAATTATTGATATTGATCCCCGGTCAGGGAAGATCAAACTCTCGCGAAAAGAGCTTCTCCCCCGGCCGCCTAAACCGGAACAACACGATAATAATCCTGAACAGAATCAGAATAAATAAACTTAATCCCGACTTGTCGGGATTTTTTATTGCTAATTCCTATTCTATTTCTATTTTTGATTTATAGAAATTCCTGTGATGAGGGTTGATTACAATTATGTGGTAATAGAGGGCAATATAGGGGCTGGTAAGACCACTCTTGCCAGTAGAATTGCCGGTCAGTTTAATGCACGTCTTATCCTTGAGAGTTTCGCCGATAATCCTTTTCTTCCGAAATTCTATGATGATCCTGACAAATATTCTTTTGCGCTGGAGCTTTCATTCCTTGCAAATCGTTATAAACAACTAAAGGATGAGCTTGTTACTCAGGATCTGTTTAAGGCTTTCACGGTAGCCGATTATTATTTCATGAAATCGCTTGTATTTGCTGCTTCCACCCTCAGCGGTGATGAGTATAACCTTTACAGGCAGATATTTTACATTATTTATGGTTCGCTTCCCAAACCCGACATCTACGTCTATCTTCATTTAAGTACCGACAGGTTAATGGAAAATATTGAAAAGAGAGGACGTAATTATGAAAAATCAATTACAAAGGATTATCTTCAGAAGATACAGGATAGTTATTTTGCTTTTTTCAGACAGAATCCTGATAACAGGTATCTCATTATAGATATTAATGAAATTGATTTTGTAGCCGAAGAAAGCCATTATTCAAAAATCATTGATAAAATATTTTATAAAAAGTACCCTGTCGGTCTGAACACAGAAATTCTTAAATAATTTTTTAAAATTAATCAGGCGCTTTGACTATTTTTTATTAAATTTGTGCATAATTTAAAAAATTAGTATATTGTTCTTTAATTCAGAAAATCTATATCTCAAACAAATAACACTTTTAATTATGAAAAAAATCAGAAGCTATTTTATCCTTATTCTGGCTGCGGCAGTAATGACAAGTTGCAGTGGTCTGAACAAGATGAAGAAAAACTCAGGCTTGGTAAAGTATGAGGTTATTCCAAAGGTGTTGCAAACAGATGCAGGCCTTGTTAATGTTACAATCAAAGGTGTATTTCCTGATAAGTATTTTGATAAAAAGACAACTCTGACGGCAACTCCTGTACTAACTTATACTGGTGGAGAAACAGCTTTTGATAAAGTTCAGGTTGTTCAGGGTGAGAGTGTTCAGGGTAATAACCAGGTAATTACATACAATGGTGGCAATTTTACATACACCGGTGTTGTTCCATATAAAGATGCCATGAAAGTATCTGAACTTATGTTACAGGTGAAAGCAAAAAGAGGAGCTAAAAGCGTCGATTTTGATCCGGTTAAATTAGCTGATGGTGTTATTGCCACTTCTACATTGGTTGAAAAACATGGCAGAGCGATAATGATGAAAGACAATTTCGTCAGAGTCATTCCTGAAAATCAGATGGCTGATATCAACTACCTGATAAATCAATATAATGTTCGTCCTGCTGAGTTGAAGGCTGAAGATATTTCTAAACTTAAAGAATATATTAAATCTGTAAGCACCGATCCAAACCGTCAGTTAAAAGGGGTAGTAGTGAACTCTTATGCTTCTCCTGATGGAACAATGAAAATCAATGAGCCTCTTTCAGCAAACAGGGGTACTTCAGCTGATAAGTTCCTCAAAAATGAATTTGCAAAAATTGAAGCTGCTAAAGCTGCAGGTTTCTTTGATGAAAAAACCACCCCTGAAGACTGGGACGGTTTCAAAGCTGAAGTTGAAAAATCAACATTGCAGGATAAAGATCTCATCCTTCGTGTTCTTTCAATGTATTCTGATCCTGATGTTCGTGAGAAAGAGATCAAGAACATGTCAGCTGCTTTTGAAGCTCTGAAAACCGATATCCTTCCACGGTTAAGAAGATCAAAAATGATTGTCAATGTTGATAAGGTTGGTCGCAGCGATGAGCAGATTCTTGCTCAGGCCAAATCTGATCCTTCAGTATTAAGCCTCGAGGAGATGTTATATGCTGCCACTCTTACAACGGATGCAAACGAACAACTCAAATTCTATCAGGCTGCTGCAGCAAGTGATCCTAAAAATTTCCGCGCTGCTAACAATGTCGGGTATGCCTATATCGCATTAGGCGAAACAGATGAAGCTATAGCAGCTTTCGAAAAGGCAAAAACAATCGAAAATAATGATGTTGTTAAGAATAACTTAGGTTTTACTTCTCTTGTTAAGGGCGACCTTGTAAAAGCTGAAGAGTATTTCAATTCAATGACTGCAGCTACTGCCGAATCAAAATGGGGACTTGGTGTTATTGCCATTACAAAAGGTGAATATGACAAAGCAGTTAACTACTTTGGTACCGAGCCATGCTTCAATCTTGCGTTAGCTCAGGTTCTGAAAGGTGATGTTAACAAAGCAAAAGCTACCCTCGATAGTATGAAGGAAATGTGTAAATGCGGAAAACCTTCTTACCTGAAAGCAGTTGTTGGTGCTCGTCTCGACGACAAAAACTATATGCTTGCAGGCCTTCGTGAAGCTATTGGATTTAATGCTGACTGGAAAGCTTATGCAAAAACTGACATTGAATTTGCTAAATATTTCAACGACGATACTTTCAAATCGGTTGTTCAGTAATTAAAACAGATATAAAAAAAGGCTGCCTGGTGAGGGCGGTCTTTTTTATTTTAATTTATCTGGCTGCGGTGAGCTTCTTATTCATTTCCCATAAAACTATTCCGGCGCTTACGGCGATATTGAAAGAGTGTTTGGTACCAAACTGAGGGATCTCAATACACTTATCGCACTTGTTCAGAACCTCCTGATCAACTCCATTCACCTCATTGCCAAATATAAGAGCATATTTCTCTTTAATATCAATTATTATATTCTGTAGCTCAATTGATCCTTCAGCCTGTTCAATACCTATAAGCTGATAACCCTTTTCCTTTAGCTCTGCAATGGCTTCGATAGTTGTCGGGTAATAACTCCAGCTAACCGATTCGGTTGCGCCAAGAGCTGTTTTCTGAATATCTCTGTGGGGCGGACGGGAAGTTATTCCGCAAAGACATATTTTTTCAATAAGGAAAGCATCAGCAGTTCTGAAAACAGATCCGACATTTGCCTGGCTCCTTACATTATCAAGGACAATAACAAAAGGTGATTTTCGTGATTTATGGAACTGTTCAACATTTATTCTTCCTAGTTCCCGGTTGAGAAGCTTTCGCATTCTTTTTTATACGAAAATAGATAAAAAATCTGGTAAAAAATGTAATATTGTAATCATTGAATTCAGTAATATTGGTTATTGTTTTAAATAATCTACCCGAAGATGAACGTTCATGAATTTCAAGGCAAATCGTTGCTCAAAGCGTATAACGTTGAAATACAGGAAGGATTTGTTGCAGAGACTCCTGAACAGGCAATGGTGGTTGCCAGGCAGTTACAGGAAAAATTTGGATCCGAATATTTTGTTGTTAAAGCACAGATTCATGCCGGAGGAAGAGGTAAAGGTGGAGGTGTGAAGCTTGCCAGATCTGTCGAGGAGACAGGGATAATCGCAAAGCAAATACTGGGGATGAGGTTAGTTACACCTCAAACCGGTACGGAAGGGAAACTGGTCAACAGGGTTCTGGTGGCACAGGATGTTTATTATAAAGGTGAATCAGAACATAAGGAATTTTATATAAGTATTCTGCTTAACAGGAGCACCGGGAGATATATTATTATGTATTCTCCTGAAGGCGGAATGTCTATCGAAGAGGTATCTGAAAAAAGTCCTGATCTTATTTTCACCGAAGAAATTATTCCGGGTATCGGATTACAATCATTTCAAACCCGAACCATCGCATTTAATCTTGGGCTGTCAGGTACTGCTTTTAAGAACATGCAGAAATTCCTCGTGGGTTTATTTGAAGTATTTATAAATGTTGATGCTCAATTGCTGGAGATCAATCCGGTACTTAAAACCAGCGACAACAGGGTAATTGCTGTCGATTGCAAACTGGTTCTTGACGATAATGCATTATACAGGCATCCTGAATTATCCCGGATGAGGGATATTAATGAAGAAGATCCGTCTGAGGTTGAGGCAGAAAATAACAAACTTAATTTTGTAAAGCTCGATGGGAATGTAGGATGTATGGTAAACGGAGCCGGACTGGCAATGGCAACGATGGATATAATTAAACTTTCGGGAGGAGCGCCTGCAAACTTTCTGGATGTCGGAGGTGGAGCTAATGCAAAGACCGTCGAGGCGGGATTCAGGATAATCCTCAAAGATCCTGCGGTTAAAGCAATTCTTGTAAATATATTTGGAGGGATCGTCAGATGTGACAGAGTGGCAAACGGTATTGTAGAGGCTTATAAATCAATAGGAAAGATAAATATACCAGTTATTGTAAGGCTACAGGGAACAAATTCCATAGAAGCAAAAGAGATAATTGACAACTCGGGTCTTTCAGTAATTACTGCTGTCTCTTTTAAAGAAGCTGCCAGTAAAGTGACGGAGATTCTGGCAAAACAATTATAACCCCGACCATCTTAAAAGAATGAAAAAATTCTAATAGCAACTATTTATTTTTATGTGAATCATCGCAATAGGGTTGATTACCCGATTTTCCGCATCCGCATAAATAAACCTCTCCCTTAACATCTTCTGTGCCTCTTTTCATGTCCCTGAATAAAAAATTCCCAGTAATTTTTATCGGGCCGAAATCAGTCACTTCAATATTTGCCTGCAGTTTAGTTTCTTCTTTTTTTCCCATATACAAAAGGTTAACCGTTAAACCCTGTTTTCCTGTGTTGTCCATCGCAAAATGGCAGGTGAAAACTGGTTCCGCAACGGCATAATGAAATCATACTTTCATGAACTTCTTTCCTGTTCCCATTGTAAGTCAGAGAGAAATCACCTTTAATGAGTATAGGTCCATCGGCCATAATTTTTACTGTAACAGGCTTCTCATCACTGACTTCATCAACCTGCTCCATCAGTTCACGTCTTCTGAAATTAATATGGTTTAACTGATCCTTGTCTACCTCTAAGTTTTTCTTTTCATCGTTCCATTTCCATGAAAGTGCTTCCGTTGGACACATGTTTACAGTCTCAATGATACGGTCTGTTGAAGCGCCATCCATATCAACCCAGGGTCTTCTTGAGGGATCAAAAACTTCTATAAGTTCTCTGTAACAATATGATGCATGGACACAGGCTGAAGGTTTCCAATAAACAGTAATTTCATTGTTCCTGTATTTTCTTCCTCCCGAAAATTGTTTATCGTCTCTTTCCATCTAAATGGTTTTTAAAATATTATCCGGGTCACTGTTAATCTCTTATGGTCAGAAGACCAAGATTGGGAACAACCATCCTGCCTGTGAGATTATTATACTTTAGTAAACTGGCTGCAATTTAACATTTTTTGAATTAAGTCAGTGAATTCTTATTACTTTGCATATCACTTTTATTTATGACCAACAGATTTGCCGATATTATTTTGCCGCTGGCTGTCAGGGGAAGATTCACCTACAGGATACCTGAGGAACTTTTGACCAAAGTGGTCTCCGGAGCGATGGTAACTGTCGAGTTCGGCAGGAATAAACTCTATTCGGGAATTGTTTGTAACATCCACGACAAGATGCCAGAATTGAAGAAAATAAAAAGTATTATTGAAGTAAATGATACAATTCCTGTTGTAAATGATTCACAATTAAAGCTATGGCTGTGGATATCTGAATATTATATGTGCAGTGAGGGGGAAGTGATGAAAGCTGCAATACCAACAGAACTATACCTTAAAAGATTTAAACCAAAAAAAGAAACATTCATTGTTTTGACGCGTGCTTTTTCCGGGGAAGAATTAAATAGGATCCTTGACAAGCTGGGGAAAGCTCCCAGGCAATATGAACTTCTTGCAGCTTATATCAGACTGTCAGGGTACACAACAGGATCAGAAATAAAACCAATCAGGAAAACATCACTATTGAAGGAAGCCAAATCATCCCCCGGAATGATTGAATCACTTTCAGTGAAAGGGATACTCACAGTGGTCTCTTTTGATGTAACCAGGTTAATGGAATCTGAAAGCCAAAACTGGCCAATTAACAGGTTGTCAGAAATTCAGGTAGTTGCTTATGAATCAATAAAAAACCAGTTAGAGAAGAAGGATATTCTCCTTTTGCATGGTGTTACTTCGAGCGGGAAAACGGAGATATATATTCACCTGATTGAAGAACAATTAAAAAAAGGAAGGCAGGTTCTCTACATGCTTCCGGAGATAGCGCTTACAACCCAGATAATTCTACGGCTAAAAAAACATTTCGGAGGTGTCACGGGTGTATATCATTCACGGTTCAGCGATCCTGAAAAAGTGGAGATATGGAAGAGAGTTGCGGATCCTGATCCTGAAAGAGGCTACAGGCTGATCCTTGGTGTGAGGTCATCGCTTTTTCTCCCATTCAGTGATCTGGGACTGATATTAATTGATGAAGAGCATGACAGTTCATATAAGCAACACGATCCGGCTCCAAGATATCATGCCCGCGACAGTGCAATAATGCTGGCGGCGCTTCATAAAGCAAAAACAGTTCTTGGATCGGCCTCCCCTTCA
>Ga0209429_10000893_pt1 | contig 19283 bp, 16 predicted proteins | sample BarGraNGADG00212_3_FD_184493 | JGI IMG/M metagenome (GOLD analysis project Ga0209429, IMG submission 184493) | Arctic peat soil microbial communities from Barrow, Alaska - Barrow Graham LP Ref core NGADG0004-212 (SPAdes) (version 2) | ecosystem: Environmental > Terrestrial > Soil > Wetlands >...
GATCGAAGTCGAAGGGGCTAAGCAAGTGCTGAAGCAGTTCCAAGGCGACGAACTCATTTCCATATTCCTTATTCCGCCTTCTTTTGAAGAACTCGAAGCTCGCATCCGTCATCGCCGTAGCGAACCGGAAGCCATCGTTCAGGAACGTTTACAAAAAGCTAAACGCGAGATGGGCTTGAAATATCAATATCGTTACATCGTCCTCAATGACGACGTCGACCGCGCTAGTCTAGAAATCATCGGCATTATCCGTTCACGGTTGAATGCTAAAGTTGTTAAATAGGCACATTTTTTCATCCCAAGATAACAATCGAATAAACGACAGACGGAGGTGGTTCAATGTTACTTCTTGAAGTGCTCATTGAACATGCCACGTTTTCTTTAGATCGACCTTTTTCATATGCTTATCATGGAAAAAAGAAAGTTGAAGCAGGGTACCGTGTACTCGTCGATTTCAATCACCGCCAATCCGTCGCCTATGTCTTGAGTTTGACCGAAACAGACAAAACCATTGCCGTTCTCGAAGAGGAAAAAGGTTTTTCAATCAGCGAAATCATCGATGTCATCGATGAAGAAAAGCTTTTGAATCCCGAGCTGATGGCCTTGGCGGAAGAAATCGCCACGGCTTATTTTTCGCCACGCATCGGCGTGCTACAGACAATGCTGCCACCCTCAATGAAACCAAAATCGTCGGCATTATCGGCGCCTAAAATTGCCTATGACTGCTATGTTGAACTGCTTGATGCATCGGAAAAAGATCTGACCGACCATCAAATCGAGTGGTTGCGCCTTTTGGCCCGCGAAAAAAAGATTCTGAAAAAAGATTTCAAATCGCCATCGATTCTGCAAATTTTAATCAGCAAGGAACGCGTCAAACTCTCTTATGCTGAAAAACAACGTCTCATCCTACCGACTTTCAAAGAACAAACCCCAAAGAAACTGACCGAAGACCAACAAAAAGCCGTCGACACGATTTGGAGTTCCAAAGAAGCGGTGTATTTATTAGAAGGTGTCACTGGTTCGGGCAAAACCGAAGTCTATCTTTCGCTCTCTGAAAAAGTTCTCGCCGAAGGTAAGACTGTATTAATGCTGGTGCCCGAAATCGCTCTAACGCCCATCATGGTTGAGTATTTTATAAGGCGGTTCCACGGCCGCGTCGCCATCCTCCATTCCGAATTGACTCCAGCGGAAAAATACGATGAATACCGACGGATTGCCCGTGGCGAATGCCAAGTCGTCGTTGGTGCAAGAAGCGCTATTTTCGCGCCATTAGACAACATCGGTCTCCTTGTTCTCGACGAAGAACATGTCGAGAGTTATAAACAAGATACGTCACCGACCTATCATGCACGCGATATCGCCATTATGCGGGGCAAACACTTTGGGGCGAAAGTGGTGCTCGGAAGCGCCACGCCATCGCTTGAATCCCGTGCCCGGGCTATGAAAGGCGTTTACCATTATCTGGAACTTCCGCATCGCATCAATGAGCAGGAGATGCCGGAAACCACAATTGTTGATTTGCTTAACCCACGAAATTTAGACCGTGAATCGGTGATGTTTTCGCTTTTGCTCCGTGAACGTATCCGAGCCACTTTGGCAAAAGGCGAACAGGTCGTTTTACTCGTAAACCGCCGAGGTTATGCTCCATATATTTCCTGCCGTAGTTGTGGGCATGTTTTCAAGTGCCCAAACTGCAGTATCGCTCTCACCTACCACCGTGAAGACGGCATGCTCAAATGTCATCACTGCGATCATGTCGAGATGATGCCTGACAAATGTCCGGAATGTGGCAGCAAATACTTATCGAAACAAGGCTTTGGGACTGAAAAGATCGAAGAGGAAGCCCAACGGCTTTTCCCTGGCGTACGAACCTTGCGTCTTGATAGCGATACGACCAAAGTTCGCAACCGCATCTCCCAGACGCTCGATGCTTTCCGAAACCACGAGGCGGATATGCTGATTGGCACCCAAATGATCGCTAAGGGCCACGACTTTCCCAATGTCACGCTTGTTGGCATCGTTTTAGCGGATATCGGCCTCACCTTGCCGTCTTACCGTTCAGCAGAGCGTACTTTTCAACTGATCACCCAAGCGGTCGGGCGAGCCGGACGTGGCGATAAAAAAGGCTTAGCCGTGATTCAAACCTACATGCCGACACATTACGCCGTTACTCTCGGCGCCAAGCAGGATTATGAAGCGTTTTTTGCCAAAGAAATGGGGATGCGAAAAATACAGCAATACCCTCCTTATACTTATCTTGTGAGTTTGACCTTGAGCGGCCACGATGAAGAAGCGGTGGTCACGACCAGTTATTCCCTCGCCGAAAGACTCGGCAAGCAACTCGAAGGGAAAGCGACGATCCTTGGACCCACCGCCCCTTACATCGCTGTTATCGCCGGAATCCATCGCCGTGTCCTCCTCGTCAAATATAAAAAAGCGAGCGATATCAGCGAGGCCATGAACACCGCGATTGCCGTTCTCAGCGGCAAAAGCCAGATTAAGTTGATGGTCAATGTCGACCCCTATGACTTCTAAGTGGAAATCGCCTGCCTAATGAAGTAGAATATAATAGATTTTGGAGGACTTAATATGATTACAGTCTCAATTCTTGGATTAGATCAATACGTTGTTGGCCATTACTCGGGCGAAGTGAGCGCACGGCTTGCCAAACTCTATGAGACCAGCAATGACGAAGTCATGTTTTATGCCCCAGACAGTTTTCTTTTCCATGACGGAGTCGAACAGACCTCGTGGAATGTTTTGGTTCGCGTGAGCGCTCCGTTAAAATTCAAAAAGCTTCAAGATGTCGTCGCTAAATTCATTATTGGCACATTAGAAGGCGTGGCGATTCATATCGCTGTCGAATTCACGTATTTCAAAGAAGAAGACCGCTACGAAAAAATCAACCGCGATTATCCGCGTTTTATCACCGATGAAAATCTCGTCTATGCCGACAAGACTATCGGAGAGATGGAAGACGAAGAAGAACCGGAGATTTATGAGGGCAATGTCTTTGCCGATTTAGACAAAAAACTCGCCGAGAGCGGAAAAGCGAAACCGGAAGACCATCATCACGATGAAAAGAAATCCTGTTGCGCCGATGACGCTTCATGCGCTTGTCACGCGGGCGAAAAGGACGATTGTTGCGAGGATGATGCCGATTGCGCCTGTCATAATGACGAAAACGGCGCGTGCTGCAGTGGTGACCATGATCATGCCAAACATGCCGAAAGCGCTCCCCAAAAACCCAAAAAGAAATAAAAAACCTGAAGTGTTTACTAAAACGGCCAGTAAAATGGTCGTTTTTCCTTTAATTTTCCCTCGTTTTTTGGTAGAATAACATAAGGAGCGTGAGATTATGGAAGCATTATTAGCAGCGCGCGATGCCTTACGAGAGATCGTGCAAAACGACACCCTATTCACTACCGCCATTAAAAAGACCTTTTCGACTCACCCATTATCGGCTGAGGACGAGTCTTTTGCCCGGACGGCATTAAGTTCCACTCTTCACCATTTTCTCTTGCTGAACCGTTTAGTTGACGATGCCGAGTTATCCTTGAGCATCGACCAACGCTGTCTACTCTTAGTCGTTCTCGGCAATGAAATTTTCCTGAAACGTCGCTTGGACGACATAGCGCTTAAAGCCGCGAAAAAAGAATTGATCTTAGCGGATAACAATTTAACCGAAGAACGCCTTGAGGTTTTTTTATCCTCTGCGATCAAAGATGGCAAAATCATTCCTTCCGAGATTGATGAAAACTCGGTCGAATACTTATCATTCAAATACAACACCCCGCAATGGCTGATCCATATGTGGCAAAAACACTTTGGCCGTCCCGTGACGACGAAGATTTTGGCCGCCAACGCCCGCCCGCTTATTCAAGCGTGCCGCGTCAATACGCTGCTCACGACACGTGAAAAAGTGCTTGAAGATCCTGATTTCATCGAGGGTCCGATTGAAAACACTATCATCTATCGTGGCCGCACGCCACTCAAGAAAAAACAGCAATATTTGGATTGCTCACTCTTTCAGCAACGCTTAGGCGTCAAGAAAGTCATCGACTCTTTGCCGATGCCACCGAATGGTTCCTGTTTGATTTACGAGGAACGTCCGAACGCTTTCTACATCGAGATGGCCGTTCACACCAATAACGAAATCTTCCTTAGCGTCGCCGCCAACAGCATGGAACGCCGCTTGGATATCCGCAAAGCCGCCCGCGATTACCATATCGCCCACATCGAAGTCTTCGAAAGCACCCCGGAATTGCTGATTACCCACGTTTCGGCCCCGGTCGATTGCGTGATTTGTCTCCCAGAATGCTCTAAATTTGATTTAATCCGTAGCTTACCGGATTTCTTCATTCACTTCCATCAAGCCAGCCTCGACACCCTGATTACCAAACAGAAATTGGCCATTCAGGAATGTTCGCGGTTTGTCATGGATGGCGGCGCTTTGCTCTATTCCGTCAACACCATCAACAATAAAGAAGGGCACTTCGTTGTGATCGATTTTCTTTCGCATCATCCGGAATTCGTCCTCGACAATGAACGCCAATTCTTACCGTTCGAAGAGTATAACGTCTCTTCATACGCCGCTTTACTTAGAAAGTCGACGGTTAAAAAATGATCAACCTCTACGGCCTCGAAATCAAAAAACTTGAAACTTTGATGGCCGCGGAAGGGCAAAAACCTTATCGTGCGACCCAACTTTATACTTGGATTTACGAAAAAGGCGCCACGTCGTTTGATCAAATGACCGATGTTTCTGCCAAATTCCGCGAAGTTCTCAAGGAGAAGTACTGCCTGGAGATTCCTAGCGTGTTCGTCCGACAAGACAGCGCTGACGGCACGATGAAACTGCTTTTAAAGTTAAAAGACGAAAGCAAAGTGGAAGCGGTGCTGATGCGTTACAACTATGGCAACGTCATCTGCGTCACCTCGCAAGTCGGATGCAACATGGGCTGTAGTTTCTGCGCTTCCGGGTTATTAAAAAAGACAAGAAACCTAACCACCGACGAAATGGTTGGCCAAGTCCTCGTCGTGAACAACCTCTTACGTGAGGCCGGCGGTGGCCAGCGGGTCACTCACATCGTCGTGATGGGGACCGGCGAACCCTTCGATAACTACGATAATGTCCTCGATTTTGTCCGTATCGCCAATCACCCGAAAGCCTTGGCCATCGGCGCCCGCCATATCACCGTCTCGACGTGCGGTTTGCCGGACCGGATCCGTCAATATGCCCATGAAGGATTACAAATTAACCTTGCCATCAGTTTACATGCCGCCAATAATGAAATCCGTAGCAAAATCATGAAGATCAACCGCGTTTATCCACTGGATCAATTGATGTCCGCGGTCAAAGAATATGAAGCTCTGGCCGGACGGCGCGTCACCTTCGAATACATCCTGCTTGCCGGCGTCAATGATTCACTCCACGATGCCGATGAATTATCTGATTTGATCCGTGGCACGCTCGCTTACGTTAACCTTATCCCTTACAATCCCGTGATTGAAAACCTATACGAAAGATCCAGCGATGAGAAGGTTCATGCCTTTCTTGACCGTTTGACCAAACGTGGCGTGACCGCCACGATCAGAAAGGAGTTTGGCACTGATATCGACGCCGCCTGCGGGCAGCTACGCGCCAAGCACAGCCTATGAGAAGAAAAGGAAAATTCTGTTATCGGACCGACGTCGGCCGCGTCCGCCTCACCAATGAGGATCAAGCCATCGTTTTAGCTAATGCCCAAGGCGACATTTTAATGGTCGTCTGCGATGGCATGGGTGGACATAATAAAGGCGACTTAGCCGCGAAGATGACGATTGATATCGTCTCTAAAGAATTCCGCGATAAAGCCGGTTTCATCAATATCACGACCGCTAAGTGGTGGCTCTATAAAACGATTAAGGATGCCAACCGTAAAATCTTCGAACTTGCCGAAAGCGACCCCGAAAATAAAGAGATGGGCACGACGATTGTCGCTGCTTTAGTCAAAGGCAATCAAGTGGCTGTCGCCAATATCGGTGATTCCCGCGCTTACCTTGTGAAAAAAGACAGCCTTGAACAACTGACGGAAGATCAAACTTACGTTGATTTCCTTTATCGTTCCGGAAAAATCACCAAAGAAGAAGAAAAGAGTCATCCGCAGCGGCATGTTTTGCTGAACGCCCTTGGCATTACCCCTTCAGTCAGTCTTGAAATCAAAACCCATACCTATGAAAATACCCCGATTTTCCTATGCAGCGACGGCATGTACAACAATGTCTCGGAAGGTGAGACTTTTACCGTGCTGAACACGAGCGAATCCGTCAACCAGAAATGCGATACCTTAATTGACATTGCCAACAGCAATGGCGGTTCCGATAACATTGCCGTTGCCTTATGGGAGGCCGAACGATGATCCAGATCGGTGAACTGATCGACGACCGTTATCGCGTCACGCGTGAGCTCGGCGAGGGTGGCATGGCCAACGTTTATGAGGCCAAAGACATCATTACCCGGAAAACCGTCGCCATTAAAATCATCAAAGATGACGTCATGAAGAATCCGATGAATCTGACGCGTTTTGAACGTGAGGCACGCGCTTGCGCCGCCCTCGACCACCAAAACATCGTCCGCGTCATTAATCTTGGTACCTATCAAGGCAAACCGTATATGGCCAATGAGTTCATCAAAGGGCAGACGCTCCGCGATGTGCTCGATAACCGGACCCGATATCCTTTTCTTGAAGCCTGCGACGTTATGTATCAGCTCTGTGGGGCCGTCGCCCACGCCCATAGCCATCTCGTCATCCATCGCGACATCAAGCCACAGAACGTCTATATGATGGCGGATGGCACGGTGAAACTCGGAGACTTTGGCATCGCCACGTTTGAAAACTCTTCACGCGTGACCAAAAGCGAAGTCATCGTCGGTTCCGTCCATTACATGGCTCCGGAAATATCCCAAGGCAAACCCGCGTCTTTCCAAAGTGATATTTATTCGCTGGGCATTACCTTTTTTGAAGTCATCACCGGCCGCGTCCCGTTTGATAACGCCACGCCGATTGCTGTCGCTTTAGCCCACGTCAAAGAGAAATTCCCGACGCCGCGAAAATTTCTTCCGACCACGCCGAAAGCCATTGAAAAAATCATCATGAAAGCCTGCCGCAAGAATCCGGCCGACCGTTACCGTAACGCCGGCGAGATGCAGCGCGATATCCGTCATATCATCGAAAACCCGAAAATGATCAAGCCGCGGCGGTCGCTCGCCAGTAAGATTTTCGGCTTTGCCACCGAGGACTAAGATGCGGGGCAGAGTATTGACATCCAGTTACGGAACCTACGCCGTCGAAGGCGAGGGGGCCGTCTATGCCTGTAAACCGCGCGGTATCTTCCGTCTTAAAGGCGAAAAGCCGATTGTCGGCGACGAAGTGGAGTTTGATCCGTTACAATTAACGATTGACGTGCTCTACGAACGAAAGAATATGTTGATTCGTCCCGCGATTGCTAACCTTGACCAACTCATCATCATCCACAGCTGCGTAGAGCCGACCTATTCCTCCCGTTTGATTGATAAGTTTTTGACCTATGCCAACCTCAGCGGGATTCCCGCGACGGTAATCCTGTCCAAAATCGATAAAGTGAAGGATCGGACCGAGATTGAAAAGCAAAAAAAGAGCTTTGCGAAACTCGGCGTCTATGTCATCTTTTTTTCCAAAACCACCGGAGAAGGCATTCCGGAAATCGAAGCGCTATTTCAAGGCAAAATCACTGGTCTCATGGGACAAACCGGCGTCGGTAAATCCAGCTTGATGAATACGCTGGTGCCTTCGTATCAACGTAAAATCGGCGACTACAGCCGCGCTCTCGGGCGAGGCAAACACCAGACCAAAGAAGTGGCATTACTCCCTTACGGCAGCGGCTATATCGCGGACACCCCAGGGTTCAGTTCGCTTGAACTTAATCTCGTCAAAGAAGAAGCCGCTAAATTCTTCCCCGGATTTCCTAACCTCGCGACGCATTGTAAATACCTCGATTGCCTTCATTTGAATGAAAAAGAATGCGCTGTCAAAAAAGCGCTTGCGGAAAATATCATCGATCAAGAAAGTTATGACAATTATCTTGCGATATTAGCGGAACTGCCTTATCGAAAGGAACGGTACTGATCATGCGAAAAATCTATGTGGCTCCCTCCTTACTCTCTGCCGATTTCAGTAAACTCGGCCAAGAAGTGGCGAGCGCGGTTAAATCCGGTGCGGACTATCTTCATTTTGATATTATGGACGGTCATTTCGTCCCGAATATTTCCTTTGGGTTACCGGTTGTGCAAAGCCTAGCGAGAACCCATCACTTGGTTAACGACGTCCATATCATGATCGCGGACCCACTTAAATTTGCGCCGGAATTCGTTAAAGCCGGCGCCGATATCGTCACCTTCCACTACGAAGCTTTGAAAACAGATGCCGAAAGACACCAAGTCATCAACGCGATCGTCACCGCGGGCGGAAAGCCCGGCATGTCGATTAAACCCGGCACGGATGTCCGGTTAGTGTTGCCTTTTCTTAAAGAACTGAGCCTCGTCCTCATCATGTCCGTCGAACCTGGGTTCGGTGGGCAAAAGTTCATGGATAATGCGCTTGAGAAGATTGCAGTATTACGAAAAACAATCGATGAAAAGCATTTTCTGACTTTAATCGAAGTCGATGGCGGGATTAACGAAGAAACGGCCAGTCTGTGCAAAGCTGCCGGCGTGGATATCCTCGTCGCCGGGTCTTATTTATTCGGCCACGCCGATATTGAAGCCCGGATTGCCTTACTAAAGAAGGGTTTATCATGAACCCTCATCTATTCGTTCCCGCTTTCTTTGCCGCGGTCCTAAGCTTTATTTTTTTAGTCCTTGTCGGGCTATGGAATTACCGTTACGGCCACAAGGCCAAGTTTTCGTTCGGGAACGGGTTTCCTTTTGAGTTATATACGGATGCCCATCTCTGGTTTTCCGGCTATGTCAAAATCTTGATTGTCCTCTCGTCTTTATCCTTTATCGTTTTTGGTTTTGGCGGGTTTGCTTTCCCGAACCTGGTTTCGGCAGTGATTGTCATGACCGGCTATACATTGAGCAGCTTAGCCATGATGTCTTTATTCATCACCGATATGCGTTACGCCAAACTCCATGTCTTTCTGGCGAGCGCCTTTTTCGTGATGACGGCCCTCACGGCTGCGAGTGTTAGTTACTTTGCTTTTACCACACCTTATGATATCTTTCATCCGGCGTTAGCGTATGTAGCGGCAGGGCTGGCTCTCTTTGATGTCGCCATCGCCGTCAATCCCCGTCTCAACCACTGGGAAAAGCTCGAAGCGGTGGCGCAAAAAGACGGCACGGTGGCCTTTGAGAGACCCCGGCATTTCGTCCTTCCCCTTAGCGAATGGTTCACGATGGCGGTGTTCGTCCTTCTCACGATTGCCATCTTCGTCTTCTGGCTCTTATAAACATAAAAAAAAGTTGCCTGGTTGGGCAACTTTTTGTTTTAGCCTTGTTTAGCGGTTTTGTTAAGTGACCGGTAAGCGCGTGCAGACATCCGCACTCTCTTGGTCTGGCCATCGACGACCACTTTGTATGGTTGAAGATTGACATTCCAACGACGTCTGGTCGCGATTAAACTATGTGAGCGGTTATTTCCGCTTAAGGGTCCTTTTCCGGAAACTGGGCAAACTCTTGACATAATAATATCCTCCTGTGATTGAACGCTTTTAGATGATAACATCTTTAAAATATGTTTGCAATCTATTTTTATTAAAAATACGGTTTACAATTTGACGTTCGGGAAGCGGGTCAGGAACTCCTCTTTGCTAATCAGATTATCACCTTTCGTCATGACGTGCTCATAGATGCGGCCTTCCTTGTCAAACGGGAGATAATGGATCGTCCCAAACTTGTCGTAGAAGTTGAGGGTTTTATTCTTTTTGCTCCATGCCTCATTGACGTAGAGGATGTCGTTGCAGTCGAATACTTTTTCTTTATTGAAGCGGTGCTGGATGAGGTTACGTCCCTCTAAAAGGTAATAATCCTGGGTGAGGCTGAGAATGACGAAGAACAGTGTGGAGAGAAACCACACGATCGTGACGAAATAGTTGGCCAAAGTGGGAGGCCAATTCAGTCCGGCAGTCACATTAAAAGTAATCAGGGCGATGGCGCCGATAATGAGGTAGGTCTTAATCACGCGCCAAGCGGGAATATGGAGTTTCATGGATATCACCTGCGGAAATTATACCATAAGAAAATGAAATGATAAAAAATAGCTCGAAAGAGTTCATATAAATAAATTTATATGTTACTATATTTACCGCAACGGAAGGAGAAAAACATGAGTTTATTTACCACCATTCCCGAAAACTTTTTCTCCATTCTCTCAAGCAAGAACAAAGAAATATACGCCACTGCTCTGGCAGTGCTCTTTAATAGTCTCCAATCCGATGAAATGTCGATCAAGAGAGACGACTATGTCCGCACTCTCAAAGAGACGGCCGCCGACCTGGTCATGCGCTTTGATTTAGCCGCCGAGAACGCCGATGATTTGCCCTTAAACGCCGGCATCCCGTCGAAAGCTGCCTTTATCGTCCGAAGATTAGAAGAAACGGGCTGGATTGATATCGAGATTGACCCCGACAACTTCGAGGAGTACATCGCGCTACCGAGTTATTCCATCCAATTTTTGACGCTTATCAATGAAATCATCCATGAATCGGATGCCCAATACAGCAGCCTTGTCCATTCGACTTACAGCGAACTGAAACTTGAGGACGAAGAACGCGATGAATTCATGTACGCGACCTTGCTGCGCGTCTACGAAAATACCAAGAAATTACGGATTGAACTGGTGACCCTCGGGCACTCGATCCGCATCTTCCAAAACCGCCTTGGCAAAGTCTTTACCGCCAACCGTGTCCTCGAAGACTATTTCGACGATTACAAGGTGCGGATTTCCGACCGTCTTTACCATCCGCTCAAGACCTTTGACTCGGTCACGAAATTCAAGCGCCCGATTCTGGCCATCTTGCAGAAGTGGCTCAAAGATGACGATACCCGTTCGCAGCTGGTGAGCCAATCACTGATTTATGCCCGTCATAAGGACAAAGAAGAAGCGGAGCGCGACCTCATTTCCAAGATTAACTATGTCGCTGATATGTACGAACAATTGAACCTGATGATCCACGAGATCGACCAGAAGCATAGCGACTACACGAAAGCCTCAACGACGAAGATTCTCTATTTGAATAACTCCGATAAGACGATTAAAGGCCATCTCGAAACGATTTTAAAAGCCTACGCCAAGACCAGCGCCGACGGCACCGGAACGCGGACGCTCATTGCTGAGATGGAAGACAGCCTTCGTTTCTACGAGCAGGGCTATATCGATCCCGAATCGGTCAGTCTCCCAGTGACACGTCAATACCGCGGCGAAGGCGAACCGCTCCCGATCGTAAACTTCGAAGAGGTCAGCGAACTGATGATGCGGGGGTTTCTCGACGAGACCCGCAACTCCTTTACCGATAGCCGTATTTACGCTTTTATGGAAACCGCTTTTGCGGGCGAAGCCAAAGTGCGGATACAGGATATCCCGTTGCCCGACTACGATGCGTTTATTCTCCTCATTCTTGCGAGCCTCAAAAAAGATGATCCCCGAAGTTTTTACGAGATTGAAATGGAAGAGGGCGAAGTGGTCAGTCACGGATACGTGCTGCCATGCTTCACCTTTGTCCGAAAGGAGCGTGTGTCCTGATGTTTGAAGAAGAATTTGTGAAACTACCTGAAGCTGATCAGACGATGTTTGCGGAAGTGGTGAACACCCTGCTTTTACGCGGTTTCCTCGTCCGAGATGCGTTTGACGCCAAGGAAAAATCGATGCGCATCAATCCCGATTTCCGCTTTATCGAACGGTACTTTGACCTCATCAGCGACTATTTGAAATTCTCGGGTTGGATCATCGAGAAGGACGCCCTCAACGGCGTCGTCGCCCTCGCCAATACCTATACGCAAAACCGCCTGCGCCTCGACCGCGAGACTTCGCTTGTCTTATTCACTTTACGTTTAATCTACGAGACCGAAAAGAGCGCCAGCAGCCAGTCCGGAGAAGCCATTTATATCACGACCCCGGCCCTCATGAAGATGATGCTGGAACATGGTATCCTCTTTCCCAACAAGAAACTCACCGGCCGTCTCTTGGCCAAGTCCTTACGATTCTTATCCGCCCACAGCATCATTGCCAAAGTCAGCGGTTCCTATGAAGAAGGAAACGTCAGTTTTTACATTCTCCCGTCCATCCTCTTTGCTCTCGACAATCAAAAGATTGCCGCGATGAGCGAAGCCATTGATAAGCAAGCCGGGATTGAAAGAGGCGACGAAGAATGAAACTCCTCACTAAAGTCAAAGTCATCAACTGGCACTATTTCTGGAATGAGACAATCCATATCGAACCCATCGTCTTTTTGACCGGACTAAACGCAAGCGGCAAATCTACCTTAATTGACGCTATGCAAGTGGTGCTCCTCGGCGATACCAGTGGCCGCAATTTCAATAAAGCCGCTTCTGAAAAGTCGACGCGGACGCTGAAAGGCTATCTCCGCGGCGAACTCGGCGACGTCGAAGAAGGCGGTTTCCATTACCTCCGCAATGGCCGCTTTACTAGCTATATCGCTTTGCAGTTTATGGACGACAAAACAACAAAGAGTTTTACTGTCGGCATCGTCTTCGACAGTTTTGAAGACGGTAGCGAAGACCATCGTTTCTTCCTTTTAGACGACGCCATCCCAGAAAACGATTTCGTCAAAAATAACGTCCCGATGGACTATAAGACGCTGGTTGCTTATTTTGATGAGAAAAACCCTCTCCAATACCAATTCTTTGACAGCAACCATCAATACCAGGAAGCCATCAAACGCAAGTTCGGCGGCCTGAAAGACCGTTATTTCTCCCTACTCAAGAAAGCCGTCAGCTTTACCCCGATCACCGATATCGAAACGTTCATCACCGAATATGTCTGCGACCCACAAGCGGGCGTCGATATTTTGCCGATGCAGGAAAACATACTCCAGTATAAAAAACTTGAGAACGAAGCGCTCGTTATGGGCGTACGGATTGAACGGTTAACGGAAATCCAACATGCCTATCAGGCCTACGTTTCCCATCAAGAGAACATGACGCTTTTCAGCTTCATCGTTGAGAAGGCCGAGTATCAAATCGACAAAGAACGCCTGGAAAGTTATTATGATCAAATCGCCAAAGCCAAAGCCCGCCTCATCGATATCGAAGTCGATTTGGCCGACGCCACCAGTGATATTGCCGACCTAAACAAGAAAAAAGTCAAACTGATTCAAGAAAAAGCCAGCAGCGATACCTATCGCTTAACCGATGAACTCAATGAACAGAAAGCCGAGACGACCGCCCATTTGGCCGCGCTCAATAAAGAAGCCGAGACGGTCAAGAAAAACCTCGGGCGCTATGTCGACGAATTTATCGCCGTTTCCGCGAACATCGTCAAGACGCTTGAAAGTTTTGACGTCGACTTACTCGACGCGGATAAAGCCAATGACGTCATCGCGCTCAAAGAAGCTGCCGCGAAAGTTCAATCAACCAGTCTCCAGCTCCGCGATGTCGGCATCGTCCATATCGAAACCTTGACCAGTGCTTCCTTGATGCAGTGGCGGGATGCTCTTTCCTTATTCAAGCAATTGGTTTCCGCTCTCTCCGTCAGCATTGGTCGGACGATTGTCGCCGCTGACCAGAAGACCAGTTTGCTCCGTCAGCAAGAAGCCGACATGCGTAATGGCGGAAAATCCTATGAACGTAGCCTGGCGTTAATCAAGCAAGAACTCGCGACTGAACTGGCGCTTCGTCATAAAAAAACGATTGAAGTGGCAATCTACGCCGATTTAATCGACATCAAGAACCCGCTTTGGGCCAACGCCGTCGAAGGCTTCCTTCATAGCCAAAAATTCAACTTATTCGTTGAACCGGCATATTATTTTGAGGCCTACGAAATCCTCAAAGAATTACTTTTGAAGTACCATTACTACGGAACGACGCTTGTCGATCAAGAAAAGATTATCGAACGCCGCTATTTAGCTGATGCTAACTCGCTGGCCGAAGAAATCACGACCGACCATGTCGGTGCCCGTGGCTACACGAACTTTCTCATCGGCCGTCTCAATAAATGCAAAACGGTGGAACAAGCCCGTGAATCCGGTAACGGAATTACGCCTGAAGGCGATTTATACCGTAACTTTACATTGGGGCGGATGAACCCCAAACTCTTCTACCCAGCTTACATCGGCCGTTCGATTGGCGTTGGCCAGATTGACGCCAAACATCTCGAAATCGAGAAGAACGCAAAACTGGTTTCGCTTTATCGTGAGTTATTCAAAGCGATTTCGACCGCAAACTCGATGGAAATCATCAATACTTATGAAATCAATTCAACCTTGGCGTTAGTGGAACGTTCCGCGGATATCGCCGGTCTCAAACAGACCCTCGACTTCATCGAACGCGAACTGGCCAAACATGACCTCAGCCAAATCGCGACGTTCGACAAACGGATTGCCGATATCGACGAGGATTTAAAAGGCGTTGATGCCGAAAAGAGCGCTCTGCTCGAAGAAAAGGGCAACCTCCTCAGCCAGATCAAAATGCTCTCCGCCACAACAATCCCTGAAGACAAAAAGAAAGTCCAAGAACGCGAGAAACGCCTTGAAGAGAACTATGATCCTTTCTTTATCGAAGAAAAAGGATTGCCGCTTTATGGCACCTTGGTCGAGAGTGCCAAAACCGCGCTGGAAATCGTCACCGAATACAATATTAAGTTCGGCCATGCCCAATACTTGGTCAGCAACCTCTTAAGCCAAGTCTATAAAATCCGGAAAGACTATGTCCGTGACTACCGTCTCAGTTATGACTCCGAGACCAAAGATAACTTGGCGTATGACAACGAACTCCAAGAGATGCGGGATGTCAAACTCCCGGAATACCGCCTCAAGATTGCCGACAGTTACCGTCGGGCGACTAAACAGTTCAAAGATGACTTCATCTCGAAACTGCGCGCCGCCATCGAAAACGTCGAAGACCAAATCAAAGACCTCAACGATGCCCTAGGCGCCTCGATGTTCGGTGAGGATACCTATCGCTTCACGGTCAAGCCGAGCGTCGTCTACCGACGTTACTACGACATGATTAAAGACGAATTGCTCCTGCAAGTCGGGGAAGACGACAGCGCCTTCATCGATAAGTATTCTGCCGTCATGAACGACCTTTTCCGTCAAATCGTCGATGTCGGCGAAGCCGATAAGAGTGGGGCTATTCTTGCGAACGTCGAAAAGTTCACCGACTACCGCAGTTACCTTGACTTCGACCTCATCGTGAAAGACCGTCAGGGAAGCGAACAGCGCCTCAGCAAGATGATCAAGAAGAAATCGGGCGGCGAAACGCAAACCCCGTTCTATATCGCCGTGCTCGCCAGTTTTGCGCAGTTATACCGTGTCAGCGAAAAGGGCGAACTGTCGAACTCGATCCGCCTCATCATCTTTGATGAAGCGTTCAGCAAGATGGACCGCGGCCGTATCAAAGAAAGCATTCGCTTGCTCCGTAAATTCGGTTTACAAGCTGTCTTGTCGGCCCCAAGCGATAAAGTCGCTGATATTTCCGAAGTCGCCGATGAAACGTTGGTGGTGCTCCATGACCACAATACCTCACGCGTCCGTCTCTATGCCGAAATGGAAAAACTGAGCGGCGTTAAATAATGCTAGGGAAAAACTTGCCTTTATGGCGAGTTTTTTTGTCCTCAAGACGATGGCTTTCATCATTTTGTCTAAAAGACAACGCACCAACCTAAACGTTATGATAAGATAGAGACAGATGTTAAAAAAAGTCTATTTCATGGCCACGTCTTTTTTTGGTTATATCTCCCCAGATTGGCAGTGATACCTCATATGGAAGAAACAATCGTTCCCGCGACCCCAAGCGCTCAGCAAAAAAATGGAAAAATCTCTCATCGTATTTGGGAAATCGACTTTTTGCGCGGCCTCGCGATCTTGCTCATGGTTTTCGATCACCTGATGTATGACTTTACGTTATTACCCGGTTTATTTTCACATAATTTTGCTCTCCAAGTTTCGCACATCGCCCCGGCCCTGAACGAAATCGGTTTATGGTGGTTTTATATCAGCCCGTTACGGTATGTCGGCCATATTGTTTTTGTCACTTTGTTTGCTCTCATTGTCGGCATCAGCTGTTCGTTCTCCCGTTCCAACGTCAAGCGGGGGACGCTTTTACTCCTCTTTGCTTTATTCATTTCCGGCATCACCTTGTTGGCAGATTATATCTTCGACATGGGTCTCTTCGTCGTCTTTGGCATCCTTCATACCTTTGCTATTTCAATCTTTGTTTATAGTCTCCTTCGACTACTTCCTTGGCATCGTATCGTCATGCTCATAGTCGGCGTGGCGATTCTTATCGTCTTCGTCATTTTTGGGACCGGAATTATTCCTCAAATCGACTTTTTGGCCAATCCTAGTGTCCTGAACTATCTTAAAATAGCGGTGGGTGTTGCCTCAGGCGGTTCCGACTGGGATCCGTTACTTCCATGGGTCGGCATCGTGCTCATCGGCGGCGTCATCGGCGAAACCTTTTATAAGAAGAAAACCTCGCTATTACCGAAACTTGACGGCAAATGGAATAAACCCGTTAGCTTTGTCGGCAGACATACCATTTGGATCTATTTAGTTCATCAGCTGATTCTCGTCGGCTTAATGTATTTAATCCTTTATTTAATAGGCTATCGTGCCTAACGCTTTTTCAGGAGGAGCAAAATGAAAATCGAGACTTCGCTTTACGACGCATTCCGTCAAATGGCGGTGCAGCATCCAGGCGCGACCGCGCTTTATTACCAGAATCATTCGTTTACTTATCGTAAAGTCTTACGGCAAGTCGATGCTTTTGCCACAGGTCTTACTGAAAAAGGTCTTAAAGAGAAAGACGTCGTGACCATTGTCGCGCCGAACATCCCTCAAACCGTGTATGCCCTTTATGCCGCCAGCAAGATTAAAGCAGTGGCGTATCTGATTCATCCACTCACGCCTTCAGTGAAACTTAAGACCATGATGGAAGCGACACATAGCCGTTTCCTCGTGACATTGAACATTAACGGAAAAAGATACCAAGATATCATCAACGACTCCAAAATGACAACAGTGCTTTGTAGTCCGGCATATGAACTAGGGTCGCTCATAAATGCTATATATCGACTAAAAAACAACCAAGAAATTATCAAACCGGCTTCTTTTGCCCATGTTTTGTATGATAACGATATTCTTTTAAATCATAAAGCCATCTCTGAAACGAGTGGCGACTGCCGTGAGACGGTTGTCTATTTGAACTCAGGCGGAACGACGGGTGAACCACGGATTATCGAATTATCATCCTATGCCATCAATGCCCTGAACAGTAATGACGAAGCGATTCTTGGTATCAATGAGTTTGTAGGCAAGTATATGTTTGACGTCCTACCGATTTTCCATGGTTTCGGACTGGCGATGGGACTACACGCCATGCTTACCCATGGTGGCACCGTGACGCTCATCCCAAAATTTAATGCAGAAGAAACGATTAAACTTATCAACAAAGGCAAGGTCAACTACATTGTCGGCGTTCCAGCTCTCTATGAGAGCCTTCTTGCCAACCCGAAATTCGATGGTCCAGGCTTAGCGCATCTGATTACTTGCTTTGTCGGCGGTGACTTCGTTGCGGCAAGTTTGTTAGAAAGATTCAACCAAAGACTCACTGACAATCATTCCAAAGGGGTCATTTTCGAAGGTTACGGCCTGACGGAAGTGGTGACTGTTTGCAACGTCAATATAGTGGCTGATCATAAAAAAGGAACCGTTGGGCGGCCTTTAGCGAACATTCAAAATAAAATCATGGACCGCGAGACTTTACTTGAGCTTCCCATAGGGAAGATTGGCGAAATCTATGTCAGCGGAGAAACCATGATGAATGGCTATCATGGTGTTTCCGAGCAACCGTTTATCTTCGATGATAAAGGCAAAAAATGGGTAGCCACCGGCGACATCGGCTATCGCGATGAAGAAGGCTATCTTGTTTTCAAGCAAAGAATCAAACGTCTCCTCAAAGTCTATGGCGTCAATGTATTTCCGAGCGAAATCGAACAAGCCGCAACGAGTCTCAAGGGCATCGTTGAAGCGTGTGCCGTCGGCATCACGGATCCCATTCGCGGATCAAAAATCCGTTTGTATTTGAAAGCCGTTGAAGGCACCGATACCACCAACTATGCGGAAAAACTATCTGCCTTAATCAAGGAAACTATTTCTGTCTACTCTGTACCGAAAGAAATCGTTTATGTGAACGCTCTGCCCAAAACGCTGATCGGCAAAGTGGATTATAAAGTTTTAGAACAAGAAAATTACCACGAGTAGCGGGGGGCATTTCGGCTGATTCAATCCATGCGTAAGCGGAATCGAGCAAAATCAGCATCAACCGGTGAATTCCTTTTCATCGGTTTTCAATAGGTATGCTAAAATTAAAATACTAGGGTTAAATAATGGAAAAAGAAGCGGTCCTCAAAAAGCTGAAAGAAAAGCGGCGCCAGCTACAAGAAGAGATTTGGCGTCGCGATCTTTTTGTTGGTTTTGGAATCCTTTTTCTCTTCGCGATTTACCTTAATCTTGCCTATTTTGGGATTTTACCGGCGGACCGAACGCTGAAGGGTGACATTGTCACGCTCATTATTTTGTTTTTCTTACTGGCTGCCGGCGTTGCCGTTTGTCATTATTTATCTTATAAGTTCTTCAATAAAAAATATGCCGAAGAAATCGAGGAACGCATTGAAAATCAAAGCGGCTTTTTCCTACGCTTTCTCGGTCCTTACACCCTAACGCCTGAAGAAAAACAAAGAATCGAGACTTATAATCGGTTTGTTAATGTCACGAAGTGCCAAAAAATCGAGGTCTCCTGCATCAATGATTACGTGAACATTTTTGTTCTTACCTATGGCAATAAAGAAAACGCGCTGCTCATCCATACGAAAGTCCTTGGAGTCGCCGATATGTTCTCTCAATTGCGGAATGACGTACGTGTGATGTCCGTTCTTCACAGCGACAGCACGATTAAAACCTACTATCCGGAATCGGATGGTTTCATGCATAGTTTTGTCGGTTTTTCTTCGCAAAAACCAGGACCTGACGGTTTCTTTACCCCGGTGCGCCGGGAAATCATCAAAAAATTATCGGATAACCCACAA
>Ga0209429_10000894_pt1 | contig 19282 bp, 11 predicted proteins | sample BarGraNGADG00212_3_FD_184493 | JGI IMG/M metagenome (GOLD analysis project Ga0209429, IMG submission 184493) | Arctic peat soil microbial communities from Barrow, Alaska - Barrow Graham LP Ref core NGADG0004-212 (SPAdes) (version 2) | ecosystem: Environmental > Terrestrial > Soil > Wetlands >...
TAGGCGAGAGGCACTGAACAATAAGGAGGCACCCGTCAAAGCTCCTGCTGTTTTAATAAAATCTCTTCTGTTACTCATTTTATTTACTTAGATGAGGGTTTGTAAAAAGGATGTTGGTCGACACGGCTTATTTCAGCAGTACCGATCGAACTCAATATTCTTCGGGCGCAAACTAATGTTCTTGACCCAAAAGAATCGAAGATATCTGAAGTTGGCATGATACTGTTTATACCTACCGAGCCTGCAGATTGAATAAATTCGCCATTACCCATGTAGATAGCGGTGTGTGTGATTTTAGGATTTGGACGTCTGTTCTTGCCTGCAGCAAAAAACAGTAGATCTCCTGCCTGCAGGTTCTTCAAACATTTGTTAATATTTACGGTGTCGTTTTCGTAAATATCCACTTTCTCACCCACTAATGATTGCTGAGAAGCATCCCGTGGAATGACGATGCCATTTAAAAAATAACACGTCTTTGTAAAGCCACTGCAGTCAATACCTTTGATTGAGGTGCCTCCCCATAAATAAGGTACACCATTTAACATTTTCGCCTGTTTTAAAATATCGTCTGCTGATGGATTGGGTCTCGCTACCCAATTCTTGTATAGCGTACAACTCTTTTTAGGAATGAATCCGATCCTTCCATCCGGATATGATACCTTATAGAAATTATGTTCTTTCCCAATATATTTCATGATGTTTCCTGCAACAAGATCAGACACCGGCATAGATTTCAGTGACGCCTTTTCATAAGAGTGTCCGTACTCAGCTGTATAAACAATCTTTTCAGCATTCAACCATGCATTTAAATTGGTTTCATTCATTTTAGTAATACCGGCATCGTCAGTCCAGGAGATATAACGATCGGGCGATTGAACAAGATAATAACCGTGTTCTTTTTTAAAAATCTTAACCGGTGTTCCCAGAACAACCTGTGTAACCATTTCGGCGCCATTGTCAGGATCTAACCTGTTGTTACACACAGACAGGTTTGCTATCCCAAAGGTCTGATCACCCAAATCTTTTGATGGTAATAGTCTTTCATTCAATTGAATGGAAATATTCCCGAGTTTGAACTTCTCTTTTAATGCATTGATAGCCTCAGGTTTAGTCGTTTCAATTTCCATCACCGAAGTATCAGATGTTGAAAACGAAACATTGAAAATCTCAGTTCGTTTATCGGGTGCATATTTTTGTTGAACCTCTTTGATAATTGCCTTGACCTTTATTGAACGAAGTGAATCAACACCGGCAGCTTCTGTCCTGAAATAAAATCCCGCAAGGAGAAGGATGAGTATAAGATAATTTTTCTTTTTCATTTTTGTTATATAATTGAGACCGGATAACTCACTTTACTTCTTTGATCCAGTCTTTTATGCCTTTATAAATCTTTTTTGTAACCTGTTTTGGAAAAGCGGGGTACAGAATTCGTTTTTCATCTTCAAGGTTGCTCATAAACGCAACTTCTACAAGACAGTTCGGATATTCGGTAGGGCCGTTGAGTGCAAAATTGAAGCCACCAATATTGTTAAAACTATTTAATTTTAATTCAACCATCCTTTTCAAAATAGTCTCACTCAATAATCTGAATCCCAGATAGCGGTAATATGTGCTGACACCACTTACATTGGGATTAGAGGCAGAATTATGATGTATGCTGATAAGTATATCCGGATCTTCCTTTCTGAGCATCAATGTCCGGTCTACCATCCCCAGGTCAATGTCTTTATTTCTGGTCATAAAGGTTTTCACCCCTCTTCTGTGGAAGTATTTTTCCAGCTCCTTTGCAATTTTTAAATTGTAATCCTTTTCTTTTATGATGTTTGATGCCCCCATTGCACCGGTATTAGATCCACCATGTCCCGCATCAATCGCAATCTTTAAATTTCTGATATTTAGTTTCTCTGGTTGTCTTTTTACCCTGACAACCAAAGCTTTTTTTTTGTAGAAGATAAAGTATCCCCAATGTTGAGGGTGTTTAAGATCGATAGTTACCCTGAAAACATCATCTTCGATCTGTTCATAATTGACATTTCTGATCTCCTTCACCGACTTCATCTGTGTAATCCAGTTAGTATTACTTGTCGCTCCAAAGATGTCAACAACAATTTGAGTAGGGTTTATTTGTTGAATACTCCTGTAGGGAAGTTTTCTTTCCAGTCCAATCGAAACATAATCATACTTTTCGTCCCCATAAACAGTCCATGAAGAAGTGAGGGTGTAATTTGCAGGTATATAGTTTGAAATTTGTTGAAGATTTGTCTTCCCGATAAATGCTTTATGATATTTCGAAAGCTGGACAATGTAATCATCGTTTAAACTATCCACTACCTGCATGACAATACAGGTATCGATATAGGTCATTTTTGCACCTCCAAGTCGGTCGGTACCCGGTCCATATTTTAAAGCTGGAAGTTCTCCGATCGTTTTTCCAAACAACAATTGATTTGTTTGTTGTGCCGAAATTGATCCAATGGCCAAAAATAATGTAAAGAGTAAAAAAGTAATTTTCATATTAAATTTTTTATAATCAATTTAAATATTTACAATCTCATTTTATTAAAATGGAATTTGATGAAATAGCCTCACTTTAATTAAAAGAATAAGTTTGAAACAATTAAGTCTTTAAAATTATAGAGTTAATCCATCACTCGACCCGAATCGAACTTACTTTTTGGGAAATTTCATAGACACTATTTTTCCATCCATCGTACTTACGATCACAATATTTTTTCCTATTGGCATAATCATATTAACGAGACAGTTAGAAACCTTATGCTCCCAAAGAACATCTCCTGTTTGTCTGTCAACAGCACAAGCTAATCCGGAATGTGTAGGAACATATATTACACCTTCGTTCTCGACAATTGCAGATGGAGCCAGTTCATAAGGCAGCTGTAATGATGACTTCCAGCTTAATGTCATTGAATCTGCTGTAGCAGATATTCCATATAACTGGCCATCCATCGTTTTTACATAAACTAAAGAACTGTCTGAAGAAAGGCCCATTGACTCACGAACACGAATATCGGGCATCATTTTTCGCCATATCACTTTTCCTGTCTTTGCATCCAATGAGGTCATGAAACGATCGGGAGCTACTATGAAAATTCGTCTGCGACTGGCAACAGGATAACAGGCAGCAGGTGAAAACATGCGATTTGAACTACCGTTATTCCATTTCCAGATCAATTTCCCTGTGACGATATCCAGGGCATAAAAATCATTCGACCAGCAGCCAAAATAAATTGCATTCTGATAGATCAAAGGCTTTGTGATAACGAAACCTATTACCTGATCAAAATCCCAGACTGTCTTTCCCGTCTCCAATGTTAAAGCTCTGAAATGACCATCTGAACCACCGAAATAAACGATTTTGTTTTGTATTACCGGAGAAGCCAGAATAGGTTTTTGAGCTGCAGCTTTCCATATTAGTTTTCCTGAGTTTACCGAAAGGCAATATAAATTTTGGTCACTTGAACCTACAATTACATAATTTTCTGCAACGGCAGGTGTTGAGTAGATCTTACCATTGGTGTGATATATCCATTTGCGTTTGCCTGTTTTTACATCCAGAGCATAAATGTCACCGTTAGTGTTTGCAGCAAATACAAGCTTCTTAGAAAAAGCGGTCCCTGCACCTATATCACTCTGATCCTGATACTCCCAGTTTTTCTTTACCGTATTATACACTTTGTTTACAGCGTAAGAGGGTCTGAAATAATGGGTTGTATCATTCATGAAATGATGATCAAACAATGGAGTCTCCAGCCATTTCTTTTGTGTTTTTGAGATTGGTTTTCTCTCCTCAAAAATAGCAGAACCATTTTGGATGGTTACTATGTTGTAACCTCCAACACTGTCTTTTGCCCTGAGATTAGAACGTCCCATAACACCGGGAATGCCTTCAAAAGTGTACCCATGGTTAGCATGCCCATGCCCCAGCAGAATGAGCTGAATGTTTCTTTTCTTGATCCGGTCAATGGCTTCAAACCAATTATTGAGTGATGAATCCTGAGGGTAATGATTTAGATAAATGACGGGCATGTCCGGTTTCTTCATGCTTGTTAAGACTGAGTCGAGCCATACCAGATTTTCTCTTGGCACCTGTCCTGGACTCATCCGCATGTTTGGACCTGAATTGGTAGCAGCAAACAAATAGCCGTTGTAGCTAAAAGAAAACGTTTCAGCACCAAACACTGTCCTAAAACTGTTACCGCCACTTTCTGACCAGCCACCGTCATGATTGCCGGGAATGATGTACCATTTTTTATTCAGACTATCCAGAATCTGTTTTGTCAGTTTCAATTCGTCGTTTGAACCAAATTCAGTAACATCACCCGTAATTACTACAAAACGCAATGAACTGTCGGCATTGATATCCAGAACTGTTCTACGTAAATCTTCGGCCGAAGTAGTACTACCGACATGCGTGTCAGTGACAAATCCAAATTTGAATGACTGAGACCTGACTATGGCAGCAGTAAAAATGAATAATAAGATTAAGACTATGGGCTTAACTGATCTCATTACATCTGGGTTATTTTATCGGCCTTCACAAAACTGTATCCTTTGGTCTTCAATACCGTAATCAGGTTATCCAGTTGCATATAATATTTGTCAGTACGTCGTTGGTCAGTTCCAATATGCACCAGTAGTATAAAGCCATTCAGGCCCTTGGGATCTTTGACCTCATAGTCAAGGATTGACTGATGAATTTTATCTGAGTTTACATATTGAGCACCCTGTTCAGGATAAGTGTAATCGGCATTAGAGCGGGTTCCGGGAGTGAAATTAACCAACTGTAGTCCTTCTTCAAGCGTCCATTCAGCTATTTTTTTATTGTACCATTCATAAGGAGGTAGGAAGAAGAGAGCATCTTTTTTGAGGATACCAAATTTTCTCATTTTCAGGTAATTATTTTTCAGGTCATCGCTGAATTGCTTCTGTGTAACCAACAAACTATCACGTTTTGTCCAGGCACAATACAATAAATGCTGATCTGAATGAGCCCCTAAATAATGACCATCCTGTTTTAATCCCACTATCAATGACTTAAACTTTGGGTTATCATAAAACTTGCCGGTTAAGAAGAATGATGCTTTGATGTTTTGTTTGTTAAGTGTTTTACGGATTACGGAACCTCCATCTGCAAACTCATCTCCTGTAAATACCAACGCAATTTTTTTCTTAGTAATGTCGCCTCGGGTAATAGCTCCCTGCGAAATTGTTAATTTCCTTTTATCAGATGATTTATGTTCCTCTGCTGCCAGTAAATAAACCAGTGAAGCAGTTCCATCCATTGTCGGTTCATCGGTACTGTAGTCACCATAATCATCGTGATAAACAACCAAATCAGACTGGAATTGTGCATACTGATCCGGCTTATAAAGTGTAATTCCTTTTAATCCCTTATAGATAGAACCATAGACAGGCCCATCGATAAGTCCACCATCAATCGGGAAATTATGGAGATGGGTGAAAGCTGAATGGGGGTCTTTGGGGGTGTTGCCACCAGCCGGCAGACCACAAACCATAGAGATCCCCCAAGGATTACATCCAAAAAGCCAGTCAAAATTAGCCTGTTCAAACTCTTCAAAAGATTTATCGCCACTTAATTGTTTGTACAAAATACACTGGATAGTAAACGAAGTGGTCAGATTATTCGAACACCAGATGAAAGGAATGCCTCTGAAAAAACCATTTGTTTTTGCTTTATTCCACACCCTTTCGATCCCATCTTTATAGAATCCAATGAGTTCAGCACGTGATTTAGCATCAGTTTTTTTTGCCAGTTCGTAATGACCAAAATTGTGAAAAGGGTAAAACTGATAGTGCTTTGCTGTGTCCTTACCCATCCAGGGAGTTACCTTTTCCTGCAGACCATATTGCCATGACTGATTATAAAATGCTTTATCTCCTGTTAGTTGGAATAAGGATGCTGCAGCCAGGTGCATATCATCAACCCAATTATCTTCTTCATAAAAATAGGGTGCCCCATTTGGTGCAGTCTGACAAACACCCGGTTTGTCCAACCCCAGTTTGTATGCAGACAAAGCTTTTTGTTTATACAAGTTTACTAGAGAATCATCTACCCCTTTATATTCCTGGGCGGCAAGCGCAAATGCACTGGCAAACTTGCCGGCAGTAGAAGCAACCCCCTCTGATCTGTTTTTATATTTTCCCAGACCCTGAGGCTTACCCGTAGCAAAATAAACCGGTCTTCCTTTTCCTTTGCCAACGCCATAATCGATTTTATCCTCGGTTGGTAAACGCATTCCTGCATGGTCCCTGTCATCGGCCAACTGATTGAACAACCAGTCGGGACGTGGATGCATCTTCAGCAACCAGTTCAAACCCCATTTGGCTTCGTCCAATACATCGGCTTTACCATTGCTTCCTGAAAGACCATTAGCCTGATAAAAATCTGTGAATACTTCCGGGAAATCCCTGTAAGCAGCCAATAAATGATAAGTTGCATTTGCTGATGTTGTTGCATATTGCAGATAATCAGAGGCATCGTGCCATCCACCCGATACATTGATTCTGGTAGTATCAGGCATGGGGCCGTACATGGTATAGCCATCCATGGTATGGCATGAGTCTTTCAGATAAGGATTGAAACCACTACGTTGCTGACGCATATATTTCAAGGCAAAATCCGCACTTCCATTGTAAACATCTTCGGCTATCCTGAAGACAGGTGATTTTACGTTCCCTGATCTTAAATAATAACTGCCTGATGTAGTATATTTTGAAAAATTGAGTCTGTATATTTTGACAAATGGACCGTATGCGCCATACTCTTTTCTGGTTAAAGCAGTAAAAACAACTTTTCCCGTTTCAGCGTTAATGAGTTCAAAACCGTTGATCTTCACGTTTTGTTTGCTGGCCCAGACCGCAACCTTTACTCCAGATGGGAGATAACCCAACTGGTTAATACGAATCCAGCATAATACAGAATCACTTTTGACCTCAGGGTTGTTGAAAACAAAAAAAGTATGTTTACTTCCGGAAACCAACTCAGCAAAAGAGTTGATGTAAAAAGATATAATTAGAAAAGTAATGATATACTTCTTCATGGTGTTGAATTCGGATATCCGTTGGTTAGTATTTAATTTCCTGAAAGCAATGACAAATGGAATCCCTATTTGTAGATCAGATATTTCTTACGCATCTCTTTGTATTGCGATAGTCCCGGTTCCCAACTATCCCGAATCTCTTTTTCGGTTTTACCGGCAATGATTTGTTCTCTCAATTTATCTGAACCAGCCAGTCTGTCAATTCCAAACTTCCCGGTTTTACTTTGATTAAAGAACTTGTCCTGGTTTGGATAGAGCTTATAGAAACCAATCAACCAGCTTAGATTCAACCGACCCGTTGACCTGAGTTTATTAATATCATATTTTCTCAGATCCAGACCATAACATACCTGATTCATGAGTGGAGGACTTTCGCTCATCCCTTTTATGGATACGGGCTTAAAAGAGAATGAGTATTTGTTTTTGAGTTCAGGATTTCCCAGTACCTGAAAGGGTATATAGGTACCACGTCCCTGACTGATGACAGTCCCTTCAAACAAACACAAGGAAGGATATAGCAGTATCGATTGTTGTGTATTCAGATTTGGTGATGGAGCAATGGGTAATGTATAAGGCTTTCCATGTTTGTAATTCAACATTTCAATCACCTTCAGTTTGCATTTGATCTTGTTGGCAAGCCATCCCTCTCCATTGATCATCTGTGCATATTCACCAAAAGTCATACCGTGTTGAATAGGAATTGGATGCATGCCGACAAATGACTTGAATTTTGAATCCAGTATGGGGCCATCTACGAAAGCATCATTGGGATTGGGTCTGTCCAGAATGATCAGTTCAATATTGTTTTCGGCACAAGCTTCCATTACATAATGCAGTGTAGATAGAAAAGTATAAAAACGTACACCCACATCCTGTATGTCAAAAATCATCACATCAACCCCTGCCAGATCTTCTTTAGTGGGTTTATTGTGATCACCGTACAGTGAAATAATGGGGATTCCGATCTTTTCATCTTTGAAGTTACCAATAACAGCACCGTCGCTTGCATTTCCTCTGAAACCATGCTCGGGTCCGAACCCTTTCACAACCTTAACACCTAGTGACAACAAACTATCCATGCTCAGTTTTTTACCAATCGTAGAAGTTTGATTGATGGTCATGCCCACATTTTTACCCTTCAATAAAGGCAAATACTTGCTTACCTGGTTAGCTCCGGGTATGATTTGGGTATTAGATTGCGTTGAGCTAGCTTGCTTTATTATTGCATTTCCAGTATTCCTGGCCCGGCAATCTCCTTGTACGTAATTCAGGGTCAGTAAAATAACAAAAAATATTGAAAGCAATATTTTTTTCATGGTGATTTGTTTTATTTGATTTTCACTTTTTCTCTTCCAGAAGGACGGCTTTCATTTTTTAATCGGTCTATTGCAGTAACAATATAACGATATACTTTTCCTTTAACTACATTTACATCTGTAAATGATGTTAACGTATTATCATAACTTATTTTGATAATATTCCTGGCATTAGTGATGCTCACAGCATCCTTTCTTTCAAAACGATACACCACATAGCCATAAGCTGGAGAATGAGATCGTTTGAGTTCTGAAGCAATCCAGTTTAAATAGATTCCGTTATTTGTTAACGAAACTCTTAAATGGGTTGGGGCATTCGGAGATGCATCACCCAACCAGCTCATTTGAGGTTGTAAAGAAAAGTATTTATAAAAATCATTCCTCAGTGAGTCCTGAAATCCGGCCATGTTCGTTGTAACAGATTTTGAACTGAAAAAGACGCTGCCACTAACTTTGTCGTTTTCACGAAGATAATGCATTTGTTTTGGAAGTTGTCCCTTATCTCTCCAGCCTTCACGGTCTTCCATTGACCTGTAAACAGCCTGGCCTATATATACGTTTTTACCATAGGCATTATTGCTCCACCAATCCACTAACTTTTCAAAGGGAGCAGCTTTATAATAAAATGGGAAATAGACCTGAGGGTTAACATAATCAATCCAGCCTTCTTTTAACCATTTGCGGGCATCTGCGAAAAGTGCACTGTAACAGGATAATCCAGCGGATTCAGATCCTTCAGGATCATCCTTCTGATTACGCCAGATTCCAAATGGGCTAATTCCAAATTTCACGAATTTCTTTGCGGTATGAATATTTTTGGACAGGCTGTCAATCAATAAATCTACATTGTTTCGGCGCCAGTCATCTATATTAAGGAAATTTTTTCCATACTGGATATAAGTTGTTGAATCAGCCAAAGGAAGCTTACCCGGATAGGGATAAAAATAATCATCAAAATGAATTCCGTCTATGTCATAATTTTTTACAATATCCATGATAACAGTTACAATGTAATTTCTTACTTCGGGAAGACCCGGGTTGAAATATTTTTTATTGCCATAGGTGAAAAACCATTCTGGATGTAACTTTGTGACGTGATTGGAAGAGATATTGGAATCGGCCATATTATTGGTTCCACGATAGGGGTTACACCAAGCATGTAATTCCATTCCACGTTTATGGGCTTCAATGATTGCAAATTCAAGTGGGTCATAGTATGGATCTGGAACCAGACCTTGTTTACCGGTCAGTACCTTACTCCAGGGTTCGCGGCTTTTCCCATATAAAGCATCTGCTGAAGGACGAACCTGTAAAATGATTGCATTGATGCATGATTTCTGGTGTTCATCAAATATTGAGAGCAATTCTTGTTTCTGAACAGCAGTACTTAATCTCTGTTTTGAAGGCCAGTCAATATTTTCTACTGTTGCAACCCAAATCCCTCTGAATTCTCTCTTGGGTGAAGTATTCGACTTTTGTGCAATACTTAAAGTGGGTAACAGAAAGAAATATAAAAGATAAAAAGTTGATAGGGAATATTTTAACATAGTAGATGCTTGGGGTTTAATAAGAACAAAGTACTTTTTTTTGAAATAAGAATATGCTAGAAGTGCATATTCTTATTTCAAAAAAGACGTATAAATCAAAAAGTAAAGGTTGTGTTCTATCTAACTCCGGATAAGGTTACCATCCCGGGTTCTGGGTCAGTGTAATCCCATTATCTTTGTAAAGTTGAATTTGATCAAGTGGTAATGGGCTTAAATAAACCCTTGGATCGGTGAATGTCCTTTGTGTTTCAGGTTTCCATGCCGGAACAATGTATCCGGCTGCAGCATTGTTTTCGATTGTAACAGCAGAAGTAAGAGTTGGCCAATCAGCTCTTACAATCCATGCACCTCTGTTTATATCACTATTTGTTGTATTGGTATATTCAAGTTTCTTCCATCTCCGGAGGTCATTGTACCTGAAACCTTCCATCATTAATTCAACACGACGTTCACGACGGATTTCCCAAATTAGTGAAGGAACAATTAGATCTCTTTTTGGATCATTATAAGTTACACCATTAATAGCGGGTAAACCACCTACTACCTGAAGGTTAGGCATGTTTATACCTGCACGTTTTCTGAGTTTGTTGATGGATGCATCCAAATCAGTTTGTGTCATAGTTCCTAATTCAGCACAGGCTTCTGCATAATTAATCAAAACTTCACCATAACGTATAACAGGAGCATCGGTATCATTTAAACTACCACTTCCGTTAATGAGATCTTTGATTGATTCATTCAGGAATTTCTGGCAGGCATAACCCGATGTTGAATAACTCAGAGAGACACCGTTAAGACGTAATTGTGTAGGTACAAATGATTCTAAGAGACGGGGATCCCGGTTCGTCATTACATTCTGGATGGTTTTGTCACCTTTATAGAGTGGTGATATAGAAATAGGCAGCCCATCACTGGCAAGATAGGAGTCTATAGCATCCTTTGAAGCACCTGTTTGAGGTTCTTTATTCACATATGAATTTAAACAGTGTGTGAGTAGCGCAGTTACATAACTACGATACAGAATGGTTTCAGGATTACCTGCTAAATCAAGAGAGCTAAATACTCCTCTGTAGCTGCTTCCTAAAGCATAACCACCTTTGGTCATTACTTCATTAGCAGCCCATTTAGCTGCTGTCAGGTATTCGGTAGCTTTAATCTGATTATTGTTCTGATATTTCTGCCAAGTTCCTTCAAATAATAACCTTCTTGACATGAATGAAAGTACAACATATTTATTAATAGTAAGACCTTTGGTTCCATCAGAAGCACGTACATTGGTGGCAGCATATTGAAAATCAGCCAGAACGCTATCCATAACTTCGGTTCTTGGAGCGCGGGGTTTGAATAACTCAACTGTTTCTGATACATCCAGAACATGTCCATACCAAGGCATATCACCAAATGATCTCACTAAATCAGAGTATTCCATTGCGCGGAAGAAGCGTGCAATACCCATCCAGTGATTTTTGGCTTCAGTGGATAGCGGCGATTTAGACACACGGTCTAGGAAAAGGTTTGCTTTTCTAACGTAAGTAAATGACCAGCCACCACCAGTAGCAGGGACTAGTTTCGTGAACTGATTAGGACCGGAGGGTGCAAAATCATCATTTAATGTCTCACCTGAGAAATAACTTCCCCATGTATAACCACTTCCGTAACCAACAAAATATGCAGGATAAAATCCCCATGCAAAAGTTCTCACATTTCCTTCGGTAGTCCAGTAATCATAATCAGTCATGGCATCTAAAGGCATGCGCGTCAGATAATCCTTTTTGCATCCCGAATAGATGAGAGCAATAAGTAACAGTGCTAATATTTTGAATTTCATAATTGTAAAGTTTAATAGTTTATAATGTTACCTGAATACCAAATGAATAGGTTCTGCGATAAGGGTAAACCTTTCCAAAAGTTGCTGGATCATTGAGGCCAGAATTAGTGTAACTGATTTCTGGATCCAAAGGAATACCTACATTGGCAATTTCAAACAGATTTTGTCCACTGAAATAAACTCGTACACTTTGCAGCATAACCTTTTTGGAGATTTGTGTCGGTAATGTATAACCAAATGTCAGATTTTTAAGTCTGCAATAAGACAGGTTAAGCAGATATTTGCTTTGAGGCAGGAAGTTCTTGCTGGAATTTGATTGTCCTTGATCAGTTGGACGTGGGTAATAAGCATTAGTATTATCTGCTGTCCAGTAATCTAACTGATTTTCGAACCATGCTTCACCTGGTTTGAATCCAGGGATAAAGCTTGAACCTGAAGCCCACATATCGCGTTTGCCAACACCCTGGAAGAAGATGTCCAGATCAAATCCTTTGAAGGAAGCACCTAAACGAATTCCGTACTGATAATGAGGGGTTGTATTACCGATTACTTTCATGTCTCCGTGATCAGCAAGGGTATTGGTTCCGTTATAGATAATACTGTCATGATTCAGATCCTTATACTTGACATCACCCGGACCATAGTAAAACCACCCACTTTCAAACTTTGACTGAGAAGCAATACCTGGTTTCAGGATGTAATGATTATTAGCATCTTTTCCAATAAAATCATCTTCCTGAAATAAACGGTCAGTTTCGTATCCCCAAATTTCACCCAATGTTTTGCCTTGATAATAACTGGTAATAACATTTGAACCAGCCCACTTTGTGAGTACTTCCTTGAAATCAGACAACATCAAAGTTGCATTAATATTGAGCCCATTTTTGAAACTGTGCTTATAGTCAATGCTTACTTCCCACCCGGTTGTAGTAAGTTCTCCAAAATTACGTCTTGGCGCACTGGTTCCGAAAGAAGAAGGTACTGTGAGACCTGAGCTTAACATGTTACTTGTTTTTCTTTGAAACCAGTCAGCCGTAATACCGAATTGATCTTTGAAAAATCTTGTATCAAATCCCAAATCCGTTGTAGTTACTGTTTCCCATGTTAGAGAAGGTGAAACAGCTCCTGGAGTTCCTACAGTCAACAAATTTACACTATTCAACCAACCCGAAGTAGTAGAACCCATTGTTGGAATAAATGCATTTCCACCTACATCCTGATTTCCAACTGATCCATATGATCCTCTTATTTTCAACAAATCAATAACAGGTTTTGCAAAAGCCATATAAGGTTCTTCGTTAATCAAATAACCTACTGACATGGATGGGAAAAATGCCCACTGATCTTTTACCGGGAAAGATGATGAACCATCATATCTGCCGTTTAATTCCACTAAATATCTGTTTTTGAAGGCATAATTGATACGTCCAAAATATCCCAATGTAGCCCAATTGCTGTGACCGCCTGATCCATATTGAAGCCCTGATGCCAGAGGCAATTCACCCTTGTTGGGATCCATCAAACCCATTACTTTGGAAGTTTGTGACCATGCTTGATATAATTCAACATCAGTACCGGCGATTACTTTCAAAGAATGATTTTTAATACTCTTGATATAAGTAGCAAATGCCTTACCTGTGTTCATTGTGTTCCAGCTCGAAGTATAGGAAGTATAATCATAACTTGCGCTGGTATACGGCCCATATGTCATCTGACCGCCACCTGCCCAAAAGTCCCATGCAGTTACCGAACCACCAGTTGTATGAAAATGCGTGTTGGTTGCAGAATAGGTATAATCTGCGTCTAATGTTAAACCTGGAATAAGATTAAATGTACCACCAACCGAAAGTCTGGTAAAACCAGTTTTGTCTTCATTCATTTTTGCCTGTGTTACCTCTGTAATAGCGCTCCTTAAAGGTTTTCCATCAATTGTTCCGTATGGATAAGTTGTCGGCCATCTATACAGATAATACCATGGGTCATATGTTGCACCTCCATAAGAGAATGGAGTCTTTGTTGTTGTATTCGAAACCATTAATTTTGAACGTGCATTGAACCACTTGTTAATTGTTGCAGTTACACCCAAAGTTACATTTAACCTGTCAAATTCATCAGGATTAACCTTAAGTACTCCTTTTTGTCCCAAATAGCCTGAACTCAGTGTATAGCCTATTTTATCACTACCACCACTAATGTTGATATCATGTTTTTGTTGAGGAGCCCAATCTTTCATATACATTTTACCGGGGTCCCATGGACGATAATAAAATGCTTTACCATCACGAATCTCATAATCGCGTCCCAAAACCATTTCACTGCTTAGGTTTTGATTGCCATATGTGGCTTGCCAGTCACGTATTTTCTGAACTGCAATGTCATCATAATAGATACCTACTACTCCAAACTGAGTGAGGGTAGGGGTAGTTCGTCTTAAAGCAAGTAATGCCATTTGAGCACCATCTGCAGCATTTGCAACCATTGGAGTGAAGGTAGGGGTACCATATGAAAAGTTTGTAGAATATGAAATCCTACTTGGGGATCCTTTTTTACCTGTTTTGGAAGTCAACAAGATTACTCCCCATGCGGCTCTGGCCCCATAGATTGAAGTTGATGCAGCATCTTTTAAAACTGAAACAGTTTCAATATCATCAGGGTTAACTACCTGTAGGTTTGGTATCTGAACGTTATCCAGTAATATGAGCGGTTGAGCGCCATTTCCGTTCATAGATCCTTGTAAACCGCGTAATGTAATCTTAGGATTGGATCCTAAATCACCACTGGGAGTAGTTATAGTTAAACCGGGAGTAGCACCCTGTAGACCACGTGCAATATCAGTAACTGGATTGGCCCTCAATGTTTTGATTGGGTCTACAGTACTGACGGAGCCTGTGATATTTCTTTTAGACTGGGTACCATAACCTACCACTACGACTTCATCAAGCGTTTTAGCTTCAGATTCGAGTGATACATTAATAACAGCCTGTCCGTTAAGATCTACTTCCTGGCGTTTCATTCCGATAAATGAAAAGGTAATAGTTTTATCAGTTGCATTTAGTGGCAAAGAGAACATACCTGAAGCGTCTGTAATCACTGCTCTGTTTGTTCTGATAACTGCTACAGTAACTCCGGCCATTGGTTGACCATTATTATCTGTTACTTTTCCTGTGACCTTTAGTTGCCTTTGCTGGGGTTCTTCAATGACGCTTTTATCTGCAATGGCAATGTACTTGTCAATTACTTTGTATTTCAGATTTGTGCCCTCGAGCAACATTCCCATAACCTGATCAATGTTTGAGTTTGTCAGATTCGCAGTAATTTTTTTGGCAGTGGGAATGTCTTCACTCTTGTAAAAGAAATAAAATTCCGACTGCTTTTGAAGTTGAATTATAACATCAGAAAAGGAAGCATTCTGAACATTCAAGTTTAACCTTGCTTTCTGTGCGTAGGTCGTAGCTGTTACATTGACCGTACAGAAAAGCATTAAAAGTAAGATTGTTCTCATGATTAATAATTTAATTAATCTTTCTCTAGAGAGAGAAATGCATGTAATTGTTTTTTTCATAAATTTGTTTGTTCGTAACTGATTATCAATCTTGTTTCAAAGCCAATTATGAACACCTCCTCAACGATCATGTTACAGCATGATCGTTGTTTTTAATGGGTGTTCAGTCAAATTTTCAGGTTTTTTTATATTCCCATAACACGCTTATTTTAAATAAATAATACTTGGTTTATTACTTCTGAAATCAATTTTATATTGAATGTTTGAGGTTATTTTCATAACCTCAAGAATTTGATCGATTGGTTTATTCTTTAATATGGCTCCCGAATAGCGTAAGTTTTTTAATTTTGGATTTAAGTAGATAATTTCAACATTATACCACCGTTCCATTTTATTGGTTATGGCTTCGAGCTGGACATCATTAAAGGTGAGTATGCCCTTCTTCCAACTGGTATAAAGGTTGATATTAACTTTCGATAGGGATAAAGTGTTTTTTGTTTTGTTATAACAAGCCATAATCCCGGGAGTGAGTTCAGCTAGCTTTTTGTCTTTCAGGTTTTCTATTTCTACTTTACCCGAAATCAACGTGGTGTTTATGTCCAGGGACTTATCATTATATGCGTCCAAATTGAACGCGGTTCCATATACCTTTATTTTTACCGATGAGGTTTTTACAGTAAACGGGTGAAGAGAATCTTTCTTAACATCAAAAAAGGCCTCACCATTGAGTTCTACATTCCGGTTGAGAGGAGTGAATGCGGTTGTATACGATAATGTTGATCCTGAATTCATCAACACCCTGCTACTATCGGGTAGGACTATTTCTGCATTTTGACCCAAGGGAACAATAATGGTGGTTTTAACGCCGTCATTATGGGCAATTGCAACTGATTTTGCCGGAATCATTAGCCAGTTTAAAACTCCCCCCAAACAAAATACGAAAAATAAAACTGCGGCATATCTCAGAAAAGATCTAAAACGTAAACGATTTATCTTCTTCCGGATAGTTATATAGCCATCAGAAAAATCTTCTTCACTTATTATGGAATTACTCCTGCATAATGCATACACATTTTTTAAATCTGCATATTCATTGCGCATGTTCTCATCCCTTTCAAGTAATTCCAAAATCTCATGTTTCTCCTCTTTGGAACAAATTCCAACTACAAGTTTTATGAGTAATTCGTTATCCATATTTACTTTGTTATCTATATAACCCTTGAGAACAGGTAAACCCTATGAAAAAATTAACTTTTATTTAGAAAAAACATTCTTCAACTTTCTTCGCATGTCCTATTTATATCAGCAAGAGACAAATAATGATTGGGAGGTAATCTTTCAAAGCAATTCTAAGATGTTTGAGCGTTTTAGTAATATGGGCCTCTACGGTTTTCTCAGAAATAGTCAGTTTTTCAGCAATTTGCCTATTTTTGAAACTGTCGAAACGACTCATATTGAAAACTTCACGATATAGTGGTGGCAAATTGTTCAATGTTTTTTCTATCACTTGTTCGATTTCATGAAAAGCAATGACCGAAGTGTTTAGTCTCTCAAGTGCAAAAGCATTCACTGTATTTTCATTGAAGGAAAGTTTCTTCTCAGATGAAAATTGATTTATATATTCCTGATGTCGCAAATGTTTTAAGGCTTTGTTTTTTGTAACCGTATAAAGCCAGGCTTTCAGATTAAAGTCTTCAAACAAAATTGCCCTCTTCTCCCAAAGGCTTAGAAAAGTATCCTGCAAAATATTATGTGCTGTTTCTTCATCAGCTATATATTCGCACACAAAATAAAATAACTGCGGATATAAAGTTTTATATATCTGTTCATATGCATTATTATCACCATCCCTTAATCGTAAAATGTTCGTTTTACTTAAAGTGTCAGTGTATATCATAATTAATTTAGTAAAAATATTTTACGAAAATAGTAAAAAATAGTATTTATTTAACAAGTAAAGCGAAAGATATGGAAAAAATAACAAAGTTTGAAGTAATGATTAACGTTTTTTAAAAAATATTTTGAATTGAGTCTTAAAGTAGGTGTTATGTATGAACAACAGAAGTTTTTAAACCTTCAAAAATATTTTCTTTTTATACAAGAAATAAAGAAATAGCCATCCTGTAAGGACAAGGGCAATGGATGAAATAAATGGTCCATATGCTTCCGGAAAGAGATCTTTCAGACCTCCAAACAGGAACTTTGAAGCTTTTCCAAAACCAATGATATTGCTAGCCATGTATATAGTGATTGAGTTCATTCCGATTACTGTAAAGAAGAACGTCCATTTTTTAAAGTTCCAGACATCGATTACCAGATAGAAAAGACTAAAGAGCATGACACTAAGACCTCCTACAAAACAAACAAACGAACTCGACCACAGGTTTTTATTGATCGGGAACAATTCATTCCAAAGCAATCCTATTGACACAAGAGCAATCCCCCCTAAAATCATATACACTACTTTCTTTACCTGACGGTCTTTCAGATAATCTGACATGATAAACTCACCCGTAAACATACCCAATAATGCTGTGGCAATTGCCGGGATTGTATTCATAATCCCTTCCGGGTCATGAATATTTAAATAAAGTCGTCCCGGCATAATTAAACGATCAATATATCCTACCAGACTTCCTTCTTTTGAAAATGGATCGGTTGAGCCCAGATCTGTTGCAGGAAATAAAAGCAACAATGCCCAGTAACTCAAAAGAATGCCCCAAAACCAGACAATCCGGAATTTAAGTTTGGTGTTGATAAAAATCAGTGCCGCAAACATCCAGGCAAGGCCAATATGTCCTAATACACTGCCATATCGCATGTGTGCAAAGTTGAACTTTATAGCATTGTTGTAAATTATACCCAAAAGTACCAGTATCAGTCCCCTTTTGATGATATGGATATAGAGTGATTTCCTGTTCTCAGTCCCATGGTAACGTTTGGCTTTCGAAAAAGGAAATGATACACCTGCAATGAAAAGAAAGAGGGGAAAGATCAGGTCCATGAAATGAAAGCCATCCCAGGCAGCATGATCCAGGTGTTCATTCCACCATTGAAACAGGGGCCAGCCGGTAAGTGCTGCCAAAGCAATAACAATGCCTTCACCTCCCATGATCCAGAACATGTCGAATCCGCGTAAAGCGTCGAGAGAATGTAATCGTTTGATTTCGGGTTGAGTTTTGTTTTCCATTGTGAGTCAGAGTTGTGAAACAGTGAATTAAAAGACTTGTAATTGCAGAATGTATAATCAATTGGTTCTCAAAGTTAGATTTATTTTCCAATTTCAATTGACTGTTACCAATTTATTTCTTCAAAAATATTTTTCCAATCCAAAAAAGCAATTAATGATTTTTTAAAGGCATCTATTTATCTTAAACTACCTTCTCTTCTTTATATAATTTGTACTTTTGCACATAATTTACAAGCTCCCAATTCAATGGTACTTTTCTTCAAAGGCGAATCATCAATCTTTTACGCGGTTGATATCAAACACCCCCTGAATCAAGTAGATGAATCAAAACTATGCTGGCTTTTTGGCGATGCAGAGGCTGTTCATCAACCAATTCTAACCGGATATTTTGTAGGTCCAAGACGTGAAATGATCACGCCCTGGAGTACGAATGCAGTTGAAATTACCCAGAATATGGGAATCAGTGGCATCATCCGGATTGAAGAACTGACGCAGGTTGAGACCAACGAAGTCCGTTATGATCACATGCTTCAACGGCTCTATACCAATCCAGGTCAGGAGATTTTTGTCATCAACAAACAACCAGATCCGATCATTAACATTAAGGATATTGCAACCTATAGTCAAAAAGAAGGCCTTGCCCTCAGTGAAGATGAAATCACCTACCTTGAAGGTGTTGCCGTAAAGTTAGGACGCCCTTTGACCGATAGTGAATTGTTTGGATTCTCGCAAGTCAACTCAGAACATTGCCGCCACAAGATTTTTAATGGCACATTTATCATCGATGGTGAAACAAAGCCACAGACACTTTTTCAAC
>Ga0209429_10000895_pt1 | contig 19279 bp, 23 predicted proteins | sample BarGraNGADG00212_3_FD_184493 | JGI IMG/M metagenome (GOLD analysis project Ga0209429, IMG submission 184493) | Arctic peat soil microbial communities from Barrow, Alaska - Barrow Graham LP Ref core NGADG0004-212 (SPAdes) (version 2) | ecosystem: Environmental > Terrestrial > Soil > Wetlands >...
TCGGCGACCTCTCGCCTGAGCAGAGCGTTCTGCGCCGAGAGCTCCAGGAGCACAGCGACGACCGTCTCACGTCCCTGCTCATAGACCGCCTCAGCCTCGGCGCGTTCCATGCCCAAGGGCTTCGCGGCGCGCGGGTGAGGGCCTGCCTATGCCCCCCCGGCGGTCTCCTCCTCGGCGCCTTTGGGTAGACCAACTGAACGCTTACAATTTCCCGCCCAGCCCCAGGTCGTGCACACCTGTGCGTCGGCGGGCCCTGGCGGAGGCGTCCGAGCATGTGACTAGAATAGGGACGCCGTGGACGCCCTCGAAGCCTACCTGGTCGAGCTTTCCGCCAACCGACTCGCCGGGGCGGTCCCTGAGACCTCGGGTTATGGCCCTCTCGGTACCCTCCTGAACGAGGTCGGGCGCCACCTGAAGCCCAAAGTGCACTGCGTCATCAATCCATCCAACCGCGGCGCCAGCATCCCCGCCCCGTCCCCGCCCGCGTCTGGGCCCACACGGTCGGCGGCTACCAGGTGATGAAGAAGTGGCTGAGCTACCGGGAGCGCCCGTTGTTGGGACGGGACTTCCAGCCAGAGGAGGCGCGCTACGTGACCGAAATGGCGCGGCGCATCGCCGCGATCGTGCTGGTGCAGCCCGCGCTCGATGCGAACTGCTAGCGGGTGACGGCGGACAGCTATGCATGGCTTGGTGGATCAGCCTGAAGCAAGGGCAGACGCTGGTGAGATTGACGTCGCCATGCGAAGAGCCCATGGACGAGATGGTGGCGCGGTCCGGGCGAGACACCCCCCGCAGATCTTCATCGACAGCGAGGCGACTAGAGGCTGGGACGAGTAGGTGCGCCTCAAGGCCGGAGGTCAGCTCGATCGGCTAGGCAGACGGAGCACGGCAAGCCCGAGCGCAGATTCGCGCCTGTCTCAAGGGACGAGTCGTATGACGTGCTCTATCTGCCATGTGAAGAGGGGGATGTTCACGACCAGCCTGTCGGCGGCGCTTCCTGCAGAAGGGGGGCTGCTGGTGAGCGTTGCCACATCGTGGAAGAAACGTCGATAGCGCAGGCTGATTCCGAGGTGATCCGCCGGACCCTCGCCACCCCAGTGGAAAGCCACCAGGTCGCCGCCGCGCGCCTCATTCCATGCAACCGACGCGAAGTGCTCGCTGGCGCCACTTCGGGCAAACTCGATCCAGTTCGGGACGGACCAGAGCGAGACCGGCCAAGGCCCGGAGTAGCCGGCACGGGTGACGACGAACCAGCAGAAGGCCGTCGGGAGCGATTCATGGTCCGAGAATCCACCCGCGGCCAATTGCCGTCGAACTGAACCTCCCCACTGCGACTGGCTCGGCCAAGACCGCCCGTTCGCCGCCGCGGACCCGACGCCAGAGGAACCGGCCCCGCGGTAGGGCCAGTTCGGGTTTGCCGACAGCGCCGGACCAGATCGTGCCTGCTGCCCGGCCCACGCGTACGATTGCGCGTTCCCGCTAGTGGTCAGCTCAGCCCGAGCGATGCGCACGACGCGTTGATTGAACGGCGTATCGGGCGACAAGGCCTCTATCGTGGGCCCGTCCAGGGCTCCTGTCGGCTCGATGCCGGCGTCTGTCTGCACGCGCTTGAGCAACTCCCGGTCCGCCTCGCCGAGACGCGGGACGCCACCGCGGAAGCCCGCGGGCACGGGCATTCGATGAAGCTGGGCATAGCGTCGCAGGTCTCGCTTGAGTCTGATCGCGCGCAGTGTGTTCATGGCCGGTCTGCTAGATAAGTACCCGCCGCGCAGTCAAAGGACGCGGCTTTGTGGGCCCTGACCTGCTACTGAGCATCCTGCGCCTCGTCGGACACCGCGATCTGCACTCCTCCGACGCGCATTCTTGCAAGGTCCTGCTGGAGCACTTCGAGGAGGGTCAGCCGAGCCTGGCTGTCTCCTTTCGCCATGACGTGGCCGTACTTGGCCTCGGCCCAGCGGCGAACCTCTGGCCGCAGAGTGAGCCGGAGCCTCCTCTCGAGCTCCACCCACAACTCATCGAACGTCAGCGGGACTTCGTTGGTGTCCACTGTCAGGGTCCCTCCTCTCTGGCCCACCGCTCGTCCGTCACCCGCGCCTCCGGTGTCCCAATCATATGGGGCGTGAGCGCCGGCACAAGTAGTGGTCCAAGACCGCCTTGCCTGTCGGCAGAGGGACGCTGCCAAGGGTTCGCCGCAAGGCTTGAGCCGTCTGCCGGTGATTGTCGGCTATTCAGGGGACACGAAGTCAGGACGAACGGGCGACAGGGATTCGTCACGTTCATCCTCCGGCGCCAACGTGTGCGTCACTGCTCTCACGAGGACGACTCGACAGGAGAGTGTCGTGGCCATCGGCCACGCTCGGTGCCCGCTCTCCGAACCTTTCGTAGTAGACCAGGGATTCCAAGGGAAGGCGCGGTCGGGCCCGGGGGCTTTCGTCAGGGTAGCCGACCGTCAGGAGGCCAGCGTTGTAATAGCCGTCGGGGACTCCGAGGACTCGCAACACGCTGTCGTCCTGGCACAGCTTGACCCAGCAGCAACCCAAGCCGAGTCCGTGCGCGGCCAGCATGATGTGTGTCGCAGCGATTGCGCTGTTGAGCGCCGCATCGACCTTGAGCTCGGCCAGCGTCCAGCCGTCGAGCACATGGTCGGCGAGGTCTTTCACGTCCGTGCCAAAAGCCCCCGCTATCACCAACTCTGCCGTCCGCGCAGGCACGGCATCCCTCGCGTCAATCACGCCGAGAACGGCAATAAGTAGCGGTGCCGTTCGGACTATCTCTTGCCGGTAGGCAGCCTCGTAGAGCTCGTTCTTGAGCGCCGAATCGGTGACGACAATGAATCGCCAAGGCTGCGAGTTCCCCCGAGAAGGGGCCAGGCGCCCGGCCTCCAACAACCGCTCCACTAGCTCATCTGGTACAGGTTTCGTGACGTACCTACGAATGCTGCGACGTCTTGCCAGGAACTGGATCACTTCTTCCATCGTGAGCGCCTCCGGTCCTCGGAGTCTTTCCTGAGATTGATAACGATGCTCAACCCTGCGGCAACCTCTGCCGTCACGACCACCGCCCAGGCAATGCGGAAGCCGACGATCCATAGCAGGCTTGCGCTAACCACGACGACGAGGATGTCCTCAACAATGGCGTGTGCCATGCTGAGGAAGAAGCTCATCGGGAAGACTGGGCGGCGCCGAATCCCGTAGCGGCGGGCGTCCCGTACAATCACGCACGGGCGGAAGCTATGCCGAAGGTGAAACCAATGAGAGTCGGTGCCGCCGTCTCCTCGGCGAGGCCCAGCCTGATCGTGAGTCGAGACCAACATCGCAGCAACTAGTGCCATTAGCCCGCTCCAATCTAGGCCGCGTCCACGAACCTGGACACAGCACCCGCCTCGACTAAAACCAGGGAGGGACAATGAAATGGGTCTGGACATACGGACCGGGGAACAGAATCCTCTGCTGCCCCCCTTGAACCTGGAAGAAGAGGTGGGGCATGCCGGACGCCGGGTCAGATGTCTCAACAGGGTAGCTTGGAACGACCCGGTCACGAGTGAAGTGGCAGACCCCGGTCGTACCCCGCACCCACAGGCCCTTGAGCAGGTCGCAAACCTTCCGGCGATCCTCAGGCCCACCTGCCAGGGCGACCGCCGTTAGGTACAGGTTCGTCTCATCGTAGAGAAGTCCGCCTATGCTGGCGCCCGGAGCGACTCCCCACCTACGTTCGTACGTCGATTGGTATAGGTCGCCCAGAGGTCCTGGAAGTACGCCGCCGACCGTCGACGTAATGGTCCCTTCTGCCTCCGCTCCAAGTGAGCTCACGTACTCCTGCAGGGTGGGAGCGTACGGTCCGTAGACGAGAGCTCGCACGGGGTTCTCGAGGAATGCTTTGACGAACGTGACATTGTCCTCCAGAACGATGTCGGACAGGAAGATTACGTCTGGCTGCTCCTTCCTGATCCGACTCAGTATGGGATCCCAGGCGCGGCAAGGAGCCTCGACGTCCTCGAAGACGCATACGGTCCAGCCTACCTTCTTCATAACCTGGTCCAGCTTAGAGGCAATGGTCTCCGAGTAGGGATCGGACCCGGAGATGATGGCGATTCTCTTTCGCTGCGGTTGAAAAGCCTTCGTGCGATCGAGAAACCTCAGGAAATGGACAAAACCGTATGCGTAAAGCTTCTCGGAGGGATCACATTGGAAGCACATCCAGTGCCGGTCCGGGTCCTTGCTGTAGATACCCTGGTTGACCGAACTGGTATTGGAGTGGATGTACGGCGTGCTGCTCTCTGCGACGAGATCATGTTCCGCGCCGGTGAAAAGCAGGTAGCCGTTCACGATCGCGTCTGCCCGGTGGTCGTGAATAAGGGATCTGAACGCAGGCACCATTCGGCTCGGCGTCATGTCTGTGACGTCGAGGAAGACATGCTCAATCGGTCGCCCTTGGATGCCACCGCGCGCATTCCACTCTTCGACCGCCAAGGTGATAGCCCGCAGCTGCTCCAGTCCGTCTGGCGCGGCGAAGCCGGTCAAAGGGAGGGTCGATCCAATGCGTATGGGCCGATCGACGTGCGGAACATTCCGTTGAACATGGTCGATCTGAGTACACGAGCTTGCCACCTGCTCACGCAGGCGGTCTTGCTCAAGCCGATAGTAAACAAATCGGCCCTGTCGACAGCTAGACACGAAGCCCAAGTACCGGAGAATGCGGAGATGGTGCGACACGGCGGGCGCGCTCATGCCGACGGCCGACGACAGGTCGCTGACACAGAGCTCTCCTGCCGCTTCGAGCGCGAGGATGACGAGAACCCGACTGGGGTCGCCAAGGACCCTGAACAGACCAGCGGCCACACCAGCTAGGTCGCGCGAGAAGGCGGCGTCAGCAAGGAAGGCGGCCGACCGCGACTCGAGTGGTGCCTTCGTCTGCTCCGTTGCCTTGCCATTCATGCGCCACCGGCCCTCGTACCTTTGCCTAATGCACACACTCCTGCGAGGGCAATGAGTCCCAAGAGCTTGATCCTGAGACGCGTGCCCAATCGAGAGCTTGCTCGGACCTGCTCCTCGACACAGGAGAGGCCGTTGCGCGATGGAGGGCAAGGTCTCGCTCTCGCAACTGCCTGAGTCATCCGACGCTTCTCCTCAGCGGTGAGCGGCCCTCAGCAGCCCGGACTGGCTCCCGCCCGGGCCGAGTGCTGACCGCTGCCGCGGCCCGTTGTCGGCGGGCCTCGGAACGTAGGCTGCCTCGCTGTTGCCGGCATCATCCCCTCGCCCTCTGGCTGGGCATTCATCGGTTAGTCTGTCTCATGCCCGCGCCCCTTGTCCAGTGGTGATTCACCGATTCAACGACTGCTTAATTGCCTAGTTGTTTATGTATTACACAGTACTTCTTAGATAATTGACTTCCTCGCGGAAGCCTGTATGGTGATACCAACCCTCGCGCTCTTCACTGCTGCCGATGCAGATCACGCTCAGGAGGTGATGCTCAACCGTCGTGGTCGATGCGTTGCGTTGGGGTCAGTCGGTTGTCAAAGTGAAAGGTCAGAGACGATGGGCGGACAGGTTGAGAACTTGGTAGGAAAAGTGCCGACGGAGGTCGCGATAAACATCCGTACTGATGCCTTCATTCGCGACAACGACATCAACGGCATCAAGCGCTTCTGCACGCCGGAAGTCATCGCCGAGCACAAAGCAAATCCAATCGGGTTCCACTCCGAGCAGCTGGAGCGTGTCCTCTTCTGGATGCGCAAGAACGCACTCGCCATGACGAACAAGTACGTCATCGTCTGCACAAAGCCCCACAAAGAGTGGTGCCTTGGCAAAGTGTCCGGCATTCGTGGCGTGCCCCCAGAGGTGCTGAAGGACCAGTGCTTCAGTTCGCGCCTCGAGGCGGAGCATGGCGTCTTTCTCGCGCGACTCAAGGACTGCGGCCTCGTCTGAGTCTCCCGCGCAATTGGACGCAGAGGCCACGACGACAGCCCGCAAAGGAGAGTAGCGACATGACTACACTAGGCTACACAGACAGGGTCAGCGTCTTCCCGGGGGACACACTCAAGGTGATGGTGAGCAGCGACGGTGCCGCGAAGTACCGTGCCGACCTTGTCAAGCTGATTCACGGAGATACGAACCCCGACGGACCCGGTTTCAAGGAGAAGGAGATCAAGTCGCTGGGCGAGTATCCGGCGAAACACAAGAACGTCCACAGTGGCTCCTACGTCGTCGTCCCTGACGACGAAAGGCTGCAGCTGGCAGACAAGTTCGCCGTGCAGGCCTACATCTGCCCGACCACACCTGCGTTGGCAGCCAAGGGAGAGCTCAAGTGGTGTAGCGGTACGGGTTGGTGTCACTTTGCTGACGGTGTGTCCAAGGGTCCGCAAGGTGTCCTTACGAAATGGGACGGCCGAAACAACACCGGCTGGGCCTTGGTCACGGATGAGAGTGGCTCGGCGGCTCTGTGGCTGGGTGACGGCAAGGGGAAGGTCGAGAAGGTCAGCGCGGGTGCCGCGATGGTTGCCGGCACCTGGTACTTCGTGAGTGCCGTCTATGACGGCGGCAAGGTGCGTGTCGAGCAGACGCCGGTCATCACCCTCGCCAACGGTCGCTGCGCAGACCCGTACCCGATTGTCGATCAGACGAGCGCGACAGTCGAGAAGAAGGTCGGCGTGAAGCCGTCAGGTGCGCCCGGCATCCCGCTGCTGATGGCGGGCTGGTACAACGGCGTCGAGAACGGCAAGGTCGTGACCGACGGCAAGTACAACGGCAAGATCGACAGTCCTCGCGTCACCAGGCGCGCGCTTGCTCAGAGCGAGATGGATGCGCCACGAGGTGCGGAAGTCATCGCCGCATGGGATTTCGAGGCCACCTGTGTGCCGTCGGGTCCCAAGAAGGGCTTCTGGTCGCAGAAGGTCGTCGACAACTCGGCCAACGGCCTGCATGGCAAGCTGGTCAACCAGCCGCTGCTCGGGGTCACAGGCTACAACTGGACCTCCGAATACGTGTGCTACCTGCAGGTTTCTGAACAGTACGGGGCCATCCACTTCCATGACGACGACCTGCACGACTGCGGTTGGGAAGTCGACTTCGAGTTCGCCGTGCCGGACGATCTGCACAGTGCCCTCTACGCCGTACGGCTGAAGGCCGGCGCGGAAGAGGACTGGATCCCCTTCTACGTGCGTGCCAAGCGCGGTCAAGAGGCCAAGATCGCTTTCCTCGCGCCGACCGCCTCCTACATGGCCTACACGAACGACCACCTCACCACCAACGCGGCTCTTGCCGAGCTCTTTATCGCGCGTACACCAGTCGTGGGGGAGAGCGACCTCTTCCTGGCGGAACACCGCGAGTACGGTCTCTCGACCTACGACGTCCACGCGGACGGCAGCGGCGCCAACTACTCATCACGCCTGCGGCCACAGGTGAACATGCGGCCGAAGTACCGGCACTGGCTGTCACCGTCACTGTGGCAGTTCAACGCCGACCTGCACCTCATCGACTGGCTCACTGAGATGGGCTATGACTTCGATGTGGTGACCGACGAGGAACTCAACTACGAGGGTGTCGACGCCATCAAGCCCTACAACGTGATCCTCACCGGCACGCACAATGAGTACTACTCCCGGCAGATGATGGATGCCACGTACGAGTACGAGAACCAGGGTGGGCGCCTGATGTACATGGGCGCCAACGGGTACTACTGGGTCATTAGCTACAACCCCGAAGACCCCAACATCATCGAGACGCGCAAGGGCGACGGCTCAAACGGCTGGAAATGCCAGCCCGGCGAGCGTTTCTCCAGCTTCTGCGGTGAGTACGGGACGCTGTGGCGGCATCGAAGCCTTGCCCCGCAGAAGCTCACTGGCACCGGATTCGTCGCGGAAGGGTTCGACATCTCCTCCTACTACCGGCGCAATCCTGACAGCTACGATCCCAGGGCGGCGTGGATGTTCGATGGGATCGAGGATGAGATCCTCGGTGACTTCGGATTGGTTGGTGACGGCGCCGCTGGCCTCGAGCTCGATATTTGGGCCAATGATCTCGGATCACCGCCGCACGGAATGGTGGTGGCCTCCTCTGAGAACCACACCGAGATCTACCTCGAAGTGCTTGAAGAGCTGTTCTTCAACGTTCCCGGAGCCGGTGGTCCGGACAACATCAGGGTTCGCGCCGACATCGTCTACTACACGACGCCCAACGGGGGAGCCGTGTTCTCGACGAGCTCTATCGCGTTCTGCGGGAGCCTTTCGCACAACAACTACAAGAACAACTGCTCGCGCCTGATCAAGAACGTGGTCGACTGCTTTGCCTCCGACGAGGCGGCCCCGGCCGCACTCGAGGCTTGAGGGGAACGGGTCGCATGTGCACCAACAGAGGCAAGTCGCTGGCTGACATGCTGCAGATGATGAACGGCTTCAAGCCTGGGATGTTGGAGGGCAAGTACGTGATCGTCTGCACGAGGCCGGGACAGGAATGGAAGGTGGGGCAGTTCACCACCTACGACTTGGCACCGGTCCACTATCTAGGTGGCTATGTGTTCACCTCCGTGGAGGCGGCACAGCAGGCCGTCGAGGATCTGAAGGCCGCCGGCTTGAAACCAGGGAGCTCAGAAGAGGGTACATCCGGCAGCGCCGGCATGCGCCCCCGGCCAACGGGGAGGCAGCTTCCCAATACGGTCACCCGCTGCTAGACGCGGGTTTGCGCAGAGAGAGGGGGGCCAGCACCCCTAGGCCCCCCTCTCCTGCTGATTCGTCAGGCGGATAGGACGGCTGTCGGTCGTGCGGTCCACAGGCCGCCGGTACTCGCAGTGGACGCGCACTGCCCCATTTGGGTTTGTTGGAGTTACTCGGAAGGAGACCAGCATGTTCTCAGGTATCTCGCTGCTCTACATCGGCGCCGTGCTGTTCGTCATCGGCATACTGTACCTCGGCAAGGTCGATCCCAAGGGCGCGGCCGTCCTCGCGCTCCTCACCGGCACCCTGGCCTTCATCATCGACGTGTCCACCGGCATCATCAACTACGCCCACGGTGGCCCCGGGGTCGTCTACTTCTTTGCCGGCACCGGGCTGCTCTTCGCCTTCACCTACCTCTACGTGGGTATCGTGAACCTGTTCGGGCTCGATCCGCGGGCCCTCGGTTGGTACTGCCTCTACGTGGTGATCGTGGCCATCCCCGCCGGCGTCATCGAGATGTTCACGGCCAACGACGCCGGACCGTTCAACGGCCTGGGCTTCGCCCACGCCCAGGTCGTCTGGCCGTTTCTCTGGTGGGCCTGGGCGTTCCTGTGGTTCGTGTTCTTCCTGAACCTCGCGCTGGGCAAGCTCAGCAGCAAGTTCGTGGCCTGGTCGACGTTCATCACCGGCGCGCTCACGACCGGCATCCCCGGGTTCCTCATGATCTCGACGCTGTGGAAGTAGGTGACGCGCAGGGGTGGGCCTCTGCGGCCACGCAATGAAATGAACCGAGCACTCAAGGGGGCGCGCGACATGAGCGAGCACCTCAACACTTACGCGGAGGGCTGGACGAAAGGGGAAGCGGAAACCATCTTGCGGGCCGCTGCTAGCGACTACGTGTTCGACGACCCCAACGCCGGTCTCATCTCCAAGGAGCAGTTTGCCTCCTACTTCGAAGGGATGAGGCAGACCGTGGATGGCCTACGCGGCGGCGCCGCGCATGCGACGTTCATGAACCTGACCGAGGTAGTCACCTCGGAGACTGACGGGGAGTTGACGGCCTGGTGCTGGTGGGCCATTCCGGGAACGCAGATTGAGGGCGCCGGCCTCATCAAGGTCGGGCCTGATGGAGTGCACTCGGAGAAGATCACCTACTACACGCGCCTGTCCTCCGTGTCGTAGTCCAGTTGGCTTCGTGCATGGGCGGCTCGGGGTGAGAGCAGCAACAGGAGCAGAAAGGAGCGTCAAGTGAGCTTCCAAGCGTATCGACGAGACCGTCGTCCGGCTGGCCGCATGGACATCACGCACGCGCAGCCCCTCGAAACCGGGCCCGACGGGTTACCGCTCCAGCCCGTTTCGCGTCTATCGGCGGACGAGGCTGAGGCCGAGGCGAAGCAGTTCCTCCAGGAGCCTGCTACGTTCAGCCTAGAACGGGTCAGGGGTCGTGAGCCGTACACACACTATCTGCGGGTATTAAGCGCACCACCCCACGTGTGCCGTGACTACCTCGTGCAGGTGGAGCAAGAGCAGTCGCAGGTGGGTCGAGCCTAGTGACACACACAATTGCCAGACGGCCGGGGCAAGTGTTCTTCACGCCCGACTCGCCGATTGAACGCATGGTCGGTGCGAGTTCGAGAGCTTTCGCGCCCGCGCTCCCCATGGAGCGCACGGTCGTCTGGGACGCCCAATGGCGAACAGGACTGCAAGCATGTTGAACCAAAGATTCCCTGCCGGTCGCGGCCCGGTGAGATTCGGGAGTCCTGTGGACCACGAGCCTGCCGGCGGCGAGCGGTGCCGCCGGCGGTCACTGGGAGAGACATCTAGAGTGAATCAGGCACGTGAACATGAGATGAAGAGTTCGATCGGCACGGCCGGCGAGGCGAGGCGCCCCCGCCATGCCCACAACCTGTGTCGCGAAGACGCACCGCCCCTGTGCTGCTCGCGGCTCATGGCGGACCGGGTCGCGCTCAATGCCCGATCCGCCGGCGTCACCTGTCCGGCGGGGCGCTCGATAGCGCCCCGCCGGACACCTCCACCACGGCTGGGCACCTTCGGCGGCGCTCGGCCTGCCACCTCACGTGGACACCTGCTCAGGAGAAGGCCGATACCAGGCTCTGGGGTGTCGCGTAGAGCCGTCGCATCTGCAGAGGTGTGGGCATGGCGGCGGTCTCGGGCGGACTCCGTGAGTCGGTCGGGCGAGTGGGCGTCGCCCGTTGGTTCATGGCAGCGCAAAGGCGAGCCCGAAGCACGCGTCCGCCCAGGCGACCCGGCGGTTCACGCGGCGTGGGAGGGGATCGATGAGTGAGCCACTGCCCGAGGCAGGATCGCCCACGGCAGCTCAGCCGCTGCGGCTCGTGCAGTGCCCCGCTTGCGGCCACCTTCGCACCCGTGAGCGACGCTGTCGCGTCTGCGAGCCTGACGATCCGCGGCTCGCCGCGCTCAGTCCCAAGCAGCGTGGGGCCGGCGGCCGGGCTGCTGATACGGGGCGGTTTCGGCGTCTCCTTCAGCTCATGCGGCCCAGGGGGGTCGCGCAGTGAGCGTCTCGTCTGCAGGCCTGACCGAGATGGCCGCGCGAGGCCGCCGTACTGCGTACCGTCTCGCGCAGCGAGCGCACCACCGTCGTCTTGCGCTATGGGCTCAGGGATGAGGCGTCACGCACCTGCCCGGCCAACGGGACTCCACTTCGGAACGGTCTTCCCAACATGCGGTCAAGGACGTGCAGGACAGGCTCCGATCTCGACGGCTCGGCCCCCCCCGACCAGGTGGCGATGCTCGCTCTGCCGAGTCGCTTCCAGGGACGCGCGCATGACCGCGGGGCCCTCACTGAGACAGCGCACAGCAGGAGGTGGCGACAAGACAAACACTGCGTGTGGAATCGAGACTTTCGACGTGTGAAAGGAGGAGCCACATGGCTGGACCTGGGACCAAAGCCCAGCGCGAGCGCATGTCGGTCTTCGAGGCGTACGAGCGAGCCCGCAAGGGGCCCAAAGTCGATGAGGCGGTCTGGAACTTCGAGATCATCCCGCAGACGGCCACGCGCCTCAAGGAGAAGTACGGGATCAAGATGGACAAGAGTGTCATGGTCCCCACCGATCCCGAGATGATGAAGAAGATCTATCAGGCCGGCCTCGAGATGCTCGTCGAATGCGGCGTGTACTGCATCTCCACCGGGCGCGTCATCAAGTGGACCGAGGAAGAGGTCCTCCTCAACGTCGCCACGGCGCCGAAGGAGTGCGTGATCGGCGAAGGACTGGACGCTCGGCGCATGTTCCCTCGCTCGCACAAGGACACGCGTCCGCCGCTCGTGCAGGGCGGCCCCACGGGTGCGCCCTGCAGCGAAGAGCACTTCTTCGGCATCCACGAGTCCTACGCGAAAGAGGGCATCGTCGACTGCATCGTCGACGGCGTGCTCTCCACGATCAACGGCTATAACCCGGGGCCGGACACCCCCTGGGAGGTCCTCGCCGGGCGCCAGGAGATCATGATGGTGCGCATGGCGGCAGCCAAGTGCGGCCGGTCGGGGATGGGGTTGTAGGGCCCCGAGACCACTCTGAACGCTGCCGCGACGATCTCGATGGATTTCCCGGGCGGCATGCGGACCTCAGACTTCCACGAAGTCTCGCAGCTGAATGAGCTGAAGTGCGACGTAGGTGCGTTGACCTTCACCTCTCATTACAATCTCGCTCGGGACAACGTGATGGTCGAGCAGATGCCGATCTTCGGCGGTTTTGCCGGTGGTCTCGAGGAGACGACCATCGTCGACGTCGCCACGCATCTCAACTCGTTCGTGACGTTCGGCAGCACGTGGCATGAGGACGGTCCGATCCATATGAGGTGGGGCATCACGACGACCAGGGAGGCCCTGGCCATCGCCGGTCACGCCATCATGGCGATCAACTCCGTCTGGCCGAACATCATGAGCGGGAACCAGTACTACACCATCGCCGGCCCGTGCACCGTCATGTGTCTGCTCGAGACCGCCGCGCAGGCGATCACCGACACCTCCAGCGGGCGCGAGCTCATGTCCGGCGTGGCCTCCGCCAAGGGGGTCATCACCGACAAGACCACCGGCCTGGAGGCGCGGTTCATGGGTGAGTGCGCCCACGCCGTCGCCGGCCTACCCACGGAGCAGACCAACGAGATCCTCGACGCTCTCGTGAAGATGTACGAAGGCGACTACAAGACCGCCGACCAAGGCAAGTTCTACTACGAGTGCTACGACACGGAGAAGGTCGTCCCTACGGACGAGTACCTGGAGGTCTACGATAAGGCCTGCACCGCTCTGAAGAGTCTCGGCGTCAACTACAAGCTCTGGTAAGAAAGGTTCTGACAGCGATCACGCCGAGTTCGAGGAGGCTCTAGGGAAATGGCAAATGAGGCGTTCTTCAAAGAGGCGATCGACTCCATCGTAAACCACGACAAGGACGCGGCAGAAGACGTGGCCAAGCGTGCCATCGCTGCCGGTGTCAGTCCGCAGGACATCATGCAGAAGGGCTTCGTCGTGGGCATCCGCAAGGTCGGCGACCAGTTCGACGAGGGCGAGGTCTACCTGCCCGAACTCATGCTGGCGGCGGCCGCCATGGAAGCCGCCATGGAGATCTGCAACGCCGCTCTGCCCGAGGGCGAGAGCGAGACGCGCGGCGTCATCGTCATGGGCACCGTCGAAGGTGACATCCACGACATCGGCAAGGCCATCGTCTGCGCGTATATGCGGGCGAGTGGCTACGAGGTCCACGACCTCGGCCGCGACGTGCCTGTGGAGGCCTTCGTTGACAAGGCCGTGGAGGTCAAGGCCGACATTATCGGGGCCAGCGCACTCCTCACGTCGACCATGCGCAAGCAGGCCGAGATCATCCAGGAGCTCGAAGACCGCGGCATCCGCGGCAAGTACAAGTTCGTGGTCGGCGGGGCCCCGTGCACCCAGGAGTATGCGGACTCCATCGGCGCCGACGCGTACGCGGCCGACGCCAGCGATGGCGTCAGGAAGATCGAGAAGCTCTTGGGTGGCATCTAGACAACTTCCTCGGGGCGGCACCCGCGCAGCGGGTGCCGCCCCGCTGGGGCCGAAGTGTGAGCGAAGAGGGGCCGATGAATGCAGTTCCCTTCTGCGAGCCAAAATGACCGCGCTCCGACAACGAAAGCATCGAAAGGTGGCGAAGGCCACCGCCCAAGCGCGACCTCCGAGCACGGCACTACCAGCGACACGTGCGGACACGAGTCCGAATGCTCGCAGACACGCCGTTTCGCCCGAGCCGCCGTTTCGCGATTCCTGGCTCGAACGCCTTGGCGTAACTGTGCGCCTGCCGCTCTCGACCACCTCCCCCGAGGCTTTTGACGATGTCTTCTGCGAAGGGGTCACGGTAAGGGACGTGCTGCGCGACCTCTGCCAACGCCGGTCGGAGCTACGCACACGCGTTTGGCGCGACGACGGCAGCCTGTGGGTCGGCGTCTACCTGAACGGGGAGGAGGTGCGTGGCCTTGCCGGCCTGGCCACGTCGGTGGCCGACGGTGATGAGGTGCGTCTGATGCCGGCCCTGGCTGGCGAGCCCAGGCCCAGGCGGCTCGTCACCGTGCGCAGGTCTGAGCGTGGTGCTGCCGATGGCAGCGAGCCGCAACGGTTGCGGCGCCGAATCGAAGACCTGCGTGAGGCGAGCGAGGTACTGGTCCAGGCGATGTCGCTGCTCGCAGGAACGGTGGGATTGGGCGAGTGACGCCTCGCGTGGTTCTGGCCGTTCCGCAGTAGGCGAGTGCGGTCAACAAGGCTGGGCATCGCCCATGCATCGGCATCACCTTCGACCAGCAGGTCTCATGGTGGAGAACGTGCTTGCCACGCTTTGAGATGGGAGGACTGGGGAGGACTGGCGATGCAGACGGACTGCGTCAAGTTGCCCACACGCGCGCATGGCGGTTTGCGCCGCAACCTAGTGTCTTCGTCATGCTGATCACGATCGTTGGCTGGGTGCTCTGTTTCTATGGGGGAGTGGAACTGCAGCGTCACGTGCGCGACCCGCTTCGCGCATCCCACATTTTGTTCATGCTCGTCATCTGGGTATTCGCGCCGCTCGTCGTGATCTACGCGTACACAACTGTCACTGTGCACATTGAGCTTGTAGCAGCGTTTGTCGCAGCCATCGCGGCGTCGTGGATCACCCTGTTGGTCGGGATGGCGTGGGGGCGTCTAAGCGGTCGCGAGCGTCGCGAGCGCGCTGTCCTGGCGTTCGCGACCGGCATGGGCAACACCAGCAGCCTCGGATTCCCCTTGGCCGCGATTGCTTTTGGCGGTTCCGGCCTCGCGCTCGCAGCAATCTACGCGGAGTTCCAGTTCCTGATCCCTGTGGACGGGGTGGTCCTCGGTCTGGGACGGCACTACGCCGGGCCGAACTCACGGACCGCGCCTGCCCCGGGCCTGCGCCGCTTGATCAGGAGCTGGCTCCTCAACCCGCCCGTGGCGGCCGGCGCCGTGGCCGTGGGCCTGAGGGTCCTAGGCGTGAACATCAGCGGCCTCGTGGTCCCCATTGGGCCGGTCCTGGGCGTCGCTTTCGGCCTGATCGGCTTCGTGCAGGTCGGGCTCGCAGTGCCGCTCAAGCCCCTCGTCCCCGACCGCGTCCAGATATGGTGCGCGCTCCTCACCATCTTGTTGCGCTGCGGCATGGCACCGCTCATCTTGGTCGTCCTGGGTTGGCTTCTTGGCATCCACATCCCCGCCGTGTTCATGCTGCTGGCGGCGATGCCGGTGGCTTTCAACACACTCGTCGTGTCGGCCGTGTTCGACCTCGACGCCGAACTCGCCTGTCTGCTCGTCGCTATGTCGACGCCTTTGGTGATCGCAGCTGTCGCCGTTTGGCAGATGGCGTGAAGCTCCTTGGCAACGCCTTGCACCCAATACCTTGGTGGCAGCAGTGGAGGGCGCTGCTGCGCTCGAGCGTCGACATGTGGTGATCTTCGCATCTCAAGCCACCGCCTGTGGTTGCTGAGCGCGGTGCCTATGCGGGCTCAAATCGTGGAGAGCCTGATGGGGACGACGCTCTTCGTACCAGCGGATCTACTCTCTGATTGCCGCCCGCGCCTCGACGAAGCCGGCGAAGTTCTGTTGCCAGACGCACTCCTCCTTGAGAGAGCGGAAGAAGCACTCGATCATGCCGTCCTGCTCCGGTGTGTAGGGGGTGATGAACTCCTGCCGCCGGCGGTAGTCGCGGCAGGCGGCGCGGAAGCGACGGGCCGTGAAGATGGGCTCGTTGTCGGACCTGATCGTCGGCTCCGGGCCGTCAGGCCGCAGGGTGCCGAAGCGGTGGAGGCAGGCTTTCTCGAGGGCGGGCTCTGCCTCCCGAGCCCGGCCGCGCAGGCTGAACTCCCAGCCCACAATCTCGCGGTCGTGGCAGTCGATAATCGCCGCCAGGCGACCCCATCCATCCTCGCCGCAGTAGACGTGGGTGAGGTCCATGGCTCAGCGCTCGGTGCTTGCCGCAGCGACGGACTGGCGGGGCAGCACGGTGCGCTGGCGCACGAACCGGAGCTTGGCCTTCAGCAGCCTGTAGAGGGATTTCAGGTTCGCGCGCAAGCCGTTTCCGAACGTGAGCAGCGCCCAGAGCTTGCGGTAGCCGAAGGTCGGGTGCTTCGCGCTCAGCGCCCCGATGCGCACGACCAGGGCGGCCTCCAGGCGGCGCCGCAGGCGCTTCTCAGCGGTGCCTGTCCGCAGGCTCGAGCGCGGCACCTCGAGCGCAAGGCGTCCTAGCGTGAGAAGTGAAACGCCTAACAACGAGCGCCGGGGGCGTGGGCGGCCGCAGACGGCGGAGCGGATGGAGCGCGAACGCCGTCTAAGGCCGGTCGCCGGACCGGTCCTACTCTGGGCTCTCGGTGTCGGCTGCGTCATCTCAGGCAGCTATTACGGCTGGAACTTCGGGCTTGCAGCCACCGGTTACTGGGGCTTCCTGGCCGCGCTCGGCTTCGCTGCCGTGCTCTACGCCGCCTTGTCCGCGGCCATGGCCGAACTGGTATCGGCAATCCCGCACACAGGTGGTCCATACGCTTTCGCGAGTCTGGCGCTCGGCCGGACGGCGGGCTTCGTCACCGGCATCGGGGTGGTCATGGAGTACGTGATCGGGTCGGCGGCGGTGGCCTGCGCCATCGGTGCCTATGTCAACGTGCTCCTTCCGGCTGTTCCTCTCATCATCAGTGCGACTGTCGTCTACGCGGTCTTCATCGCGATCCACCTTCGCGGCGCAGGAACGTCGCTCAAGTTGGAGGTTGTGTTCACTGCCATAGCCAGCGGCGTGCTCGTCATCTTCTACGCCGTTGGCATTCCGAACATGACCATGGCGAACCTGAATGAGGTGGGCGGGGGCGCCATGTTCCCCAACGGTTTTGGTGGCTTCTGGTCGGCCCTGCCCTTGGCGGCGTGGTTCTTCCTGGGCATAGAAGGCCTTCCCATGGCCGCTGAAGAGGCGCACAACCCGACGCGGGACGTTCCCCGCGCACTTCTGCTCTCGTTCCTGACGCTACTAGCGATGGGAGTCTTCACTCTCACCGTGGCCACGGGTCTGGGAGGCGCGCACGAAGTGGGGCAGGCCGCTGCCCCTCTGCCTACCGCCGCACGAGCAGGTCTTGGCGAAGATAGCCTGATGGTGGGCGTTCTCTCCATCTTCGGGCTGTCTGGGCTCCTGGCCTCCTTCAACAGTGTCGTGTTCGCCTATTCGCGGCAGGTCTTCGCCCTGTCGCGAACTGGCTACCTGCCACGCTTCCTGTGCCGTGTCAACAGGAGAGGCTCACCCACCTTCGCACTCACTATCCCCGCGATTGTGGGCCTGAGCTTGGTCGGTATCGGAGCCAACACACCAGGGGCCGGCATCCCGGTCTTAGTCTCCATGAGCGTGGTCGGAGCAGCGGTCTCGTACGTCATGACGATGCTCGCAGCGATTAGGCTCCGTCGCACTCGGCCGGACCTCGTGCGTCCGTTCAAAGTGCCGGGCGGGCAGGCTACTGCCTTTGCCGGCCTGATGCTGGCAGCTTTCCTGCTTCCAGCGACGGTGCAGCACTTCCCTATCGCCGTGTTGCTGGCTGCACTCGTCTTCGTCGGTCTCCTTGCCTACTACGTGCTCTACAGCCGACGCCGTCTGCTGAGCCGTTCCATCGAGGAGGAGCTCGAGGTCCTCAGGGAATCCGGCGAGGAGCTGACGGGGCTCTGAGCTCTCAGACCGAAGGGGAGTCGGCAAGAACCAGGGGAGCGAGGGGCTGTGTTTCGATGTACGGAGCCGGACGAACGATTCTCTGTGGGCCGCCCTGAACTTGGGAGGAGAGATGAGGCATGCCGGAAGCTGAATCGCCAGTCTGGGTAGGGAAGCTCGGTGCGACGTTCTCTCGCGTGCAATGGCCGACCCCTGCGTTTCTCTCAGTTAGTGGCTCTTGACCGCGTCACACACTCCTCGGTGGTCTTCAGGGCCCCCGGCGATTGAGGTAGCGATGAGGTAGATGTTGACGTCGTCGTAGAGCAGACCGCCGATGCTGGTGCCCGGCGCACCGCCCAGCGCTGCTCGTGCGCCGATCTGCAATGATCGCCGAGTTCTCCAGGCAGGACGCCGCCTACTGTCGAAGTGATCGTGCCCTCCGCGTCTGCGCCCAGTGCTTCAACGTACTCCCCCAGCGTCGGTGAGCACTGTCCATGGACGAGCGCTCGCAGGGGGTGCTCGAGGATTCGCCCTGCAAAGGTGGTGTTGTCCTCGAGGACGATGTCGGACAAGAACACGATGTCCGGCTGCGCTCGCAGTATCATCGTCGAGACGGTGTCCCAAGGCGCGCAGGGAGACTCAGCCTTCTCGCAGAGATACGCCCTGACCGACCCTTGTCACGCTGCCCGCCAACGAGCCTGCCGCGCCCCGCCGGCGCGGGAGGACACCACTGCCTCACTGAAGCGCGAGGGCGGCCTTTGAGCTTCGCGCTGGAACGAGCAGGGTCTGTTCGGGCTCGGTAGCGAAGCTGAAGGACGCACGCCTTCGCAAGTCGACAGCGACACGCCAACTGGACGAGCATCAGCGCCGGGGCGCTGTCCTGCTGGGCCTTTCGAGTGGATGGGACGCGCTGGTGCTGAGCTTCACAATGCCGGTCTGCAGCGCTGCTCACAGGACGACGCGAGAAGGTCGGGTTTCCTCAAGCGGGCAGTCTGGGCGCCCTCGTGAAGACACCGCACTCCGGCGATCATAGCCGGTTCACTGCCGACATTCTGCCGACAAGACGCCTCACCACGGCGCAACACGGCTGAGCCCGGCCCAGCATCGAGGCCGCGCAGAATCTGTAAGCGTTCAGTTCGTCCGCTGCCGTGCTCAGGTGAGCAGCGGCGTGGGGTCGCCGCGCGCTTTGGCAGTGAGCACGTCGGCGAGGTAGGCAAAGAGGGAGCGGCGCTGCAGCCGGCAGGTCTGGGAGACGGAGAGCAGCCGTTCGATCGTGCGCTCGCCCTCCTCGGATTGGCTGCCGAGCGAGAGCTTGCGGTAGATGACGGCGCCGCGCAGGCCGCGCTCGGCGTAGTTGTTGGTCGGCTCGACGCCGGGGACGCTGGCGAAGGTCCACAGCGCCGGCCAGCGCTTGAGCAGGTTCTTGGCGAAGGGGCGGTGGTACCTCGTCTTCGTGCTCTTACGCGCCGCC
>Ga0209429_10000896_pt1 | contig 19276 bp, 12 predicted proteins | sample BarGraNGADG00212_3_FD_184493 | JGI IMG/M metagenome (GOLD analysis project Ga0209429, IMG submission 184493) | Arctic peat soil microbial communities from Barrow, Alaska - Barrow Graham LP Ref core NGADG0004-212 (SPAdes) (version 2) | ecosystem: Environmental > Terrestrial > Soil > Wetlands >...
TGCAATACCGGCTATGAACCCTGTTTTTCCAATGATAATCCAAATAACACTGCCAAGGGCTGCTCCTATGATTGCGCCAAGGATGCCCATTAACAGATTGCTTTTAGGCGTAGTGTTATCTATATTCAGGTCCGAATTTGTTTTTATGAAAAACCCGGTTTCAAACCCGTATTTTATATCAGGCAAATAGCTCTTGATCTTATCTGCAATCTGAACTGCAAGACTATCACCCTTTTCATCAGAGGGAATCATGGCGATAATATGTTTTTCACTATCTCCGGTAACCGCTATTATCACCTGTTTTCTGGCAAGTACTGTATTGGGAGTGCAGCCATAAACATGAACAATTTCATTAATTGGAATAATATCCAGACTAGTTGCTTTACTAATTACATAGTTTGCTGTGATGTACAGGTTTTGTTTGTCATAACTGGTCGTGGATGGTTCTTTAAGTTGCTGATCAATATTCAATAGATCACTGTCTGAGAATGTATCCAATGTATCCTGGTGTTGCTTTCTATATTTTTTCTGAGGAATAATCGTTTTTGCATATACAAATATTAAGGCGGCAGTCAAAACAACACACACTGCTAATGTTGAATAATTTGCTTCTGGTACTTTTGTGGTATTCAGATATAACGTTCCAATCATTTCGGAATAATTGGTGGTATCAACAACATTTTTGCCATAAAAAACATTAAGTGCTTCTACTGCAGCTTCCCCTAATTTATCATCAATCTTTTGAGGCACGCCTTTCATAGTAACAGCGGCAGGTGCAGGTGCAGTTAAAACTGACGAATCGCTGTAGGTATAATCTATTAAATCTTGATACTGTTCCATCTCATCTGCGCTGATTGCCACAATATAGGGATAATATTTTGCATCAATTGCAATGCAGTAATTGATCGTGTCATCACTGTTCGACCAGACATATTGATATAACCAGAACAATTTTTAAAATCGGCCTCCCCGGCTCTTTCATTAATTTCTTCATTGTCACGGAATACTCATATTCCATCTACTTATCCCCCCGGTTATATTCCTATATTTCAAATTGAAGTATACTGTTTATGCGACTATATGTAAACTGAATAGAATCACCATTTTATTGTCCGTTTATGAGACCGCCAGTACTCCGAGGAATACCGCCATCACAGACGCATCAATAATCAGCGGAGCCATACCGTCCCGATAACCGGCTGTTCCTTCCAGGCGGTAATAGAGTACATAGCAGATCATACCGGCGACGAAGGCAATTCCTAGAAGGGTCAGAAGCAACACCGTCCGTCCCAACCCGAAACGCCCTGTGCCATAAAGAACAACGACCGCGCACAGCTCCAATACTGCCCAGATATGTACAATTATCAGTTCCGATGTCATCGGCCGGCGGTATACAGCGGTCGTAACCAGAATCATAACGACAAACAACACGGTTCCACTCAGCAAAATGAGCCACACAGGCACACTCTTTGCATCTTTGGAAAGAATGTTGATACCACCGGACAGCAGCACAATCGCGGCAATTCCTGTTATAAAAGCCGCGGTGATGTAGATCACGCCGGCCGATCCGCCGGCGGTCTTTCCGGATGCATCGGGCCGAAAGCAAACAACCCACCAGACAAGGTAAAATAAGCTGCAAATCAAAAGCAGCAGATTGCCGGCAAATATCTGCCAGACCGGGGCGGTGAAGTTATGGAAACATGTCATGGCTGCCACCATTCCCTTCTCGTTTTTACACCAAACATTGACTTTACCCTTGCATTGCAATCCATTTATAACGTCAGAATAATACTGTATTGCAAATTTTGCTACCCTGCTGCCGATTGTACTTACCGGATGAGACAAACTGCAAAGTGCATATATTTGTTTGTTGCCTCGTTTGTTGTTATAATTTAATTAAATTTTATGTTTCTTCATACAATAAAAAGGAGGGCACATAGTGCCGCAATTCTTATATTATACATTTTTCACTAATACGGTTTTGGACTATCTCACTTTTTTATTATCCGTAATTCTCAGCTGTTTGGTTATTAAAACTGCAGAGCTTTTTTTGCTGAGACGCATTTATGTCTGGGCTCATAAAACCCCGGACAGCATTAATGACCTTCTACTGCGCGGCATCAAGAAATACCTGCTGCCAATTCTATATATCACTGCCGTCTTTTTATGCACCAAAATCTTATACCTAAATCCTTCATTCGTAAAATTGCTAAATACAGTCGTGTTATTCATTCTGCTGATAATAGGATCAATATTTGCATCTTCTGTTGTCGTGTTTGCGTTAAACAAGCATTGGAAAAACAAAGAAACTTCCCAGAGTAATTATCTTGCGATTAACCTGATAACCGGAATAATAAAAGTCCTGATCTGGGTGGTTGCACTCATTTTGTTTCTTGATAATATCGGTATAAAAATCACAGCACTTATCACAGGACTCGGGATCAGCGGTATAGCGATTGCCTTTGCGGCGCAGTCGATCCTCTCGGATTTTTTCTGTTATTTCTCTATAGTCTTTGACCATCCATTTGAGATCGGCGACTTTCTTATCGTAGGGGAACAGATGGGAACTGTCGAACATATTGGAATGAAAACCACACGCCTGCGTGCCTTAGGCGGTGAGCAGCTTATTTTTTCCAATACGGATTTGACAAGTTCCCGTATAAATAACTATAAGACCCTGGAACAAAGAAGAGTATTGTTTACACTTGGAGTTCCCTATAATACCAGTGGTGAAAAGCTAAGGGTAATCCCCGGATTAATAAAAGACATTGTTGAAGGTGTGCCGGATACCACTTTTTCCCGCACGCATTTTAGTTCATACGGCACGTATTGCCTTAATTTCGAAATAGCATATTTCATCTTAAGCAGCGACTATGATAAATACATGGATATAAATCAGACCGTAAATCTGCTGATAAAAGAAGAATTTGACAAGCAGGGAATTGCATTTTCCTATCCTACACAAACGCTTCATTTGCATAATTCACCGGAATTATAAATCCGTACCCTGTAGGAATACTGTGCTTCAGTCGTTTTTCCCTAAAGCCCTTCTGATAAATTTCAAAATACTGACTTCAACCTGATTAATATCATTTAGCTTTTCTTCTCCAAGGTATATTTTCATTCTTTCTTTATAATAATCCGAGGAGAATGAAAATTGATACATCATGTAAATGTTGTCAATGACAAAAGAAGCGATATTTTCATCAATGTCACTGCTTACTTTTCCTTCTATTTTGGCCTGCCGGATGACATTGCTGAGAAGCTGCGGGGTAATCATCTCCAGCTTACTGGTAAGCCGGACCGACATTTGTGAAAGTGCCTGCGTTGTGATATCCAGGTATATCTGATTCAACTGCGGATATTCCATGGCGAATTTTCTGGAAGCGAAAAGCATCTTTTCTACGCAGTCAAATACATCCTTGCTGCTTACAGCGATATCGTTCAATATCTTTTCCATCACAAAATAAGCGTTGTTAACTATAGTTAAGAACAAATCCTCTTTTGATGCGAAGTAACTGTACATGGAACCAATACTGATATGCGCATTTCTTGCTATGTCATTTATACTGGTTGCGCTGTAGCCTTTCGCGGCAAACTCATCAATAGCTGCCTCCAGCACCTTCTGCCTGCGGCCTTCCGTGGTTTTGTCAAAAGTATCTTTATGAAATTTGCTCTTTCTGTTTTTTGTAATATTCTCTGCCATAATGACCTCTCAATTCTTCCGGAAATTCATATTGTATCTGAACAACCCATTTTACCTTTTAATGGATGCAAAGATACACACTATTTCGCTTTTATGCATTATTCCGGTTTAACCCGGACTCCTTCAATCTGATAACAACCGGCAGTTCCAGAATTGTCGCCGCTACAATGAGTAACATAGGGAGCATAACGGAATTCGAAGAATTCTTTAACACATCAAAAAGGAATACAAACAGGACTCCTGATATCTGCCCCATCAGAAGGATCATCCCGAGCGATGTCCCCTCCTGTATCGGATATGCGACTTCCGAACCATGCTGGAAAAGGATCGGAGCAACACCCATAATCGTAAACCCGGCCAGAGCTGCTATGACAACCAGCAGTAGAAAAGTATTAACAAATGTAAAGCCCAGATAGGCCGGGATCAAAAGGATAATCGAACCGACGAAGAAAGGAATTCTAATGCCTGCCTTATCCGATATTATAGGAAGCACTACTGCCCCCACGACCCCGGCAACAACGAATACCGCACCGACAACACCCGCTTCCGCTGATGTAATGCCATGAGGTTTCAGGATTGATTCAAGTACCGTGAGTACCGTATTGAATATTCCAATCGATATGAAGCAGACGGTCAGTACGGACAGATACGCTTTATTTTTGAAAAGTTTTTTCATGGAAGTAAAACTTAAATCTTCCCTCGGTGCAATGGGTCCGGGAGGAGCAGCCAGTGGTTTTTCTCTGGTAAACGCGATGCAGATAACGGCGGATATCACAGCAATTATTGCAAATGTTCTTAGAACAAAGGGAATTCCGCGGCTTTGGGCGAGTACCGGCGATAAAAGCATAGGCGCGGCGAAACCGACATATTGCGCCATTGTAAGAATTCCTGCAGCTGTCGATCGTTCTGCGGCAGGAAACCAGTTGGCCGGAACCTTTGTTGAAATGTTAAGCAAAAAAGGCTGCCCAACAGCAATCATAAATTGAGCAATCATTATGATAGTAAAATTATCTGCAAAAACTGCCCTGACTGTTCCAAAAACGGCTGTAAGGAGCGCTCCAATGATAAGGGAATGGCGATACCCGAATTTATCCACAACCCAGGATGCGGGAATGGAAAAAATGATAAACATAATCATATAACTCATCGAGAGCATATCAATGCTTAAACTTTTAACTCCATAAAAGCTCTGTGCCATACTGCTTATGGGAGCCAAAGAAAGCCACATCATTTCCGTGGAGACAATAATCGGAAAAATTGCCAGAAGAATAACCCATCGGTATTTTGACACATTACTTTTGCCGTCCATAATACACCCCCTGCAGATTCTTATTCCATACCATTCATCATACGGAAAATATTCTTATTATTTTTGTACAACAATTTGAATGCCTTGAAATTCCGATCATGTACCAACCTATTCGCAGGATTCGGATAATATACTGCATTTACTTTTACAAGCATATTTGCATCTTCAATACTGTTCAGTATGCCAAGCCCTACAGCGGCAATAACAGCTGCTCCTAAAGCCCCGGCATTCTGAGGACTCTCTACCGTCTCTATTTCATATCCAAGAACATCGGATATCGTCTGACAGGTTAAGGGCGCCAGGGCACCTCCGCCAACAAAACGAATTGTCCGGGATATGTTTACTTTTTTTCTTTGCGCCTCAAGCTGCCACCGCAGATGATAGCAGATGCCTTCAATTACAGCATGAATCATATCCCGTTTTCCCGTTTCCAGGCTGATGTTAAAAAACATCCCCCGGGCATTGGGATCTTCAAACGGGCATCTGTTTCCATGCATCCATGGGGTGAAAATAACTCCGCGGCTCCCGGCCGGTACATTCTTAATTTCGTCCAGCATAAAATCATACAGGTTTTTATAGATGGCTTCGAGCGAATCAGAAATACACACTTTTTCCAGGTAAATATTAATTTCATCCAGTGCGAGATGATCTTTAACCCATTCAACACATTTGCCGGCTGTTTCCAATTCCGCAAAATAGTTATATGTGTTGTCGTTCGCACCGACAATGGAAGCTATCATGGACGTCAGATCTATTTTCCTCTTATTTACCACGGTGGATACCCAGCCGGATGTTCCTGAATATATATGGGTACTTCCTACCGAAGCAGCTCCGGCACCAACTCCTATCAGGGAGGCATCCCCGCCCCCTCCAAACACCGCAGTTCCTTCCTTTAGGCCGAGCAGACCGGCCGCTTTATGCGTTAACCGTCCAACTATATCCGTACCATTTACGATCCGGGGCATATGTTCCATATTAACCCCCAGAAGCCGGCACATTTTCTCGCTGAAGCAGTGTTTTCCGGTCCTTATGTCATACAGCATCGTTCCAAATGCACTGTCTTTTGTCATAACAAACTGGTCCGTACATTTAAGTATCAGATACTCTTTTACATCGAGCCATTTGTGTATCCGGCTGAAGATTTCCGGTTCATTGCGCTTGACCCAGTTATATTTCCAGACAGGATCTTTTACACTGGCCGCAACAGCACCGGTTATATGAATTGATTTCACGAGCTTAAAGATGTTGATTCCGGAAATTTGCATGCCATGGGCAATTCCTTCTTTGATTTCAAGGCATGCCCGTTGGTCCATGTAACTCATGGACCGGCGTACCGGTTCCCCGTTCTTATCTACAAGAACCAGACCCTGCATCTGGGAACAAAAGGAAAGCCCCTGTATTTCCCCGCTGGAGATACCGCTAACTTTGATGACTTTTTTTGTTGTCACGCACATAGCATTCCATAATTCATCAGGATCCTGCTCCGCACCGCCATCCTCCTGAATATACAGATTATATCCCTCGACAACTGATGCGATTAACTTCAGCGAATCGGCAAATTCATAAATGCAGGTCTTTATTCCTGTCGTTCCTACGTCATATGCAATGACATAAACACTCACGGTTTCCACCCCCCGTATAGCTGTTCAAACCTGTCTCTATTTTCTATTTCCGCTTATCTGTTTCGAATATTTTTGCAGGTATACGATCCTCATCAATTTACTGTCCAACCAGCTTAGCGGCTTAACATCCCCAAACAATGTTCCGCAGATATGGGCTTTGCAGTTCTTCTCCATAATCATCTGCACTGCTGAAGCATCACCCTCCGTAGTACCGCAGCACAAAGCCCCGCTGTTCCCGATAAGAACGGCGGATGTGCTTTTTAGCGCAGCCGCTATTTCGGCCGGGCTTTTCAAAATCGTTTTGACTTTGGTTCCAATTATTTGTGCAAAGTCATCGACCAGAGGATAGAGTGTAATATTTGCGCGGGATATCACGAGAACATCCGGCGTGTCCGTGTGAAAAATGCAGTTGATGTTTTTGTTTTTACGGTATATTTCATCATGAATCACAGCTTCGCCGGGCAAAGTCCCGCCCAACTGTCCCGCAGTAACAGAAATAGGCGTATTGTCTTTGGTGTATAGGATAAATCCTTTCGTTGTACGCTCACTGCTGCAGTATGGCCGGGGGAAATCCAAGCTTCTCCCCTTCCACGGGTGTGCTGTCTTTGAAACTGCAAACTGTCTCATTTCGTCAGGATCAAAATTTTTCGCGTTACTGATTTCCTTGTATTTTGCTTCGACAAAATGAATGCTGGCCTGCTCAAGATCTGCTGCTGTCTGAAAGGCTTCCGTCTCATCCTTTCCAAAACAAACGGCACCATGATTTCTCATGATAATAGCCTTTCCCGTAGAACGGTCTAAAGCATCAGCTATTCCACGACGAAGCTTTTTAGTTCCCGGCAGACCATAAGCTGCGATAATTATTTCTTTTCCAAGAAGTGGAAAATCAGAGCTTGCAGGTATTGAATCCAAACCCGTCGTACTTATCACAGATGCATTTTCCTGATGAGTATGTATGATAAAATTCGTGTTTGGACTGTGTTTATAGATTTCCGCATGAACCCCCTTCTCTGACGAAGGTTTTATATCTCCTGAATAGCTTAAATCTGCAATAGCCACCGCAACAATTTCCCCGGGAGTCAGTGTCAGATAATCCCTGCCGCTTGGGGATATTACAAAATGACTGTCACTGATCCTGCAGCTCACATTCCCCCAGGTTCGTGCAATAAGCCCGGACTCAACAAGCCGGATACCGGCAGCTACAACTTTTTCCTTTGCTTGCTGATCTGTCATATATGATCCCCCCGCTGAAACGGCGCCTATTGCTGTTTTACTTTTTCACTTCTATTATTGCTATGTTTTGAAATACTCTTTCAAACCGGCTCAGTACGTCATCAATCATTTCACCGGTATAAGCAGCGCTTGTATAAAGCCTGCTGCCTGCCAATGTCACAATGCCTTCCGCCATGTACGCGGCTCCCATGTGCTCCATTTCTTTTTTCCTGTCGGACGTTGCATGCAAAACAGCCGGAATTGTCCATGGTTTTAGCCAATTAAGTGAATAGTGTGTTGTTCCGACTGTCTCCAGATGGCATATGGACCCCTGGTTAAATGCCACAAAGGGAAGGTCATATTTTTTGATGAGTGTCTGCAGTCCTGCGGTAAGCCTGTCACCAATCTGACCGGCCTTCTGAGCGGCATTTGTTCTCTCAATTTCACATAAAGTGAAATATCCTGCTACACAGCTCAACGGATTCGCCGCCATGGTGCCGCCGACAAGTGCTTTTTTGTGTTTGGAACCGCCTGCAATTCCTGCTGCAAGATATTCCATATATTCCTTCTTACCGCCGAGACCGCCTGCTCCGGGATATCCGCCTGCAACAACTTTGCCAAAAACAGTTAAGTCAGGACTGACATCGAAATAGCCCTGCGCTCCCGCCATGCCGACCCGGAAACCTGTTACAACCTCGTCAAATATCAGAAGTGCTCCGTATTTACGGCATAGTGCCTCTACGCCTTTATTAAAATTCATCCCGACCGGAGTCGTTCCGCTTTCCGGCCCCAAAGGCTCGATCATAACGGCTGCCGTGCCGCCGTGGAATTGATTGCGCCTCAGTTTTCTTTCAAGATCTTTCAAATCATTTGGGAAAAATTCCTGTATATGCCTGAAAACATAATTGGGAACACCATGTGCCTGTGTCCCTTTTGACCCGGGTATACGGATTCCATAGGCAAGCTGATCGCTCCAGCCGTGATACGCTCCGCCCATTTTTATTATGTTTTTCTTTTTGGTTGCAAGCCGGGCAACACGGATGGAAGCCATGCATGCCTCCGTACCGGATCCGAGCATCCTGAACATTTCAACTGTCTTGAAATTATCAGAGATTTTCCGCGCAATTTTCAATTCATACTCATGAAAAAGACCCGTACACGGACCGCAGTCATTCAATAATTCAATTACCTTGCTTCTTACCTCAATCGGATTGCTTCCCAGAACAGTCGGACCGCCTGCCTGAAGGAAATCGTAATAGCGATTGCCGTCCAGGTCATACAGATACGGACCTTCAGCCTTTGTAAATACTAACGGAAAAGGATAATTGAAAGCCAGGTTGTGCTGTACACCGCCCGGTATTACATTTTTTGCTTCCTCAATCATCGCTTTTGACCGGACACATTTTTTATTATAATATTCTTCCTCATATACCTTCAGGGCAGCCGGGCTTACTGAGTAAATCGGTTTCGAGATTAATACATCCAGCTGCTTATCGATTACTGCAGCATCCGGATAATTCGAAATGGAAAATCTGCTGTCCATAGTACCCTCCTGGAATTGTCAGCATTATACAGAACACCTTAATATCATAGAGCGACCGCTCGCTCGTTCTTTATTATGAATATAGCACCGGTATTTTTCACTGTCAATAAAAAAAGTTGTGCATTTTACATTTTGCACAACTTTTTCAAAATCTTTCGTTCTATTGTTAATTTTATAAGCTTCTACAATACAATTTATTTTTTAGAAATGGTCAGGAATCAGCTCAATACCGCTGTTTATCAGTACTTGCCAACTGTCATCATCACAAAGGACCATACAAAAACTATCTGCATCTTTTTGCAGATATGGCGGAAGTACTCTGAAATTAAATCTTTCATAGAAAGCAGGATCAATCTCTGAGTACAAAAAGACCAGTGAAACATCAATATCTATTTGCTGAATACATTTTTTCAACAACTCTGTCGCGTAGCCTTTATATTTGTAAATGGGGGGTGTTAATACAGATCCGATTCCATAAACCAATTTGCTGTCAATATTTATTAAGGTCAGCAAAATCAATGAACTAACTATTTCCCCATTATCTTCTATGACATAACGCGTACCATAGGCATCTTCTTTGCAGTTAGCAGAACAATATAGCTCAAAAGTCCTGTTTTTACTCCAGACCTCATAGCCTTCCCTTAATATCCGGTCTATCTCTTCCTGTTTTACCTGCCTGAAAATCATAACTGAATCCCCCCGTTATGTGTATAATTATATGCCTGCCCGGACTGTATATTCCCTGACATGATTATTCAGCGAATCCATTTCAAATGCCTCCCGCTTTATGAAAAGCTCTCTTCAATGCCTGTATTCTTCCGTCTGTAATTTGCTGCACAAATTCACTTTTCTCTGCAATATCAAATCCATGAATGGCACCTGCAATTTTATGCAGTTCAACGGGAATCCCGCTTGCCTGCAATGCATCTGCAAAATTTATCCCCTCATCGCGCAAACAGTCAAACTCGGCAACTTCCACATAGGATTCGGGCAAATTTTCCAAAGAGGCTGCCTCCATAGGGGATGCATGCTCTTTGTTAATTTGAGCTCCGTCTTTAAGATATAGTCTCCACATTTTTTCGTTAAGCCTGGAATTCCACAAAGGTGTATCCATGTAATCATGAATGGATTTAGTATTCTGCCTTGCGTCTGTTACCGGATAGATAAGCATTTGAAAACAGATAGCCGGAGCTTTTCTATCCCTCGCCATCATGCTGACGGCAGCCGCTAGTGCACCGCCGGCGCTGTCGCCTGCAATTGCAATTCTTCTTTTATCAATACCCAGTTCTTCCGCGTTTTTACAAACCCATGCAAAAGCAGCATAGCAATCCTCTGCGCCAACGGGAAAAGCATATTCCGGCGTCAGTCTGTAATCCACAAAAACCACTTTGCACGGCGTCTCTAAAGCATACCGGCAGACCAACTTCTTATGAAAGGGTGCGGCTTTCAAAGCAAAGGCTCCTCCGTGCAAATAAATGAGACACGGAGCGTCAGCTTCGATTGTCTTTGGTTCAAAAATTGTTAGGCCGATCATTCCATTCTGATAGCCGGGAATTCTTTTTTTTACTGCGCGTGTACCTTTGGCAGGTCTGATTAGATTGAAACCAAGTGCAATAAAGAAATTAATCAGAGGCAAAAGATGCGGCGAAAGGGATATTTCTGTATGTTCGTATTTCTTAAAATCACTATGGATGTTATATTTGGTCATCAGTGGTCTCCTTACTGATAAATTTCCGGCAGCGAACGATAGGCGAAAAAACATTTTTATCTCTCATCTGAAGTATGCGGAGAAATAATCTATCTGCTTCCAAATGAATTTGATTGCAAATATTACTCCCCTCTGTTTCGTCTTTCCTGTCATCTGTCTTTTTCGTAATTATATCAGTATAATTTATTTGATTGAGCAGATGCACTTGATTTTCAATAATTGGATGGCGGTCAGCAATAAATGATGCAAATCCAGTGTTTTCGGTCACCAAAAGCGTAATGTCGGCTTTGACAGGCGGATTGCAAAGCATTGATAATGACTATTCCTCATACTTAATGAGCCCGGATTTGCTGGATTATGTTCTGAAGAAACCAATGAAGGATCAACCCGGCGAGAAATTCGTTTATAATACCGGCTGCGGAATAGGGGGATTGGATGAATATTGCGATGCCAAAATTACAGATACAAAGAGACCTTCCAACAACACAACGGAAGGTCCCTTTTGCGTTCTTAACATTCATATTCCAACTATTTTCCTTGAGTTCAGCCGAATTATTCGCTCTTTGTTTTTCTTTTTTTCCTCAATGCACCCAATATAACCAGCCCTGACAGAAGAAGCATTGCCGCACCAAGTGAAACCTTCGTATTTGTCTCACCTGTCTTTACAATACTTTTTACCAAAGTTTGGTTTCCAATTGCAGCATCTGTATCCGCCAGCGATATAGAAAGAACCATTGTTGTAAATCCGGACTTTGTTACTGTAATTGTGATCACTTGATTGGGTGCTATATCATGAATTATAAAGGCTCCGTTGACATCTGACGTAGTTGTTCCAATCGTTGTACCGGCTGCATCCGTAATAACAACTACTGCACCGGGAACCGGCTTTCCGTCTTTATCAATAAACGTACCGAAGACAGCAGTGACATGCAGCAGTCCGGCATCAACAGTCTCATTCCTGCTTCTTGAGACTAGGGTAAATCCGGCTGTCCGGCCTGCAGCATCAGGATTACTGTCCATAACTGTATTCGACCCTTTGTTCGCCGGACTAAAAATGTAGTTGGAAGGATTTACAAAAATCACATAATAAACATCGGGTTTCAAATCGCTGAACATGTACTTGCCGGACGAATCGGTCTTTGTCTCTCCAATAAGGCTGCCGCTGCCGCTGTATAACCGGACAGTAACATTGGCCATACCGGATTCCGTATCCTGCTGAATACCATCCCTGTTTGTATCAATCCATACGAAGTCTCCCACAGATGCGCCGACATAATAACCGAAGTCGACATTTGTAATCTGATCATTTGAAATCAGAGTTATGGCTACGAAACCATTTTGGGATCCATCCACTTCATAGCTCGAATGTGCGTTTACCGGAAGAGTTGCTGCATCAACGCTTATTACATAACTACCTGGTACAATGTCTGTAAACAGGTAATTGCCGTTTGCGTCTGTGATCTTAAAAATGGTCGAACCGTCAGGAAGTGTAAGGGTAACTTTAACATTGGCCATACCGGGTTCACCGGGATCCTGTATGCCATCGCCATTAGTATCGTCCCATATACGGTCCCCAACCGAGGCAGGTATGTAGTAACCGAAGTCTATATTTGTCACTACGGAACCATCATGTAATACAACGGATACGGCTCCGTTATTCGTGCCGTCCTGCTCGAAGCTCTGGCGGACATTAGCCGGCAATGTTGCTTCGTCTATAGTGACGGTATAGGTTCCCGGAACCAGATTAGAAAAAATATACTTGCCGTCTGTGTCAGTTAGTACAACGAGAGTTGAATTATCTGACAATGTCAAAGTGACCTTGACGTTTGCAATGCCCGGCTCACCCGAATCCTGCAGACCGTTTGCATTAAGGTCGTTCCAGACTCGGTCACCGACCGAAGCGAGTGCTCGTACTTGTGCACTGTCCTGGTCTGTCGGATTGTTTATTTCCGTCAAAACAGTACCATCCGGCGTACAGGGAACACCTGTCGTCGTCGCTGTATTCAATAGGTCACCACTGATTTTGGATGTGTAGTAGAAGTTAAGAGAAGTCCCTGGAGCCAACGGCTCGGTCCCGCTGATAAGAGTCATATCCGTGCGGTTGATTCCAAGACTTGTGTCTGTAATCGTAATATTTTTCAAATAGGTAGTTCCCGTATTGATCACCTGGAAAATATAGGTCACGTCATGACCCTGCATAGCCGATGCATCATCTAATAATGGAAGATTCGGGTCATACACGGAGGTAATCAATTTCTTGGAAATCTCAATGCCGGCTTTTGTCAGTCCGGCATCTACCGAGATATTCGATTCACCGGATATGACTGTCATTAAAGGTGCAAGACCTGTTGAATACGCCGGATCGCTGTCGTTCACATCACTTGAGGAAGGTGCATTCATAACCGTAAACGCATAATCAGTCGGCGAAGTAAACCGTATCTGGTACTGACCGGGAACCAGATTGGTAAAAAGGTAACTTCCGCTTGCATCTGTTGTAGTTGACGCAATGATACTTCCTAACGAGTCAAGCAAATCTACTGTAACACCCTCTGCACCGGAGTTGAGTTCATCCTGTATACCATTACCGTTAAGATCATACCAGACGGTGTCTCCGATTTGAGCAAACTGGAAAAGGCCTGCATCGACATCGCGGATATTTTGCCCGCCCAGGACGGCAATGCCTGCCGATATTCCAGTTCCAGACTGCACGTCGCTGTCCAGAGAACTTACTGAACCCGCGAGATAGGGACTGATGACCCATGAAGCAGGCACTGTAATGCCGACTGTATAGGTTCCTACCAGAAGGTTTTCAAACAAATAATTGCCGTTCACATCAGTCGTTGTTGTTGCAATTTCGGTGCCGTTATTATTGTAGAGTGATACAGTTACTCCTGGAAGTCCGGGTTCCCCGTTATCCTGAATACCGTTTGCATTCGTATCCTGCCAGACAAAATCGCCGATTGAGGACTTAACATAATAGCCGAAGTCCACATCTGTAATAACACTGCCGGAGCTTAGCACAACAGCGACGGACCCGTTCCTGCTGCCGTCTTTTTCAAAGCTCTGCTGATAATTCAAAGGTAATGTTGCCGGATCGATACTTACCGTGTAATTGCCCGGGATAAGGTTACTGAATGAATAGTTACCGTTTGCATCCGTCAATACAAATACTGTTGAACTATCAGGGAAGGTAAGCGTAACCTTTACGTTTGATATCCCAAGTTCGCCTGCATCCTGCACGCCATCGCCGTTGATGTCATTCCAGATCCGGTCTCCTACGGATGCCTTCTGGTAATACCCGGCATCCATAGACAGATTTATATCGCCGGCATATTGAGTAATGTGAGATGTGAGTCCGGTTGTATCAATATTACTGTCATTTAGTGTTGTGCTTCCAACTGCATTCTGCGGTGTGGCAAACCAGATGACTCCGCCAACGGTAAACTGCAGATAATATTCTCCGGCATCCAGTTGGGTAAAACTGTAGTATCCATTACCGGCTGTGGTGGTTGTCATGAAAACGCCCGCGCTGCCAACTTTATACAAATCGACTGTGACTGCGCCCATGCCGGGTTCTCCGGCATTTTGGATACCATTGGCATTCATATCCTGCCATACATAATCCCCGATCATGCCCTTGTGCATTCCTGCATCTACATTATTATTGGTAGTTCCTGATGCGAGAGTTATAGTATTGGTAATACCTGTTACTATGTTAGGATCACTGTTGTTATTTGCGCCCGCTCCTCCAACATTCTGAGGGCTGAAGATATACTCAGCAGAAGGCAAATCAAATTTGACTTTATAATCCCCTGGCCGCAGTCCGGTAAAACTGTAAATTCCTGAACCGTTGGTAGTCTTAGCAAGCACAGTTGTGCCGTCATCATACAGTGCCGTTGATCCGTCAGCATTCAAAAGACTCACGGAAACACCGGACAGACCCGTCTCACTCCCGTTAAAAGTTCCGTCACCGTTCTGATCATACCAGACTAAATTACCCAGGCTTGCCAGATAATAAAGACCCACATCAATTGTCAGGTTTCTTTCACCGCGGGCTAATGTGAAATCTGCCGATCTTAGTGTTGCTCTGGAAACATCACTGTCAATTGCATCATTGGCTCCAACATCCATTAATGTGATTACTGCATTTACAGGCGGCTGAACCGTTATATAGTAAACCCCCGGATTCAAGTTATCAAACAAGTAGTTCGGGTTCGCAGTTGTTGTGCTTGCTGATGTATTAACAAGCACTCCGGCTGAAGTATAAAGCCTGACAATAACCCCGGCAAATCCAGCTTCTCCGGAAGTCCAAATACCATTTGCATTCGTATCGGTAAATACAAAATCACCGATTCTTCCCAGATACATGCCCTGATCCACAGTCCGATCGACCTGTCCGCTCGTCAGCGTAATTAATCCGGATGTCGCTGTCAGTTCATCGCCAGCCGCTGTACCGTTGCTGTCGATAGTACGATCGGAGCCTATACCGGGCGCGCTGAACTTATAATTGCCGGATGGGTTGGTAAAACGGACCTGATATGTCCCGGGGTCAAGGTTTGCAAACAAATACAAGCCGCTGCCATCTGTAGTAGTACTGGTAATCAGCGTCCCCGCTCCGTCAAGAAGTTCGACAGTAATGTCTGCTATTCCAGGTTCTCCCGCATTTTGGATACCGTCAGCATTCTTGTCATTCCAGACCTTATCTCCGAGAGATGCATATTGATATAATCCGGCATCGATCGTCAGATTGTCTTCCGTTGCAACATTAAATGGAGCGGTTAAAACAGAATATTTTGCAATGCCGAGATCTGTCACTACAGTACGGGAGACAGCAATGATATCCGAATCTGTGGCTGGATTTGCGCCGCCGCCTGTCTGATAATTAGTTATCTGATAGTTTTGAGGATAAATAAACTCAAGGTAATAGCCATCTGCTGCCGGAACTTCAGGAAACAGATAATACCCGGGCAATGATCCCTGACTATCCCCTGTCCGTGTGAAGCTGACCAGATTATTAGAAGAATCATATAAATTTACAAGAACACCATTTATACCATTTTCCCCGGCGTCCTGAATCCCATTTTTGTTGCTGTCCTCCCAGACAAAATCACCTATATTGAAGGAATGACCAGCAGGATCCTGTACACTGAAAACCACTTTGTTGGGTTCTGCCGGAAGAAAAGGCGTGTCTACCTGCACATTGTTGACATAACTTAAGTACGTTGCGCCATAGGCAAAAGAGTTGTATGCGTTTAGGTTGGCTGGAGCATCATACGGAGCGCGCATGGGCCATTCGACCACGATTTTCTGATCCTTTTCAAGGCCTAATCCAGTAAAAGTGAACTTAACAGCCTGTACAGTTGTGATATCCGCGGGAGGCGTTAACGACCAGCTGGCATCGGGCACGCCGCTGATTGGACTACTAAGCTCAGCTGTGGACACAACACCAGATGTGCTGTAGTAAACATGTATTACAGCACCTGCAGGAGATATCTCTGTTGTTCCATCCGTATCATATATTTTATACGTAATCTGATTAACCAGGTACGGTCGCCACTGTGATAATCGGGAAGCGCCTCCAAGCACTGTCTTGTCTCCGATTGCAGGGAGTTGGTCAATTGCTACAATATTCGAGATGGGTCCATTCGAACCGGTATTTGCTATTGTTATCTGATAATTAGCTATTCCGCCGGGAAGTGTAGAACCGGTCGTAACCCAGGCAGGAGTCAGCGATGCATTCATCAGTTTATGTGAAGTAAGCGAACCGCTGAAATTCACAAAGAAAGTGGCTACACTCTTGACAAAGCGATCGGTCATGACAGTATCTGAATCCCAATCCGTTGTATCTGTTAACTGCTCCGAAGGGCTGTTCTGATAGCTGGCAGCATTATCAAGGGTGGAAATATACAGCTCGTTTTCATATAGACCAACTGTTGTTAAATCTTTGATTGTTGCGGTATAAAATATATCGACATAGTCACCGGGCGTCAAAACCCCTGTGAAATTGAATACCCAGCGATTGCCGGAAATAGCGGAAACCACCGGTGCACTCATTACCACAGATCCGCTGGACAGGGAATATCCTGTATAAGTAATATTTTCAAGTGTTGAAGGAAGAACGTCAACGGCAACAGGATCAATATAGTTACCTGTTGCAAACGGGTGATTCTGAATGCGAAGCCTGAAGTAAAGGATTCCCTTCATATTCGCACTTGTTGTTGTTGAATACGTACTCGTTCCGGACGTATGCACGGTCTTCTCAGGAACAAGCCAGGGCATCTGCCCGATAACATAAATGGTTTTGCTGGCATTCTTAACAATAGGCGTGTCGGCGCCTCTATAAGCCGTCATTGCTGCATTATTAGTGATATCGGCACTGGCAGGATCCACAACGGTTGCTTTAAGGGTCAACGGACTTTGTATGCAAAATCCCGGTACTATTCCTTCTGTGAGAGTCGATCCTGTGATTTCCCATCTGACTTGAGTTACCCATTCACCGGTCAAAAGCGGTTCCGTCAAATCCGAAGGCAGCAGTATCTGATTGCTCGGGTTTGTCAGAGTCGTCCACGCGCGATAAGATGCGGTCAAATTGGTCTGATATGAAATAGCGACCGTAGCCGCTTGGTTATAGCTGCCTGCAGTGACGCTGTTCAGAGTAATAATATCAGGAATGGAATCCACCACCACAAATGAATCCATCGGAACGTTACCGGTATTAGCAATATTGCCGAGACTAAAGACAGCTTCTTGTCCTATAGAATATCGATCGTTTTCCTGTCTGGCTGATTTGCTGAAATCGCCGACAGCAAAATTGGGTGCAGCAAACCCATGTGTCACAGTTACCGGACCAAGTGACACAGGCGTGCTTTCGCCAAGGGGTGTTCCTGTTAAAGATGCCGAATTCGTTGCGGTATCCGCTATTGTTACCGGATCATTGTAAATAAGAGTCACCTGCCGGGTAATTGTCTGCCCGACGCCCAAAGTAGCTATAACCGGAAAAGTGATTATTCCTGTCAGCGGGTCATAGACACCACCGTCGGAACTTCCGACATAGGTCGCATTAGTCGGAATTGTATCCGTAATAACCACATTCTCCATGTTAAGGCCGCCTACAACACTATTTCCATGCACGGTAATCTGGTATGTCACAGGTTGACCAATAGCAGGTACTGCTACCGGAATAATCTTAGTCTTTGTGATTGACCAGTCGGGTACATTGACTTTCGGGATAACGGTAACAGCATTGCTTGTTTTGGAAATCTTATCGTCAATTGGATCGGACGAAATAACAGCAGTGTTAATCGCAGCGTTTGCAGCGCCTCCTACAGTAGTACCTTCAGGGAATTTAACTGTGATCTTCAATATTCCTGTTGAACCCGAAGGCAAAGGATCTGCAAAATGAAAAATCACCATCTCATTCCCGGGTGTTCCCGTCTTTTCAACGCTTGACACTTGTGTTGATCCTTCAGATGACACATAGACAACGTTGGAGGGCAATACGTCCGTAACTACAGCATTAGTGGCATCAGAATTTGAATTTGCGTAATTTATTGTATAAGTGAAATTCTCGCCCGGAAATACTTCCGACTTATCTACCGATTTCGTTATTGTAAAATCATCTGCCGCAGCACGCACAGGCATCGGAATTGCAATTGAGTTCATTATAAAAGTGAAAAGTACAAAAAGAGCCAGCCATGCTTTGCGTTTTTTCAGTAATGGAAAGTGCAATGACGAAACAGTATGAGTTGACTGCAGTTGAACATTAGAATTTTTTTTCATGTTTTACTCATTTCCGGCATAAAAGCCTGCCCCACTTAATATGCATTTTTCAAAAAGCAGCAATAGAAAACCTGATAATTCGTTGTTATTATATAAGAACCGAAAGGAAAATGAAATGATTTTAATGCGGTTGTGAATACAACCGCATTACATTAAGATTAAACAAATATTATTATTGATAAAGTATTGAAATTATAATATAATATTAACTTCGCGTTGGAAATATTTATACACGGATTTAATTTAGGAGAACCGACATCATGGGAATTTTGGACATCATTGAAGTATCACATTCGTTTGGTGAGAACGATTTATATAAGAATGCTTCGTTTGAGCTTTTTAAGGGCGAGCATATGGGCATCGTCGGACATAACGGCACAGGAAAGACCACGCTTTT
>Ga0209429_10000897_pt1 | contig 19272 bp, 15 predicted proteins | sample BarGraNGADG00212_3_FD_184493 | JGI IMG/M metagenome (GOLD analysis project Ga0209429, IMG submission 184493) | Arctic peat soil microbial communities from Barrow, Alaska - Barrow Graham LP Ref core NGADG0004-212 (SPAdes) (version 2) | ecosystem: Environmental > Terrestrial > Soil > Wetlands >...
AGCAGCGCCGGGAAGTCCGGCGCTCCCTCGCGCCCTCCCCGCCGCAGATCGAGGCCGTAGGCGTTGACGTTCTGGCCGAGCAGGGTCACCTCGCGCACGCCGTCGGCGACGAGGCCGCGCACCTCGGCCACGACCGTCTCCAGATCGCGGCTGCGCTCAGGGCCGCGCGCCTGCGGGACGATGCAGTACGAGCAGAAGTTGGTGCAGCCCGACATGATCTGCACCCAGGCCTGATACGGCCGCTCCCGGCGCGCCGCGAGGTCGCCGCTCATGGCCGGGCCGTCGGCGAAGAAGCCCGGCGGCCGTCCGGCCGGCTGCGCCGGCTCCACGGCCGCCGCGAGCAGCTCCGGCAGGCGATGCAGGTTCTGCGGCCCCAGGGCGCCGTCTACAAAGGGAAAGCGCCGGAAGAGGTCGTCCTGCTCGGCCTGCGGCAGGCAGCCGGTCACGAGGACGATGCGGCCGGCATCCTCGCGCTTGAGCCGGGCGGCGGTGCCCAGATGCCCGGCCAGCCGCTCGTCGGCGCTCTTGCGCACGGTGCAGGTGTTGTAGACGAGCACGTCGGCGCCGTCGGGCTCGTCCGCGCGCTCCAGACCTTCGGCCTCGAGCAGCGCGCGGATCCGCTCGGCGTCGTGCGCGTTCATCTGACAGCCGAACGAGCGCAGATAGTAGGTGCGCATGGCCGCGGTGGCGCCTCCGCGCCGCCTCCGTCTACTTGGCGATGTCGACGGCGCGGCTCTCGCGGATCACGGTGACCCTGATCTGGCCCGGGTAGTCGAGCTGGTCCTCGATGTCCCGGGCGATCTCGCGGGCCAGCAGCGCCGTGGCGTCGTCGTCGATCTCGGCCGGCTTGACCATCACGCGCACCTCGTGGCCCGCCTGCATGGCGAAGCATTTCTCCACGCCCTTCTTGCTCTCGGCGATGCGCTCCAGCGACTCGAGCCGCTTGACGTAGTTCTCGAGCGACTCGCGGCGGGCGCCGGGCCGCGCCGCGGAGATGGCGTCGGCGGCCTGCACAAGGACGGCCTCGATAGTCTGCGGCTCGATGTCCTGGTGGTGCGCCTGGATGGCGTGGCACACGCTCTGCGACTCGCGGTACTTCTTGCAGAGCTGCTGCGAGATGTCGGCGTGCGAGCCGTCCACCTCGTGGTCCACGGCCTTGCCGATGTCGTGCAGCAGACCGGCGCGCTTGGCGATCTTGATGTTGGCGCCCAGCTCAGCGGCCATGATGCCGGCGAGATGGGCGACCTCGATGGAGTGGTTGAGCACGTTCTGGCCGTAGCTGGTGCGGTATTTGAGGCGCCCGAGGACTCTGACGAGTTCGGGCGCCACGCCGTGCACGTTGGTGTCGAAGCAGGCCTGTTCCCCCGCTTCCTCCATGGCGGCCTCGACCTCGGCCTTCGCCTGAAGGTACGTCTCCTCGATGCGCGCCGGGTGGATACGCCCGTCGGTGATGAGCTTGGTGAGCGTGAGGCGCGCGGTCTCGCGGCGCACGCCGTCGAAGCCCGACAGCACCACGGCCTCGGGCGTGTCGTCGATGATGAAGTCGATGCCCGTGGTGTTCTCGAGGGTGCGGATGTTGCGCCCCTCGCGGCCGATGATGCGGCCCTTCATGTCGTCGGACGGCAGGTTGACCACCGACACGGTGGTCTCGGCGACGTGGTTGGCGGCGGTGCGCTGGATGGTCAGCGCGAGGATGTTGCGGGCGCGGCGGTCGGCTTCGCGGCGCGCCTCTTCCTCGACCTGGCGGACGAGCTTGGCCATCTCGTGGCGCGCCTCGTCCTCCGTCTGCTTGAGCAGCATGTCCTTGGCCTGCGCCGCGCTGAGCCCGGAGATGCGCTCGAGCTGGATCATGGCCTCGTCGTGGGTGATCTGCAGCTCGTCGGCGACGCGCTGGGACTTGGCGTCGCGGTCGCGCAGCGACTGCTCGCGACGGTCCTGCTCCGCGGCGCGCGCGTCGACCTGCTCGTCGCGCTGCAGCAGGCGCTGCTCGGCCTTGCCTACCTCTTCGCGCCGGCCGCGCAGCTCGGCCTCGACCTCGCTGCGCACCTTGTGCACTTCCTCTTTCGCCTCGAGCCGAGCTTCCTTGACGATGGTCTCGGCCTCACGCTTGGCGTCGCGCAGCAGCTTCTCGGCTTCGCGCTCCGCCCCGGCCAGCTTGCCCGAAGCGAGATTGCGGCGGATCAGGTACCCCGCGACCACGCCCACTGCCAGCCCCACCAGCCCCACCACGATGTACACGGCAATCATCATCTCAGTCCTATCCCTTCACAGGTCGCGCGGCACGAAAAAGGCCGGGCAACGCGCCCGGCCAGTGCCACACTCGCTCGTGCAAGAGATACGGTTCTGTAGCTGTGTCAGCGTCCAGGGGTCGGGACGGGAATCAGGTCGCGAAACCTCCCAAACCTTCCAAAGTGGACCCCTGGTTCGATGTTGTCAGCCAATGGGCGCCGAAGCGCCATGCGTATCGCTATGTAAGAGCGAGAGTGAAATACACAAAGCACGCACACACGTCGCGCAAGACGATAGTAGGTGATTGGCGCTCACAAAGTCAATTCGCGCAGGTTCAGCCGGGGTCGCCGTCGGACGGCTGCTCGCCGCTCCAGCGCCGGATGGCCGCATACGCGACCGCCGTGCTGAAGCCGCGCCGCACCAGGACCTGGTAGGCGCGCCGCCGGGCCGCGTCGAGCGGCGGCTGCGGCGCTCCCCGACGGCGCAACGCGGCGAGGGCACGCTCGAACTCGGCATCGTCGCCCTCGGTGGCCGCGGCGGCGCCGAGCGCCGCGTCGATCACGACGCGATCGACGCCCAGCTCGGCCAGGCCGCGGCGGATGCGCTGGCTGCCCCAGCCGCTGAGGCCGCGCTTGTCGGCCACATAGCTGCGCGCGAACTCCGCGTCGTCGAGCAGGCCGTCGCCGGCGAGCCGCTCGAGCGCGCCGGCGACGGCCTCGTCGTCGTGCCCCTTCTGGAGCAGCCGCCGGCGGAGCTCGTGGCGGCTGCGGGCGCGGTGCCCGAGCAGGCGGTAGGCGTCGGCCATGACACGCTCGGCCGACGCCTGGCCGCGCAGCTGGGCGAGCGCGTCGTCGTCGAGCTCGCGGCCCTGGTACAGATGCCAGCGCGCGACAAGCGCGTCGCTGACGCTGCAGACGAAGCTGCCGTCGACGTGCACGGCCACGTGGCCACGGCGGGTGGCCCTCAGCGCGGTGACGACGGGCACGGCTGGAGCCCTAGAGGACCTCGCCGGTGACCGGGTCGACGCCCTCGGGCGCGACCGCCTCGCCGGGCGCAGGCGCGACGGGCGCCGTGGCGCCGACCGACACCAGCGGGAGCCCCGCCTTCTCGCGGATCTGCAGCTCGATGGCGTCTGCCATGTCGGGGTTCTCCCTGAGGAACGCCTTGGCGTTGGCGCGGCCTTGCCCGAGCCGCTCGTCGTTGTAGCTGAAGAAGGCGCCGCTCTTGGCGACCACATCGTGGACGACGCCGAGGTCGAGCAGCGTGCCCTCGCGCGAGATGCCCTGCCCGTACATGATGTCGAACTCGGCCTGCTTGAAGGGCGGCGCGACCTTGTTCTTGACGACCTTGACCCGTACGCGGTTGCCGACCGCCTCGGTGCCGTCTTTGAGCGTCTCGATGCGGCGGATGTCGAGGCGGATGGTGGCGTAGAACTTGAGCGCCTTGCCGCCGGTGGTGACCTCGGGGCTGCCGAACATGACGCCGATCTTCTCGCGCAGCTGATTGGTGAAGCAGCAGATCGTGCCCGACCGGCTGAGGGTGCCGGCGAGCTTGCGCAGCGCCTGGCTCATGAGGCGGGCCTGCAGGCCGACGAAGCTGTCGCCCATCTCACCCTCGATCTCGGCCTTGGGCGTGAGCGCCGCTACCGAGTCGATGGCGACGATGTCGAGGGCGCCGCTGCGCACCAGCATCTCGGCGATCTCGAGCGCCTGCTCGCCGTAGTCGGGCTGCGACACCAGCAGGTTGTCGACGTCGACGCCGATGGCCTTGGCGTAGATGGGGTCCATGGAGTGCTCGGCGTCGATGAAGGCGGCTTGGCCACCGAGCCGCTGCGCCTGCGCGATGAGGTGATAGACCATGGTGGTCTTGCCCGACGACTCCGGGCCGTAGATCTCGATGATGCGGCCGCGCGGGATGCCGCCGACGCCGAGGGCGATGTCGAGGGCCAGCGACCCGGTGGGCACGAACTGCATGTCGTCGCTCACGGGATGGTCGCCGAGGCGCATGACGCTGCCCTTGCCGAACTGGCGCTCGATCTGCGTGACGGCTGCCTCAAGGGCTTTGTCCTTGTCCAAGGTAGCGCTCCTCTCTTGCTCAGGACGCGGGAAATACTGCCAGGGGAGTGTGCACGGCGCCGGCCCTCTCCAGAAGGCTACTATACAAGACGGCGCGGACGACACAAAACTGCGGGATGTTGACGTTTTGCAGGGAAAATGGGTGACCAGGACGGCGAAACCGGGCGACGGTGAGGTGCGGCAGCCAGGGGCGTCCCTCAGCCTCAAAGAGCCCGGCGCCGGCCAGCACGGCCGCCACGTCGGCCTGCAGGCGCGCCAGCTCGCCGTCGTGGTCGGCGAGCTGCAGCGCCACGACGCGTTTGGCGCCGCGCATGGGCAGGAAGACGGGCTCCGCGACGGCCACCTCACAACGCTGTACGAGCACCTGCGAGAGCGCCTCGGTGAGCTCGGGCACGCGCGCCGCCGCCACCTTGCCGAGGAACGCCAGCGTGATGTGCAGCGCGTGGTTGAGGCGCAGCCCTTCGTGGCCCTCGAGCGCCCTGCGCTGCCAGGCCTCGACGGCGCGCCGCGTCTCGTCGGGGAGGTCGCAGGCGACGAACAGCCGAAGCGTGTCGTCGTTGCCCCCCGCGTTCACCCGGCGAGCTCCCGGCGCAGCAGGTGGAGCGCCGTGGAGACGCTGTAGTCGCGCACCGAGGCGCGGTCGCCCGGGTAGAGGCCGCGCACGACCTTCGTGCGGCGCGGCCCGCCGCAGGCCACGTAGACGAGGCCCACGGGCTTGTCCGGCGTGCCGCCGTCCGGCCCGGCGACGCCGCTCACGGCCAGGGCGTAGTCGGAGCCCGTCGCGGCGCGCGCGCCTTCGGCCATCGCGCCGGCCACTTGCTCCGAGACGGCGCCGTACTGCGCGAGCATGCCCGCCGGCACGTCGAGCAGGCCCATCTTGACCTCATTGGCGTAGCTGATCACGCCGCCGATGAAGTAGTCGGAGCTGCCCGGCCGCTCAGTGAGCCGGGCGCCGAGCAGGCCGCCGCTGCAGGATTCGGCGACGGCGAGCGTGAGGCCGTGCTCCCGAAGACCGTCGGCGACGACGTCGTCGACGGTGCGGCCGTCGCTGCTGAACACCGGGGCGCCGGCCTCGAGCGCGGCGACCACCGCCGCCGCCTGGGCGTCGGCGGGCGCGCCGCGCCGGTAGCGCAGCCTCACCGTCACCTCTCCCCTGCCGACGTTGATCCCCGTCTCGAGCAGATCGTGCGGCGTCGTCTCGAGGAGCGGCGCCACCTGGAGCTCGCCAACGCCGAAGATGCGCACAATGCGCACGGCCACGTCGGGGAAGAACCCCTGAGCCTGCAGGCGCTCGGCCGTGGAGAGCCACATGGCCTCGAACTCGTAGGGCACGCCGGGGTAGGCGTAGATGCGCGTCGGCCCGTGCCGCGCGGCGATACCGGGCGCGACGCCGGCCGGCGGCAGGGGAGTAGAGCCGGCCGGCAGCAGGGCCTGGCGGCGGGCCAATGGCAACAGCTCGTCGACGTCGAGGCGGCGGCGCTCGGCGACCCAGCGCACGCGCTCCTCCACCATGCCGAGGGCCGTGGGGTCTTCGTCGAGGCTCACGCCCAGGGCCCTGGCCAGACAGGCGGCGGTGAGGTCGTCGTGTGTCGTGCCCAGGCCGCCGCCGACGACGAGCAGGTCCGGCTCGGCGGCCAGGGAGTACTCCAGAGCCGCCGTGAGGCGCTCCTCGTCGTCGGCGACCGCGAGGACGCTGGTCACCTTGACCCCCCGGGCGCTGAGGTCGGCGCTCAGGAAGGCGCCGTTGGTGTCGCGGGTGCGGCCGTCCAGAAGTTCGTTGCCGCTGAGCACGACGGCGGCGCGCGGCAGCGCGCCGCTCACGGGGCCGCGCTCTTTCGTCGGCCGCCGTTCATCGCTGCGGACTCCCGGGCATGCGGATGACGCCGCGCGCGTTCATGAAGTAGCGCACGCCCGAGGCCAGGGTCACGACCACGACGACACCCGCCAGCACCCACTGGATGATGGTGGCCACGTCGGTCGACACGTTGATCAGGTGGGCGATCTTGTCCGTCGGCACGAGCACGTAGACCACGTAGACGATCTGCAGGACCGTCTTGAGTTTGCCGTAGCGGTCGGCCGGGATCGAGACGCCCTGCGACACCCCGACGATGCGCAGCACGCTAACGGCGACCTCGCGACCGATGATGAGCATCGCCACCCAGGCTGCGATGCGTCCCTGGCTCACCAGGGCGATGAGCGCGGCGGCGATGAGCAGTTTGTCGGCGAGCGGGTCGAGGAACTGCCCGAGCGTCGTGATCTGCTTGCTGCGGCGCGCCACGTAACCGTCGAGCTTGTCGGTGGCCGCCGCCAGGATGAACACGGCGGCGGCGGCGCTGTCGCCGTAGGGCTCGGGGATCCCCGAGAGCAGCAGCACCAGGAACACGGGGATGAGCAGGATCCGCGACATGGTGATGACGTTGGCGAGGTTGAACTGGCTGCTCACGGCTCCCGTCTCCCGGCGTCGGCCTCGACATCATACCCGACGCTGCCTGACGCCACGGCGTGCACGACCTGGCCGCGCCGCGCCTTGACGCCGCGCACGAGGGTCCGTCCGTCGATATCCGGCGCCTGCAGGGCGCAGCGCCCTACGGCGACGCCGTCCGCTCTCGCGCCGCGCTCGATCAGCACGTCGAGCGGGCGCCCGACGAGCGCCTGCCAGAACGCGGCGGCCACGTCGTCGATCGCCTCGCCGAGCTGGGCGGCGCGCTCGAAGGCGAGCGCCGCCGGGGCCTGCCCGGGCAGCGTCGCCGCCGGAGTACCCTCCTGGGCGTCGTAGGGGAACACGCCGGCGGCGGCGAGCCCGGCCTCGCGCACGAAGGCGAGGAGCTCGTCGAACTCCTCGTCGGTCTCGCCGGGAAACCCGGCGATGAAGGTCGAGCGCACGGCGGCGCCCGGGAGCGCGACGCGTACGCGCGCGAGAAGGTCGAGATATCGGGCGCCGTCGCCGCGGCGCTTCATGCGCCGCAGAACGGCGCCGGAGGCGTGCTGGAGGGGGACGTCCACGTACGGCACCGCGTGGCGCGAGAGGGCCTCAAGGAGGGCCTCATCGATACCGTCGGGCTGCAGGTAGAGCAGGCGCAGCCAGATGGGGGCGGGCGCGAGCGCCTTGAGCTCGGCGAGCAGCCGCTCGAGCCCGCCCCAGCCCGGCTGCGTCCACCGCGAAGTGTCCTGGCCGACGAGCACGAGCTCTTTGGCGCCGGCGGCCAGCGCGGCGCGGGCGCTGCGCAGGACCTCTGCGGCCGCCACAGTCTCGTAGTCGCCCTTGATGAGCGGGATGGCGCAGTACGCGCAGCGCCTGTCGCAGCCGTCCGAGATCTTGAGGTAGCTGGTCACGAGGCGCGGGCGGCGCGGTGTCGGCGCGGCTGCGCCGTGCCCCTCCGCGCCCTCTCCCCCGCCGCCCGCCTCGCTGAGGGCGGCGAGCAGCGGCGCCGTGTCGAGGCCGCACCACAGGTCCACCTCGGGCAGCTCCGCGGCGAGCTCCTCGCGGTAGCGCTCGACGAGGCAGCCCACGGCGGCGACGCGCGCCCCGCGCTCGTGAGCGAAGTCCACCGCTTCGAGGAGCGCCGCGATGGACTCCTCCTTGGCGGCGTCGATGAACCCGCAGGTGCTGACGACGACCACGTCGGCTCGGCCGGGCTGCGCTTCGCGGTGCCCGGCAGCGCGCAAGCGGCGGGCGAGCGCGTCGGAATCGGCTTCGTTCTTCGGGCAGCCGAGGGTCTGGATGAAGAACGCGGCGCCCGTGGGGGCCTCAGCGATAGTTCACGAACTGCAGAGGGATGCCCCAGTCTTCTTCGCTGAGCGCCGCCATGGCAGCCTGGAGCTCGTCCTTGCTCGCCGAGAACACGCGCAGGGTGTCGCCCTGGATCTGCGACTTGATCTTCTTGAAGCGCTGGCGCAGAAGCTTGTTCATGGCCTTGATCTTGTCGTCAGGAATGCCCTGCGCGATGGGCACCCGCTGGCGCACGGTGCCGCCCAGCGCCTCTTCGACCTTGCCGTACTGCAGCGCTTTGAGCGGGACCTTGCGGCGCACGAGCTTCTCCTCGAGCACGTCCACGACCTGCTTGAGCTTGCCGTCGTCGTCGGAGACCAGCACGAGCGCTTCGCCCTCGAGCGTGATGGAACTCACACTCTTCTTGAAGTCGTAGCGCGTGGCGATCTCCTTCTGCGCCATGTTGACGGCGTTGCGCACCTCGTTGATATCGGCACGCGAGACCACGTCGAACGACGATTCCTTGGCCATCTCAGCCCTGCCTCTCGAGCTTGCCGTTCTTGACGATGTAGTCGACGGGGTCGACGGAGTCGTTGGGCGCGATCTTGCGCCCCTCGACGCGCAGGCGGACCGCCGACGGGTTGCCCAGGCGCAGCCACAGGACGTCGCCGACGAACACGCGCGTCTTGCCCTTCTTCACCGTGCCGGAGAACAGCACGGTGCCGGTGGATCCGTCCCTGCGAACCTCGAGCCAGCTCTCCCCGTCGGGGGCGCTGACGCGCAGCTCGCCCTTCACCACCGGCGTGGTCGTCTGCTGGGGCTTGGCGGGCTTGCTGACCGACGGCGACGGTGACGGGCTGGTGATGCCGAGGGCGCCGGGCTTGGTGGACGGCTGCGTGTCGCTGCCGCGGCCGAGGATCCAGATGACGCCGAGCACGAGAAGGCAGATGACGGCCACGAACACGACGGTGTTGCGCCCGCGGTGGCTGCGCGGCGCGCCGAGCATGGAGACGCCCCCGAAGGGCTCCTGGATCTCAGCGGTCTTCACGCCGCGCGAGCGATACTCGTCGAGCATAACCTCGGGATCCAGGGCGAGATACTCTGAGTACGTGCGCAGGAAGCCTTTGACGTAGGTCGCGCCGGGCATCACGTCGAAGTCCTCGTTCTCCATGGCCTGGACGTACTTGACACGAATCTTCGTGTCTTCCTCGACCTGCTGGAGCGTCAAGTTGCGACGCACGCGCGCCTCGCGCAGCGTGTTGCCGATCTCAAACACGGTGGATGGCCTTCTCCTCGGTCGTTCGGGGCCGGTGGCCCGGCGCCCGAACGTACAGTCTAGTAAGCGGGCTCGGCGAAGACAAATCAGCCGGGCCGGCGGCGCGGCGCCGGTCAGGCCTCCCCGGCGGCCGGGACGGCCGCCTCGGGAGGCGCCTCCGGCGCGTCTTCGCCGGCCACGCGCGCGAGGGTGGCCGGCAGCTCGGCTTCGTCGATGAGCACGGCGCGGGCTTTGCTGCCGTCGTAGCCCGAGATGATGCCCATCTCCTCCATGATGTCGACGAGCCGGCCGGCGCGCGCGTAGCCCACGCGCAGACGGCGCTGCAGCAGCGCCACGGAGGCCGCGCCCGTCGTCACCACGGTCCGGATGGCCTCGGCGAGGAGCTGGTCGCCGCCGGCCGCCTGCGCCTGCTGGCCGGCGTCCGGGCCGGCGGGGTTCTCGAGGAGGTCCTCCTGGAACTGCGGCTTTGCCTGGCGCTTCCAGTGCTCGGTGAGCAGCTTCATCTCGTGAGCGGTGATCAATGCCCCCTGTACGCGCAGCAGGCGGTTGCTGCCCATCGGGCTGAACAGCATGTCGCCCATGCCGAGGAGGCTTTCGGCGCCGCCCTGGTCGAGGATGATGCGCGAGTCGGTCTGTGACGCCACGGCGAAGGCGATGCGCGACGGGATGTTGGTCTTGATCATGCCCGTCACGATGTCCACCGACGGCCGCTGCGTGGCGACCACAAGATGGATACCGCAGCTGCGCCCGAGCTGGCCGAGGCGGATGATGGAGTCCTCCACTTCGGACGGCGCCACCATCATGAGGTCGGCCAGCTCGTCGACGATCACCATGATGTACGGCATGTGCTCCTCGCCGGCACGGGCGAGCTTCTTGTTGAGGGCGCGGATGTCCTGACAGCCGTTGCGCGAGAGCACATCGTAGCGGCGGTCCATCTCGCGGGTGATGTTGTCGAGCACGTAGGTGGCTTGCTTCATGTTGGTGACCACCGGGGCGAGCAGGTGCGGAACGCCGTTGAAGTTGCTGAGCTCCACTTTCTTGGGGTCGATCATGATCATGCGCACTTCGTCCGGCGTCGCCCGCAGCAGGATCGAGCTGATGAGCGCGTTGAGGCACCCGCTCTTGCCCGAGCCGGTGGTGCCGGCGATCAGCAGGTGGACCATCTTCACGAGATCGGCGAGCACGGCCTTGCCGGTCACGTCCTTGCCGAGCCAGAAGGCCATCGGCGAGGCGTGCGGCGGGAAGAGCCCATGGATGTCGCCGAGAGAGACGTAGTTGGCCTCAAGGTTGGGCACCTCCACGCCGACGGCCGTCTTGCCGGGGATCGGCGCCTGCACGCGGATCTCGGTAGCCGCGAGCGCGTAGGCGAGATCGTCCTTCAGCGACGCGACGCGGCTCACCTTGATGCCCGGCGCCAGCTGCAGCTCGTAGCGCGTGACGCGCGGCCCCGAGACGGTGCCGATGACCTGGGCCGTGATGCCGAAGTGCCCGAGGGTCTCGACCAGGCGCTGGGAGACCTGGCGGATGGCGTCGGGCGACTCGCCGACGCTCTCTCCGAGCCGCTGCAGAAGCGACGGCTCGGGGAGCAGCCACTGGCGCTTCTCGGCGTGGTGGAAGGCGATCGCCGCGTCCCCCCCGCCGGCTTGGGCAAGCGAGAGCTGCTCGCCCTCGTCGGCCTCTTCCACCGGCTCCGGGGGCGGCGCGTAGCTGGTGGGTTCGCCAAAGATCTCGGGCGCCGCCAGCCGCCCGTCCACGAGGTGCGGGGTGTGCGTGCTCACCGCGGGTCCGTACTGGGCCGCCGGAGACACGGACGTCCTCATCATGTCGGAGGCGTCGATCGTCGGGGACTCGGCGAGCTCCACCACGCGGGTCGACGCCGCGTCCCGGCGGCGCGCGCCCAGGGCCTCGGCCTGGCTGCGCGCCGCCCTGCCTGCGGCGGCCACGCCTTTGCGCGAATGGTCCGCCCACTGGCGGAGCGACGAGCCGGTCGCCAGCAGGACGCCGGCCACGAACAGGGCGACGACGAGCACGTCCACGCCGATGCGCCCGATGACGCCGTGCAGCACGGCCCACAGAGCTTCGCCGGCCACACCGCCGTGCACGCTCATGTAGGTGTCGCGGTAGAGACGCTCCGGCCGTTCGCCGGCGAAGACGCCGAACGCGTCGGCGGCCGCGGCCAGGACAAAAGCGGCGACGATCATCGCGATCCCCCAGCTCACCCCGCGGCGCGGGCGGCGGTCGTCGCGGGCCACCAGCATGTAGGCGACGAAGCAGAGCAGTAGCGGGAGCGCGAAGACCAAGAGCCCCACCAGCCAGCGCGTGATGCCGCCCAACCAGCGCCCCAGCGCCCCGCCGTCCCAGCCGAGATAGATGACGAAGGCGAGGAACACGGCGAGAGCCACGCAGGCGATCGCCGCCAGCTCGTAGCCGTGACGGGTGGCCGATCTTTCCGGCCGAGGCGCCGGGTGGGCGGCGCGCGATCGCCTGCGCGCCGCAGCGCCGGCGCGCCGTGCCTGCTTGGGGCGTGCAGTCGCCATAGGCCGTCTATTCAACGCGGGCGCGAGAAACCCTAGGAAGGAACGTGGTGCGAGGCAGGAGGAAGACGCCGGTCGTTCAGACTTCGACGACGACCGGCATGATCAGCGGCCGCCGCCGGGTGCGTGCGAACACGAGCTCGGCGAGCTTCTCCTTGATGTCTTCCCTGATGAGGCGCTGCCCGGTCACGTGCACGGCGCCGAGCTTGTCCATGAGGTCGTCGAGCGCGGCCGCGCACTCGTCGAGCACCTCCTGGAGGCGCGCGTCGTCGTGCAGGAAGCCGCGCGCCACCAGTTCCGGCGGCGCCACCGAGTCGCCGTTCTGGGCGTCGACGGTGACCACGGCGATGAGGATGCCGTCGCCGGCCAGCTGCTGGCGGTCGCGAAGCACGAGACCCTCGGCATCGCCGAGCTCGAAGCCGTCGACGAACACCATGCCCGTGGGCACCTTGTCGACGATCTCGCCGTTCTCGGCATCCAGCTCGAGGACGTCGCCGTTCTCGAGGATGAAGATGTCCTCCTCGCGGACGCCGGACTGACGGGCGAGCTCGGCGTGGAAATGCTGGTGCCGGTATTCGCCGTGAACCGGCACGAAATACTGCGGGCGCAGCAGGTTGAGCATCATGCGCAGGTCTTCCTGGGCAGCGTGGCCGCTGACGTGCACGCCGCTGCCCTCCCCGTAGATCACGGTGGCGCCCGACTTGAGCAGACGATTGACCGTGGTCATGACGCTGACCTCGTTGCCGGGGATGGCTCTCGCCGAGATGACCACGGTGTCGCCTTCGTGCAGGCCCACCTGCGGATGATCGTCGAACGCCATGCGCGTGAGCGCCGAGAGGGGTTCTCCCTGACTCCCCGTCGCGAGGATGAGGATCTCCTCGGGCCGGTAGTCGTCGATCTCGGTGAGCTTGATCATCGAACCCTCGGGGACCTCCAGATATCCGAGGTTGCGGGCGATGTTCACGTTCTTCTGCATCGAGCGGCCGGAGACGGCGAACTTGCGGCCGTGCAGGTGGGCGATCCGGATGGCCTGCTGGACGCGGTGGATGTGCGAGGCGAAGCTCGCCACGATCACGCGGCCCTCGGCCTCGGCGAAGATCTGGTGAAACGCCTGCCCGACGATGCTCTCCGAAGCGGTCGACCCGGCCGCCTCGACGTTCGTCGAGTCGCCGAGAAGGACCAGGACGCCCTGCTGGCCGAGCTGCGCGAACGTGTTGACGTCCGTGATGCGGCCGTCGATCGGCGTGTGGTCGAACTTGTAGTCGCCGGTCAATACCAGGGCCCCGAGCTCGGTGCCGAGCACGATCGACAGGGCATCGGGCACGCTGTGGCTCACGGCGACGAAAGACAGGTCGAACGGCCCCAGGCGCAGCTTCGAGCTCTCGCTCACCTCATTGAGATCGACCACCTTGAGCAGGCCGTGCTCGTCGAGTTTGGACTTGATGAGCGCCAACGTGAAGCGGCTGCCGTACACCGGCTTGTTGAGCTGCTTCAGCACGAAGGGCAGCGCCCCCTGGTGATCCTCGTGACCGTGCGTGATGACGAACGCCAGGACGTCGTCGCGGCGCCCGAGCAGCCATCTGATATCGGGGATCACGAGGTCGATGCCGAGCATCTCGTCGCGCGGGAACTCGACGCCGCAGTCGAGCACGACGATCTTGCCGCGGTACTCGACGGCGGTCATGTTCTTGCCGATCTCGCCGAGGCCGCCGAGAGGGATGATCCTGAGGGAATCGTTCATGTGGAGACAATCCTACTCGCTCGCGACGCGGAAGGGCGAACCGGCGCGCCGGCGCCGTTGCCCAGAACAGCGGTGCGGACGCCGTCCTTGCCGGCGCTCTTGACCTCGTACATCAGGGCGTCCGCGTGCCGCAGCAGGCCCTCGACGTCGGCTTCACCGCCCAAGTACGTGACGACGCCGATGCTGAGCGAGGCCGGCCAGCCGCCCTCGCCGATGGCGGCGAGGGCGGCCCCGCGGCCTTTCATCAGCGCCACGAGTGCGGCGTCGGACGAGGTGTCCGGCAGAAGCACCGCGAACTCGTCGCCGCCCAGCCGCGCGACGAGGTCGGTGCTCCGCAGCGTGTGTGTCCAGGCCCTCGCCACGGTGACGAGGAGGGTGTCGCCGGCGGCGTGGCCGTAGCGATCGTTCACCTCTTTGAGGTCGTCGACGTCGAAGATCGCCACGCTCAGCGGCTGGCCGGTGCGCTGGGCGCGGCGCAGCTCGAGGTCGGCCTGCTCGCGGAACCGGCGCACGTTGGGCACGCGCGTGAGCGCGTCGGCGCGCGCCAGACGCTGCTCTTCGCCGAGCGCGTGCTTCAGGGCCGCGAGGATGAGCACCACCATCGCGAAGAACGCTAGCCGCACGGCGGCGTTCCACCACGGCATCCCGCTGGCCCAGGTCTGGTCGAGAGAGTAGCGGTCCCCGACCGTCCACAGGATCGTCGCCACCACCGAGAAGAGGACGCCGCTCGTGCGACCGAGCACCCAGGTGGCGAGCGCGATGGGCCCGGCGTAGAAGACGGAGAACACGACGTCCGCGCCTGTCAGGAGATCGATGGCGCCCACGCCCGCGACCAGCGCCAGGCAGAGCAGCAGCACGAGGACGTGCGGCAGCCCGTCGACAAACGCGGCGAGGCGACCGAAGAGGGTCATGCCCGGCTCAGCATACCCAGCCGCCGCAGCTCGTCGGAGACGGCGGCGGATTCTTGGGGGGTAGCGGGCACTAGCGGGAGGCGCAGACCGCCCACCTCGTGCCCCAGCAAGTTGAGGGCTTCTTTGACGAGGATGGGGTTGGCGGTCAGAAACAGCGTCTTGTAGAGAGCGCGGAGGCCTTCGTCGAGCCTCTCCGCCCCGGCCACATCGCCGGCTCTCGTCAGACGTGCCATCTCGGCCAGCTGTGGCCCGACGACGTGGCTGGCCACGCAGATGCCGCCGAGGCCGCCCATCTTCAGCACGTCGAGCAGCATGTCGTCGTTGCCGGCGTAGATGCCAAGGTCGCTGAGCTCGCGCAGCCGGCGAAGCTCCCCGAGATCGGGGTTGGCCTGCTTCACGGCCACGATGTTGTCGACCTTGCCGAGGGCGGCCAGCGCCTTGGGCGACAGGTTGACCACCGAACGTCCGGGGATGTTGTACACGACGAGCGGGAGGGTGGTGGCGGCGGCCACGGCGCGGAAGTGCGCCAGCAGGCCGCGCTCGGGCGGCTTGTTGTAGTAGGGCGTGACCACGAGGACCGCGTCGACGCCGCACTTCTCGGCAGTGCGCGTGAGCTCGATGCTGTGGGCGGTGTCGTTCGAGCCCGTGCCGGCGACGACGGGCACGCGATCGCCCACGGCCTCGACGACGGTGCGGAACATCGCCGCCTTCTCGTCGTCGGTGAGCGTCGGCGACTCGCCGGTGGTGCCGGCCACCACAAGCCCGTCGGAGCCGCTCGCGATGAGATGTTCGGCGAGCTCGGCGAGCTTGCCGTGGTCGACGGCCAGGTCGGCGTCGAAGGGCGTCACCATCGCGGTGAGGATCGTCCCCAGGCTGTCGGTCATGGCGCGGCTCCTCGAATGCGGACGGTGGGCGGTACGTGGTCGCACTAGTCTAGGAGGTTCTCCAGCCCCACGACAGTCCCCTCGATGCCCGTCACGCGGCGCAGGGCGAGCAGGACGCCGCTCATGAAAGAGCGCCGCGACAGCGAATCGTGACGCAGGCTGAGCAGCTCGCCGTCGCCGCCGAAGAGGACTTCCTGGTGGGCGACGACGCCCGGCAGGCGCACGCTGTGGATGCGCACCTGGTCGGCCGCCAGGCCGCGAGACGGCTGATCGCCGGGCACGTCCCGCAGGGCGGAACCCGGCGCTTCGGCCATGAGGCGCGCCGTGCGAAGGCTGGTGCCCGACGGAGCGTCCAGCTTGCCGGCCTCGTGCATCTCGATGACCTCGGCGTGCTCGTAGTACTTCGCCGCCTGGCTCGCGAAGCGCATCAGCAGGACGGCCCCGAGGGCGAAGTTGGGCACGATCACGAGGCCCACGCCGGCCGTCGCGGCGGCGGCGCTGAGCTCCTCGACATGGGCTTCGTCGAGGCCGGTGGCGCCGACCACGGTCGGCACGCCGGCCGCGAGCAGCAGCTTCGTGTTGTCGAACACCGCCCCCGGGAGGCTGAATTCCAGCGCCGCCTCGGGGGAGGTCAGCGCCAGCGCCTGCTCCACGGTCGCGAAGCACGGCGCGTCGCCGGCGCTCGCGCCGCCCTTGGGGTCGACGAGCGCCACCAGGCGCAGGTCGTCCTGGGCGGCGATCGTGGCGGCGCTCAGGCCGCCCATCTTGCCGGCGGCGCCGGTCACGAGCACGTCTATCATCGCTCCTCCCAGGCGAATCCGTCGGTGACGGCCCGAAACGGCTCCGGCCGCGGGCCGATGCACACCGTGGACCACTTCTTCGGGTCGTAGTACCGCCGCACGGCGGCCACGACGTCGTCGCGCGTCACCGCGTCGATGCGCTGCAGCACCTCGTCGACGCTGAGGACGGGCTGCTCCATGAGCACGGCCCGCCCTAGCGAGTGCATGCGGCTGCCCGGGCTCTCCATGCTCAGCACGAGCTGGCCCTTGAGGTGGTTCCGGGCGCGTTTGACCGCCTCCTCGGAGATGTCCTCGGGAAGGCGGTGGAGCACGTCGAGGATGACGCTCATGGCTTCCTCCACCGCCTCCGCGCGCGAGCCGACGTAGATGGCCGTGAGGCCGGCGTCGGCGTACAGGGACGTGTACGAGTAGACCGAGTAGGCGAGGCCGCGCTTCTCGCGGACTTCCTGAAACAGCAGAGAGCTCCAGGAGCCGCCGAGGATCGTGTCGACGACGAACACGGCGTAGCGGTCGGGGTCGGCGCGCCGCGGCCCGGGGCCGCCGAGACAGATGTGGTACTGCTCGGTGTCTTTCAGCGAGAACCGGGCCACGTGGCGGAATCCCGGGGCGCTCAACTCGGGTCGCCGGACGACCGCCCCGGGCGCGGGGCGGAAGTGCGCCTGCGTGAGCTCACAGAGATGGTCGTGGTCCACGTGGCCGCTGGCCGAGACCACGATCCCGGGGTTCACGTAGTGCGCGTCGTGGTAGGCACTGACCGTCGGGAGGTCGAGGCGCGCCAGGGTCTCGCTGTGCCCGATGATGGAGCGCCCGAGCGGATGCTCGCCGAAGACGGCCTCGCAGAGGTCGTCGTGGATGAGCTCAGGCGGCGAATCCTCGTACATGGCGACCTCTTCGCGCACGACCTCGCGCTCCTGGTCGAGGTCGGCGAAGGACGGTCGCGCCAGCATCTCGACCATCACCTCGAAGGCGGTGTCGAGGTCCTCGTCGAGGAAGCGCGCGTTGACCAGCGTGTGTTCCTTGGACGTGGACGCGTTGGGCTCGCCGCCCATGTCGTCGAAGATGCGCGCGATGTCCCAGGCGCTGAAGCGGTCGGAGCCCCTGAAGATGAGGTGCTCGATGAAGTGCGAGACGCCGCCGAGCTCGAGAGGCTCCTGCCGCGAGCCGGCGGCGATCCACAGCCCGAGGGCCACCGAGCGCACCCCTTCGAGGCGCTCGGTGGCCACTCGCAGGCCGTTGTCCAGCGTTGAGAGGCGGTAGGCCTCCGTGGCCTTCTCCCGCTCCCTGTTACTCTGCGTCGGGCTTCTTGAGCAGCGTGAGCCCGATGCGGTTGCGTGCCTTGTCGATCTCGACGACCTCGACGGTCACCGTGTCGCCGCGCGAGACGACGTCTTCGACCGACTTCACGCGCTCGCCCTTCTGGCCGAGACGCGAGATGTGCAGCAGGCCGTCGGTGCCCTTCTTGAGCTCCACGAAGGCGCCGAAGTCGGTGGTCTTTACCACGCGACCGGTGAACACGTCGCCGACCTCGATCTCCTTGGTCATGGCCTGGATGCGGTTCATGACGCCTTCGGCGGCTTCCTGGTCGGGGGCGCAGATGAAGATCGTGCCGTCTTCCTGGATGTCGATGTCGGCGCCGAACTCGTCGGTCATGCCGCGGATGGTCTCGCCACCCTTGCCGATGATGAGGCCGATCTGGTCGGGGTTGATCTGGATGCTGAAGATGCGCGGCGCCCACTCGGACAGCTCGCTGCGCGGCTCGGGGAGGGTGGCGAGCATGCGCTCGAGGATGAAGAGCCGCGCCTTGCGCGCCTGCTCGAGCGCCTCGGTGAGGATCTCGAAGGTGACGCCGGTGATCTTGATGTCCATCTGCAGGGCCGTGATGCCGTCGGCGGTGCCGGCGACCTTGAAGTCCATGTCGCCGAGGTGGTCCTCCACGCCGGCGATGTCGGTGAGGATGACGTAGGCGTCACCCTCCTTGATCAGACCCATGGCTGTGCCTGCCACCGGAGCGGTGATCTGCACGCCGGCGTCCATCAGCGCAAGGGTCGAGCCACACACACTGGCCATCGAGGACGAGCCGTTGCTCTCAAGGATCTCCGAGACGATGCGCGTCGTGTAGGGGAAGTCCAGCTCGTCCGGAAGGACCGGCAGCAGGGCGCGCTCGGCCAGGGCGCCGTGGCCGATGTCGCGGCGCTTGGGGCCGCGCATGAAGCCGGTCTCGCCCACCGAGTACGGCGGGAAGTTGTAGTGGTGGATGTAGCGCTTCTTGTCCTCGATGCCGAGGCCGTCGATGCGCTGGAACTCGCCCGTGCCACCCAGCGTCAAGAGGCTCAGGGCCTGCGTCTCGCCGCGGGTGAACAGGGCGCTGCCGTGGACGCGCGGGACCGCGCCGACCTCGCAGCTGATCTGGCGGACCTCGTCGGCGCCACGGCCGTCGGGGCGGCGCTTCTGCACCGCGATGCGATCGCGCACGAGGTCTCTCTCGATCTTGGCGAGAGCGCGCTTGACGTGCGTCACGCGCTCGGCCGGTGAGTCCTCGTCGAGGAGGGCCTTTACGGCGGCCTTCTTGACCTCGGAGGTAGCGTCCTGACGCTCCTTCTTGTCGGCCGCCTGCATGGCGGCGTCCAAAGCGGCGCCGCACTGGCTGCGGACCTCGGCGAGGATGCCCTCATCGACGGTCCACTCCGGCACGTCCCACTTGGGCTTGCCACACTGGCGCTGCAGCTCGAGCTGCATGTCGATAAGCTTCTTGATCTCCTCGTGAGCCAGGCGCAGCGCCTCCACCACGAGAGCCTCGGAGACCTGATTCGCGCCGGCCTCGACCATGACGATGGCGTCCTTGGTACCGGTGACCACGAGGTCGAGCTCAGACTCGTCCTGGACCTCGATGAGGGTGGGGTTGATCACGAACTCGTCCTCGATGCGCCCCACGCGCACGGACCCGATCGGGCCGAGGAACGGGATCTCGCTGAGACTCAGGGCCGCCGAGGCGCCCAGAGTGGCGAGCACGTCGTAGTTGTTCTCGAGGTCGACGGACAGCACGGTGGCCACCACGTGCACCTCGTTCATGTAACCCTTCGGGAACAGCGGCCGAATGGGCCGGTCGATCTGGC
>Ga0209429_10000898_pt1 | contig 19268 bp, 17 predicted proteins | sample BarGraNGADG00212_3_FD_184493 | JGI IMG/M metagenome (GOLD analysis project Ga0209429, IMG submission 184493) | Arctic peat soil microbial communities from Barrow, Alaska - Barrow Graham LP Ref core NGADG0004-212 (SPAdes) (version 2) | ecosystem: Environmental > Terrestrial > Soil > Wetlands >...
AAGGCCACTTCTCGATTTTCTGGATTGTCCAAGCTGGGTTATTGGCTGCCACGCTCGTCCTCTTTGTTATTTTCCGGAAAGAGAAACAAAAGATGGTTTCAATCGAAAAAACGGTTGTCACTGATTATGTTCCCTCCATCTTAATGGTGAGCATCGTCGTACTTCTCATCATTGCCTCCTTTATCCCGAACGCTCCCAAATTAATTAACGGCTATATCTGCGTTGGCTTAATGCTGATTGGCATTATTTGGAAAATGATTTCCAAAAAGAAAGTGTCCGCTATTAAAGAAACTGTCAAGGAAATCGACTTTCTCACACTCCTTATGTTAGCCGGTATCTTCGTCATCGTTACTGCTTTAATCAAGGTCGGCATCATCACCTGGCTTGGTCAAGCTTTAGCCGCCATCTCCGGAGGCAATGCTTTCCTGGCCTACTCCATCATTCTCTGGGGCTCTGTCTTCCTCTCCGCATTTATTGACAATATCCCGTATGTCGCTATGATGCTCGGCGTCGTTACCGTCATCGCCACGGACCTCGGCGTCAACCCGATGCTCTTCTACTTTGCCTTGTTATCTGGCGCGACGCTCGGCGGTAACATTACCCCGATCGGCGCTTCCGCAAATATCGCTGGCATCGGCATACTCCGTAAAGCCGGATATAAAGTCAAAACGTGGGATTTCATGCGGATCGGCTTACCAGCCACGCTGGCCGCCGTCGGTGCCGCTTACATCCTCATCTGGGTCATCTGGGCGCACTAAAGACAAAATAAAAACTGAGTTGGGTTTCAATCCTGACTCAGTTTTTTTATGCGCTTATTTTTGCTTGAGGACAACAGTTTCGTAAGGATAAAGTTTCTTTACCCCGCGGTAGTTGGACACAGGATAGTTTCCAATGATTTTAGTGCCAAACATCGGCAGTTTGATGGGACGGATTTTGTTCGACATATTGGCCACCACGAGATACTTTTCGGTGTCGGTTTCACGGCTAAAGGCAAAGACATCGGGGTGAGAAGAAAGTTTTTTGAAGATGCCTTCTTTTAGGCACACCGACTGATCCTTCACATGGAGCAGTTCTTGATAATAGTGCCAAATCGATTGAGGGTCTCTTTGTTCTCTTTCAACATTGATTAAGGGGTATTGGGGATTCACTTTCAGCCACGGATCGGTTTCAGAGAAACCCGCGTTCGGAAGATCATTCCACTGCATCGGGGTTCGGCCATGGTCACGCGTAAAGTTCATCACGAGTTTCCACGCCATTTTATGCCACACATGGAACAACCTTAGGAGGTTGTAGACGTTGACGCTGCTGACATCGCGGAGTTCGCTGACACCATTGAATGCGCAGTTTGTCATCCCGATTTCTTCGCCTTCAAAGATATAACAGGTGCCTCTTAAAGTCAGCAAAACCGTGGCCAGCATTTTGGCGGATTCGTTCCGGTATTTCTTTTCATCGCCAAAACGCGTGAGTGAACGCGGTTGGTCGTGGTTTTCAAAGAAAATTGTGTTCCAATCAAGATTTTTCTGCCACTTGGTTAGGGCCACAATCATTTTCTTGGGTTGGTATCTCACATGAAATAAGGGCAGCTTCCATTGATCGACGCTGGTGTGATCGAAGGGGAAAATCGTCGATAATTCGCCCTCGGTGAATGTCTTGGCGGCCTTGAGATTGATGTCGGTGGTTTCTCCGACAGTATAGGCACCATAAGGAGCAAAGATCTCGTCGTTAAATTCTTTGAGGATTTTATGGCAGCCAGGTTGCGAAAGGTAATGTTCAAGACCGGTTTTATAAACTTTTTTCTTGCCGTCTGCAAACGAGGTTTTATAGATGATGTTGATGACGTCGCAGCGGAATCCGGACGCACCCAGGTCGAGCCAGAAACGAAGAATCTTTTTGACTTCGGCGATGACCGCTGGGTTACGGTAGTTCAGGTCAGGTTGTTTCTTCGTAAAAAGGTGCAGATAAAATTCACCGCTTGTATCGTTCTTTTCCCATGCTGAGCCGGTAAAGAAACTTTGCCAGTTGTTCGGAGGAAGGGTTTTGCCTTTCCTTCCGGTTTTTCCCGGTTTCCAAATGTAATAGTCATGATAGGGTGATTTTGGGTCGATGCCTTCTTTGAACCACGCATGTTCATCCGAAGTATGGTTAATCACGAGATCCATGATGATGTGAATGTCGCGCTTTTTGGCTTCGGCAAAAAGACGTTTCATGTCTTCGAGCGTCCCGTATTCTGGGTTGATCGCGTAGTAATCGGAGATATCATAGCCCATATCATCGTTCGGGGATTGATACACCGGCGAGAGCCAAATGGCGCCGATCCCGAGGTCTTTAAGGTAATCCAGTTTTGAGATAATCCCTAGGATATCGCCAATCCCATCGTTGTTGGAATCACAAAAACTGCGTGGGTATATCTGGTAAATGGCTTTTTCTTTCCACCATAGTTTATTATTCATTGTGCTATCCGTCCTTATTTCTATTATAGGGAGGCCTGTAGCGATTTACAAAGTGAAAAGACAATCTTGGTTGACAGGAAAAAAAGGAAATACTAGAATACATATAGATAAGCGTCTATATGAAAGGAACCTCTTATGGAATGTAAAGAATACGCTGTGATGTTTAAAGCCTTAAGCGATGTTAAGCGGGTTTGCATTATCCAGTTATTGACCAAGGAAAAACTTTGTGGCTGCGAATTATTGAAAGCCTTCCAGATTACCCAGCCGACTTTGTCCCACCACATGCGAATCCTCGTCGACTGCGAACTCGTGCTAACACAGAAGCGTGGGAAATATGCCTATTATTCGATTAATGAAAATAAAATTGAGAGTCTGAAAACCTTTTTCACCACAGTCGGGACCGGTCAACATGCCTGCGGCAGCTGCGATAAGTTCTAATGGATATCTTAAAAGCCATTGGCGACTTTATCTCAATACAACTTTTAGGCATGAAATGGCTGAACGATTTGCTCGGCCGTTTGATTGCAGTCCTTTTTGGCACAGAATTTGCCACCGGTTTATGGGGCAACGCTATTCAATTCTTGTTTTTCGACTTCATTAAAATCAGTTTACTTTTGTGCATCTTGATTTTCATCATTTCGTACATTCAAAGCTACTTCCCACCGGAACGAACGAAAAAGATCCTCTCAAAATATAAAGGGATTGGGGCAAATACTATTGGTGCCCTCCTCGGGACCGTAACGCCCTTTTGCAGCTGTTCTTCCATTCCGATTTTTATCGGGTTTACCCGCGCCGGGTTATCTTCCGGCATTACCTTTTCGTTTTTGATTTCGAGCCCGCTCGTTGATCTTGGTGCCTTCGTTTTACTCGCCAGCATTTTTGGCTTTCCAATTGCCCTTGCTTATGTCTTGGTTGGTTTAATACTCGCCATTATCGGTGGCACGATCATTGAAAAAACCGGTGTCGGCGAAGAAATCGAGCCTTTCGTCCGTCAAGGCGAAAACGTCGATATCGAATCGCCCAAGTTAAGCCAAAAAGAGAGATTCGTCTATGCGAAAGACCAAGTGGTTGCTACTTATAAAAAAGTCGTGCTCTATATCTTGATTGGCGTCGCGATTGGCGCTTTGATCCATAACGTCATCCCGGAAGCGTGGGTTGAAGCCGCGCTCAGTTCCAATAATGTCTTCTCACCGATTATTGCCACCATTATCGGCACGCCGATGTACGCCGATATCTTTGGAACCATCCCGATTGCCGAAGCGCTCTATGCCAAAGGCGCCGGTCTTGGCACGATTATGTCCTTCATGATGGCGGTCACCGCGTTATCGCTGCCGTCGCTCATCATGCTCAAGAAAGTCGTTAAATGGAAGTTACTCTGGGTCTTTATCGGCATCGTCGTCACCGGGATTATCCTTATTGGTTATCTCTTCAATATCTTTGGTTATTTATTCATTTAAGAAAAATGAATGGAAGGAAATACTATGAACATTAAAGCTTTAGGGGGCTGCTGTTCCCGCTCCACCGCCAACTATGAAAACGCCGTTCTCGCTGTCAAAGAACTTGGTCTTGATGTCGTCGTCGAGCACGTTTCTGATGTCGATGAAATCATGAAGCTCGGCGTGATGGCCACACCCGGACTGGTCATCGACGGCAAAGTCGTCAGTTATGGACGACCGTTATCGGTCAGCCAAGTCAAAGATTTCATTCGAAAAGCCCATCCTGAGATTAAGTAACCAGAACTAAAAAAAGCCACCATCGCGGTGGCTTTCGTTTATTAACTGGCTTTGACGTTATTGATGATGGTCGCAAGTTCCGAGACGTTGGCGGTCCCGATGTCTTTCAGTGGCAAGGCCACGAAAGGATTGAGGGGATTAGAGCCATCCGGATAATATGGATAGTTGAGGATTTTATCCTGCCAAGCGGGATCGGCCTGCATCATCGCATAGGTCGCCGCGATCGGGGTGCAGTACCCAACGATGCTGGCGTTATCAAACGCGACTTGCGGATCTAGGAACCAGTCCATGAACTTCAAGGCTAAATCGTAGTGTTGGGCATTCTTTGGGATGATCATGCCGTCGAAGAAGGAAATGGTGAGCGGCGGGATATAGATACCCATATCTTCCATGCCCTGTCCGTCTTCTTGGCGGAGGTTATAAATATCGAAGAAGTCGCCGGTATACATAAAGGCTAAATCGAGGTTACCGGCGCTGATGTGTTTCTTCAGTTCGTCGGTGCCCCACTCGGCAAATTCTCTTTGACGCAAGACGTCTTCGAATAAACCAAAGTTTTCTTCGCTGGCGACGTTATATCGTTCCAGCACGGTGGCTTGGTCGCCATCATGGACGCTGCTGTAATACATCATGGCCGCGGCGTAGGATAAACGCGGGACGTTGTACATGCCGACTTTGGTGCCGGCGGGTGTTTTGTCTTCTTCAAATATCGCAGACCAACCATTGGTTTTAACCGCTTCTTCAAGTCCGGGAACCGTCTTGTTATAAACGAGTCCGAAGGTACCCCAGAAATATGGGATGGCGTAGGATTGGTTGCCTTCAAACATGACATTCTGGATGTCGCTGAGACCCGGTAGGAAAACATCAGGGCTGTAATTCGATAATTGCTCTAAATCAATTTGTCTTAAGTAGTCTTCCCGGTAGAGTTTGTCGATCATGTAATCAGACGGGATGACGATATCGTAGCAGGTCGTACCACTCTTGATTTTTTGTTCCATCAGTTCGCTCGAACTGGCAAGGTCTAAAACAACACGGATGTTGTATTCTTCTTCAAAGGCCGTGACAAGGTCTTCGTTGATGTATTCGCCCCAGTTGAGGACGAGCAGGACGCCTTGTTGTTTGCAACCGGAGACAAGAACGATCGTCGAGAGAACGAGCGCTTGTTTTAACCATTTATTTTTCAATTTTCGTTCCTGCCTTTCGTTTGTGATTGTTCCAGAGAATAGCAACGACGATAAAGGCCGAGGCAAGAAGCGTGACGATGGTCGAATAGGCATAGATGGCAGGCTTTAAGCTGGTCTTGCCAATCGAACTGTAAATCCAGATACTGATGTTATTGAAACCGTTTCCGGTCGTGTAATAACTGATGACGAAGTCGTCGATGCTCATCGTGAAGGCGAGCATGGCGCCGGCGATGATGCCTGGCCAAATCGCGGGAACGATGACTTTGCTTAACGCCTTAATCGGTGAATCGCCGAGGTCCACTGCCGCATCGTACATGTTGGCGTCCAGTTCCGAGAGTTTCGGAAGCACGCTGAGGACGACATACGGGAGGGTGAAAAACACGTGGGCAATCAACATCGTCGGTAAGCCGAAGATGCTGGGGAAAATCGGGAGTAATAAAGAGAACAGCAGCATGAGCGAGATACCGGTGACGATTTCCGCGTTCACGAGAGGAATGTTATTCAAGATGATGAATTTCTGGCGTTTCTTCTTTTCCAAGGCATGAATGCCAATGGCGAATAGCGTGCCAAGTACGGTTGAGATGATAAGCGTCAGGAAAGCAACCAGTAAGGTATCAAGAATCGCGCTTCTTAAGCTACGATACTTGAAGATTTCGGTATACCACTGCAAGGTCAATCCGCCGAAACTGGCGGGATCCGCTGAGTTGTTGACCGATTGAACGGCGATGAGGATAACCGGGAGATATAAGACCAGGAAAACGAAGGCGATGAAGACGACCTTTAAAATCGGGAGGAAGACTTTATTGAATTTGGCCACGTGGTTACGGTGAAAGAAACGATATAACCAAGTGAGGTTGACGTCGTTGTAATTGAGCGCAGCGATACTTTGCATTTCTTGTTCGCTCATAGTAAGGTCTCTCCTTCCTTATCGACCTTCGAGATGACGAAGAGGGCGATAACAATGGCGAAAATCAGTAACATCGAGATTAAGCTCCCGAAGTTATAGTCCATATAGATGAAGTTATCTTCGATAATCGTGCCGAGCATGACGATTTTTTCGTTTCCCATGATTCTGGGAACGGCAAAACCGGAGAAGCATGGTAAGAACACGAGGATGATGCCGGTGGTCACGCCTTTGAGCGATAACGGGATCGTGACTTTTTTGAAGGTCCGGATTGGGTCTCCGCCAAGGTCACTGCTGGCGTCATATAAAGAAGTATCAATCTTATCGAGGACCGTGTAAATTGGGAGAATCATGAAGGGTAAATAGACCATGATTAAGCCAATGACGACGGAGAGGCCGGTGCCTTTGATATCGATCGACCAGTTGATCCCGATTTGCGAGAGCAGCCCGGTAATCATGTTGTTGGCCGAGAAGAAATAACCTAAGGCATTGGTACGAAGGAGGATGTTGCTCCACATCGGAAGAACAAGCAACAGGGTAATGAGGAATCCGTTCTTGTTTTTGGAACGGGAGAAGATATACGCAAGCGGGTAACCAATCGCTAAACAAGCGAGCGTGGCGATGGTCGCATATTTGAGCGAGTTCCAGAGGCCGACGATGACTGAGATTTCGGTGAGCCTAGAGAAATTCGCAAAGGTAAATACGGCGTTACTAAAATGCATGCCTTCCGTCGTCATGAAAGACAAGGCAATCATCGTGATCATCGGGATGGCGATGAAAACGAGTAAGAGGATGAGATAGGGTAAACTAAAGCGTTTGAGCTTGTTCATGGGACAATTTCATCAGGTGGATTTCGTACGGGTCAATGTGGAGCCCGATCGTATCCCCGACTTTCGATTCTTCATAGTCATGTACAGTGACGATTTTTCCACCCAAGTCGACGACCATCTCAAAGTGGACGCCTTTGAAGACGACGCTTAATACTTTCGCGGTTAAAGGAGCGGTTTTAGATGGGACGACGTCAAAGTCCTCCGGACGGATGACGACATCAACGGCTTCGTCTTTTTCGAAGCCTTCTTCCTGGTATTCAAAAGTCGCGCCGCAGAATTTGACTTTATGATCGCCGAGGACGACCCCATCGAAAATATTGCTCTGGCCGATGAAGTTGCAGACAAAGCGGTTTTTCGGTTCATTGTAGATATCGCGCGGATGGCCGATTTGTTGGATGACGCCTTTATTCATGACAACCACCGTATCAGACATCGTTAAGGCTTCTTCTTGGTCATGCGTGACATAGATGAAAGTGATGCCGAGTTTCTTCTGCATTTCCTTTAATTCATATTGCATGCTTTGGCGTAACTTCAAGTCGAGGGCAGCTAACGGCTCATCGAGCAGAAGGATACGCGGGCGGATGACGGTGGCGCGGGCGATGGCCACGCGTTGTTGTTGGCCGCCTGAGAGGGAGTCGACTTTCCGTTTTTCAAATCCGTCGAGGTTGACCATGTGGAGGGCTTCGGTGACTTTTTGCGTCAGTTCCGGGTCTTTCATATGGTAGTTCTTGAGGCCATAGGCCACGTTCCCAAACACGTCGAGGTGCGGGAATAACGCGTATCTTTGGAAGACCGTGTTAATCGGGCGCCGGAAAGGTGGGACATCGTTGATCTTGACGCCATCGAGGATAATATCGCCGCTATCCGGAGTTTCAAATCCGCCGATCATTCTGAGGGTCGTGGTTTTGCCACAGCCGGAAGGACCGAGTAGGGTGATAAACTCGTTTTCGTTGATGTAGAGATTAATGTTATTAACCGCTGCTTCACCGTCGTACTTTTTAACTACATGAACTAGTTCAATCAACTTCTTTGCCATTTCGTTCTCCTTGGTTATCAGCCGAATATAATTGATAAACATTATTATGGTATTTTTTCACCACATTGCAATCATTATTTTCATTTTTTTTGGACGAGTTTTCGTAAGCGGAAAACAGGGGCTTTTTGCGACGTTTTTGGGGAAGCGCTCTCATGATTTTGGAACAACTTTGGGAAAGTGTGATTTCAATGAGAAGAAAAGCCACAAAAAAATGGGAAAACGAGATTTCCCATTTTCTGAATAATTTAAACAATGTAGTCTAAAGTTTCTCAATGTCTTTGAGGGTGCCGACGATTTTCTGGACACGGGCCGAGGCAACTTCACGGGAGACATGGTTTCCAAGATAATCATAGAGGATGTGCGCGGTCTCGCGCGCTTGGGCTGATGTAAGGCCGCGGGTCGTCGTGGCCGCCATGCCGATACGGACGCCGGAAGTAACGCTTGGCTTCTCCGTGTCGCCTGGCACCATGTTCTTATTTAAGGTGATGCCTATCTCTTCGACTTTATGTTGGGCGTCAACACCGGTCAACCCAAAACTCTTCTTGGTATTGACCATGAATAAATGGGTATCGGTTCCGCTGACGGCGCATCCGAGTTTCGCAAATTCATCGGCGCAGGCTTTGGTGTTCTCGACGACAGCTTTAATGTATTGCTTAAATCCAGGTTGTAACGCTTCATAGAAACATTGCACTTTAGCCGCGATGATGTTTTCCAGCGGGCCACCCTGAATGCCCGGAAAGCAGGCCGAGTTGACTTTCTTGGCGAGCTCGGGTGAGTTGGTCAGAATGATGCCACCGCGTGGGCCTCTTAAGGTCTTATGCGTGGTTGACGTGACGACATCTGCATAGGGAAGCGGGTTGGGATGGTAACCTGTCGCGATCAGTCCGGCGATGTGGGCCATGTCGACCATGAAATAAGCACCATTAGCCTTAGCGATTTCGCTAATCCGTTTAAAATCAATTTCATAAGGATAAGAAGAGAAACCGGCTAAAATCAGGCGCGGTTTGGTCTCGGCGGCGAATTTCGCCATGCCTTCATAATCAATCCGCCCGTCAGCGCCTAAATGATAATGAACGAAGTGATATTGTTTGCCACTGAAACTGACTGAGGAACCATGGGTCAAGTGCCCACCCTCGTCTAAACCAAGCGATAACACGGTATCGCCAAGGTTGAGTAATGCAGCATAGGCAATCATATTCGCCGCGCTGCCACAGTGCGGTTGCACGTTCGCGAATTGGGCACCAAAGAGCTGGCAAACCAAGTCGATCGCGAGTTGCTCGATTTTATCGATATTCTCGCAGCCGCCATAATATCGGTGACCGGGGAATCCTTCAGCGTATTTATTCGTGGCAATACAGCCGCATAATCTCCGAACTTCTGCACTCGTGAAGTTTTCGCTGGCGATGAGTTCAAGCCCGTTATTTTGCCGTTTGGTTTCGTCGAGGATGATTTGATTTAATTGTTCCATGATAAGTGCTCCTTGGGTGGCAGTTCCACCGCTTTTTCATTATATCTTTTCCACCGCAAAAGAGACAACTGTTCAATATCGAAATCTTGAGATAAATGTCTCTTCTTTATTATTTTAGTGTGCAGGTACCGGGGAACGGGCGCGCCGGGTGCGGAAGAATAAACCGCTTGTTAAATAGACGAGGAAACCCCCAAGGAAAAAGGCGATGATATAGGCCACCAAATACATGAGCCAACCCCAAATGAGGCCATACGCGGCTTGACCAGCCACGAGAATCGGGCCAAGAATGGGAAACGGGCTCGCCAACCAAGGGTTAATAAAGAAGGCGTTAAGGTATTGAGTCGGGAACGCGTAATGAACGATAAAATTGATGCCAATGGATAGGACAATAAAGCCTAAAAGGATAATTGAGGCATCCATCCACTGCCGGATTTCAGTGCCAATACGTCGGTTAGACAAGAGAAATAGGCCGATGGAAATCATGCCACCATGCCAAATCATCGTATGCAGGCAAATGCTAATTTGGGATATGAATACCGAGTTCGGCAAGGCCATGACACCAATCCCAGCGATAAAGGCGTAAATACCGAGGAAACTATAGCAAGCTTCCTTAAATCTCGTCTTTTTAAGCCATGGAGCAATCAGGCACACATAAATCGGGACTGAGCAAAACTGGAATGGGAACACATACCATTGGTAGGAACTAAATAATTGTCCCAGAAAAATTTGTTTATACAACTCGATGCATAAAAGAAAAATGCCAAAGCGGAAAACGATTTGATCGGTTTTGGCCGAGCGGTTTGGATTTTCCCTACTAGGGCGATATAGGCGTCCAAGACGGATCGCGAAATAGCCTGTAATGAGGGTCAAACCGATGAAAAGGAAATGGAACCAACTATAAGGCATGGCGCTCGGTGGGAACGAGTCCGGAAAATACCAACTGTTAATCACTGTCAATAAAATTGCAGGGAGAAAAATCATTATGAAAGTAATGGCCTTTTTTGGACTGCTTTGGTTTTTCATCACGTTTTGAAGCGCGAAAAAACCAATTTCCAAGATAACAAAGGAAGCAATGTATAATAAGCCCGTCGTGTCCGACATCATGCGCCCTCCATCAATTTCTTTTTTAACTTTGGTTAAAGTATATAGATAAATCTCCCGAAAGGCAATTAGCTTCCATCATTTCGTCAGTTTTTTAGAAATTAAGTCGTAAATCGATGATGAATGGCACCGTATTCGCATTATGTCGTTGACAATTCCGTGGCTAAAGTTAAAAATAAATAATATATAAATATATTAAGAAAAGGAAAATAATATGATCAAATTCGATTCTTTTTCAAAAACGCCACTGGCGCATCGCGGGCTTCATGACACAAACTTGAGCGAAAACTCACTTGGCGCTTTTAAAGAAGCCGTTAATCATGGTTATGGCATCGAAATGGATGTCCATACCCTCAAAGACGGCGGCCTCGCCGTCGTCCACGACAACAACCTTAAACGTGTCACCGGTTTTGATGTCAATGTTGAAGATTTAGCCGAAGAAGATTTAAAGAAATATCCCTTGCTCATCGGTGGAGAAACCATCCCGACTTTCAAACAGCTCCTAGAGGTTGTCGCTGGCAAGGTTCCGCTCCTTGTTGAACTCAAAGTGACCGGTGATTTTAATCCTGAACTGCCCAAGCGCGTCTTAAAGGCTTTAGAAGGCTACCCCAATCCTGAGAATATCGCGCTTGAATCGTTCCAACCCTACTGTATGAAATGGCTGAGACAAAACACGAACGAATACCCGTTGGGACAACTTGCGAGCAGCAAACTCGATGGGCAGTCCAAGATGGTCCAATGGTTGTTCCGCACCCTCCGGGTCTGCAAAATCAGCAAACCCGACTTCATCGCTTATGACGTCATTTACCTTCCAAACCGTTTCGTGAAACGTGCACGTAAAAAAGGCTATCCGATCGTTTCTTGGACAGTGAACAGCCTTGAAAAATACGAATTATCGCGCAAAATAGCCGATACCGTCATCTTTGAGCAAATCCGCCCATCCGATAAATATTAAGTCCGCCTGATATCGCATTTTTACGCTTTGGGTGTTAGAATTTATTGGGCAGTTTTAAAAAACAAGATTGGTGATTTCATGGGAGCTTCTTTTATTAAGAGCGACCCATGTTCAAAATTGAGATCCGAAATCCAAAGGAGGATTGTATGAAGCTTAATTCTAAACGAACAATTCTGGTCGGCTTCGCGTTTCTGCTTATTTGCATGTTCTGGTCTGTCTACGACTCAGTCATTGCCAAAGTGGCCATCTCCTCATTTGGCTTGAACCAATTCTGGTCAGGCGTCATTATGTCTGTTGACAACATTCTAGCGCTCGTTTTGCTCCCATTATTTGGTATTTGGTCCGATAAAACAAAGACCAAATTCGGCAAGCGGACCCCTTACATTTTCATTGGTACCGTCATTGCCACTGTTTTCATCGTCGTTATCGGCGCGATTGATTTCATGCAACAACAGGCCATTGGAATCGCTGCTATCGGCGGCATCAAATCAATGACTGTTGGCGAAGGCGCCAATACCGTTACGCAGTTCTACTACACCATTGGCGAAGTCACAAAATTTTTCACAACCAAAGACTTAGCTGCTGTTGACCGCTCAACTCAAATTTGGACGCTTGTTACTTCAAGCAATATCGGTTACTTGGCTGCCTTTATTGGCATTCTCTTAATCGTCCTCGTTGCCATGGCCTCCTTTAGAACTCCTGCTGTCTCGCTCATGCCAGACGTCACGCCAAAGCCATTGAGAAGCAAAGGCAATGCCATTATCAACTTGATGGGTACTGCCGGCGGAATCGTCGCTTTAGTTTATATGAGTTTCGTCACCAAAGACTATCAAAGCTACATCCCAACCTTTATTCTTACCGCTGCTTTGATGATTGTCTTCCTCGTCATTTTCTTAGCCACCGTTAAAGAAATCAAATGGACCAAGGAACGTCACGAACAGTCTTTGGCTTATGGCGTTGAAGATGTCATTGAAGTCAAAGAAGAAGAAGCCGGAAGAGGCGAAAAAATGTCTAAAGAAGTTCGTATCAGCTTCTTACTCATCTTAGCGTCGCTTGTCTTGTGGTTTATCGGCTATAACGCCGCCACGAGCAAATTCTCCGTTTATGCCACCGATTATCTTGATATCGGCTTTACTTTGCCTCTATTGGTCGCCAACGGCGCCGCCCTTATCAGTTATATCCCAATTGGTATCCTCGGCACCAAAATCGGCCGTCGAAAAACCATTTTGATCGGCATCGTGATTTTGACTGCCGCATTCGTCGGCGGCAGCTTCGTTACCGCCACCACCGGATTCTTGATGTTTGCCGTCATGGCGTTCGCCGGTATCGGCTGGGCGACCATCAACGTCAACTCCTACCCGATGATCGTCGAACTCTCCCGTGGTTCCAACATCGGCAAATACACCGGTTACTACTACACCGCCAGCATGGCAGCGCAAATCTTTACTCCAATGTTCTCTGGATTGCTCATGGATAAATGGGGTTATGGCATCCTCTTCCCGTATTGCGCGATTTTCTGCGGACTTGCTTTCTTCACGATGTTCTTCGTTAAACATGGTGACGCGAAAGCCATACCGACCAGCAAATTAGAAGCGCTCGGCGGCGTCGAAGACTAAATCATTCAATGAACGACATTTTCGGAAAAAACATTAAAGAACTCCAGAGTAAGAAATTATTCTTGCTCGACCAAGACGGGACCCTCTATAACGGGGGTTCCCTTTTTGGCGAGACGCCCCTTTTCTTAGAAGAGATAAAAAAACATGGCGCACGCTATATATTCATCACGAACAACTCCTCGAGATCCGTCGCGGATTACGTGACGCGAATGATTTCGATGGGGATTAACACCAATGAAAGCGAGTTTTTTACCTCTTCGCAAGCCACCGCGATTTATCTCAACGAGAATTATCCGGGTAAAAAAGTCTACTGCGTCGGCACCGCTTCATTATGTCATGAGCTGACGACCGCCGGCATCACTTTGGTGGACCACCTTGAGGCGGAAATCGCTCTCATCGGTTATGACATCGAACTGAATTATCAAAAACTACACGATATCTGTGAACTGCTCACGTTAAAAGACGTTCCGTTTATCGCCACAAATCCAGACTGGGTCTGCCCGATTGATTTCGGTTATGTCCCCGACTGCGGTTCCTTCTGCTTCATGATCACGAAAGCCACCGGCAAGGAACCGTTCTATATCGGCAAACCGCGCCCGGCGATGATCGATATCATCACGAAGAAACTTGGCATTTCAAAAGAAGACACGGTCGTTATTGGTGATCGGCTTTATACCGATATCCTCAGTGCGTTCAACGCCCATGTCACTTCCGTCTGCGTGCTGACCGGTGAGGCAAAACTATCGGACATTACCGAGAGCCTCATCAAACCCGATTACACGCTACAAAGCATCGGCGATATCTTTAGAAAATGAAGCATCCCGAATACAAAGGGTCACCTTACGGCGACCCTTTTTTTCTATGATTTTACCAGTGATTCTTCGCATGCTCGCAGAACGCCAGCATGTTGACGATTTTGATTTTCTCGCCCGTATTGAGTGTCACTTGGCCGTTAAACTTTCCAAAGACTTGATGGCACTCCATATAAATCGGTCCTATTTTTGTCTTCGTGCAATTATCGTAAACCGGCGTCATCGTAAGTTCGTAACGGCCGTCAGAACTTGAGAAAACCCAGTTTTTCATGATGTGGGTTTCGTCGTTTTCAAGTGTGACCGTCTCCAGCTTATGGACTTTCCCATCAACGAAGAGCATATTCTCGGTCGCGTGGCTTAAATCGCCAAACCCAAAACCGATATTAAAACCGAGGACGCGACCATCCGGTAAAGTGGTTGAACCGTTGCCCCAATACCACTCCGTCTTGGAAGGCCAGACGCCACGGCCCCAATCAAGGAGTCCGTAGGAATCGCCGCCGAAACGGAAAATCTTGTCGTCAATAACCACGTTTCCGCGGGCGGCAAAGCCGTTTTGCTTATAATTGAGATAAAAGTGCTCTGGGTCCTTGAATGGCGTGGCAATAGCCATGGCTTCGCTATTTTGGATACCCGTTAAAATCATATCAATTTTGAATTCCTTATAGGTCTTGTCGCAGGCGGCGAGATGCAAAATCCTGCGCCGGCCCTTGACGTCAAAGGACATATCGAAATGCTTATTACGGAAACGAAGGAGATGATCGCTCTCCCCGTTACGTTCCATATGGAAGCGATTGAATACCAAGGGTTTCATCACTCCGAGGGAATAACGTTGACCTGTCTTGAGGTTGAATAACGTCGCGCTGACGCTGCCCACATAAGAAAGATGACCGATATTCATCTGCAGGCAATAGTCGTGACTGAGGATTTGATAGAAATCCCATTCTTTGATGCGAAGTTTGCGTTTAATTTTTCGTCGGTCATAGTTAAAAACGAGATGTTTGGCGTAGCCCTTTGCGGCTAAGCTTCCATGCTTCGAAAGCAATTCGGTTTTTGTAACGAATTCCTTTTGCGTCATTTTTCGACCTCCAAAACGTTATTGATTCGTGATTTCGGTTTTGAGCGCTTCCGCCTCTTCTTTGGCGAGGCGTTCACGATAAAGTTTAGTGACGAAATAAAGCGGGATATAAGACAACACAATGATAATCGCCGCGACGAGGAAGAGCTCCTTTATGGGGACAAGCCCGGCGACCGGACCGGTTCCGTAGTCATGCGAATACGGGATGCCATAGGCGTTGATAATCGGGTTAGCGATCATTGGCCCGATGACCATCGGGAAGAGAACGAAGAAAAGAATGCGGATGCCTTCGAATTGACCGCGTGATTCACTCGGGTAGAGACCCTTAGCCCACACCATCGTGACTTGCATGGTGATGATATAACCGATGCCAATGAGAATAATGCCAACGAAGAGAGGAATATTGGCGACGCTCATTAAGTTGACCGGATCGGATCCGTTTCCAAAAAGCCAAAGGACCAATAAACCGATAATATTTAAAGCAAAAACGATGGCAAGGAGTAAGGGCGATTTATTCCGTTTGATTAACGCACCGGAAGGAATCGTGCACAGGACGCCCAAGATGAGACCGGCGCCTTCGATATAACCGAACGTCGCTTCGTTAAAGCCATAGTTATAAATGAAGATATTGCCGATATGGACGAAATAAACGTTGAAGCCGATGAAAAAGATGGTGACCATCAGATTGATCAGCATGAGCTCTTTCATCTTAATGAAGCGCTTGAAGTTAAAGGCGTACGCGAATTGATGCCAGAACGAACCGTTTTTATAGGATTTAAGGGTAGGTGAGTCTTTCATCAAGAAGATGGATACAATGCCAATAACGATGACGAATCCGCCCATGATGACGAAGAAAACAAAGTAACCCCAGAGACCGATAATCATACCGCCTAAGACGGTTCCGATAATCGTTCCGAGGACCGGTTGGACAGCGAGGGCGGTCCCAATCTGGCTCTTATTGCTATTATTGAGTGAGTCGCCGAGCCAAGCGTTAAAGCCTGAGTCGTTGCCCATTGAGCCGAAGAAACTCATGACGGCGTCAGCCATGACGATGAGGATTGAGGCAATCATAAGATAACTGGTAATAGAGTGATCGATATACATGGTCAGACCATAGATAATCGTGAAAATACCCCACAGTACATAACCAATGGCAAGTAATGGTTTACGTTTTCCCATACGGTCGCTGATGGTGCCGAAGAAGAAGGTCGAGAAGGTCGTGACAATGGCGCTGACAGCGACCATCCAGTTAACGATGCTCGAATCTGGGGCGATGTTCGCGTAGACGAAGGTGTTGAACCATTGATTTTCAATGTTCCAGCAAATTTGCCCGGCCATGCCCAAAACCCAAATCAACATGAGATTTCGCGCTGACAGAGCGTTTTTCAGTTTTGACATATTATGTCTCCTATTTCTATTTATATTTATGATAGCACCACTATTTGCAGAAAGGCTCACTTATTTATAGGAAAACGCCACACTAGAGGTTCGGTGCCATAAAAAAGCCTTTTTTAATAGTTATTTACTATGTAACGATGAATCTTTTGAACTTTAGGTTGCCTTCCGCAAGCGCAATCTTGCCGTAGACCACTTCTTTTTCATCAGTAACGGATAGCGTACGCCAAGGAGAACGATGTTTGTGCCAATCATCACGAGGCTATCGATGTACAAAACGCGTTCCCAGTTCGTTCCGACCAAAGTTCCGCTTTGGATGAGCTCAACGAGAATACTGTTATTCATCGATTCGGTTTCGAAGTGGACAATGCCTGGGCCAGTGAAAATGAAATAGGCATAGGCCACCACGAGAATGATTAATCCGGCCACCAGTTTCTTTTTGATGATTTTTACGATGGGAACGCCATTTTGGAAATCACGTTCCATGGAAATAGTGTGACCAATTCCGCTTAAAATAGCGAAAAGTCCGGCAAACATCAGTAGGAAACCAAGAATGGTGATAATGAGTGGCGGATTGTTTAAATCCAGATTATATAAACCACCAAAATAATAGAAAGCGGAATGGAGGGCGAGCAAGAAAAAAACGCCAAACCCACGGAGCACATCTAGGCCACGATATCTATTCATTAATATTTCCTCTGTCAATAAGAAAACATGCTCGCCCCAAAATTGTCAAACTATGCTGTCGTGGCTATAATGAATTTAGATATGGAGGCAACTTAAATGAATAAAAACCTTGTCATACATTATTTAGGCATCTCGGCTTTCGTTTTCGTTTGTCCGAATGGGGATAAAATCGGAATTGATTTCTGGACCCCCGGCGCTTTCCCGTATGCAGGCGATACACCGATGAATAGTGGCATTTCAGATGGCCGCATTCTCAAATATCTGCTGGTTTCGCATGATCATAAAGACCACTGTTTCATCCCACCGCATACCGCTGTCATCTATGGCGTGGTCGATGAGAAAATTGAGGAAGGAATAAAGATTCCTCTCTCGACCGATTTATCCGTGACGCAATACGCCTCCGAACATTTTCCGCCATCGATGGGCCGTGGCTCAAAGGCCAATACTGTTTTCGTCTTTGACTTTGAAGGCCAGAAAATATGCCACCTTGCTGATGCGTTTGGAACGATGCTCGATTTGCCGAAACTGGTTGAGTTGAAAAAGAAAATTGGAAAAATCAATCTATTGCTTATGCCAATCGATGGAGCCAATACCAAACCGCTCGGCGCAAATGCCCTATTTGACGCCATCAAAATACTCGCTCCCGCAAGAGTTCTTCCAATGCACTATTACGACACGGACGATAAAATCCGATTTTTGGCGGAAGTTAAAAAACGTGGTTACAAAATCGTTGACCGCATCAGCGGTTTTACTTTCGATCATGAACTCACGCATCCCGGTGAATCCCCTGTCTTTTATCATGTATCGCCAGCGCCATTTAGATGAGGAATACGCAACTTAAGAAAGAAAAGTCGCTCACAGTGAGCGACTTTTTACTTGAAAGTGAAAGGTTTTTTCTAATCACCGTCGGAAATTAAGAAGTTTTTGAACTGCCATGGATCTTCTAAATCAAGCACCGGTTTGTTAAACCCATCGAAGACATCATGATAATGTTTGAGTGGCGTCCAATCGGACGCTACAGAAATCCATTTTCCAAGATAGGGCTTGGCAATCTTTAGGATGTACTCGTGTGGCAAATCTTCAGGTGTGCAGAAACCTTTATTCGGGTTTTCAATCATCCACATCGAAGCAGCAACAACGGAAATGGCGACTTGCATCGTCGTCGCGTTTTGATGTGGAACCATCAGCCGGGATTCCTCAATGCTGAGGTCGCTGCCGGTCCACCACGAGGTGTAGGGATGCCCCATAATCAAAGCGCCTAAAATATCGGAGCCACGGATAATTTCATCTTGGAGAATGCGGTGTTTGCTTTGGAGTTTGTAATCATGGCCACGAAGTTCATTGAGCGAAGCAATAGCACTGTCGCTAGGGCAATACGCATAGTGGACCGTCGGGCGATAAATGGCTTTTTTGCCCTTCCAGACGGTTAAATATTCCGACAAGGTAAAGGCTTCACCATGCCGGACGACCATGCCCTGAATACAATAATTAGGAACCCAAGAAGCGACCCAGGTGTTCATGCCCATGCGCGCAAGGCAAATTTGGTTTTTCGGCCCTTCAGTGTGCTTGAAAGCATAGGCTGGTAAAGTTTTTTCGTGCGTTCCCCAACCGATTTCTGATGTCGTGGTTCCCTCTTCGCGGAAACCTTCGACACTCCAGGTATTAACGAATTCATTGACTTCTTTTGGTTTGTTTGTGATTTGCGTATCGCGTTCGCTGACGTGGATGACTTTCACGCCCAATTTCATCGCAAGAAGATTGAATGATTGGTTCTTGATGAGCTTGCGGATTTCGGCCGCATCTTTGTCGACGACTTTTTTGTCTTTGAGCAGTTGATTGGCAATATCGAGGAGACCTTGTTTAGTGAAATGAGAAATAAGCCCCGGATTAGCGCCATGTTCGATAACGGCTGTCGGCCCGGGCGTTGCCCAACCGGCCACTAATTTTTCGAGCGACATATGGCGATAGTAGAGCGTCCGTTCGGTCGGATGTTTGTTTGCGGCTCCGGTATACGGATCCCAAAGC
>Ga0209429_10000899_pt1 | contig 19251 bp, 22 predicted proteins | sample BarGraNGADG00212_3_FD_184493 | JGI IMG/M metagenome (GOLD analysis project Ga0209429, IMG submission 184493) | Arctic peat soil microbial communities from Barrow, Alaska - Barrow Graham LP Ref core NGADG0004-212 (SPAdes) (version 2) | ecosystem: Environmental > Terrestrial > Soil > Wetlands >...
GGTCACGGCTCCGGCGGTGTTCCGATGGGTCAGTCGATACTGGCCCCTCCCGAGTCCCCAGTCCGCTACGGAGAACCTCCTACGATGTAGCCCGTACGGGCGCGCCCTGCGGGCGGATCGATTCTTGCAGACCACAGGGCTTGCTGGACCGTGCGGCAATGGTGCAGGATAGTCCGCGTGATAATCTCCCCCACGCCGGCGAACTTGGAGCGCTGCGAATTGCGGCTGATGCTCGTTGCCTGGATCGAGCCGTTCGACCGAAAAGGGGTTTCGACTCAAGCTCTGCGCAGCGGCGTGGCCGCCGACCGTCTGGCGTGTCGAATCCGACAATCGGGCGGCCCGCAGGAACTCGCCGTTGGCCAGAAGCGGCGCGGATGAAGGGTCCCGCCATTCCGTTGCGTCGCCGGGCTCGTTTCGTCGTCCGGCGCCTCGGGCTCGACATCCACAGCTACCAACGCGCGCGTGACGTCGACGCTCGTCGCACGCGCTTCTTGCGCGAGCACCGTGTCGGTGCCGTCGTCGACGGTGGCGCGAATGTCGGCCAGTGGGCGCTGGCAATCCGCGGCAACGGCTACCGGGGCCCTATCATCTCGTTTGAGCCGCTCGCCGATGCATTCGCTGCGCTCCGCAGCAACTCGGTCGGCGATCCGTTGTGGCGCTGCGTGCAGGCGGCACTCGGAGATGCCGACACTGAGGCGCGAATGAACGTCGCCGGCAACTCACTCAGCAGTTCGCTGCTGCGCATGGAGCCGGCACACGCGAGCGCGGCACCGAAGTCGGCATACGTGCGGACCGAAGCGGTGCGCGTGGTACGGCTGGACAGCGTCGTGCCCAAGATGGTGCCCGCGGACACGAGCCTGGCGCTCAAGCTCGATTTACAGGGCTACGAGGCGGCGGCGCTCTCCGGCGCCAAGGGCATCCTGGCCAACGTGCGCGTGGTGGAGTGCGAGCTCTCGATCGTCTCTCTCTACCATGGTCAGCCGTTGTACCTCGACATGATCGACCTGCTCAACGGGTTGGGATTCTCCCTCGCTTCACTCAGCGAGGGACTGACGGACCCGGCGACGGGCCACGTGATGCAGGTAGACGCCATCTTCGTCCGGGCAGACGGCCGCCCGCCTACGCCCCGGTGACGGCTTTGGACGTAGTCGTTGAGGCGGGTACCTTCTGCTGGGCACCCGATGGGGGTGTCACGCGCATCTACCGGGAGATTCTGCCCCGCATGTGTGCAATCGACCCCGATCTGACGCTAGAGGTGCTCGCCCCGAACCCGCTGCGAAGGTCATTGCCGGCGCACTCCTCGATTCGCCGCGTTGCCCCTTTTCCCGTCGATTCGTTGCTGCGGCCGGGCCGCCTCTGGCGGCGTCCCGCCGACTGGGCGAGGAGAGCAGCCTATGGCGCGGCGGCCCGTGGCGATCGCAGCCGTGTTTGGCACTCGACGTACTACACGGTTCCGCTGCGCTGGGGCGGGCCGACGCTGGTTACCATGTACGACATGATCTACGAGAGGTTTCCGGAGCTGTTCCAGGGGAACAGCGCCGCGCACGTACAGCGTCAGAAGGCGCACGCGGTTCACGCTGCCGACCGCGTGATATGCATATCGGAATCCACGCGGGTCGACGTAATCGAACGATACGGGCTCGATCCGGACGTTGTCGTGACCATCCCGCTCGCCAGCAGCGATGTGTTTCGTGTGCTTGATGACAGTGATGACCGGGCCGCGGCTAAGAAGCTTCACCCGGCGATGACGAGACCATATCTGTTGTGGGTCGGTGGTCGTCACGCCTATAAGGACTTCCAGCGCTTTGCACGTGTCTTCGCCGCTTGGGATGGATGCGGCAATCTGGGGGTCGTCACCGTCGGCGCACCCCTGACGAAGGCGGAAACGGTCCTCCTCCAGCAGCTTGGTATCGGCCAGCGCGTCCTGGCCTTGAGCGATGTCCAGGATGAGGCGCTCTGTCGCCTGTACAACCAGGCTGCGGCCCTTGTCTACCCCTCGCTCTATGAAGGCTTCGGAATCCCGCTGCTGGAGGCGATGGCATGCGGCTGCCCCGTGGTTGCCGCTCGTATCCCGACGTCCCTCGAGGTCGCCGGTGACTGCGCGGTGCTCTTTGAGCCCGGCAACCATGAGGACATGGTGCACGCGCTGACGACAGCCGTGGCCGATGGCTGCGGCTGCGATCGCGTGCGCCGGGGTCGGGAGCGCGCGAGCAGCTTTTCGTGGAATAGGGCCGCGCGCGATACGTTGCGTGTCTATCGAGAAGTCGCGGGGAAGGCATGACCAAGTCGGCATTCATCACCGGGATCACCGGGCAGGGCGGCGGGTATCTGGCTGAGCTCTTGCTCGGCGAGGGCTATGTCGTTCACGGCATGCTGCGTGCGACCTCGGTTGTTGAGGGTACGTACCTTGAAGAGGTCTGTCGTGCGCGGCCCGAGCCACACAGGACAGACGACCGCGCTCGGTACGCTGCGCCGCTGGTCGAGCGAATTCGTCTTGCCGCCGGGCATATATGGTACTTCCGGACAATCGATGTGTTCGATCCGAGAACACGCTTTCTTGCCCCGCCTGTGGCGGCCTCACCCCTGCAGAAAGCGGTCGTGCGGTGGCCGTCGATGGGCGCACTCATCCCAACATGCGTTGCGCAGCACCCCGGGGGAGCCGGGGTTGGCAGAGGGAGGCGATGTGGATGCCCTGACGCAATACCTGTTTGAGCGAAGCCTCGCGGCGTACCCGGGGGCGGCTCTGGGCAAGGCGCGAGAGAGCCTGATCCTGCGGGCGGCCAAGGCGTATGCAAGGCTGCGCCGTGACCCTGACGTGCGGTTCACGTGGCGAGGTGTCACCCTGACCCTTCCATTCTCGCACCAGCTGCCGAGCATCTGGAGCGTCTACGACGACTACTCCCAGAACCTCGCGCGAGTGGCGGCGGCATGCGCGCGTAGGCACCGGGGCTCAACCATGATCGACGTGGGTGCGAATGTTGGAGACAGCGTCGTTGTGGTGCGAACGCTTGCGAAGATGCCGGTCTTGTGCGTTGAAGGCGACCCTCACTATCTAAGGTACCTGAGGCTGAACACCGCGCAGTGCAGCAACGTGGAGATCGCACCGTACTACGTAGGGGTGGCGGATGGCGAACGAAGAGCCTCGGTCGTCTCGGAAGGGGGAACAGCTCGTCTGGACTTCAACGTCCACGGAAGGACGCGTGTATCGATGCGCACGCTCCAGACACTCGCGCACGAGCATCCGCGTTTCGAAGATGTCAGTCTGCTGAAGATCGACACGGACGGTTTCGACGTTCGCATCCTCACGGGAAGCTCGGAGTTCCTGCGGGCGCATTCGCCAGTCCTGTTCTTCGAATATGACTCCCGGCTCATGAAAGCTGACGGCGACCGAGGGATGTCGGTCTATCCGCTCCTGCGCAGCCTCGGGTACGAGGGTGTTGTCGTCTGGGACAATCGCGGTGACTACCTTCTTTCAACGAGCACGTCTGAGTCGGTGCTTCTGGCGCACCTGCACCACTACTTCGCAGGAGGCTACGCCCATCGCTACATGGATGTCGCGGTGTTTCCGGCAGCCCAGCCCGACCTGTTCGACGAGGTGACCGCTGGTGAATCGGCGCATCGACGGTCGCGCCTCGCGGGCATCCCCGCCACCGAGTGACCTTCCAGCCGGCGAGTCAAGAGGCACGGGCATGGCCCGCTTGACAGATCCTCACTTGGCACCGATGAAACCACGCCTAAGCCGTTTCAGAAACGCTCCAACCAGGGGAATCTCTCCAACGAGACGTCTGGTTCTTGCCGCGCACGTCAGTCCAAGGACGTATCTGTCTGTCAACACGTCGACGCTTGGAGTCCGCTCGACGCGAGACGGATGCTGCAATGGGAATGCCAAGGGCTGCGAGATGGATTCCCTGACGCAGATCGGAGTGCCCGCGGTCGTGTGGGTAGCGCCTGGTCCGAAGCCGAGGTTGTGGATTTGATTGTGCGCAGGCAGAGCGCCGAGCATTCCGTGATACCAACAGGCAAAGAGCCACTGGTAGTCCCAAGTATCGATGCCGCCATGAAGAACATGATCGAAAGCATCACGCCAGTAGGATTCGAACAGCCTGTTGCCGGTCGAGACTGACTTCAGCCCACCTCCATCTCGCCACTCAGGCCACGCTTGCATGTTGACGTCGTAGTGTTTCCATGCCCGGCGCCAACTAGCCCAACCCCAAATGTGAGGGTAACGCGAGAAGAAGTAGCTGTCCTGAGACGTGAAGCGCTTAGCAATCACGTTGCATCCGCTGATCAGGCCAACACGCTCGTCGTGCCGGTAGCGATCCAGCAATTCATCGCAATAGTCGAAGAAGCTGGGCAGAGGCAAGATATCGTCCTCCAATATGACGCCTTGCTCTTCATGCTCAAAGAACCAACTGATCCCGCCGGATACCCCGAGCTTGCACCCGAGATTGTCCTCACGGAACAGAGTCTTGACTTCGCATGGCCAATCGGCATTCGTCGCGATGCGCCGCACGTCGGCGCACCGTTCGGTTTCGCCCTCTTCGTCTTGGCGTGGACCGTCCGCCGCGACGTAGAGGCGCGGCGGCTTGGCCGCGCGGATGGCTTCGAACACCCGCCGGGTTGTAACCGGACGGTTGAAGACCAGAAACAGGACCGCGCTTCTCATGTTGATTCGGCCAGCAGCCGCCGGAAAGAGGCGATAGTCTCTTTGGGGCCGTCTTCCAGACCGACCCTGGGCTCCCGGGAGAGCATGCTCTTGGCTGGCTCGATGGCGAGCCAGCGCTGCTTCTGATCGACCGGTGGTAGCCGTTTGCGCACCAGTCGGGAATGGCTTCCGGCCAGAGTGAGCACCTTCTCCGCCACTTCCAGCATGGTGAATGCGCTAGGGTTGGCGATGCTGACCGGGTCGACCACGTCGGCCGTGGTGCCCATCACGGGCAGCGTGCCCTCGATCAGATCATCCACCCAGCAGAAGCGGCGTGTCTGCTGGCCGGCCCTCACCGCAGAGAGTGATGACCATGCAGCCTTCGTTCGGATGCGCGGGCCGTGGCTGGGCCGCGACGAACTCGGGCCTGCTCTTGTCCAATCCTGCGCCTGAGACTGCGGGCGCGGAATCAATCGCCCGGCCCGGTCTGCTTGATGCCCTCCGCATATATCGACTCGAAGTCACGCGCCTTCGGATCGAGGCTGGGATCGAAGTCTCTCAAGTGCGCGTTCTTGAAGCCCTTCGCACTGAGGAGATACAGCAGATTGTCCTCGTCGAACATGTAGTGATGATGGCCACCCATATACGCCATGTAGTTGACGTAGTCGATGCTCGTCGTGCTGTTGTAAGCAGGTTTGAAAGCGAAGTAAAGGTCTTCGTCGAGTGGATGGCCGTACACGTACGCTTCGATGTACAGCCTCGCATTGGGAACGCAGATTGAGAACGTGCCCCCGGGAACGAGTATCCTCCGACACTCATTCAACAAGCGCTGGCCATCGTCGAATGAGAGATGCTCAAGGAAGTGTGCGGAGTAGACCTTCTGCACACTCGCATCAGGGAACGGCAGTCCTCTCCGTAGATCCCAGAAGAGGTCGCAGTTCGGCGAGACGTCTACCGTGACCCATCCTCCTTCGCCCTTCTTGTCGCCAGCTCCGAGTTCGAGGAGGATGCCGCCTCCTTCCCTGAGCAGCCGCCGGATTCTCTCTTGGGAATGCCGATGTCTCCTTTCATCGTTGATCGCATGCAGGCATGCCCTGGCCGCTCTGGCAACAGGCGCCACGAAAGGCACCTTCTTCCTTACAAGACTCTTCACCTGAGGGATCATACCGTTCCTCTCTCGGCGGGCTGGCTACGCCGAGTACTTGGTCAAGCAGACTGGTCTCCGGGAGACCTTGCGGTGCCGAGGGGAGGCCAGCCTCCTCATCCTATCTCCTAGAACCTTCGTGAGCGACGGGCGGTCCAAAGGGCGCGAACCAGGCTCGGCCAGTCAGCGACGGGTTGTCCTTCCACCGCGGCAGCCACTTTCCGTGCCCGGTCCATATTGCGGCGCACGGCCATCTCGCATGCGAGCACCTTCTGCATCAAGGGTAGGCGTAGGCCCGCTCCCGAGGGGGCTGCGTCCAACAGGGTCAGCAATTCCGACCCAGCACGCTTCCATGAGAACTCCTCGGAAACCCACGCTTCGGCATGGGTGCGCTGGTCCTCCGTCGGCGACTGGCTCTCCCACAATCCGATCACCCGATTGGCGAGGCCGACGGCCGTGTTGGGCTCGTACAGAAAGCCGGTCTCGCCTGGCAGCATGGTCTCTGCGAACCCTCCCTCCTCGGGCAGCACGGGGAGGCATCCACAGGCCTGCGCTTCCAATGAGACTATCCCGAATGTCTCGCCGATGCGAGACGGCATGACCAAGAGCTCATGCGCGGCGAACGCGACCGCCAATTCGCGACGGCTGGCTTCGCCGTGATAGCGGACTCCTGGATACGCCGCTTGAACAGCTTCCCAGACCAGCCGTCGCTGCTGGTCGATCAGGCCTCGGGACTCGAAAGCGGCCGGGATCACGCGCCAAACCAGATTGGAGCCGAATACCGACAGTGTGGCATCTGAGAACCGCTCACGGATCACGCGTAGGGCCTCAAGCGCGACGTCCACTCCCTTGTAGTCGACAATGGTTGCTGCCATGACCAGGCTATGGCGTATGCGCGCGACCGCCTCAGTCCCGGGGAATGCTGTCTGATCATAGCCATTGCGGATGACCTTCAGGAGGTGCGGGGAAATCCCGCATCCAGCCAGCTGACTCCGGCCGTACTCCGAGACGCAGACGACAGGCACCCCGGCTTTGTTGAGGGCGCGAATCGGCACGTCGCCATGCGGAGGTTGGCCCGCATGGTGGTACACGAGACTATGCTGAGCGGCGACTCTGGTGAGCACGTCGGCGCGTGAGACCGCCACGACACCGTGGATCGATCGAAGCGATCGAAGGACCCGCACCAGCGCCTTCTCATCTCGAGCCCCGATGAACGGCAGACCTTCGACGAAGCCGAAGGCGAAGTCGGACAAGGCTATGACCAGCACTCGGTATCCGGAGCGCTGAGCATGCCTAGCCATCTCCACAGTGGCGTGAAGCGTGCCGAAGACCACTTCAGCCGGCAGCCTTGTTCCGATTTGGCAGACGAACGCGACTTCCCGATGCCGCTCCCGATGGGCACGGTCGACACCCGGTTCGATGACATCCCCAGTGCGCTCCAGGTAGCGCTCCAGTTCCGCCGCCTCCGGATCTCCTGCCGAACGCAACGCGCCCAGCTGCTGTAGTGCAATCGCCCTCGGTTCGAGTGGATCATAGCGAAACACTCCACCCGACCGGCGCAAGGCAGACGCTAAGGCTTTGGCGTAGAAGCCCAGCGCACCGTCGTCGCCGCGAGATACGACGCCGTCGCACTGTCTCATCACCAGCTCCCTCAGCCTGGCTCTCCGCGCGCCGAGAGCGTTCAGATCGATCCACTCGAGAACGCGCAGAAGCAGCAGCGGATGGGCGCCAAGGGCATACACGAAGGCGCCGGGATTGCCGGCCACATCGAGAGCCCTCCTGATCGCCTCTGCGACGACGACCGGCTCGTGAAAGTCGACTGACGGAAAGAGTTCGGGAAGCGCATGGGCGTTGAGAAACTCGATGGCGGACCAGGCCGAGTCGTAGTAGCCCGCGCGGGCAAACGTCTGAGTACCGTGGCTGGCATGGATCCGGGTCACGCATGTGCGTTCCGGAATGAAGACCGCCGGGTGGCGCGCGAGCAGGCGCAGCCACATGTCGTAGTCTGACCCATCCCGAAAACGCGCGTCGAATCCTCCGGCGTCCATCAGCGCCCTGCGTGCCACGCAGATGCTGTTGCCATGTATGAACGTGGAACGCAGCATGTGGACGACTTGCCAGCGCTCGTCGGGAATCGGTCCCCAGAGAGGGGGGTCAACGACGGCGCCCGTGGCATCGTCAAGCTGTCGAAAGTGAGTGTGAAAGAAGCGGCGCCCGGGATTGCGACCGATGCACTGGCGGTGGATCTCCAGCTTGCGAGGGTCAAAGAGGCCATCGGAGCTGAGCCGGCAGACCCACTCCCCCCTGCTCTCTCGCAAACCAGTGTTGAGAGCCTCCGCCGTCCCTTGGTTGGTCTGGCTGAAGAGGCGAATCCGCGGATCCTGCTGCGCGCGACAGGCGAGGATCGACGCAGAGTCGTCGGTGGAGCCATGATCGACAACCACAGCCTCCCAGTCACGGTCGGTCTGCGCTTGGAGGCTGTCAAGCGCTGCCCCGATGTACCGAGCGTGATTGAACGTCGGGACGAGGACGGAGAAGAAGGGGGTCTGGCCCAGGCCCTTCTCCACTGCCTATCTGCCCCTCAGCAGGGCCACGTTCGCGCTCGCCGGCTTCCGTTCTGGTGCCGGCTCCAGGGCATCCATGCATCTCGCCCACAATGGCACACATCGAACGCCGAGGCGCGTCCGCTTGTGGGAAGGCAGCACGACCGACTCCCGAGATGCGATGGCGCATTTCTCGGGCACAACCCGCGCGTGGCGCAACTCGTAGCAACTGATAAAGCCGCAGCCCGAGACTCTCTGCCGTGCGCCGCTCTTCATCCGCATTGCGCCCAAGGGAGTGCTAGCCTTGTGGGTGAATGCTGCAGGACGCTCTTCCCCTGAGGGCCCGCAAATGTTGACTGGCCGAGACAATACGCTGCAATGGGCTGCTCCCCCGCGTTGCCTGGAGACAGCTGCGTTGCCACGTCGCAGCACGAGAAGCGTTCAACGAGGCCGCGATGTGCGGCCGCGTCGCTCCACCCGTCGTCGACCGTGATGACATCACGCGAGGGAAGGGTCTCGGCCACGATTGAGCCCAGAGTGCTGACGAGTGTCGTTGCGGCGTTGAAGGCCGGCACGACGATGGAAAGCGTGGGCGCAGACAGGCTCAGCGGTGATCACCGGCGGTGAGCAATCCGGCACTCCGAGCCCTCCTGCGCCGCAGGTAGGCCGCGTACAGCCGAGGGCTTGCCATGACCACCGGCGTAGCGACGGCGAATCTCGCAGCGCTGGCGTATGCGAGACGCGTGCGCAGGAACTCCCGGCGCGCATCCCAAAGGTCCCCGCGGCACAGCCGATCCTCCAGTGCTTCACGCGCGCCGGCGAAGTGGTGCTGCCGCGCGCGACGCGCGTAGCGTCTCGCGGACCTACGGGCCAGAGCCGCCAGCCGAGTGTCCAGCAGGCCAGAGGCAGCCAAGTGCTGCAACGACTCTCCTGTATCGTCAAGCAAGCGCTCAAACGATGCGGTCATCTGATTCGGCCCCATGCGGTAGCGCACGAGGACTTTCGGAACGAAGATGTGCCGCGCACCGACCGCCATCGCCCGCAACCACTGGTCGTAGTCCTCGGTCTGGACATCTCGCAGAAAGCCGCCAGCACGCTGGTAGATGTCGCGCGTGAAGACCGCCGCCGCGCTCATGATGAGGCACCTTTCGAGCATCTCCTCGAGCCCGACCTCCGTCACGGCGTCGAAACGCTCTCCGGTGTGGTAGCGAACGACCGGCCCGGGTCGCCCAAAGACCTCCGCGTTGCAGGAGAAGATGTCGTAAGACGAATGATCGGAGATGAACCCGGCATAGGCCTCCAGACAGCCGGGCAGCAGCACATCGTCGGCGTCGAAATGGACTATGTACGGACCAGTCGAGCTATCGATGGCTACGCTCCGCGCGGGCCCGCAACCGGCATTGGCCTGATGAACGACCATGATGCGCGGGTCACAGGCGGCATATGCCTCGGCGATCGACGGGGTGAGATCCGTGGAGCCGTCGTCGACGATGACAAGTTCCCAGGATTCAAACGTCTGTGCGAGAACGGACTCCACAGCCTCGCCGAGCGTGGAGCCGGCGTTGTACGCGGGCATCGCCAGCGCGAACATTGGAACCTGATCAGGCGGGCACTTCATCGATGATCCCCGCTGCCTATCTTCACGCTGGTCTCCACCGCGAAGACTGGCAACCCGGCACCCAGGCTCACGTCGCTGCAATGGCACTCGGCCTGTGCAAGTGGCCTCATTCGCTCAAGACCGCGATGGTCACGAGAGATCCAAGAGGTCACGGAAGTAGGCGATCGTCCGTCTCAACCCGTCTTCCAACTCGACACAGGGGCCGCAGCCCAGACGCTCTCGGGCGAGTGTCGTGTCAGGGCGACGTTGAATCGGGTCATCCGCGGGGAGCGGAGCATGGACGATGCGAGACTGGCTGCCGGTAGCACGTATCACAAGACCGGCGAGGTCCAGAATGGAGCACTCGTAGGGGGCACCCAGATTGACAGGCCCAGTGAACGCATCCTCCGAAGCCATCATGCGTACCATCCCCTCGATGAGATCGTCGACGTAGCAGAAGGAGCGCGTCTGACGGCCATCGCCGAAGACCGCGAGGTCCTCCCCGCGTAGTGCCTGCACTATGAAGTTGCTCATCACGCGGCCGTCATTGGGATGCATCCTCGGACCGTACGTGTTGAATATGCGAATCACCCTGATGGGCATGCCGTGCCGGCGGCGGTAGTCGAAGAAGAGGGTCTCAGCACATCGTCTGCCCTCGTGATAGCAGCTGCAAGGACCTATTGGGTTCACGTTGCCCCAGTAGCTCTCGGGCTGCGGGTGTACGCTCGCGTCCCCGTAGACCTCACTCGTAGAGGCCTGAAGTATCTTGACGCGCACCCTGCTGCCAGGCCAAGCATGCTGATGGCGCCGTGGACACTCGTGTTGGTCGTCTGCACCGGATCGAACCGGTAGTGAACCGGCGAAGCCGGGCATCCGAGGTTGTATACCACATGAACTTCCACGTAGAGCGGGAAGGTGATGTCGTGCCGCAGAATCTCGAATCTCCGTTCGCCGAGGAGGTGAGCAATGTTTGCCCGGGCGCCGGTGTAGAAGCTGTCCACGCACACGACCTCGTGGCCGTCTTCGAGAAGCCGTTCGCAGAGGTGTGACCCGAGGAAGCCCGCCCCTCCTGTGACCAAGACTCTCTTGGTCCCGTAGTTCCGCATCAGATGCCCCCTTGAAGCGTGATGGTGCGGCCGAGCAACGGTAGCCTGGTCGCGATCATGGCCCATGCCAGACGGTACCGCGTGCCTCCGCGCGGCATGGGAACTGCGTCGGACACACGGCCACAATCGCCGTGCGCTCACGCGGGCTACCCCAGTTTTGCACCTTCCGCTCTCGTCGGCTACCCTTGTACGGCTCGGGGCGAGGCTCCGTCGTCGCGGGCACCGCGACATCCGTTCGCTTGTCGAGCACTTGCGGGAGGCTGGGTGAGAGTCCTTGTCACAGGCGGCGCCGGCTACATTGGCGCCATTGCCGTGCGGCTTCTGCTTGACGCCGGCTACGACATCGCCGTCCTCGATACGCTTGAAAGGGGTCATCGAGAGGCAGTTGATGGTCGCGCCGCCCTATTCGTAGGCGATGTAGGAGACCCACAGATCGTTCGCGCGGCGCTACGAGATTGTGCCGCCGTCATCCACTTTGCCGGGTATGCTGAGGTCGCGGAGTCTCAGCGTTTCCCGGACAAGTACTTCGACAACAATGTGACTCGCCCCACGCGCATGCTCGAGGAGATGGTGAACGCCGGCGTGCGCGACATTGTCTTCTCGTCGACATGCTCCGTTTACGGCGAACCTGCGCACGTGCCCATCACGGAGAGCGCGAAGACCAAGCCGATCAATGCCTACGGCGCCTCGAAGCTCGAGTTCGAGGCGGTCCTTGGGCGCTACGCCGCCAAGCATGTGCTGCGGCCTCTGATACTTCGCTACTTCAACGTCGTCGGCGCGCTTCCGGACGGCACGATCGGGGAGGACCACGAGCCAGAGTCGCATATTGTGCCGCTCATTCTGTGTGCGGCGCTCTCCAGAGAACGCAGATTCGAGGTCTACGGGAATGACTACCCCACGCGCGATGGCACATGCGTTCGCGACTACATCCACGTCGTCGATCTCGTGAATGCCCACCGGCTCGCTCTCGAGTTCCTGCGGGCAAGAGGCCAGCCCCAGGCGATCAACCTTGGTAACGGCCAGGGCTTCTCCAACCTGGAGGTTGTGGACACGTGCTCGGGAGTCACCGGAACGGACTTCGATGTGAAGATCGGGGCTCGTCGAGACGGCGACCCGGCCACGCTCGTGGCATCGAACGCTCGGGCGAACGGGATCTTGGGATGGCGGCCCGAGCGGGACTTGCAGGAAGCGGTGAGCGACGCCTGGAGATGGCATCGATCGCATGTCGCATCGCCGCGCGGCACGGCCTGAGTCAGTGCCAGTCCGCTGAACATGGACTTCGCGAACGACGCACGCCCGCGTTCCCGACATCAAGCCTGTGTTCACGCATGGCTGACATCTCGACTTGCCTTCATCCGGCCGGTCGCGCCGCCGGTGTTGGGCGCTCGCCCTGCAGTGGAATCGGTGAACAAGGTGAATGGAATCCGCAGCCCGGATTGCTCGAAGACCTCCGCGCTGCAGGAGAGGATGTGTAGGACGAATGATCGGAGATGAACCCTTCACGAGCCCCCAGACAGCCGGGCAAGCAGCACATCGTCGGCATCGAAATGGACGATGTACGGATCAATCGAGTTGTCTATGGCCACGCTCCGCGCGGGCCCGTAGCCGGCACTGCCCTGATGGATGACCCTGGTGCGCGGATCACAGGCGGCATATGCGTCGGCGATCGACGGGGTGCGATACGTGGAGCCGTCATCGACGATGACGAGTTCCCAGGACTCAAACGTCTGCGCGAGCCAGCGCGAACATCGGAGCTTGGTCGGGCGGGCGTCGGGTGCTCAGAAGGCAATCCATCCTGCCGGCCTCATAACCGCTGCACACTCAGGATCGCGATTGAAGACCCGGCAGTGGAGCTTGAAACGCGCGCTTGGCGCGTACCTAGACACCCGGGTCGGAGAGGTCTGAAGGCCAGTCGCGATCCGGGGCGGGTGACCAGCTCTCCCAGAAAGGTTCGTGGCTCCAGTCGCATCGATGGGACTCCGCGAGACGCCTCCGTATGGACGCCGTCCGCGCCCCGGCGTCGGGGACGACGTCATGGAATTGAATCTGAAGATGACCGATCCGACGACCGATCCAGCCCGAATCCATGAGGTGCTCCAGCAGCTCGTACTCCCCCCCCTCGATGTTGACTTTCATCAGGTCGATCTCGGAAATGCCCCTCTGCTCGAAGTACGCGCCCGCCTCAACCAGATCGGCTGAAACGCGGCGCCCGCCACTGCGACAAGCTGAGGAGGAATCTCCGTTCAGCAGCATTTCTTCGCGCCGCGACGTACCCGCGAGACCCAGCGGTATGACCTCCACATCGCCGTTGAAGACGAAGCGCTCCGCCAGGAGCTGTGCGAACTCGGGCACAGGTTCGAACACAAGCACCCGGCACCGGAAGCGCGCGTAGATGTCGCTCGTCCACTGACCCTCGTACCCGCCGACATCCACGACCATCGAATCAGGTCCGAGAGGGTAGTCAAGGCGGAGCGTCTGGTCCCCTCGGCGGCCAACCCAGAAGCGAAAGGCGCGTTGCGTGGGGGATTCAGGAACCTTATGAAACGCGTCACCCAGACGCATGAGATGTGCGCCGACGCCACGCAGGCCGCCACCGACCACGCGCCTCAGCGCGGGCGGTCGCCTGTGGGCAGGCTCGCTACCGCTCGTACTCACAGAACTGCCTGCGAGCATCGGCTGTCTCCTTCCTACCCTCCTTGGACTTGATGCTCGACTCCAACCGGGATCAGGACGGCACCAAGTGAGTAGCCGACCATACCATAGCGACCGCTCGCGCTCTCTGCGTTGGGTAGCCGGAGTGGGCTTCCAGGATCAGGGGAGCGGGGTCCTCTGAGGCTGCTGCTCTTCGACGGGCCATTCGTTCACAGCGCGACCCAGCCCGGCGGCCTGATGTCAGCGGTGTCCGCGGGTTCTCGGTCGCGGAACCAACGGCGCGGCATGAGGACGACTTTCGAAGGACGCGAGTCCAGCCAGGCGCCCCACCAAGAGAAGGAGCTGTTCGCGATCACGTGGTGGCGACACTGACTCATCAGCCACATCTCGTCCACGTCCGTGGCACGGCAGTGGTCGGCCACGATCGTCGTCGGGAATGGGATTCGCAGGTTATCGCGTGCCGAAGCTGGCTCGTCGCTGAAGACGTAGAAGCGGGGGGCACTCAGGCGTGGCGCGAGATACTGGACGCAGCGCGCGTAGTACGCTTCGTCACACGCTAGGTGGATCACTGAGACGGAAGGTTCGCTCACGTAGTCTCCGCGTCGCACGTGCAGGCTGACGGAGTCTCCATGCTGCATCCGCTCCGCCAACTCGGCCGCGCGCCCACGCAGTGGGGTGCGCGGCACGAACTCCGCCCTCAGACGATCGGTCACCGCGTCGAAGTACCGTTCACTTTGCCAGTACCCCTCCAGGTAGACACCATCGAGCAGGCCCAGCCTGGAAGGGTCGAACGCGAACCCCCGCTCGCGCACCATACGCCTCGGACCCGAGGCCAGCGAGGGGAACACTCTCCCTGCCCGGCTGCGAACTCGCGCGAATCTGTCCCGGCGCGCCCAGGCTATCTCTTGATCGCTTGCGAAGTCCTGCTCGATGCGAAGACCGCCCAGCTCGTAGCGGCGCTTGTCATAGGTGCGAAAGGGCGTGATGTCGAGTTTGAGCGGCACGCCGAGCCCGTCGGCCAGACGCCTGCCGAAGGCGTATTGGAACATCTGGTTCCCGAGGCCGCCGACGATCTGGACGATAATCACACCGCCACGCTCACTCTGAGCTTCACGGGGTGAAGATGCGGGCCTCTTCGCAAACCTTGAACGGCACTGGGTTCAAAGGCTCTTCTTCCTGTCCTCGGTGGACGCTCCATCCACGAGATTGTGCTGGAGGTTGGAGTAGTGCTGAGAGCGGCCACTGTCAGGCGTCGCGTCTATGCAGCGACCCATCGTGAAGGAAGGTGTCCGAACGGTGAGAGCAGGGCGGCATGGTTCGCTCGTCATGCCTCTGGCTCACTGCTGGAGACACCTGAAGGGCAGTTGCGATTCGAGTCGCGTGACCAGCTCTCCCAGAAAGGTGCGTGGCTCCAGGCGCAGCGATGGGACTCGGCAAGAAGCCTCCGTATGGACGCCATCCGAGCTTCAGCGTTTTGGGCGAAGTCGTGGAACTGAATCTGAAGATGATCGATCCGACCGACCCAGCCCGTATCCAAGAGGTGCTCCAGAAGCTCGTACTCCCCCCCCTCGATGTTGACCTTCATCAGGTCGATCCCGGAGATGCGTCTGTGCTCGAAGTACGCGCCCGCCTCAACGATATCGGCTGAGAGCCGGCGTCCGCCACTGCGACAAGCTGAGGAGGCATCCCCGCTCAGCAGCATGTCTTCGCGCCGCGACCTACCCGCAAGACCCAGCTGTAGGACTTCCACATCGTCGTTGAAGACGAAGCGCTCTGCCAAGAGCCGTGCGAACTCAGGCACAGGTTCAAACACGAGCACCCGACACCGAAAGCGCGCGTAGATGTCACTCGCCCACTGCCCCTGGTACCCGCCGACATCAACGACCATCGAGTCGGGTCCGAGAGGATAGTCAAGGCGAAGAGTCTGGTCGCCTCGGCGGCCATCCCAGTGACGAAAGGCGCGTTGCGTAGGGGGTTCATAGAACGTATCACCTACGCGAATGAGGCGTACGCCGACGCTGCGAAGCCCGTCACCGGCAGCGCGCCTCAGAGCGAGCTGTCGCCTGAGGGCAGGCTCGCTGCCGCGAGCACTACTCGAGCGACCATGGGGCTCCACCGGACCTCCTTTCACTCCGACCCTGCATCGGGGCCCTGAGTTCGACGAGCATATGGCCTGGCCGGTCTCATCGAAAACGGGTACCCCGGATGTCGCAGACGCCCACGTCGAGACCCACGGTCACCGCGCTGCGTCAGCAGCATCTTTCATGGCCTCCATCCCCTCCCCGGGCCAAGTCCCATCTCTGCTTGGAAATCCTACGACACCTCGCGGGAGGTCGGCAATCTCAGTACACTGCTCGTGCGCTCCTCCCAGGGCTTTTGTGCGGCAGCGGCTGATGTGGAGAGCGTGGGCGTCCGTCGTTCGCGATGTCCGTGATCGGCGGGGAGCGGCAGACTCAGGCTGTGCTACCCGACGATGCAGCATGCGACCGATGCCATCTCCAGGCGTCGCTCACAGCTTCCCGCAAGTCACGCTCAGGCCGCCATCCCAAGACCCGGCTCGCGCAATCGTTTGCTGCCACGAGCGTGGCCGGGTCGCCATCTCGACGAGGCCCGATCTTGACATCGAAGTTCGCTCCGGTCACCTCCGAGCACGTGTCGACGACCTCTAGGTTGGAGAAGCCCCGGCCATTGCCAAGGTTGATCGCTTGAGGCTGGCCTCCCGCCGAGAGGTACTCGAGAGCGAGCCGGTGGGCATTCACCAGATCGACGACGTGGATGTAGTCACGAACGCACGTCCCGTCGCGCGTGGGGTAGTCATTCCCGAAGACCTCGAACCTGCGTTTGCCCGAGTGCGCTGCGCGGAGAATGAGCGGCACGATGTGCGACTCAGGCTCGTGGTCTTCCCCAATCGTGCCATCCGGATATGCGCCCATGACGTTGAAATAGCGAAGCACCAGTGGGCGCAGCGCACGCCCGGCGGAGTAACGCCAGAGGACCGCTTCGAACTCGAGCTTGGACGCACCGTAGGCATTGATCGGCTTGGTCTCCGCGGTCTCGCTGATGGGTACATGTGCGGGCTGGCCGTAGACCGAGCACGTTGATGAGAAGACGATGTTGCGCACACTCGCACGCACCATCTCTTCGAGCATGCACGCGGGACGAGCCACGTTGTTGTCAAAGTACTTGTGAGGGCAACGCTCAGACTCGGCGACCAAGGCATACCCGGCGAAGTGGATGACGGCCGAACAACCACCGAGCGCCTCGCGTACGATCTGCGAGTCTGCTACATCGCCCACGAACAGCTCGGCGCGACTATCAACCGCGTCTCGATGACCCCTCTCGAGCGTATCGAGAACGGCGATGTCGTAGCCGGCATCCAGCAGGATTCGCACGGCGATGGCGCCTATGTAGCCGGCGCCGCCTGTGACAAGGACTCTCATCCAGCCTCCCGTGGACAATCGGTAAGTGAGTGGAGTCGTCGCGATGCCCGCTACCGGGTCTCGCGCCGACCCGCACAAGCGTAACCGACCAGTGCGGAAGGTGCAAAACGACTACGCCCCGCTGCCGCGATGGAGCCTAGCGGAATAGCGGTCAGGTGCGGCGCGTTGTCAGCCACTCCGGGTGAGAACGGCAAAATTCCCGTACCGAGTGTTCGGCACCAAGCACTCATAGATCATTTCACCGGCATTCTTCTCTTCGAGGAATTCATCAACTGCAGTCTTTGCACCTGTTGAGAAGAAGTCATAGTCATCCACAATGATCATTGCACCCGTAGACGTCGTCCGATGGAGAAAGTCAAGAGTGAGGCTTGTTGGCTCATAGAAATCCAGGTCAATGTAGGCGAAACCCACTTCCTTAGGAAGACCTGAATCATGCTTGAGCACTTGTTCGATGAATCCCCTATGAATAACAAACCTCTGTGGAGGAAACGATATCGCCCCAAGACGAGTGCGGACCATCTCTTCTGGCAACGACATTGACCCGGCATAGGCTTCTATACTGCCAAGCGAAGAAATGTCGTCCTTCAGCTGGTCCTCTTCTGTAGGCCTTGGTAGTCCCTCAAATGAGTCGAATAGATGGAGTACTCTATTGCTGGATCGTATTTCGTTGGCTATTAGAGCCGACGTCTCTCCTTGCGCAACACCAAATTCACAAACGTCACCATGAACATCTTCACACTCAGCGAGTGCATGCACAATGAAATACGCCTCGGATGGTGGAGTGCCAAGCAGCCGAGCCAGCAGTCTTGAGCGCATTTCGTTTGCCACCACAAGTTGACCCGAATCATTGAGGCGTTGCTCATAGGCTTGCGCCAGATTATCGAAGTTGCTGAAGCTAACAGGATTGCTGAAACCAACTGGGGGGCCGCTGGCACTCACCCGTTGCCCTGACGAACGGTGCACTTCATATCCCAGGACTCCCAGGCCTTTCTTGGCCGCCCCTTTCAGAATCCTCATGCGATCCCCTTGTCAAACACTGAGGCTGCTTTGTCTCCAAAGGCACCGTCGCATTCCGTACACCCCTCGCTGATTATCTTGAGTGGCTTGGCGAGCGCGAATGGCCTCACCGCCCTGTACGCATTGGGAATCACCGGAATGCGTTCCGCAATTCCTCTTCGGGTGTCCATCATGAGTCCCCATGACGAGCTCTCCTGTTTGAAGAAGCCCAATCTCTCAGTCTTGCGTCTTGATCAAATGCGCCCACTGGGAGTTCCCCAGTTCAGAAGTCATTCTACTAAGCGCGGGTTTCGCCATCACTGCAGTCCATGCCAAACCCAGCCTCTTCATCCTTCCGAGCAAGCGCTGACTCTTTATCGTACTGATCCGATTTACCAAGCTGCCACTTTGTTGCGCTTGTTGCATGAAACGATAGTTGATGAACTGCGTCCTCACGGCTACGGGGTCGAACTCCTCGATTCTGTGATGCTCAAGACTGAAGCCATACCGTTCGGAGATCACTTCAAAGCACTTGCCATTCCAGCGACCGAGGTGGTTGGGGGGCATGTCCAACACCGCGCCGTTCAGTTCGTTGAACTCAATCAGTCCTGGATTCGGAGCGGAGATGAAGAGACTTCCGCCCTTATTCACTAGCCGGCGTAACTTCTCGAACAGATCATCAAGCCGGTCCATGTGCTCGAGCACCTGAAACATACATACAAAGTCGAAACCATCGGCGCAGTCTCGATCTGACATGTCACGGACGTCCACGGACAGGCACTTCACTCCCATCTTGCGTAGGTGATTCCGTCCGTAGTCCGAGTACTCCGTGCACGTGATGTTTCGCCTGGGGATGATGTCGTCGGCGATCCCCCTTATGAACGCTCCATCCCCTGCACCTATCTCCAGCAGAGTGTGGCGGGAATGGTCACGCCCAGCCAACACATCACGTGTGAGCTGGAATTCCCACCTCGATGCGGGATAGCCGCCGGCCTCCCGATAGGCGAGTTGGTAGAAGCGTGCATCGCCCGCGATGAAGGGCTGGCTGTGGCAGAACCCGCACACTTCGCACCGGACGACTGCGCAGCTTGTGCCGCCCCAAAGACCCTCGATATGTGAGGCCAGCTC
>Ga0209429_10000900_pt1 | contig 19227 bp, 19 predicted proteins | sample BarGraNGADG00212_3_FD_184493 | JGI IMG/M metagenome (GOLD analysis project Ga0209429, IMG submission 184493) | Arctic peat soil microbial communities from Barrow, Alaska - Barrow Graham LP Ref core NGADG0004-212 (SPAdes) (version 2) | ecosystem: Environmental > Terrestrial > Soil > Wetlands >...
CCCGTCTTTCCCCGCGTGACCGTCGACGACGCGCCGCGCCTCGCCGCCGAGCTCTTCGTCGAGTGCCTCGAGAGCGAGGGCGTCGAGTACATCTTCGGCATTCCCGGCGAGGAGACTCTCGACCTCAACGAGGCCCTCGACCGGTCGGAGCGCATCACCTTCGTCCCCACACGCCACGAGCAGGGCGCCGCCTTCATGGCCGACGCCTACGGCCGCCTCACCGGCGACCCCGGCGTCTGTCTCGCGACCCTCGGGCCCGGGGCCACCAATCTGGCGACCGGTATCGGCGACGCCAACCTCGACAACGCGCCGCTCGTCGCGCTCACCGGGCAGATCGACCTCGCCGGCATGCACAAGGAGACCCACCAGTTCATCGACACGGTCGACATGCTGCGCCCCATGACCAAGTGGAACACTCGCGTCCACGACCCGCGCATGATCAGCGAGGCGGTGCGCAAGGCGTTCAGCACCGCCGGCGCCGAGAAGCCGGGGGCCACGCACCTGGAGCTCCCCGCCGACGTCATGGGGACGAGCATCGTCGGGCGGCCCATGCCACCCGGCCCCGAGACGCTCGCCGAGGCTGATCCCGTGAGCCTGCTGCGCGCCGTCGAGGCGCTGCAGGCCGCGGAGACCCCGGTGATGCTCGTCGGCAACGGCGTCGTGCGCCAACGGGCGGCGCAGGCCCTGCGCGCCTTCTGCGAAGAGACCGGGCTGCACGTCATCACCACGTTCATGGGCAAGGGCGTGGTCGACGCCGCCTCCGACCAGTTCCTCTTCACCGCCGGCCTGCGCGCCCAGAACTACCCGCAGGGACTCATGGGGCGCGCGGACCTCGTGGTCTGCGTCGGCTACGACATGATCGAGTGGCCACCTTCGGCCTGGAACCCGGACGGGCGTCAGAAGATTGTCTGCATCGACACGGTGCCGCCGGAGATCGATGCTCACTACGTGCCCGAGGTGCAGCTCATCGGCGATCTCAGCCGCATCCTGTATCAGCTCGCCGGGCTGGTTCAGGGCAAGTCGATCGCGCATCCCAAGACCAGGCCCTACCGGCGGGCCTTCTCGGCGCTGCTCGACACCGGGTCGGACGACGACCTGCCGGTCAAGCCCCAGCGCGTGCTCCGCGACCTGCGCGCAGCCCTGGCGCCGAAGGACGTCCTGGTCTCGGACGTCGGCGCCCACAAGCTCTGGGTGGCGCGCTTCTGGGAGGCGCGCGAGCCCAACACGGTGCTCATCAGCAACGGGTTCGCCGCCATGGGCTTCGGGCTGCCGGCGGCCATGGCCGCGGCCCTGGTGGGCCGCGGCCGCGGCAAGGTCGTGTGCATCACCGGCGACGGCGGCTTCCTCATGAACGTGCAGGAGCTCGAGACCGCCAAACGGCTCAGGCTGCCCTTCGTCATCCTCGTGTGGAGCGACGGCGGCCATGGCCTCATCGAGATGCACCAGCGGCGCAAGTTCGGCCACGTCGCCGGCACGCGCTTCGACAACCCGGACCTCGTGGGCCTGGCCCACGCCTTCGGCGTGGACGGTGTGCGCGTGGAGCGGGCCGGCGATCTGCCGGCCATCCTCGCCAAGGCTCTCGACAGCAGCGGCCCTGTGGTCGTGGACATTCCTATCGACTACGCGGAGAACGACAAGCTCGGCATCGACTTGTGGCAGCTAGCACCGGAGGCGCTCGCCTAGAAGGTGCGCAATCTTCATCGGGGGGGTCCGCATGGTAGAGATGTTGCGCAATGAAGGTCTGAAGCGCGTGAGGATGCGCCTGATCACGGCAGTGGTCTTCGTGTTCACCCTCACCTGCTCCGGGTCGTTCGGCATGGAAGACGTGGTCTCGTCCTCCGGTCCGGGCATGACGCTCCTGCTCATCATCTTCCTCCCGCTGGTGTGGAGCGTCCCCATGGCGTTCGTCGCCTCCGAGCTCGGCTCGATGGTCCCCGAGGCGGGTGGTCTCTACCGCTGGATCCGCAGGGCCCTGGGGGAGTACTGGAGCTTCCAGGGCGGCTGGTGGTGGACGCTGTCGCTGTACGTCGACTCTGCCGTGTACGTCGCTCTGGCGCTCGACTACCTCGAGGCCAGGTACGGGTTCGGCGGTGGCACCCGGGCCATCATCGGCATCAGCCTGGTGGCCATCTTCACGTTCATCAACATCCGCGGCCTCGAGCTCACCGGCTGGTCGATCACCATCATCCAGATCGGCGTCATGGTGCCTCTCCTGATCTTCACCGTGTGGGGCATCGTCGAGGGCACGGGCAACCCGTTCAGCCCGATCCTGCCACCGGGCGAGAGCGTCCTCACCTCGCTCAACCTCGGGTTGGCGATCATGATGTGGATGTATGCGGGCTGGGAGTCCCTGTCTACCTTGAGCGGTGAGATCGAGAATCCGCAGAAGGTGATCCCCAAGGCTCTCATGATCGGCACCCCGCTGGTCATCCTCACCTATCTCGTCACGGTCTTCGCCGCTATCCGCGTCGCCCGCATCGGCGACCCGGACGGCTGGATGAACATGTGGACGGGCGGCGGCGGCATCGACTTCGTGGAGGCCGCCCAGATGATCGGCGGCGGCGTGCTCGCCTACCTCCTGCTGATCTCGGCAGTCCTCTCCAACATCGGCCTGTACGCGGGCTACCTCGCCACTGGCTCGCGGCCCGCGTTCCAGATGTCGCGCGACCGTCTGTTCCCCAAGTGGTACGGACTCACCCACAAGAGCTGGGGCACGCCGTGGACCGCGATCCTCGTCATGGGGTTCATCAACGCCGCGCTCATCAACTTCAACTTCGACGCGCTCATCACCATCGACGTGTTCCTGCTCATGTTCCCCTACGTGCTCATCTACATCTCGGTGATCGTGATGCGCGTCAGGGAGCCTGAGGCGCCCCGGCCGTTCCGGGTGCCCATGCCGACATGGGCACTCACTGTCTGGGTCGCGTTCCCCATCGCAATCGCCATCATCGCCCTGTTCGTGAACGGCATCGACTGGATGATCGGCGGCCTCATCGGGATCCTCACCGGTCCTATCGCCTACCTGGTCTTCAAGTCTATCTACAAGGGCACCACCGATGAGGCGCTCGAGGGCTCGACGCTCACCCCTGAAGGCACCCTCACCGAGTTCGGCGCCCAGGTGGAAGGAGCGACGGCATGAAGGACGGCAAGGCAATGGGCATGTACGCCGCCATCTTCGGCCTGCTCGCCGGCGCCAGCGCGATCGGCGGGGGGCTCTACGCGCACTCGGTGCAGCCCACGTTCGGCTTTCCCTGGCGGCCCTTCGGCATCGTGTGGGACCAGGCCTTCTCGGGTGTGGGCACGCTGATCGGCCTGGGCATCTTGATGGTCATCGGGGGGCTCATCTGCTTCAAGTGGCCGAGCGTCGGCGCCATCATCGTTTGCGTCGCAGCCATCATCGGCCTCGTGTACACCTACGACCACGAGTGGCGGCGTCTGCCGCTGCTCTACTATTGGGCGGCGCCGTGGATACTGGCTTGGGTCACCGGCATCTTCGCCGGGTACTCGCTGTTCCAGCGCACCGAGCCCTACGGCGCGGAGCCCGAGAGCGGCGGGACCGACTCGAAGCCGGCGGCGACCGAGTCCGCCTGACCGCCGCTCTCGAGAGAGCAGACGCACGACGCCGGGGCCCGCAGCGCGGGCCCCGGCGTCGTCTTGAAGGAACAGGGGCGGCGGTCACGCTTCCAGCAGGATCGTCACCGGGCCGTCGTTGACCAGCTCCACGTGCATATGGGCGCCGAAGATGCCGGTCTGGACCGGCACGCCCTCGATGCGCAACGCCTCGACGAACGCCGCGTAGACGGCCTCGCCTTGCTCGGGACGCGCGGCGTCGCTGAAGCTCGGCCGATTGCCCCTGCGGGCCTCGGCGTAGAGCGTGAACTGCGAGACGGCCAGCACCTCGCCGCCCACATCCGCGAGCGCCAGGTTCATGAGCCCGGCGTCATCCTCGAAGATGCGCAGCCTGGCCGTCTTGGCGGCGAGATTGCCCGCGGTCGCGGCCGAATCGCCGTGCGTCACGCCGACGAGGGCCAGATAGCCGCGGCCGATCGCGGCCACGCGCTCGCGGCCCACGGTCACCGAGGCGCGGCTCACGCGCTGGATCAGGATGCGCATGGCCGTAGTCTAGTGCAGTGTCTCGAAAACGGCTTTACAGCGCCCGCCTTCTGGGCGCGCTCGCGTGCCGGGCGGAGCTGCTGCTGCGAGTGTGGTCAGGGTGAGTCTGCTGCGCACGGCGTCCTTTCGACGGGGTGTCTCGGCCGGGCAGCGGAACGACCTGTGCCCGGCGGGCGCGATGCGCCGTGACCCGCGCCGCGCGGCTTCGCCGTCACATGAGAAGGGGGGAGGCGAATCTGCAGCGGGCAGGCGCGGGGCACCTTGATGGGTGAAGATTCTCCCCCCAGTGAAGCCCACCGAGAGGCGCAAGCAACCCGAAGCGCCTGCGACTGCTCCGGCTTCACCATGTGCGTGTACAAGCGCGTGGGCTTTACCCTGTCGCACGGCGCGACCGACCAGTCCCGGCGGCGCGCGCGCGTCGCTCCGTCACCTCAAGCCGGGCGACCTCGTCTTCTACGGCGGCTCCGGCTACTACGGCCACGTGGCCATCTACGTCGGCCGCGGCCGCATTATCCACGCGCCCCACACCGGCGCGGTCGTGAGCTACGCGAAGTTGCAGGGCGCCGCGACGGCGCGGAGGTTCATCGGCTCGTGGCCTTCGCCACTCTCGCGGACCCAACGCGTTGGCGGAGCGCGCCGATGGGTACGGGTCACCCGAGGAGCAAGCCGCGATGAGGGGAGTGATGAGCAATGCTGTGCAGTCTCTCGGCCAAGCTCGGCGACAAGGAACTGGCGGAGATCGGCGCTCTGGAGGAGGAGCTCGGGGTGACGATGCTGGCGTTCAACTGCCATGCCGTCGACCCCGCGGCGATCGACGACCGTCAGCTCACCAGCATCAAGGAGCTCGAGGAGAAGCTCGGCGTCTCGCTGGTCGCGATGGCCCACTGAAGCGCGGCGCGCTCCCACCTGCTCCGCGCAGGTAGACTGACGAGGTGCATCCCCCCGTCGAAGGAGCCGACATGTCGAGCCTCAAGGGCACCCAGACCGAGAAGAACCTGCTCAAAGCCTTCGCCGGCGAGAGCCAGGCGCGCAACCGCTACACCTTCTTCGCCAAGCAGGCGGCAAAAGAGGGCTACGAGCAGATCGCCGCCCTCTTCCTCGAGACCGCCGAGAACGAGGGCCAGCACGCCAAGGTGTACTTCAAGCACCTCGAGGGCGGCCTCGTAGAGATCACCGCGACGTACCCGGCCGGCAAGATCGGCACCACGGCCGAGAACCTGCTGGCCGCCGCCGAGGGTGAGAACGAGGAGTGGACGGATCTGTATCCCGCCTTCGGCGACGTGGCCGAGTCCGAAGGCTTCAAGGAGGTCGCGAACTCGTTCCGCCAGATCACCAAGGTCGAGGAGAAGCACGAGGCGCGCTACCGCAAGCTGCTGGACAACGTCGAGAAGGACCTGGTCTTCGCACGGCCGGAGCCGGTGAGGTGGATCTGCCGCAAGTGCGGCTTCGTGCACGAGGGCCCCAAGGCGCTCAAGGTCTGCCCGGCCTGCCAGCACCCGCGGGCCTATCAAGAGGTCTACGCTGAGAACTTCTGAGAGAGCGGCGAGCCCCGGAGGTCGTCCCAGGGCTCGCCATGGTCGCCGCCGGCGCTACTCGAGCACGACCAGCGCGTCGGCCGTGAGCTCGTACTCCTCGTCCTCGTTGAGGGCGTGCACGCGGATGCGCTCCAGCTCGCCCTCGCCCTTGAGCTCCAGCGGCTGCGCCTCGGTGAGCAGCTTCACGTCGGAGAGGCGGAGGGCCGAGCGCACGGCGCTGCTGACGCTCGGCTCCTTGCCGGTGGTCATGAGCACCACGCGACCGGTGTGGTCGGTGAGGTCGATGGCCAGCTGTGCGGCCCGGTCGCCGGTGTCGAGCACGACCACGCGCTGGCCGGCCAGCGCGGTCTGGTCGTCGACGCGCGTGTACACGCCTTTGCTCTTGTAGTCGTCAAGGTTGGCGATCTCGACCTCGACCACCTCGGCGGGCCGCGGGTGGCACGACTTCTCCACCGGCGTCGCGATCGCCTCCGCCGGCTTGATGCCGGCGCGCCAGTTCTTGATGGCCTCGTGGAGGGCGTCGGCGGCCAGGTTGCTGCAGTGCATCTTGATCGGCGGCAGCCCGTCGAGTGCGTCGGCAACGTCGCCGCGGCCCACCTTGAGAGCCTCGTCGAGCTGCATGCCCACCACGAGCTCGGTGATCATGCTCGAGGTCGCGACCGCCGAGCCGCAGCCGAAGGTCTGGAACTTGATGTCCTTGATGCGATCGTCCTCGACGTCGATGTAGATGTCCATCAAGTCACCGCACACCGGATTGCCCACACGGCCGACGGCGACGTTGGGGCCCTCGAGCGTGCCTACGTTGCGCGGGTTGCGGAAGTGCTCGAGGGTCTTCTCGCTGTACTGGGTGGATTTCATGAGCAGTGCCTCTCGGTCTGTAGGGTTACGCTGATCTGGTCCTCACGCCGGGGTCTTGACCTTGTACAGCGGCGAGAGCGCCCGCAGTCGGGCGATCACGCCGGGCAGCACGGCCATGATGCGGTCCACGTCGTCGTCCTTGCTGAAGCGCCCGAAGGTGAACTCGAGCGAGCCGTGCGCCTCCTCGTGCAGGAGCCCGCAGGAGATGAGCGTGTGGGAGGGCTCGAGCGTCTTGGAGCTACAGGCCGAGCCGGTCGCCACGGCCACGCCCTCGTCGCGCAGCGACAGCACCATGGCCTCGCCTTCCACGCCGTCGAAGCGGAAGTGGGCGTTGTTCGGCAGGCGCCCTCCCGGCGGCTTGAGCGGGGCGCCGTTCAGGTGCGCGTCCGGTATCTCGGCGAGCACGCGTTCGACCAGCCGGTTGCGGACGGCGGTGATGCGCGCCACCTCGGCCGGCATCTCCGCCGCCATGATCCCGGCGGCGGCGGCCATGCCGGCGATGGACGCGAGGTCCTCGGTGCCCGAGCGCAGGCCGCGCTCCTGGCCGCCGCCGAGCAGCACGGGCGCCACCTGCACGCCCTTGCGCACGTACAGCGCGCCCAGACCGCGCGGCCCGTAGATATCGTTGGCCGAGAGGCTCATGAGGCTCACCGGCACGGCGCTCATGTCGATGGGCACGAGCCCTTCGGCGGCCACGGCGTCGGTGTGGAGCGCCACGCCGGTGCCGGCCAGCATCTCGGCGATCTCGGCGATGGGCTGGACCGTGCCGATCTCGTTGCTCGCCCAGCCGACGCTGACCAGGATCGTCTCGTCGGTGATGCGGGCGCGCAGCTTTTTCGGCGACACGCGCCCGTACAGATCGATCGGCGCGTGCGTCACCCTGAAGCCGTTCTTCTCCAGGTACTTCGCGATGTTCAGCACCGAGATGTGCTCGGCCTCGGTGATGATCACGTGGTCGCCCTTGCGCCGGTTGCGCTGCGCGTACCCGATGATGGCGAGGTTGTTGGCCTCTGTGGCGCCCGACGTGAAGACGATCTCCTGGGGCTGCGCGCCGAAGAAGCGGGCGACGGCGGCGCGGGCGTCTTCGAGCGCCGCCGTGGCGTCGTCGCCCACGGCGTGCAGCGAGGCCGCGTTGCCGAAGGTGCCACCGAAGTACGGCAGCATGGCCTCGACCACGCGCGGATCGACCGGCTTGGAGGACTGGTAGTCGGCGTAGACGATCTCGTCAGCCGGCTTCACGGGAGCCATGCCGGAGACCCGCTCAGAACCACATCGTGGCGCCGGCATCCAGCGTGAGGTCGTTCAGGGTGGCCGCGCCGACGATCTTGACGCCGTCGATGAGCTCCACCGTCTCCCAGCCGAGCATCTGCTTGGAGGCCTCGCACACGTACACCGTGATGCCCATGTCGAGGGTCTTCTTGAGCATCTCGGCGACGCTGGGGAAGCTGCCGAGCTGAATCTCTGCCGCCGCCCCGGGCTTGAGGACCGTGAGGCCCATGCCCAGGTAGTACACGGCGGCGTCGACGCCCATGGCCTTGGCGCTCTGGGCCAGCACGAGCGGCGAGTACTGCTTCTCGGGGAGGTTGCTGGTCTGCACGTACAGGATGGAGTTCTCGTTCTTCATGGTCGTCTGCTCCTTGTCATTTGAGGCGGCGGATGAGGATGTGCAGCTGGTCGCCGTCGTTCTCGACGGCGACGACCTCGTGCCCGGCGCGCTTGGCGAACCTCGTCAGGTCTTCCTCGGCCGCGGGGTCGTCGGCGTAGACCTCGAGCACCTCGCCGATCTCGATGGCGTCGATGCTCTCTCTGGTCTGGAACAACGGCTCGGGGCAGTAGAGCCCCACACAGTCGAGCGTCTGAGCGGGGGTGAGGTCGTCGGTCATGCAGACTCCTTCGGGCCGTGGATACCCAACCACTATGGTCGGTATTCCCCGTCAGCGGAATCCAAACTCATCGGGGTCGACCCAGGGCCGGGCGGCAGGCTGGGCCGCCGGATGGAACGGCGCAGCCGTTCAGGTCACGGCCCGGCCGGCGCCAGCACCGCGTCGTAGCCCGGGAGCGTGACCTCGTCGCCGGCGCGTACTTCCGCCGCGCCATGTCCCGCCGGGCGCCGTCGCCGCAGGGTTCGCGGGCGGCGGCGCGAAGTCGATACACTCTCATGGATATGAACGTGCGGAGTCTCACGAGGCGCTTTCTGAGGACGGCCGTCGCCGTTCTTGCGGCGGCCGTCGCCGTCTGCCTCGCCGTGCCCGGGCCGGCCGGGTCCGCGGTCTCGGCCGGGGACCACGGCGCGACCGCCCTTCTCGGCCGCGCGCCAGGCTCCCTGGCCGAGTTGCAGAAGGAGGCCCGCCGCACGCGGGCGCAGATGGAGCGGCTCAATGCCGAGATGAAGATCGTCACGCAGAAGTGGGAGGCCGCGCGTCAGCAGCTTGACGAGGTCAACGCCAAGCTCGTCCAGGCCCGGCGCCAGCTGACCCGCACCCGCAACGAGCTCGACCGGCAGCGCGCCCTCGTCGCCGGGCGCATGCGCACCATGTACAAGACCGGCGAGTTCACGTGGCTCGACATCGTCACCTCGGCGTCCAGCCTGGCCGACGCGGAGACCGTCATCGACTTCCTCCGCAAGATCTCCCTGCAGGACCTCCACGGGGAGGCCGAGCTGCAGCGGCTCACCGGTTTCGCGCGGCGTGATGAGCACGCGGTCGAGGAGGATCGGCAGCAGGCCGTGCTGGCACAGGCCGAGCTCGAGAACCAGCGCTACGCGGTGGACCAGAAGATCGCCGAGCGCGCCGCCCTGCTCAAGGACGTGGTCGCAAAGATCAAGAAGATCCTCTCCGCGCCAGAATTGCTCATGAAAGCCGGCGGCAAGATCACGCAGGTCACGTGGGCGCAGGCTTTTCTCAAGAGCCTGGGCGTGCCGATGACGGCCGACAACGTAGCCGCCATCGTGGCATGGGAGATGGCGGAGGGCGGGCACTGGTACAACACCGCCTACTACAACCCGCTCAACACCACGCAGTCGATGCCCGGCGCGACCGTGTTCAACTCGGTCGGGGTCAAGGCATACACGAGCTGGGTGCAGGGGCTCAAGGCCTCCGTCATCACCATCCGCAACGGCTATTACGGCGGCATCCTCGACGCCCTGCGCCGCGGCAACGACGCGCAGGGGGTGGCCGACGCGGTGGCGGCCTCGCCGTGGGGGACGGGGTCGTTCAGCCCGAAGCACTAGATCCCGCGGGCCCGCCCTCGTCGCGCCGCGGCGCCGGCACGGCCGCGCTGCTCGTGGTCGTCATCGCGCTCTCCATGCAGGTTGGCTCGGCGGTGGCGGTGCGGGTCATCGGCTCCGTCGGGATCGTCGAGGCCCTCTGGTTGCGCACGGCCATCGCCGCGCTCGTGCTCGCGGCGCTGCGGCCGCGCTCCCTGCGACTCCCACCCCGCGGCAAGCGACTGCCCGTGGCCGGCCTCACCGTGGCGTTGCTGGCCATGAACCTCAGCTTCTACGGCGCCATCAGTCACGCCCCTGTGGGCCTGGTAGTGGCTGTCGAGTTCCTGGGGCCGCTGGCCGTGGCGGTCCTCGGCACGAGGCGGCCCGTCGACGTCGTCTGGATCGTGCTGGCCGGCGCGGGCGTAGCCCTGCTCGCCGGCCCCTCGAGCTCGGTCAGCGGCCTCGGACTGGGTCTCTCTTTGGCCGCCGCCGCCGGCTGGGCGGCCTATCTCCTGCTCGCCAAACGCGCCGTGCGCGACATGGACCCGCTGCCGGTGACGACGCTGATGCTCGCGGGCTCGGCGGCGCTGCTCACGCCGGCTCTCTTCGTGAGCGGCGTGCAGGTCGCCGGTCACGTCTCCGCGGTCGCCCTGGGCGCTCTGGTCGCGGTGCTTTCTTCGGCCTTTCCGTATTTCCTTGAGCTGGTCGCCCTGCGCCTGGTGCGCGCCTCCACCTACGGTGTGCTGCTGAGCATCGAACCGGCCGCCGCCGCCCTCGCCGGCTTTCTCATCCTCTCCCAGCGCCTCAGCGCGCTCGAGATCGGGGCGATGGCGGCCGTCATGGTCGCGGCGGCCGGCGCGAGCTGGACGAGTGACGCCGGTCGCGAGCTCGAGGTCCCCACGGCCTGACGCGCGTGTCGCGGCCTTCGCGCTACGTCGGCTCGGTGGCGACGGGACGTCCACGATGTGGGAGAATCCCGGCCCATGAGCGATGCAGAGGTTGATCGGAGGTTTCGCGCCGCCTGGGAGCAAGCGCGGGCGGAGTGGGCCGCAGCAGACCCTGCGCGGTGCGCCGCGCAGGCGGGCTGCGGCCTGTCGCCTGACGGGGTGAGCGTGCCCTTCTTCGGGCGGCCGCATCTCGTGACGCATCCGGGCGGCGACGTGAGCGCCGGCGGCGCTCCGGCTCACGTCGCCGTGAGCATCCTGCTACTGCACTACCTGCTGCGCGCCGACGGCGCCTCGCCGGCCGGCGAGTGGCTCGCCTTCCGTGAGCTGCCCGACGGCATGTTCTACGCGGCGTCGTTCGCGCGGCGCGCCGAGGCGCCGCTGGCGCAGGCCTTCGGCGCCGGCTCCGGCAGCGGGCTCGAGGCTTTCCGCGGGGCGGCAGCGGCCGCCGGCGGCCTGGCGCTCGAGCTGGCGGATGCCGCCTTCGCCTTCCAGGCCCTGCCGCGGCTCGCCCTGGCGGTACTCGTGTGGGACGGCGACGAGGAGTTCCCTACTCAGGCGAGCCTGGTGTTCGATGCGGCGGCCGGCCACTACCTGCCCGCCGAGGACCTTGCGGGTCTCGGCGGGCTGCTGGCCCGGCGCCTAACCAGCGGCGTGAGCTGACGACGGCCCGCAGGCGCCCGCGGCATACGCGGCGCCGAGACCCTCGCGGGCACGCTCGATGGCCGCCAGCAAGGCATCGGGCTCATTGGTCCCGATCGTGAACCGGCGGCCGCCGGCGAAGCGGAGCTGGACCGCGCCGCGACCCCAGGCGTTGTAGAGCCAGCCCTGGGGCGTGAGGCGAATGCCCCAGCCGGCGAGCCAGGGGATCTTGACCGTACGGGCCGCTTCGATCGTATGCAGCTCGAACCGTCGCCGCGCCAGCCCGCCGCCGAAGCCGACCGAGACGCGCGACTCGTCGACCACAACGGTGAGCCGCGAAAAGGCCAGCATCAGGGCGGCGAAGACGAGCAGCCCCGGTGCGTACAGCCGCCAGCGCGGCCGGCCGGCCCGCTTGTCGCGAAGAAGCGCGCGCACCTGGGTCAGCGTGCCCAGGGCCATGCCGGCCAGCATCGAGTAGCCGATCTGCGTATGGCGGTACGGTGGCGGGGTTGTCAGCAGTTCATCCATCGCCGTGCATCTTCGCCGACGGCGACCGCAGTGTCCAGAGAGGCGACGCGCCCGCCCTATTGATCGTGGAAGACAAACCCCCGCTCAAACACGCGCTCGCAGGCCGCCACGGCGGCGGCTTCGTAGCGCGTGCCGGCGCCCGAGCGGACTTCCTCGAGCGCCGCCTCGATGCCCAACGCCGCACGGTACGGCCGGTGCGAGGCCATCGCCTCGATCACGTCGGCGACCGCCAGGATGCGCGCCTCCGGAAGGATCTCATCGTCTTTGAGTCCGGCCGGATACCCGGAGCCGTCCTGCCGCTCGTGGTGCTGCGCGACGATGTCGGCCACGGGGTGCTCAAAGTCGATCGGCTTGAGGATCTCATGCGCCGCCGCGGCGTGACCCTTGATGAGCTCGAACTCGATCGGGGTGAGGAGCGACGGCTTGTTCAGGATCTCGGCGGGCACGGTCAATTTGCCGACGTCGTGCACAAGGCCGGCGAGGCGCAGACTCTCGATGGCCGCCTCGTCGCGGCCCATCTCGGCGGCGATCGCCACGGCGAGCTCGGTCACACGTTTCTCGTGGCCGGCGGTGTAGGGGTCGCGCGCGGCGGTCATGGCGCCCATCGCTTCCACTGCGCCCTCGACGGTACGGCGCAGCCGGTCGGCGCTCAAACGCAGGTCTTCTTCCACCTGCTTGCGATCGCTGATGTCCGAATGTGTGCCGACCATACGCATGGGCGCGCCGCTCGCGTCGCGGGCGACGGCGGTGCCGCGGGCGCGGATCCACTTCCACTCCCCGGATGCCGTGCGCAGACGCTGTTCGACATCGAAGATGGGCACGCGGCCCTCGAGGTATGCCCCGAGGGCGGCATCGGTGGCCGGGCGGTCGTCCGGACAGACCAGCTGATCCCAGGTTTCCGCGACCGTCGCCATCTCCTCCGGGCTGTAACCGAGGATCTCGCAGCCGCGCGGGCTGAGGTACACCGCGCCGGTGTCCATCCGCACGTCCCACAGGCCGTCGTTCGTGCCCCGCAGGGCGAAGCGCTCGCGTTCCTGGCTCTCTCGCAGGGCGGCCTCGGCCTCGTTGAGCTCTCGCCGACGGGCCGCCTCGTCGATGGCGCGCTGCACGGCGAAGGGCAGGCGCGCCATGCGGTCTTTGAGCACGCAGTCGTCGGCGCCCTGCTTGAGCAACTCGACGGTCGCTTCCTCGCCGATCGTGCCGGAGACGCAGATGAACGGCGTGCCCGGGCACGCCGCCTTGGCGAGCTCCAGCGCCCCGTGGGCGTCGAAGCCGGGCAGGGCGAAGTCGGCGAGGATGACATCATAGGGGCCGCCGGCCAACAGCTCTTCGAAGCTCGGCCGATCGACCGCCAGGTCCATCTGAGCTGGAAACCGGCGCACGTCAACGTCTCGCGCACGAGCTCTGCGTCGAGCTGCGAGTCCTCCAGGCAGAGGAGGCGCACTGGTCGGTCGCCGCCGTTCGGCATACTCATTCCGCGTGTCTCCTCCGTGCTACTTCACCCCGTTCGGCAGCCGCTCGTTGATGAGCGCCCAGAACACGCCGAGGTGCTCGACCGCCTCGATGAAGCTGCGGAAGTCCACGGGCTTCACCACGTAGGCGTTCACGCCCAGGTCGTAGCTGGTGATCAGGTCCTGCTCCTCGCGGGATGAGGTGAGGATCACGACCGGCAGTCCCCTGAGCGCGGAGTCGCCGCGGATCTCGCGCAGCACCTCGAGGCCGTCCTTGCGCGGCATCTTGATGTCGAGCAAGACCACTGCCGGGTCGCCGGGTTCGCGCTCACTGAAGGCTCCTTCTCGGCGCAGATACTCCATCGCTTCTACCCCGTCGTGCGCCACGGTGACCCTGTTGGCGAGATGGTGCCGGTCGAGCGCCTCGATGGTGAGCTCCACGTCGTTGGGGTTGTCCTCGGCGAGCAGGATGGCGGGGACGTCGGCCTTCACGATGGTGACTCCTTTCGTCTGGGAACAGCGAAGTAGAAGGTGGCGCCGTTGTCGAGTTCGGCCTCGGCCCACACGCGCCCACCCAGTCTGTTGACGATCCGCTGTACGTTGGCGAGGCCGATGCCGGTACCCTCGAACTCGGCGGCGCTGTGCAGGCGCTGGAAGACGCCGAAGAGCTTGTGCGCGTACTGCATGTCGAATCCTACTCCGTTGTCGCGCACCCAGAAGACGTCTTCGTTCGCCGCGTCGCCGTCGCGGGCGCCCACCTCGATGTGGGCGGGCGCCCGCCCGCGGGTGTACTTGACGGCGTTGCCGAGGAGGTTGGCCCACACCTGGCGGAGCAAGGCGCGGTCGGCGACGACCGTGGGCAGTGGTCCGATGGACCACTCGATGTCGCGGTCGTCGGCCTCGCGCCGCAGCGGCTCCAGCGCCTCGGCCAGCGTCGCGTTCATGTCGACCGGTTCGATCTTCAGCTCGGTGCGTCCGGTGCGCGAGAACTGCAGTAGGTCGTCGATGAGCACGCCCATCTCGCGCACCGACCTCGAGATCGTGTCGACGTAGTGACGGCTCTTCTCGTCGAGACTGCCCCCGGCCCGTTCCGCGAGCAGGCTCGAGAACCCGCTGATATGGCGCAGCGGCGCGCGCAGGTCGTGCGACACCGAGTAGGCGAAGGCCTCGAGCTCCTTGTTGGCGGCGTCCAGCTGCGCGGTGCGGTCGAGGACGCGCTGCTCGAGCTCGGCGTTGAGGCGCTCGATCTCGTCCTCGGCCGCCTTACGGGCGGTGAAGTCGACGACGCTGCCGTCGATGCGCGCCACGTCGCCTTGGTCGTCGCGTACGAGGTGGGCGCTCATGAGCACGGCGAGGGGACGGCCGTCGACGGATCGCGCTCGCGCGAGGTAGTCGCTGATCGCTCCGTCCCGTGTGAGCTGTGCCACGTACGCGCTGCGGTCGGCCTCGTCCAGCCAGAAAAAGTCGGGGGTGCGCTGGCCGCGCAGGTCCACCTCTGGGTCTATCCCGAAGATGCGGTTGTACGCCGGGTCGTGGTCGAGGAGCACGCCGTCGAGGGACACACTGTAGTAGGCCTCGTCGCGCGCCTCGATCATCTCACGGAACTTGCGCTCGTTGGCGCACAGCTCGGCCGCGGCGAGCTTGCGCTCGGTGATGTCCTGCACGACCATGTGGATGGCGTTGACGCCCTGGTCCTGGAACGGGGCGGCGGCGACCTCCACGTCTACGACGGCGCCGTCCAGGCGGACGATCCTCTCCTCGATCAGCGGCACGTCCTCGCCCTCGTCCCGGAGCCGGTTGATGCGGTCGCGCATGCCTGGATGGCAGTCCGGGTGGAACAGTTCGAACGGGGACTTGCCCAGGAGCTGTTCGGGCGCGGAGGCGCCAAACAGCCGCAGACAGGCCTCGTTCGCCAGCACGACGCGGTCTTCGCGGTTGATGAAGATCGCCATCGGGGCGTGATCGACGAGCGCCCGGTAGCGCTCCTCGCTCTCACGGATCTCGGCGGAGGTCTGCGACTCGCGCGCGCGCCAGAGGAACAGAATCCCGACACCGGCAAGGATGACAAGGAGGAGGGCGAACCCCGCCGTGAGCCAGCCGCGCGTGCGGATCGGCCCCAGCACTTCACTCTCGTCTTCGTTGGCGACGATGAACCAGGGCGTGCCACGGACCGGCTGGAACGCCGACACGACAGGGATGCCGCGGTCGTCGACGCCTTCGGCCACTCCCCGCCCGCCGCGGACCGCTTGGGCCGCGGGCAGGTCGGGGTCGTTCGCCGGCAGGGTCAGCCTCAGCGCCGTTCCCTTGCGGTGGCGCAGCTCGTTGAGGTAGACGACCTGATCGCCGCGGCGTTCCACGAGCACGGTCTCGCCCGTCTTGCTCGGCAGCGGCCAGTGCTGGATGAGGAGGTAGAAGAAGCGGCCGGGGTCGACGTGCAGGACCACGGCCGCGATGGCGTCGCCGCCGACGTCACTCAGGACCGGCGCCGCCAGCTCGAGGCGAGCTTGCCCCTCGGCGTCCAGGTAGAGGTCGGATGACGCCACGCGACGCGTGGTCGTGGCCCTCGCCGCGAGTGCCTTGACTTCACGGCCCACGGGATGCGAAGCGGTGTTCGGCGCGCGCCGTTCGGCGACGTCATCACGACGTCCTGGTAGTCGTAGCTGCGCTGGAAGCTGTCGAGAAACGCCTGGACGCGCGCCGTCGCCTTCGCGACGTCGCGTCCGGCGAGCATATCCTCCACGGCGGCTGGGAGCAGGGGGTCGCCGCGGATCATCTCGGCGTCGCCCTGTCGCTTCTTCAGCCAGGCGGTGATCTGGTCGGCCTTGAGCTCGCCGACGGCGGCAAGGGAGCGCTCGGCCTGGCGCTGCATCGACTGCGCCTGCTGGCGCCACGCCCAGTAGGCGAGGCCGGCGACGCTCACGGCGAGCACGGCGAAGCAGACGATGAGCGGCCACGCAGACCGGCGCTGATGTGGCGTGTCGCTCACGGGCGCTCAGCGGACGCGCGCGGCGCGGCCGCCCCAGACTCCCCTCTCACTGCGTACCTGTCGAACGAGACTCACACGCCCCCTCTGCTGCGCATTGAGTGGTCTCACGACTACCCATGCCACGTAGCTTGGCGGACCAAGCCCGTCCGGGTTCACCCCCGGAGAGGCGGCGCGCCGCAGGCACGCCGCCTCACTTCGTGAAATGCCGCACAACAGCGATGTGGCTCCTGCAGCCTGCCCCCGGGTATACCGTGGGTGAGAAGACGACGGCGGAGCGGCGGGGGGCCGCGCTGCCGGGTCGCCGGTGAGTCAGGGGGGTTCGGGTCATGTACTCGATCGCGGACCGGCAGGAGCTGACCAAGCGCGACATGATCAGCCTCACCATCGAGGCGCCGCAGATCGCGCGCAAGACCGTGCCGGGTCAGTCCGTCGTGGTCCGCATCAACGAGACCGGCGAGCGCGTGCCGCTCACGGTCGCGTACAAAGACGTCGCCGCCGGCACCATCACGATCATCTTCCAGGTCGTCGGCAAGAGCACGGCCATGCTCGCCGCGCTCTGCGTCCGCGAGCGACCCGGCGCCGCCTGAGGCTATGATGGAGGCGCTGACGGCGGACCGGATAGGGGGCACGATGGCTGGTGAATCGAAGGACGGGCGCGTGATCCTCGCCCTCGACCAGGGGACGACTAGCGCGCGGGCCATCGTGTTCGCCGCCGACGGCGGCGTCCTGTCGCTGGCGCAACGCGAGATCGGCCTGGACTTCCCGCAGCCGGGCTGGGTGGAACAGGACCCGCTCGAGATCTGGACGGCGCAGCGCGAGACGGCCGCCGAGGCGCTGCAGAGCAGCGGCGTCGCCGTCACCGACGTGGCCGGCATCGGCGTCACCAACCAGCGCGAGACCACCATCATGTGGGATAGAGCCACCTCGCTGCCGATCGCGCCGGCGATCGTGTGGCAGGACCGGCGCACAGCGGAGCGCTGCGAGGACCTGCGCCGCGCGGGCCACGAAGCGCTGGTGCGGCGCAAGACGGGCCTCGTGCTGGACCCCTACTTCTCGGCCACCAAGATCCGCTGGCTCCTCGACAGCGTGCCCGGCGCCCGCGAGAGGGCCGCACGTGGGGAACTGGCCTTCGGCACCGTCGACAGCTGGCTCGCGTGGCAGCTCAGCGCGGGCCGCCTGCACGTGACCGACGCCACCAACGCCTCGCGGACGCTCCTCTACGACCTCCGCGCCGGCGACTGGGACGACGAGCTGCTCGAGCTCTTTGGCGTGCCGCGGGCGTTGCTGCCCAGGGTGTGCGACACCAGCGGCGTCGTGGGGCAGACCGACGCCGCGGTCTTCGGGGCTCCCCTGCCCCTGGCGGCGATGGTCGGGGACCAGCAGGCTGCCCTCTTCGGCCAGGCCTGCACGGCGCGCGGCATGACCAAGGTCACCTATGGCACGGGCTGCTTCCTGCTGATGAACACGGGCGAGGAGCCCGTGGAGTCGCAGAGCGGCCTGCTGGGCACCGTCGCCCTGCAGCGCGGGGGCCGCCGGACGTATGCGCTCGAGGGCAGCGTGTTCATCGGCGGCGCGGCCATCCAGTGGCTCCGCGACGGTCTCGGGATCATCGCCGAGGCGCGGGATTCCGCGGCTTTGGCGGCGCGCGTGCCGGCGAGCGACGGCGTGTACTTCGTCCCCGCGCTCGCCGGTCTCGGCGCGCCGTACTGGGAGCCGCGCGCCCGCGGCGCGATCCTCGGACTCACGCGCGGCACCACCGCGGCGCACATCGCGCGGGCCACGCTCGAGGGCATCGCCTTCCAGGTGGCCGACCTTCTCGGCGCCGTGGCCGGCGACGCTGGCGTGGCGCCGGCGGACGTGCGCGCCGACGGCGGAGCTTCTCACAACGACCTGCTTCTGCAGTTCCAGGCCGATGTGCTCGGCGTGCCGGTCACGCGCGCCGCCCAGACGGAATCCACGGCGCTCGGCGCGGCCCTGCTGGCCGGACTCGCCGTCGGGCTGTGGAAGGGCGAGCGGGAGGCCGCCGACCTGTGGCGGGCCGAGCGCACCTTCGCCCCCGACCCGGCCGCCGACCGCGAGGCGCTGCTCGTGGGGTGGCGCGCCGCGGTCGCCTGCGTACGCGCCCTGGCCGGCCGCACCACGTAGAGGGCGCGGCCGGCGAGGCACGCCGGCGACCGCGGACACGGTGCGCGTGCTCTTCAGTGCCGGTGCGGCACCACGAGCACCGGGATGGAGCTCCGGTGCAGCAACTCGTAGGGGGTGCAGTGATGCAGCGCCCCGGCCAGCGGGCCTTCGCCGTGAGAACCTACGACGATCACCCGCGAGCCGCGGTCGCGGGCGATCTGGATGAGGGCCCGCGCCGGGTCGTCCCACACCAGCAGCACTTCGGTCTGCACGCCGGCGCCGCGCGCGCGCTCGGCGGCGGCGTGGAGCATGGGTTCGACGTCCTTCTCCACGCTGCGTTCGTAGTCGCGCAGCTCCTTTGCCGCGGCGCAGGCGGGATCCAGCTCGCAGCTCAGGCCGGGTGGAGGTTCGTGACAGTAGACGATGACGATCTCGCCGTGGCCGCGTTCGCGAGCGAGCGCGACGGCCTCGTCCAGCGCCGCCGTGGAATACGGCGACCCGTCGTAGCCGAGAACGATGGGTTGAGACATCGAGGCTCCTTCCCCCGTATCGTGATGGTTCCCGGTGGGGGCGGCCGGCTCACCGTTGCCGTCGCCGGCGCGTGACAACCTCCTTGACGGCGTGGGCCGCGTCAGCCCGGGGGCTTGCCCGGCGGTCTCGCGAAGCGGAGACTCTACGGGCGTGGCTGCACCTCGCGGCCGCCCTCGTCCCGAGGAGGCAGCTTGAGGTCCAACGTCCTGGCGATCTTCATGCTCTTCGGGGGCGCCTTCTTCACCGTCTTCGCGGTGGCCGCCTGGAAGACGGGCAGGCGCGTCGGCGCCATGTTCCTCGCGGTGCTCGC
>Ga0209429_10000902_pt1 | contig 19214 bp, 11 predicted proteins | sample BarGraNGADG00212_3_FD_184493 | JGI IMG/M metagenome (GOLD analysis project Ga0209429, IMG submission 184493) | Arctic peat soil microbial communities from Barrow, Alaska - Barrow Graham LP Ref core NGADG0004-212 (SPAdes) (version 2) | ecosystem: Environmental > Terrestrial > Soil > Wetlands >...
TATTAAAAGAACATCAGAATATCTAATGATAGGCAAATTATTAGCCTTGGCATCGCGTGCTAATGTCAGAGAATCCACATATTTCGCGATATAAGGACAATTTTGTTGCTGAATATTAAATGTACCATTACTATTTCTCTTAATATACCAAGTATAATACATCTTCAAACGATCATCTTTAGGGTTAAATTTTGACCACAAATCAGGTGTTGGAGACCATGAACTATAACCAGGAGTTAGTAATTTAGTGACCGCCGGATTGGATATATTAGCCGGCAGGCAATTTCTATGCATAAAACTTCCTACTGCGGGTGATACATCACCTAATTGCCATTCCTCATAAATAGCCTCTGAACTCCCTTTTTTGGTTATATCAAAATAACTTATAATATTGGGTACCAAACTAAATCTCTTAGAATTAATGACTTCCTTAAGTTTTGCTTCTGCAAGAATTAAAATATCGCTTTTTCTGTTGCTAAAGGGACCAGCCATAGTAAGATACACTTTGCCTAACAAAGATTTTGCAGCCCACTTTGTGGCTCTGCCCAACTCAGGGGCGTTATCTGCACAGTTAGTCTCAGCAAATTTCAAATCGCTAACAATCAGCTTATAGACAGTGTCAACTAATGATTTTGGTATTTTAGTATCAGCAACATTTGAAACAGCAATGGTATCGAGAGGGACAGCACCCCATAGTTGTACCAGATAAAAATACTCTAAAGCTCTCAAAAATCTGGCTTCCCCTATAATTGTGTTTTGGTCAACTGCTGTCATTCCCACGATATGAGGAACTTTTTCAATCACAACATTAGACTGAGCAATAGTTTTATACAATGCTACCCAGACAGTATTAATATAAGTATTCAAAGGTGAGTAACTACTAGTCTGCAATTGCTTTAAACCTGCATCAGAACCTGCGTAATAATAATCCATATCATCAGTAATCATATCAGTTGTCTGAAAAAACACACGGTTATGAGCACCAAATTCGTTTGACAATGTATAAGTGCTGTATAACCCAGCCAATGCATCGGTTTCACTTTGCCAAAAGTTTTCTGCAGTAAGATTACTATATACGGTTTCGTTAAGCTTATTATTGCAGGAAACCAGAGAAAATGCCATTAATAATAATATTAGCAAACATTTGATTGATGAATTTTTATATAATGTTTTCATTATTATATGCTATTATGTGAAATTAAAAGTTAACGTTTACTCCGAAAACATACATCTTACTTCTTGGGTAGCCTCCATTATCGATCCCGGCTCCAACACTGTTAATTCCCATAATACTTATTTCTGGATCAAATCCACCATAGTATTTAGTTAATGTAAGAAGATTAGTACCAGTCACATAAAATTTTATACCTGTAATCTTCAACCGTTGAATTATTTTATTGGGAATATTATAGGCGAGTGAAATAGTTCTTACTCTGAGATATGAGCCGTCTTCAATGTAAGCATCAGACATTGCTGCAGTATATCCATTGCTAAATGCCACCGGAATAGAATTACTTGGGTTTCCAGGATCGCCGGTAATGGGATTAGGCGCTCTCCAACGATCTAATACAATGGCCAACTGATTATTGCTTCCCCTTAAATCCTCAAGTAAATTAAGATTATTATTTAAAATTGAGTTACCATATTGCCATGTAATAAATATCGACAGATCGAAATTTTTATATGAAAAGGTATTAGTTAAACCACCATTCCATTTGGGCTGAGGATTACCAAGAGGGACTTTATCAAGATCATTGAGAACGCCATCGTGATTCATATCTACATATTTTGGAAATCCCGGTTGTGTAACTCCAGGAGCCTCCATTTTAGCAGGTGTTGAATTAACCTCTTGCCATGTTTGGAATATTCCATCAGTTTTATATCCCCAAAACTCACCAATTGGAGCACCAACTTTAATTAATGACACATCGCCAAATTTCGTGCCTGAAGAAGAATTTGATATTGCAGAAATTTGAGTTGGCCCGCCTAGATCCGTTACTTTATTTTGATTAAAACCTGCATTAAATGTAGTAGTCCAAGTAAATTTCCCTGTTATATTATTTGTGGTAAGTTCAAAATCCCATCCTTTATTCTGAATACTCCCAATGTTATTTGTAACCGTCGTATATCCTGAGGCAGCAGGAAGTCCTTTATTCATCAATAAATTGCTTGTATTTTTAATGTAGTAGTCGACTGAAAATGATATTCTACCTTTTAACAACGACATATCGACCCCGAAATCAGATTCAGCTGTGGTTTCCCATTTTAAATCAGGATTGGCAATTTTGTTAATCATGAATCCTGTTTTTTGAACTCCTCCTATGGCTGCAAAAGTAGATGAGTAATTAGAAAGAGAAGAATACGGGCTAATTCTATCACTCCCTGTAACGCCATAATCCATACGTAATTTCAAATTTTCAACACCCATTTTTTTAATGAAAGGTTCTTCTGATGCTCTCCATGCAAAAGAAGCTGCCGGGAAATAACCCCATTTGTTGTCCGCACCGAATTTTGATGATCCATCAGCACGATATGTTAAAGCAAGAAGGTAGCGTTGTTTGAAATTATAAGTCGCCCTACCGAAATATGATAACTGGGTGTATTCAGAAGCACTAGACGTTGTCGCAGGCATACCATTGCCACTTTGAAGACTGTAAAATGTAAATACATCTGTATTAAAATCAGTATTTTCAGCGCTAAAAAAATTACTAAAACTATTCGTCATCTCCTGTCCTGCCAATACAGTGAACGAATGCTTTAGGATCGTCTTTGAAAAAAGCGCTGTATTAGAATTCGACCATTTGAATGTTTGTGTTGATTGTTCTCTTGCATCACTCACTTTAGAACCTTTAATTGTATTTGGTAAATAATATGTGGTTAGCTGGTTAGTCGGGTTATATGTACCGGTTGATTTTAATATTAAACTTCCAATAGTCCATTGAAAATATGCACCACCTTGAAGACTATTGGTCTTATTTTTACCTAATGTTAAGTATGCTTTTGCTAAAGGTGAGATTGTTGAAGGATCTCCTGTATCCGGATCAAGATAATATGCACCGGAAGGATCCACAGCAGCACCTTGACCAGGATTGGCCTTTAATGCACCCATTATAGAACCGTTGTCCCCCTGAGAAATCCCACTCTTTATTGCCTGAGAGAGGTTTAAATTAACACCCGCTTTAAAGCGTGGGCTAAATATAAAGTCTATATTGCTACGTAAAGAAATTCTTGAAAAATTCGAATTAAAAACTATGCCTTCCTGATTCAATTGATTTGCTGATACATAATAACGCACTTTATTATCGCCACCTGAAACTGTTACTGTATTACTTATCTGGGGTGCAATACGGAACATTACGTCTTGCCAATCAAGGCTTGTTAGAATGGAGTCAAGCCTATAACTACTAGGAGCCTTCCCAACAGCTACTCTGGCATCATTAGATAACTCAGTTAATTGTCTGCCATTTAATAAAGGTAATTTTCTTCTTAACTTCTGAAAACCATAATAGCTTTGAAAACTTACTCTAGGTACTCCGATTTCACCACTTTTAGTAGTCACCAGCACTACGCCATTTGCACCGCGTGATCCATAAATAGCAGTTGCACCGGCATCTTTCAGTACCTCAATTGATTTTATATCACTTGGATTGATGGACGATAATCCCTGATCTGTTGCAAACCCATCTATTACCAATAGTGGCTGATTATCAGCTAAAATTGAGCTGCTTCCCCTGATATGTATGGAAATATCTGCCCCAGGTTCACCCGATGTATTTACAACTAACACACCTGCAGCATTTCCTTGCAAAGCTTCTTCAGCAGTAATTATCGGCGTCTTCATAACATCTTTAGAATTTATTGAAGATATCGATGTTGTAACGTCACTTTTCTTAACGCTACCATATCCAATTACAACTACCTCATTCAGATTTTTCACATCATCCATCAGTACCATATTAATAACAGTCAGATTATCAACCGAATGTTCAGCCTGCATGTATCCTATTGACGAAAATCTCAATACAACATTATTGTTATTCACAACAATGGAGTATTTTCCATCTGTATCAGTCATCACGGCACGAGAAGTGCCTTTAACTACAACGCTTACGCCGGGAATTGACATCCCATTTTTGTCTGTTACTCTCCCTGTTATAGTTTTTTGTTGAAGTTCTGAAATGGGTACAATCACTACAAGGTTATTTTCCAATAACTTGTATGATACTTTAGATGAATATAACAATTCATCAAGTACGGCTTTAATCGATTTTTCATTAACATTTAAAGAAACCACTTTGCTCAGATCGATATAGGCTTCATTATAAAAAAATCGATAATTGCTTTGATTTTCAATCGATGTGAGAACTTCTTTTATCGATTTATCCTTAGCCTGGAGGTTTATATTCTGTCCAAGTACAATTGTTGATGCTGAAACCTGTACTATGCATAGCCCAAGTATTAATATTATCAGTTTCATACGCAGTAGTAATTTTTTTTTCATATTTTTGTGTGTTAGTTTTAAACAATAAACACTTTTCCATTTCATGCACGGAATGAATTAGCTGTTGTAAAAAAAGATTAACGAATAGAGAACCGGGTACGAGTTTTGGCAGACTTTCCCGGTTTTTTTTATTTTAGGTGATAGTTTGTATTATTCCATATCTGTAACTTTAGTTTAACATAATTTAAATTCATCATTGGTTCATTTTTTGGAAAATATTTTTTTGTTTTGATCATTTAGTCAATACTTCCAGGTAGTTTGCCTTTCGGTTTTTATCAAAATCGATTGTAACTATTCCATTTTCAATTTTGTATTTAAGTGGTGCTGATAAGCGAAGGACATTTAAAACCTGTTCCAGTGTCTCTTTCCGAAAGACTCCAATAAATTTGTAATTCAATAACTCTTTCGATTCAATATGAATGACTACATTAAACTTTCTTTCAAGAAGTACCGAAATTGTAGCAAGATCTTCTGATTCAATTATCATCTCATTATCTTTCCAGGAGGTATAAATTTGTGTATTAATATTTGATAAAATTTTTATCTTAGGAATATTGTTAGCGTTTATTGTATTTGAAGTTTGGTTTGTTGTCGGAGCCTTTGTATCTGCAATATTTACTTCAGGTGATACATCAGCTTTTGTAAGTTCTTTTTTATAATATGTAATGTTTTGTTTTGGAGTAAGCGACAAGTCTACACCATTGCTTTCAATTTTTAAAATACCTTCCTCTAGCGTTGTGGAAATATATTTTTCTTCAGCATACGCTTTTACATTGAAAGAAGTACCGAAGGCTTTAATATTTAATTCAGATGTATGAACAATAAAAGGCATAGCCCGATTTGTTTTAACATGAAAGAAAGCCTCCCCTTCCAGATATACATTACGGTTTTTTACACCGTAGTCAGCCAAATAGCGGAAATGAGTGCCTGCATTTAACCATACTTTAGTTCCATCCGGTAATGTAACCTGGCTTTTATTTCCTTGTGGAACATATACCTCATGAACAAAGTCGCTGTTTATTATCCGTTCAAAGTTTCGTGTTGCAATCCACCATGAAGCCAATGCTCCAATAGAAAAAAAGATTAAAAAAGATGCTGCAATCCTGGTGATTTTCCAATATATATTATGTCTTTTATCTCCTTGAATCAAATCAGGAAATGTCACCACATGGTTTTCATCTGAATCATCCAACTGCTCTAATATTTGATTCCACGCATTTTCCTTGTTGTGATCAAATTTTCTCTCAGTTTCCATAAGCTCGCTTAAATCAAGAACTCTTTTGATTTCTTCCAGCTGCTTTTTGTTTTCTTCTGACCATTCAAGCCATGCATATAATTCTTTACACGCTTCATCGGATATATTATCCGATAAATAGCTGTAAATCAATAAATCATAATACTCTTGTGTGTTATTAGGCTCAGTCATAAACAAAGTTATTAGTTATAAAGACGGGGATATTTAATTAATAGGGTGACAAGAAATTATAAATAATTTTTTAAATCCTTACGCAAACTATCCAAAGCTCTACAAATCTGAGTTTTAACTGTATTGACAGAGATGTTTAGTCTTTCAGATATCTCGTTATATGTAAGAAGATTGAATCGACTCATGCAGAAGATATTCCGACATTGTGGGGGAAGTTGATTAATTGCCTTCCAAACATCACTCTCAACTTCATCAAGAAAAAGTTTGTCAAGAATATAATCACCATCATCAACAATTAATTCTTTGATTTTATCAGATATTTCAACCTGTGTGTGAAGTCGGTTTAATTTGGTAGCTTCTAAGTAATCTATGCTTGAATTATGAACACACCGAAAAAGATATGGTTTCAATCCTTTTGTAATTTCAATTTGATCGCGCTGCTGCCAAAGTTTTAAAAAAGTATCTGATACTGTTTCCTTTGCAGTTTCTTCATCTTTTATTAACCTATAAGAATACGAGCACAAAGCTCCATAAAATTTATTAAATACAAATTCAAAAGCTTTTATATCATTTCCTTTTATCTTATCCCAAAGCTGAGTATCGATATGAGTCATTATTGAATAGAATTAGGCGTGTAAAGATATATAATTCTAAATACACGATATTATTTTTTCTCAACGATTCAGCGTAAAGATTTTTTTAAGGTCATTAGCAATAATGAAACCATTAAAGTCATAGCAGTAGCTGAGGGCAACAATTCATCACCAAAAATTTAGATTACCTTATTAATGTTTATTTACTTGAACCTCCTTTTGATTTGTATTGATTAACACCAGATTCGGGAATGGAGTATTTCCACAATGGTTTTCAAGCCGTGAGCTGTATCTTTATCCAGGCTGATATGGTATCATAATAGTTTCTTCAAACTGATAAATCATAAGATAAGCTATCATTTTCTTCCATACATTAAAAGGCCCAATCCTATTTACCGGTATTGTTGGAGGAATCAGGTGCTGTTATGATAAAGCGCTTAAACGGTGGATTATTTCGACCAAGGGTGACCAGTCGAAAGAGCTGATTTAAAACAACCCGGCTTTTGCAAGGCAACGGGAAAATATGAATGAGTTTAAAGTAAGCAGCTATTGGGACTCACAGCTCCAAAAGTTGCTCAGCAGTATCGATCATCTGTACAAAGGCTATTATTATCCGAAGATTGAAAACTGGGGAAAACTATCATTAAACATGATAATACGAACGAACATGGGTTTAGATCGTTGGAATCAAGCAAGGCTTCCAGGTTGTTAACGGCCATTAACTTCAATTTGTTTCATCAATTTGATGAAGTTTTTAGTCTCCCATATACGATCTTGTTTTCAGAGGATAAAAAAACAGTCACTTTGATGCTTTTGGGGCTCATTTCGCGTAAACATATTAACTGGTTTGAACGCTATGCATCTTACCGTATCACACTGGCTATTGCACAGTTGACAGATTGGGTGTGGGACAAGAAGAAAAGGATGTATAAACCTGTTATTGAGAATGCCCGGAATCTTTCAGAATCTGCATATTCGGAATGACAAACCCTAAGTACCGAGCCTGAAGATATCCTTCTGGAGGCATCTTTTGCGGATCCAGCTTTACAACTTCCCGGTACAACAGTTATGGTGGCAATGTGAATTGAGTTTGCTACATCCCGAGTTGCGCCAACCACAATAGGGACAATCGGGACAGGAACAATGAAAATTTTAGAGTGTTTTGTGTAAAAGATGTTGAAACTGGTTTTAATTATTGATGCAGGATGATTATTATCAGTGTTTCATAGAGACGCAAGATTTTGCGTCTCTACAGCATGAGGGAAAAGGGGTGCAAGAAAACACCTGTTTCAAGTCTTTAAAAGGGTGAAATAAATTTTAAATTGCATTACAACAATTTCTTATTGAAGCCTGGTAATAATAATAGTTAAAGATTGAACCCGGAAATATTTCCCCAACTGCTCTTATGTATTGAAAAAAGACCTATCATTGTATCCTTAAATTAAATCAAAATCAGATTGTTTAACTTAACAATCCATAAAAGTATGATGCAAATCTCTACAAATTGTATTCGTATATTCTATATTGTTAGTGATTTTTTATCGATAGGATGACAAGAAAACCTAACCAACTGTATGAACAAATATTGCTCGAAAAAGTGAGGGAAAGCGATCAGTCGTCCTTTTCTGTCATTTTTACAGGGTATTACAGCGATTTGGTTCAATTTGCAGGAACATTTATCACCGACCTTGATACTTGCGAGGATATCGTTCAGAATGCATTCATTGACTTTTGGGAAAACAGAGAGACTTTGATTATCCTCTCTTCGTTGAAATCGTATCTGCTGAAGATGATTCAGAACCGGTGTATCGATTGGTTGCGTCATTTGAAAATATGTGACCGGTATAATTCCTATGCCGACCATCATTTGCCCCTGATGGAAAACAATACCGAAAATTATATTCTTAGATCAGAGCTGGAAGCTAACCTTGAAAAAGCGTTCAGGCTGTTGCCTCCCAAAATTTCTTCGGCTTTCCGTATGAATCGTCAGGAGGGTTTAACCTATCACGAGATTGCCGAACGGGAGAATGTCTCCGTGCGCACCATAGAAGTGAGAATTGGTAAAGCGCTATGCTTGCTGAGGGAATACCTTAAGGATTACCTGATTACCATCCTGGTTTTGTGGAACTGGTTTATCCGGTAAGATGTGCAGGAAAAACAGATGGAATGTAAATATATACATCTCATATAATCAGTGATATACTGACAATTCCAGAAATTATTTCTTTAAAATTAAATAAAATCAACTTTGTTGATGTGGGATTCCTTTTGTAATACGTCTTTAACATGAAACAGGATTATATGAATGCACCGGAACACGACCAGATTAATGCCATACTAGTTACTTACCTTTCAGGAAAAGCTTCTGATGAGGAAATTTCCCATTTGGAGGACTGGATAAAACTGTCCTCACAAAACCGGGAGTATTATCTTCAGGTAAAAAATATATGGGAATCATCCGGCAATCAATTTAATCCGGTAGATATATCAACAGAACAAGCACTTAAAAATGTTTTTAGTCAGATAGAATTACCAAAGCCCGGTTTTTGGTATTATTGGCAAAAAGTGGCTGCTATCCTTGTCATTCCATTGATTGTAGGTGGTTTACTTTGGGGCAGGCTCCATGGTTCTGGCGATAAATCAGACTCAGTTGTAGTGTATAATGAAGTATTTGCAGCTTATGGCACCCGCTCTGCTTTGAAACTAGCTGATGGCTCGAGGGTTTGGCTTAATTCGGGAAGCCGTCTGACATATCCGGATAAATTCGTTAATCATAAACGAATAGTTAAACTTATAGGTGAAGCTTATTTTGAAGTACATTCAGATGTATCAAGACCTTTTATAGTTGAGGCGAAAACGGTTAGTGTAACCGCTACGGGTACAAAATTTAATGTAGATGCTTATCCTCAGGGGAATAAAATACAGGTTTCACTTGCATCCGGAAAAGTATCGGTAAAGAAATTAGGAGCTGAAAATAGTACAACTACTATTGCAGATTTGACTCCCAATCAAAACCTGATTTATGATTTGGTAACCGATCAGAAGGTGATTGAAAACGAGGATGTATATAAATATATCGCATGGAAAGATGGCAAACTGATTTTCCGAAACGAATCGCTGAGTCAGATTGCTAATAAAATAAGTCAGTTGTATAATGTGGATATCGAGTTGCAGGGTAAGAATCTGGATGGTTATAAATTCCGGGCTACTTTCCAGGAAGAGTCACTCGGAGAAATTTTGAAACTTTTGAAACTGTCTTCGCCAATCGATTATCGCGAAATAAAGAGAAGCCCTTTACCGGATGGCTCATTTCCTAAAAAGAAAATTATCATCTTTTCTACAAAACAAAAATAATGTAAACCAATAGAAGTTTAATCCTTTAAAATACAGCTGCCTATGTTGTGAAAAGAAACTTATATGAGAACATAAAAAAAAGGGAAAGTGTCCTCACACTTCCCCCTCAGAATTAGAGGTTAACAAAAATCCATTACGAATATAACAGAATTTTTATTTATTCACCATCTAACAATGCAAATGTATGGAAATAAATTTATTTCAAACTTGGTTGAAAGAACCAGATCTAAATTATCGCAAATTTTTTCTTAGTATGAAAATCACTATTTTGCTGTTATTAACCTGTGTGATGAACTCCATTGCGAATAACTCCTATTCGCAAACATCCAAGGTAACGCTAAATTTAAAGAATGCAAGGGTGGAGGAAGTATTAAACGAAATCGAAAAGAAAAGTGATTTTTACTTTCTCTTGAATCAGAAAAAGGTTGATATAAACCGACGTGTTAATATAGTTGTGGAGAACACTCCGATCAAAGATGTACTGTCGATTATTTTTAAAAATCAGGATATCAATTATACGGTGTATGATCGTCAGATTATTCTTACTACAAAAGAGAGTTCGATACTTGCAGAAATGCAACAAAAGCAATTAAAAGTTACCGGTAAAGTAACTGATGATAGTGGGCAACCAATGGCGGGAGTTACTGTTTCTGTTTCCGGAACTACAAGAGCCGTGATTACTGACGCGAATGGAGCATATTCACTTCCCCTGAATGCCAATGATAAGGTTATTTCATTTTCGTTTATCGGAATGAAAAAACAGGACGTAATATTAAATGGTCAATCAGTTATCAATGTATCACTTGAATCAGAAACAAAAACACTCGACGAAGTTGTAGTGGTGGGTTATGGTACTCAAAAGAAGGTAAATCTGACTGGAGCTGTTTCTGCGGTGAAAATTGATGAAAAGATTGCAAGTCGTGCATTAACGAATGTTTCATCTGGATTGTCGGGTTTGGTGGCCGGGCTTGCCGTAACCCAATCTACAGGTATGGCTGGTGGTGATGGAGCTTCTTTAATTATCCGTGGATTAGGAAGTCCAAACAACTCCAGTCCGCTTGTAGTAGTAGATGGTATGCCGGATGTGGATATTAATCGATTGAGTATGAATGATATAGAAAATGTGTCTGTGCTAAAAGATGCCTCTTCTGCGGCAATTTACGGATCGCGTGCTGCCAATGGTGTAATACTCATTACCACCAAACGTGGACAAACAGGTAAGACACAGCTCAATTTCACAAGTTCTTCCTCCTGGAGAAACTTTACCAACTACTACGAATACATGGCCGATTATCCGCGGATAATGGATCTCCACAACATGTCATTAATGAATGCTGGTAAATCGAATAGTTATAATAACGGATCAATCGCTCAGTGGATGTCCATGGAACAAATTGATCCTATCCGTTTTCCTAACACAAACTGGTGGGATGTACTTTTCAAAACTGGAAACATTCAGAACTATACTTTATCAGCCTCTGGGGGTACAGACAAAATGAATTTCTACCTCTCAGGTGGCTATATGCATGACAATGGAGTTTCAATCAACACGGATTATAGTCGCAAAAACTTCAGGGTTAACTTAGATTACAAAATACGTAACAACATTAAAATTGGTACAAACATTGATGGAGTCTGGACTGACCAAAAATACGGCAATCCTGATGGTGTTAATAACCAGGGTAAATCCAATGTACAATGGGATATCGTTAAAATTGTTCCCGGCGTAACTGTAATGGATCCCCAAGGGCGTTATGGTGGCAATATGGCTTACATGGAAAGCTCTGTATCCAAAAATATGTATGCTACCATTATGAGCATGAATAATTTAAATCAACAACAACAGTTTTCTGGTAATATTTTTGGCGAATGGGAAGCCGTCAAAGGCCTTACCTTCCGTGTCGACTATGGTTTAAACTTCCTTAATGAGTTTTATAAGAGCTATACTGTACCTTTTGTCCGATGGAACTTTCAAACCGAAAGCCCCGTTGATGTTATTACATCAAACGGTGGTATCACTAACCAGTATGATAATAGCTACAAAACACTTTTGCAGGGCAGGGCTACCTATACCAAAACTATTTTTGGAAATCATAACCTTACAGTAATGGCGGCATATAATGAAGAATACTGGTATGGACGTTGGCTGAATGGTTCAAGAACAGACCGAATTCAAAGCGACCTGAGTGAAATTAATGCTGCATCAAATACTATTCCCACTTCAAATGGTTCTTCTTATGCAGAAGGTTTGCGCTCTGAGATTATCCGTGTAAATTACAATATTAATGAAAAATATTTGTTTGAAGGCAATATGCGTGCAGACGCCTCTTCCAAGTTCTTGAGCGGTTATCAAGGGGGTATATTCCCATCTTTTTCTGTTGGATGGCGTTTATCACAGGAGAAATTCTTCGAGCCAATTCGCAAAATAATATCCAGTGCCAAGATTCGTGGTTCATGGGGGTTGCTTGGTAACAACTCCGGTGTAGGTCGTTACGACCAACGCGATACTTACCCTTTAACCAACTATTCATTCGGGCAAATATCAGCAAATGGTACAAGTGCAAATAAGATGATTAACCCTGATTTTACATGGGAAAAAACACGTGTATCCAACATGGGCTTGGATCTGACCTTCTTTGATAAAATTACAGCTGAGATTGATATATATGACCGGTTAACTACAGATATCATCCGTGGTTCAGAACTTTCTAGCCTATTATCTTCAGCTTATGTTGCACCGAATACCAATATTGGTGCATTACAAAACAGGGGAATCGAGCTTAACCTTGGCTGGCATGGCAAAATCGGTACTTTTGAATATGGTGCTCGCTTAAACTATGCCTATAATAAAAATAAGCTTCTTTCATGGAACCAACGTTTGGGTTATGGTATACCATTCCTTAACTATCCATATTCGTTTACAAGAACTTATATTGCTACCGGAATAGCCCAAACCTGGCAGGATATAGCAGACGCACCTTACCAGGGTAATGACTTTTATGCCCCGGGTGATATTTTATACAAAGACGTAAACGGCGATGGACAAATCACTTCCGATGATATGGTGGCCTTGCGCAACTCACCCCAAAGTTTCTTCAATAGCCAATACAGTTTAAGCTTAGACTCACGATGGAAAAATTTCGACATAAACCTCATTTTCCAGGCTTCTGCAGGAAGCAAAGATTTTTGGCAAGATTACTATAATCTGGTTTATCCTAACAGTAGTGTATATGCATTTAACACCCTCCATATTGACAACTGGAATCTTGATAACCGCAATTCTTCGCTTTCTCGCCTGGTGATCGGAACGGGAGGTAATAACAACCGTCAATCTACATACTGGCTGTATAAAAGAGATTATATCAGACTGAAAAATATCCAAATTGGATACAATGTACCCAAATCCTTATTAAGCAGAGTAAAACTTTCTGATTTGCGTATTTATTTTACAGGAGAAAATCTCTTTACTATCACTAAGTGGCCGGGCATTGATCCAGAAAAACCTGGTGGTGACGGTCTGAATTCAAATCCATATCCGTTAATCAAGTCATTCTCATTCGGTGTTAACGTTACTCTGTAGCATATACCTAAATCCACTGACTATATTATGTTTAATTAAATAATGTCACACATGAAAAGATTAGTTGTATTACTTATAATAGGGTTTTTCTCGCTTAGCAGTTGTGTAAAAAATTTACTCGAACAATTACCTACAGATGCCATCTCATCAGTGCAATTCTGGAAAACAACAAATGATGCTGGCAAGTCAGTAGCGGGAGTATACGCTGCTATGCGGGATTATTTTGGATCGGATTACGCGCATGACTCCAATGTTGATATCTGTTTCGGAAATGCTAAAGGTAATGAGACAGGTTCACCTGATGGATTTCGCAGCGCATGGGACGGGTGTTACAAGATTGTTAACAGAGCTAACGTAACCTTGGTTGGCATCAACAATATGCTGTTAACAACAAAAGATGATAAAAACAAAGCTCTACTTGTGCGTTTCCAAGCCGAAACCCGTTTTCTCAGGGCGATAGCATATTTCCGTTTAGTTGACTTTTTTGGAGCTGTGCCGTATCTGTATAAACCTATTTATCAGGCTGAAGCTATTCATCTTAGCCGCACCCCTGTTACTCAGGTGAGGGATAGTATTATGGCAGACCTCGATTTTGCTATTAATGCACTGCCTGTAAAATATGCTACCAGCGACTATGGGCATGCTACCAAGTGGGCTGCTCTTTCGTACAGAGCTAAATTTAATCTTTATTGGGCCTGTTGGTTGAAAAATACACGCCCCGAATGGAAAGGGATCAATGAACAGGCAGTTACTTATTTTACTAAGGCACGTGATGACTTCAAAAACATCATGGATCAGGGGGGGTATTCATTATTTAAAAATGCTGACCCGGGAACTTACAATGATCCAAATTATCGTCAACTATTTAGTGTAGAGAATGAAATGTGCGAAGAAATTATATTTTCCGCACAATTTACCGGCCCTAACGTGGGGTTAGGCAGCGATATGAAATCAGTATTTTCTTCCCGGCAAGGGGGGAACAATGGTGGTAATCAGCCGACCATTAAACTTATGAACCTCTATCTTATGCTTGACGGATCAAAAGCGTCGCCACTCATTGCATCAAAAAATACCACTTTAATCAATAGTACCACCAACCCTAATTCTTGCAAAAACCGTGATTGGCGAATGCGTGCCACTATACTATGGGATGGAGAAAAAGTATTGATGCAAAATTCCACTGGGACCACTTTTGCCAAAGATAGTGCGACCTTTTTGTGGGGTAACAAAGGAGCAGGAAGCTTGGATGATCCCCACTACGATTATTTTGCTATGTTAACGGGTTATGCTTTTCGCAAATGGATGCCTACTTACCTGGGATATGACCGATATGATTGTCCGCAGGATTTTTATTTAGTGCGCTATGCTGATATCCTTTTAATGTATTGCGAAGCTGTGAATGAAATAAATAACGGGCCGACTACCGAGTTGCAAAGTATCATCAATCTGATTCGTAAACGAGGTAATATAGCTGCATCTACGACTATTTATACTCTGAGCTATCAAAAGTTTTTTGAATTATTGATGGACGAAAGAGCCGTTGAGTTTGTAGCAGAGGGTCAGCGTTTCTTTGATATTCGTCGATGGAGATTAGCTGAAAAAATATGGAATAACGGTGCAGGATATATTTTAACCGATACTTGGAACGTCAAGGTACAGGAGGAATATGTAAATGTACAACCTTTACAATTTCAGCGTTTCTATATCATGCAAATTCCTCCTTCAGAAATTATCATGAATAAGAATATGACTCAAAATACTCCATGGCTATGATCAATTAAACAAAAGAGCTATGAAACATTATAAGTTACCGTTTACAAGCCAGAATTAACTTAGTAAAAGATATCTAAAACACTGCTAAAAATAACCAGCTTACGATTGCTTCATAGTCATTAAAACTTTGCGTCGCACTCTTGTGTGTCGATATAAAACAATATAAAAAGCGAAATATTAATTTATGTTCAAATGAAAAAAATATTATTAATCTCTTGCTCGGTAATTCTATTATGTCTGTATAGCTGTTCGGACAAAGGATCAGAATTGCAGGTTACTGACAATACCGTGTGTTATATATCCCGCTTCAATTTACGGGGATCAGACAATAATGTATTGACCAGTGTGACTATCGGAAATGGAATAGATACCGTTGCACTGACAATTAATGCAACAGTAATATACGGTACAGATTTAACTAAACTTAAACCAGACTGTTCTCTTTCGACTGAAAGCATACTTGTGCCCGAAAATGGCTCCCCTAATATGGGTACATGGGTAGATTTTTCAAAAGCACCCTACAAGTACACTGTAATATCAGGTAATCGAAAAGTTAAAAAGACCTATACCGTAAACGTTACAGCACAACAATAAATGAATTATTATGAAACGGAATATTACGATTAAATATCTGGCAGTATTTGGAATATTGCTAGCATTAGTTACCTTCAGTTCGTGTAAAAAGAATCAAGATGATTATGAACTCATCAAATACCTGAAAAACACTTACGGAACGAACATTGTGGGTCAGCAAATTGATTTTCGGTTTGCTATTGCATCTAATGATAATAGTTCACTGAAAAACTTTGAAATTGCAGCTACTTACGCCGGAGAAACTGGAACAATAGCTGATACGAAATGTTACTGGACATTGCTTGATGGTAAAACATATAATAAGGAGATGCTTACCGGTATATCAACCAATGGAAAAATAACTTCCGGATCAATTATCGATGACATAGAATGGGAAACCGGTAAAGTTTCAGGGTATTCTTCAAAAGCCGTTACAATAATGTATTCATACATCATACCTGAAGAAGCCCGGGGAAAAAAGTTGCAATTCAATGTGAAATATACTACAGAAAATGGCTCTGTTCAATCCTACTCTACTTTCGAATATAATGTAGAGAATATGGATATAGCAAAAGATATTGTATTAAGCGACCCTGGAAATAATAGCAGTAAACGCTACTTCTCTATATCCGATCTAAAGGCATATTCAAAAGACGAAGTAGAGACCCAGAATAAATCAGCAAATATCGACTTTGTTTACCGTTACAATACTAATGCCATTATCACTCCCGGAGGAAACTCGATTACGATAAGCAATTGCATTGCGGCCCCATCGCAAAACATTTATCTGAATACTGATTATGTGCCAGCTAATTGGACTAAAAATGCTACCTTATTAGAAAGTCGTAAATGGGATGATATGCAACTCAAAGGAAATACTCCAAACAGTTATGTGACCGATATGGATCTTCAAAATGTCACATTTAATGGTACTAATTTGGGCCTTTATGGTCTAAAGAAAGATTTTGGAATTATTCTACAAACTCAGGATCGTAAATACCGGGCCTATATCTATCTTAAGGTCATAGGTACTGGGACCATTACTATTGGTGTAAAACGTTTAAAAATTATGTAGTAATCAAGACTGTTTTTTTATACCATGAAAAAGATAATCACACTCATTATATTATTGATTCTTGTTTTTGGGGTTTTGCGAGCACAACCAACGAAGAGGATCGAACCTTTTTTGGCATTGCAATTCAATGTAGGTACTACATTAGGGCAGATGCGTTCTGTACCTGTTAAGATTGACGGCGTGCGACACCTGTTGCTCATCTACTCAGAAGAGGAAAACGATGATCCTTTTGAAGGTAACTTTTTCTTTCCAAAAAATACTATCAAGTTAGCGCTTTATGATTTAAAAGGTAATCTCAAATGGAAAAAAGAACTGCCCAACGTTATACCCGGCACTTGGTTTTGTCCGGTATTGCCATTTGATCTCGATAATGACGGCACGGATGAAATATTTTATGTAAACACACTTGATGAACGAAGGCCCTTTAACTATGATGGATATGTAATGCAACGCTTGAATTCAAAAACCGGCGAAGTAACTGGACAGTTGAACTGGTCTTCTCCTGTCCACAATCAGGCTAATAGTTATAAATGGCGTTTCTTTATCGTTGGAGGATATGTAAAAAAGACTCCGGTGCTTCTTACAATACAAGGAACTTATCGGGAAATGCACTTGCAAGCATGGAATCAGGATCTAAGTTCACGTTGGAAAAAAATATACCCTGATAATTTTGATGGTCCAAGAGGAAGTCACACTACACCTATTGTTGATACTAATAATGACAGTATTGAGGAAGTTCTCATTGGTGAACGTTGCGTGGATTTTGACACTGGTAAAGAGCTATTTATTTGTGATGGGAAAAACTGGAATGACCATTCCGATGTCGTTCAACCTGTATGGAATAAAAAAGATAATAAATGGTATTACTGGACCTGTCGTGAGAAAGGTGAAGAGAAGTCTCGTCCAAGAGCTGTGTTATTTGACGAGAAAGGTCTCCCAGTATGGGCTATACAAGAGACCAAAGGTCATTTTCACCGCGGTTGGGTAGCAAACATTGGAAAAAATGGCGAAAAGCTTGCCATGGCTGCTCGTTATGCTATCGATAAGGATAATCCTAAAACGATAGTCAGTAATAATAAAAAATTTGAATACTGGGTATTTGACGCTTTTACTGGTAAAGAAGTTTCGGTGCCTTTTAACCCTCTGGGATTTCCTTTGGATTTCAATGGTGATGGTGTTCATGAAATACTGGTGGGTTCAGATATTATTGATAATACTGGTAAAAAGTGGGGAAGTATTGGCAAGGATGCAAAAGTTATTACAATAAATAAACTTACTAACCTGCCAGGTGAACAGATATTTGCTTATTACCCCGACGGAACTGTGAAGCTTTGGGCCGACAAAAATGGTCATGAAACTGCCGAAACACAAAGAGCCTTTAACTCACGGTATTATCAACGCAATATTCAAATGACTGGCGTTGGATACATGTATCGGTTTCTACTTACGAATTTCTAATCATTAAATTAAAACATTAAAACATGAAAAACATATTAAGAAATACACTTCTACTTTTAGTTGTTTTGATATGTAATGTATCCATGTCTAAGACTTTTGATGAATTTGAGGGTTTTGTTTCTATTAAAGGTGCTCAGTATGAATGGGAGAATAATATTATTAACGTAGGCGATTTTGAAATATCTGACCATACTGTAACAAACCTGGAGTACAAAGCTTTTGTGGATGCCACCAAATATCCTGCGCCTCTTTATTGGGGAAAAGGTTTAATACCAAAAGGGAAAGATGATTATCCGGTTATTTTCGTCAATCGTGATGATATTGAAGCATACACACGGTGGTTAACAAAAACAACAGGTATAGTATACCGATTGCCCACTACATACGAGTTTATCTGGGCCGCTATCGGGGGAAGAAAAGACGGAAAGTTTTTCTGGGGAAATGATGAGAGCTTAATCAGACTCGAAAATATTAATTACGCTAATGAGGGTAACCGTCGATTCGATCAGTGGGAAAAATATTTAAAACCTGCCCGTTGGGGGATGAAGAATGGTTATGGTTTATATAATATGGCAGGCAATGTCTGGCAAATAATAGAAGAGAACCCTGATCCGTCAACTGTAGGATATAAATTTCGTATAGAGAGTCTGGTATCCAATAATAGAACAATAATGGGTGGTAGTTGGGCCAGAAGTAAGGAATATCTTTTATTGGGAAAAACGTATGGACAATCACCTGATATTCGACATCCGGATCTTGGGTTTCGTTTAGTAAGGGAACCAAAGGGTGAGCAATGGGCTGTTGTTTCAAGAAAACTTTGCGCGGTTACAGGAGAAAATAAAAAAGTTGTTTTGAGCTGGGCTGCTCTTAAGTCCGATAAG